>SDBV01010902.1_pt1 | contig 11859 bp, 8 predicted proteins | sample 2277081 | NCBI WGS metagenome assembly SDBV01 (sample SAMN10402039, study PRJNA504765) | marine sediment metagenome | isolation source: marine sediment core GS10_PC15, 223 cmbsf | place: Arctic Ocean: Southern Knipovich Ridge | collected 2010
ATAAGAAATGGAGTAATGATTTGATGAGAAGAGAGGCTACATGGTTTATAGCTTTGTGCGCATGTATGTTTGGCTGTATTCAAACGGTTGACGGCGCGACGTATTATGTGGCTACAAAGGGCAGCGATGCGAATCCCGGCACGCTGGAGAAGTCTTTCCGTACGATCCAAAAGGCTGCTGACGTATCGAAAGCGGGCGATACCTGCTTCATACGAGGTGGGAGATACCACGAGACGGTCAAGATAAAGTCTCTTAATGGAATAAAGGGGAATCCCATATCTTTCGAGGCGTATATGGGAGAGGAAGTAACGCTTGATGGTTCTGAAGCGATCAGATCGGAATGGACGCGTGGCCAAGGCGGGATCTACAAGACAAAGCTGTCGAAAGACATCTGGCAGTTGTTTGTTGACGGTAAGAGCATGAGTAGCGCGCGTTGGCCAAACGGGAACTGGAACGATGGGTCGCTTTGGAACAGCGCTGAGAGCATGGGGTGGCCTGAAAAAGAACGAAGCGAGTTTGGGCATCATTACAACGAAGGGCTCAAGGAACTCGATTTCAGTCTGGAGGACGGCGGCATAATTATCGTGGCCTCCGGTTCTTTCAAGACATACAAATCCCTTGTCACTGACCACAAGCCTGGCAGCGATAATTTCGTTTATGATTTGAAGGGGGTCAGGCAACATACCATGGGGTTTGGCCCTGACCGGCACGCCTATTTCCTGGAGGGCAAACTTGGATTGCTCGATACTGAGGGCGAATGGTTTTACGGGCCGGACGATTCGATGCTTTATTTGTGGACTCCACGAGGTGAGCATCCGGATAACTTTGATATAAGGGGCAAGACCCAATCCTATGCCTTTGACGTCGCCGATTCGAGCTTCATAGTTCTCAAAGCTTTGAATTTTTTTGGAACGACTTTCCAGTTTATTGATTGCGCGAATATCATGGTCGAGGACTGTAACTTCTCGTATCCAAGTTACTCAAAAAGGATGCTGCGAGACCTGGGCCTGATGGATGTGACGAAGATGTTGGCAGGCGGGGAATTTGTGCCAGCCTACAACACGGTGCGGAACTGTGTTTTTGAGTATTCCGATGGTCCTGCCCTGGAGATGAATGGGTTGGGCAATTTGATTGAAAACTGTTACATGCACGACATCGATTATAGCTGTACGTACAAAGGCGGCTTTACCTTGAATATGGTTGATGCCTGCGAGCTTAAGTTCAGAAGGAATACGATACACACGACGGGTCCGTCTGAGTTGTTCAAGGCGGGCGTGCGCAATCTTATCGAGCTGAATGATTTGTCCCGGAGCGGATATTTACAGAATGACGGCTCGATGATACAGGTGAGCGTTAAACAACAGGACAGAAACGTTACGCGATACAACTGGCTGCACGATTCCGTAAAACAGGGTTTTCGTTTCGACAATTCCAACAAACCGAACTCGCCATGGGGGGAGAACGGCCGGGCGCATCACAATGTTGCGTGGAAAGTCGGCCGGCAGTTCATCAAAGGCGACAAGCATTTCATACACAATAACCTTTGTTTTGATTGCGAGCTGAATGACTTGAGCGTTTCCAGCGATATCAAGATCCAGGGTAGGAATTTCGAGACGATCACGCGAAACAATGTGGCTGGTATGTTGAGCGGAGACAGAATCAAGCCGTTAAAGGACTTCCCTCTTCCGGGAAGAGCGAGCCACAATTGGAGCGGTGTCGAGGCCAAGAGAGATGTGCGGACGCAGCTTCGCGATCCAGACAATCTCGATTTTCGACCCAAGGCTGATTCCGAGCTTGTTGACGCTGGTTCGACTGAGGTGGGGATCAAATTGGATTACCTGGGTAAGGCCCCCGACATTGGGCCTTACGAATATGGGGCCAAGGAATACTGGATACCGGGCAGGCAGGCGCCCAATGCCTCGCGTCCGATACCTCCCAATGGGGCCACCACGGCCAAGAGCGACTGCGGCTTGATGTGGCTGGGCGGGTATAAGAGCGCCCGGCACGATCTCTATTTCGGAACGAACAAGAACGCCCCGGAATTTCAGAGGGCCTTCAAGGGCGAGAAGAACGTCTTCACGCCAGGCAAGCTCGAGTCTGGAAAAACGTATTACTGGCGCGTCGACGCGATTAGGGACGGAGAAGTGATGAAAGGCGATATTTGGAAATTTAGGGTAGGGAAATGAAGCGATTCTTTCTGACATTAGAGATCTTCCTTATTGCATTGTTGGTGTCATGGCCGGAAATTGCGTCTGGCCAAAATGCAGAATCCAAGGCATTTCCCGCTTTGATTCCTATGGAAAAGCCGGCGGACCAGCCGTTGAGCGCGGCCATGAAGCGATTGTACGACGAGTGGAATCCGCATGAAGACCGCGCAAACGAGTTGTATAGTAACTTTAAGTATTCGAGGTTGGAGGGCCTGTCCCATGGGCCGAAGGCATCGCGCCGCGACCCTACGAAAGTGCTGCGAATCGACGGCACTTATTATGTGTGGTACACGAGCCGCCGTACGCAATCGCCGCCGGTGGGTATCCAGAACGCGACCGACACCATACCCGGTACAGACTGGGACCTGGCGGACATCTGGTACGCTACGAGCAAGGACGGTTTCGTTTGGGAAGAGCAGGGCATAGCGGTCAAGCGTCCATCCAAACCCGAGCGCGGCTACCGTTCCATCTGCACACCCGGGGTCCTTGTCTGGAAGGGCAAATACTACCTTTATTTCCAGGCCTACAGTCCGATGGTTGGCGGACAGGTTTATTGTCCAGTGCGTGTTGCTGTCGCTGATTCACCCGGCGGACCCTGGATCCATCACGACGAGCCGGTAATCCTGCCTGGCCCGCCGGGTTCGTGGGACAACATCAAAATCAACGACCCGTGTCCGGTTGTGCATGACGGCAAAATCCTGATTTACTATAAGGGTGCGCCGATAGAGCGTGGGGACGAATATGTGCTGCGCATGCAGGGCGTGGCAATGGCGGACAATCCGCTGGGACCCTTCAAAAAGTCACCGCTGAACCCGATCATAAATTCGGGACACGAAACATGCATGTGGCCGTGGAGGGACGGGGTTGCGGCGCTGGTAGCGCTTGACGGACCTGAAAAGAACACCATACAATACGCTGTTGACGGACAAAACTTTGAGATTATGTCGATTCTTCAGATGCCGCCTATAGCTCCCGGACCATTTGTTCCCGACGCTTACGCCGGCAATGGTGACGGACGCGGGATCACGTGGGGTCTTTGCCACATCAATCCCGACGGTGGCGGAAGCACTCAGTATTCGATCCTGGCGCGCTTCGACTGCGACCTTTCCTTGGATGTTGATAGACCCGTCTTCAAACGGAACAATTTGCGTTTTGAAGAGAGCACGTATTTTCAGGAGAGGTTTCGCCTCCCGGGCAACCTTCGAGTCTTAATTGACAAGGAAAGGAAGAAAGTTGATCGCGACACAATTTTGCACAAGGCGGTGTTGAAGGCTACAAAAAAGGTAGATATTCGATAAACCCGTGTAAGAGCAAAGAAGACAAAGCAAAAAAGGGACTGACGCAAGCGCAGCGAGTCTTCGAGCGAAGACGTGTCTGTCCCTTTTCTTGCGGCTTTTTAATAAACAATCAAAAAAGGTGGGTACAATGAAAAAATATGTGTTTGTGCTAGTTGCCGTGGCTGTGTTTACTGCAGTCGGTACTGCGAGTGCTGCTGAACGGCCGAATGTAGTTATTATCTACGGTGACGATGTGGGTATCGGCGATGTTGGCGTGTATGGTTCAAAGATGATTCCGACACCCAATATCGACCGCTTGGCGAAAAAAGGTTTGCTTTTTACGGACGGCCATTGTGGCGCGGCGACGTGTACGCCTTCGCGTTATTCGATGCTTACCGGCCAGTTTGCGTTTCGTAAGTCAGGAACGGGTGTTCTGCCTGGCGATGCGAAAATGAGCATTTCAACCGATCAGTTTACGTTGGCGAGTGTGTTCGATCAGGCGGGTTACCACACGGGTGTTATCGGGAAGTGGCACCTGGGGCTTGGGGATGGGAAGATCGATTGGAACGGCGAGATAAAACCCGGACCGCTCGAAATTGGTTTCGATTATTCATTCTTGATTCCCGCGACTAACGACCGTGTGCCCTGTGTCTACGTTGAAAACCATCATGTAGTCGGCCTCGATCCCAATGATCCCATAACGGTCATCTATGGCAAACAGAATCCCCTGACCGACACGTATCCTGACGGAATAGCGACTCCCGAGGCCATGACCTACTACAAAAGCACCCACGGGCACAACAATTCGGTGATAAACGGTATCGGCCGGATCGGCTATATGTCCGGTGGCAAGTCGGCCCTTTGGGATGACGAAACGATGGCCGATGTGCTCGTAGAAAAAACGAGAGAGTATATTGGCAAGAACAAGGACAAACCGTTTTTTCTCCTTTTCTCGTCACAAGATATACACGTGCCGCGAGTTCCACATCCGCGATTTCATGGCAAGAGCGAGCTAGGCTACCGAGGCGACGCCATGGTGCAGCTCGATTGGGCAACCGGCGAGATCATGAAGGCGCTTGAAGAGCACGGCTTGGCTGATAATACGATTGTTATTTTCTCCAGCGATAACGGCCCGGTTTATGACGACGGCTACGACGATGGAACGACTGTCCTGACTTCAAGCAAAGAGAGTGACCGCGGACATGACGGTTCGGGTGTTTATCGCGGCGGGAAATACCAGATTTATGAAGGCGGCACGCGCGTTCCCTTAATCGTTCGGTGGCCCGCCCGGATTAAGCCGGGGACTTCGGACGCTCTTGTGAGCCAGGTAGACTTTGTGGCGTCTTTTGCCGCCATGGTGGGTGTTGATCTTCCAAACGACGCGGCCCCGGACAGCAGGGACAATCTTTCCGCGCTGTTCGGTAAAGATAAGACAGGGAGCGACTTTATCGTTGAACATGCGCGAGGAGTTGCGCTCCGGCGGGGCTCCTGGAAATATATAGAATCGCAAAAACACAGGAATAAAGACGGAGTGAGCGAGGGCGAGCTGTACAACCTGAACGAGGATGTGGGCGAACAAAACAACATAATTGCCCATCATCCTGAAGTGGCCAAGGAAATGGCCGCGTTGTTGGAGAGCATTAAGAGCGGTAACGGGATCCGGGAGCAGTAGACAGTAGGGGAAAACTCAGCAAGAAAGGAGTTTCAGCATGAAAAACGGAGCTTATATGCTTTCATGCATTGCCCTTGTTGCGGTGGCTGTATACGGCCTCAGCGCGGAGGGTGCGAGTGCGGCAGGCAAGCGGCCTAACGTTCTGATCATCATTGCGGACGATTGCACATATAACGATCTGCCTCTTTATGGTGGGCAAAATGTAAAGACACCCGTGATAGACAGCCTTGCATCAGAAGGTCTCACGTTTAACAATGCCTTCCTGTCGATTGCGATGTGCAATCCTTGCCGGACGGAACTTTACACGGGCTTATACCCGGCGCGGAGTGGGGCTTGTTGGAACCATTCTTCGGCACGGCCGGATACGAAAAGCATTGTCCACCACCTGGGAGAGCTGGGGTATCGCGTGGGGCTTACTGGAAAGAAACATGTCAATGGCAAGGGAGGCGTGTTTCTCATGGAGCTTGTCAAGGGGCTTGAACTTTCTTGCGTGTCTCAAACGGCCAGGTTTGATGACGCGGGCATGAAAAGGTTTATGGGCCGCAACGATTCCCAGCCCTTTTGTATGATTGTCGGACTGGTGGTTCCTCATTCTCCGTGGACGGTAGGCCGTCCTGAAAACTTCGACCAGGCCAAGCTTAAACTGCCTCCAAATATTGCCGATACTCCCGAAACGCGCAGCGATTTCGCCAAGTATCTCGCTGAGATTGAAGTACTCGATGAACATGTGGGCCGCACGCTGGCGGCGCTCGATGAAACAGGCCATGCCGGGGACACCATCGTGATATTTACGTCCGAGCAGGGTTCGCAGTTTCCTGGCAACAAGTGGACCAACTGGAACACCGGAATTCATACCGGATTCATTGTCCGTTGGCCGGGCGTTGTGGAGGGCGGCGGACGAACGGATGCCGTGATCCAATATGCCGACGTTCTCCCGACGCTGGTTGACGTAGCGGGCGGAAAACACCATCCAGGGGAATTCGATGGAAGCAGTTTCCTTCCTGTGCTGAAGGGAAAAACAAATAAGCATCGCGATTACGCCTACTTGATGCACAACAATATTCCCGAAGGGCCGCCGTATCCGATCCGCGCAGTCACCGATGGCACATATCATTACATCCGCAACCTGAGTCCTGAGAACCTTTACATAGAAAAGCACGTGATGGGCGAGATGAAGTGGCACGATTACTGGCCGACATGGTTGGCCAAAACCGGGCCCAGCCAGAAAGAAAGCCTCAACGAAGGTGCGCTCCGCTTGGTTAACCGGTTTATGCGCCGTCCCGCTGAGGAACTCTATCGGATCGATCAGGATACTTACGAAATGAACAACCTGATTGAAGACGACAAATTGAAAAAGGTTAAGAGGCGTCTTTCCGCTGAACTTGACCGCTGGATGGCGCAACAGGGAGATCCGGGAGCGTCCATTGATACCGAAGAACAGTGGCGAGCCGCGAAAAAGGGCGAGCACTTCAGCCAACATAATGCAATTGAACCCAGATAGTGCAGCCCTGGACAAAAGAGAAAGCCACCGGCTGTCGGGTGACATAACCGGTGGCTGCATTAAGTTCTAAAAAACTCCGCCGTTCTTAGCCGTCAAGGGCCCATCCCTCGCGAGGCTTTCTGGATAGCAGGTCGTTGCCCTCTTCGCTGTTTGTGACGCGGCCGGTTTTGCCATCATAATCGAGCTTCTTACCTACACGATAAGCGACAAGGCCAAGATGCATCTGCTCGATGAGCTTGCTGCTGTAATCAAAGTCGCACGACGTTTTAAGGTCGGTCTTGCAAGCATTGATCCATTCCTGCTGGAAACCCCCCAGGGGTTCGAGGATCTTGTCCTCCGGACGCCTGTCATAATACGTCATGTCCGCGCCCTTGCCATAAGGAATCACAATGCGCGTATTGAAATCGGCAATCACAAAGCCCTTCTCACCCTTAAACATCACGCCGTGGCCAATTTTGCTCAAATCAATGGCCTTCATGGGAGATTTCGGCATCATGCCCCCCTGCCACCAGTTCACGCGGATAGCGCCCCGCCAGTCGTTTGCCGGATGCTCCATAGCCATGTGCAGTTCAACAGGCGTCACCTCTGGGTTATATTTCTCGCCCTCAGCTACGGCGGATGTTGGCAGGCCGGCGTCTATTGCGTTCCATGCAAGATCCATGGTGTGGCTGCCCATGTCGCCCACTTGGCCGGTCCCGAAGTCCCAATACATGTTCCATTGCAGGCAATTTGCCCCAGGCCGCCCCGAAAAATATTCAGGGTTATAAGGATGGTACTGCGCTGGCCCCAGCCACAGGTCGTAATGGATCGAGCTTGGCGGCGTGCCTTTGGCCTTCGGGTATCCATCCCTGCGGAGTTGGCGGTTGCCCCAGGCATGCACTTCCTTCAACTCGCCAATCACGCCGTCTTTGATCAGTTCACGCACACGGTTGAAGTTCTCAATCGCGTGGCGTTGTGTGCCCACTTGCGTCGCCAGCTTGTGCTTAGTTTTAAGGTGCTTTTCGCGCACGACCCGCGCCTCCTCGACGGTGCTGGCCAGCGGCTTTTCGCAGTAAACGTGCAGGCCGCGATTGAGCGCCCAGTTGGAAACGAAGGCATGCGTATGATCCAAAGTACAACAGACAACCGCGTCAACGTCCTTTTGCTCAAGGCACTTGCGCCAATCAAAATACTGCTTGGCCTTTGGAAACCTCTCAGCCGCTATAGCCAAGTTGCCTTCATTTATATCGCACAACGCAACCACGTTTTGGGTTGAAATCGCGTCATAATGCTGCTTTGCCCGGCCATAAGCCCCTATGAGCGCGATGTTAAGCTTATTGCTCGGAGAGTTCGCGCTTGCGAAGGTGCCGCTGGGCAGTATCAGGAGTCCTGCGCCCGCAGCCGAAGCGGATTTGAGGAAACCACGCCTTGGAATTGCTTTGGTCTTGATCGACTTTTTCGATTCTGCTTTGTTGGTACTCTTCATAGCTGACTACTCCCTTTAAGGTTAGACCCGTTCCAACTTCAGTTCATCGCGGACATTAGATTGAAAGGTTTGCAAACATGCAGTAATACCCGGTGAATCTTCCTGAGAATTACGCGCGCACCCAACCTGCAACCGCGACAGACTGAAATACTCAAGTGCTTATAAGTCAAAAACTTATGGCCGCATGAAAATACAACATTTCGCTTCGAAAAGTCAACTTGTTTTGGGCAAGGATCTAGCAATTTCTTGCATTTGTGACCCTGTAAATAGGAGAATCGTCCCTCGAACGATTTCGAGCAACCCAGTGACCACAAAACAAGACCAGGAGAACGAGAATGTATTTAGAGAAATACCGCAACGAGGTTGAGCAGTTTGTGTCGGTTTGCGGAAAGCTTAGCGCTAACATGTATGTAACCGGCCACGGCGGAAACATGGCGTGGAAATTGGAAGACAACGTAATACTCATAACGCCCACACAGTTGAACAAGGGCGAGATAACTCCGGCCGACGTGGTATTCATCAATATGGAAGGCGAGGTGCTCGAAGGTACGAGGAAGTCCACAGGCGAAACGCCAATGTACATCAACTTCTTCCGCGAACGTCCCGACATTGTCTCCGTCATACACTGTCATCCACCCAAAACCGGCGTCTTTGCCATCACGAAAGGCAAGAACTGGTTGATGCGACCCGTTTTCCCAGAAACCACAACCGAGGTAGGCCCCGTTCCCGTAGTTCCCTACGGCGAACCGCTCACGCAGCGTCTGGCCGACAACTTCCTACCCTACCTCCAAAAATACGACGCATTCCTAATGGAAAACCACGGACTAGTAATCATGACCCCCGGAGACGTCCAATGGACAATGATGATGACCGAGCTACTCGAAATGACATCCGAATCAATACTCGCCGCCCTAGCCACAGGCGACATCAAAGAAATCAGCAAAGAAGACGTAGACAACCTCGACAACGTCTGCAAAACCCGGGGTCTGCCCCTATTCGGAGCACCCGGAGTAAACGATTCTCTAGTCAGCCTATATTTCCCTGAGTGATATTTCAATACAATCAGCAACACCCATCTAAGGTTCTTGGTTTCTGACAGGATAATGTGTACAAGGGGAGAGCATGAAAGACGATGACAACCATGGATTGTTTCGCAGGCAAATAGCCACGGATGTACCCGCTGCAAAGGTCGCTGTCAGGAACGTCGTGGGAGTGGGCGTGATGTTGGCCATCGCCTCGTTTCAAATCTTCAGGGTGGGATCATATTTAGACGGGTCGCTGTTAACGTTATATCACAGCTTTGCCGAGGACATTATCATGCCTTTCGGTATGTATTTCATCCTTTTTTTGACCGATGCCAGACTGAAGTTTCTGAGGCCGTGGTACGTCAAGGGCTTGCTGATTTTCGGGATGTCATCCTTGACGGAGGTGATGCAGGCCTTTGGCGTTCACCTCTTGGGAGTGACCTTCGACCCGCTGGACTTCGTAATGTTCGCAGTGGGCGTGTTGTTGGCAATCCTCGCGGATCGCCTCCTTCTCGCGAGGTTTTTGCCCTTATGGTCTTTGGAGACCAAGCCCTAGAACAGAGGGCCGTACAATGTGGCACAGGGAGGGAGGGTGACCTCAGATTACATGAGTTCCCGTCGCAATTTCATCAGCTCGGGGTATTGCTCGTCTGTGTCGCCTATTTCTTTTTTCAGGTCGAGAAGTTCTTTTTTGAGTTGTTTGACTACTTCGGCGTATTGGGCTTGGCCGTATACGTTGCGTTGTTCGTATGGGTCTTTTTCCAGGTCGTACAACTCGAATGCGGCTGGGGTTGCTTCGGGTGGGGTCTCTCCCCAGTCGGATACCTGGTGCAACTTGAGTTGGCTGGCGTCCTCGGCCGCTCCCACCCAGATTTCGTTTGCGCGGGGATGCAGGGGGAGGCCGTAGAAAAAGATGAGTTTGTAGCGTTTTGTCCTTATGCCGTAATGCGATGGCACGTCGTGATGTGCGCGGTGCATCCAGTAACGGTAGTAGGTGGACTGCCGCCAGTTTGACGGCGTCTTGCCGCGCAGAATCTTGCGGAATGAGCGGCCCTGCATTTCGCGTGGTGCGCGAACGCCCGCGAAGTCCAGAAAGGTCGGCGCAAAATCGACGTTGTTGACGATGTCGTCGTTCACCGAGTTCGGCTCGATTTCCTTCGGGTAGCGGACCAGAAACGGCATACGAAGCGATTCGTCAAACATCCATCGTTTGTCCACGTGGTCGTGTTCGCCAAGTAGCAAGCCCTGGTCGCCGGTGTAGACGACCACGGTGTCGTTGGTAAGCCCGGCGTCATCGAGGTAGTCGAGAATCCTGCCGACATTGTCGTTGACGGCCGCGACGCATCTCAGGTAGTCCTTGAGGTATTTCTGGTATGCGGCTTGGGTTTGCTCTTTTTCGTTCATGCCGGTTATGTCGAGTTTTCCGCTCGGCCACCATTCGTTCTGCATGCGCGCGACCCTGTTGCGGATCTTGTTCTTCGGCGATAGAGTCGAGCCATAATCGCGCGAGCCGATTGACCGGTCGCTTTTGTCCTCGAAAAGTGTCGGCGGTTCCGGGATCTCGATGCCGTCGAAGAGGGCGTCATGGCGAGGCGGAGACTTCCATAGTCCGTGCGGGGCTTTGAACTGGCACATCAGGAAAAACGGCTTTCCCCCTTCACGTTCCTCGATCCAACGCAGGGCCTCGTCCGCGATCACGTCGCTCGAATAGCCTTTGTGTACCTCGCCGCCCTCATTGTGGTCTTTCCAAGGCTTGCCCTTTTCCTTGAGCAGCGGATCGAAGTAAAGGCCCTGCCCCGGCAGCACCTTATAGTAGTCGAAGCCCTGCGGTTCGGTGTGCAGATGCCACTTGCCAATGACGGCGGTTTCGTAACCGGATTCCTGCAGGCTTACGGCAACATTGGGACGGTGGTTCTTGTCCCAGTCATCGATGAGGGTGTACACGCCGTTTTTGTTCGAGTACTGTCCGCTAAGAATCGAGGCCCGGCTCGGCGTACAAATCGAATTGGTGCAGAAACAATTCTTGAGCATCATTCCTTCAGTTGCGATGCGATCAATGTTTGCGGTTGGACACACCTCTTTGAGGTAGCTGCCATACGAACCCAGTGCCTGCCAAGTATGGTCGTCCGACATGATAAAAAGGATATTCGGCCGTTTTCGTCCCGCCGCCCGGCTCGAATCCGAGGCAACTACCGCGCCAACCGCAGCACATCCATAACGTATAAAATCTCTTCTCCGCATCATATCGTCCTTTCTATTCTTAATCATCTGGTTCCCGCACACTTTCCCAAGAACTTTTTTTGACAGGATTTACAAGATTAACATGATTTAGTAAGAGCACACATAATCCTGTTAATCACTTTATAGTTCTGAACATTCCATTTCTTAGATTCAATAATGACCGATTAGGTTCGATACGCTGATCTTGCGAACACCGCTCCGCCTACAGCTCTGCCCCATAAAACGACATAAACGTCTTGAACGAAATCCATCACCCCCATCCGTCTTTGCGAGGAGGAACGACGAAGCAATCCTTTGCCACTGTACGACCGCAAATCCTGAACAAATCAACTACCGCCACCTGTCATCTCGAACCGAAGGGAGAGATCTCTTACCCAGTAACGCTGTGCCATTAACACCAAAAGCGATCCCATACTCCTCTCTAAGAAAATCTTGTTAATCTTGTAAATCCTGTCAAAAAAGTCTTCTCTT
>SDBV01010903.1_pt1 | contig 11859 bp, 11 predicted proteins | sample 2277081 | NCBI WGS metagenome assembly SDBV01 (sample SAMN10402039, study PRJNA504765) | marine sediment metagenome | isolation source: marine sediment core GS10_PC15, 223 cmbsf | place: Arctic Ocean: Southern Knipovich Ridge | collected 2010
AAACTTCAGCCAGGGAAATACTATCAGGTTGTTTTGGTTTATAAAAGATCAGCATGGGCAAGGTTGATTAATAAAGTCTATGGAATAAATCCCCTTATCTGTGAGAAGTGCGGTTCTGCAATGCAAATAGTAGCTTTCATTATGGATCCGGAACAGATAGATAGGATAATGCAGTATCTTACAAATAAAGGTAGATCTCCTCCGAGGATTGTAGAAACTTCTACTATTTGATGATTTTTTATTTTTCTTTTATTTTTATTTCTAAGGGATAAGTATGTCTGTTTATAAATGGAATGGCTGGATTTTGACTAAAGCTTATATGATTTACATGATTTTCCAACGGTTTTTTTCTCTATTCTGTAGTTGTGGCTACAATTTCCGCGATTTTTTTCTTTTGCAGGGTGCTTTAGTCAGAAAAATCCTTGACTCAGATTATAATTATTCCTATCATTAATTTGGAAATATTATTGCATGATGATAAGATGAATCCTAACTTTGGAACCAATATCCAGGGTTCAATATCATCTCAATTCAACTCTGATAAGAATAAGGAAAACCCAAATAAAGGGCTATTCCGAGTTCATCATACAACCTTTGAAACTGCTCACCAAGATTCTGGAGTTTCTGAGAAATTACGATTTGTTGAAAAGTCGAATTTGGGTAAACCTTATAATGCAAATCTTTATTGGAAAGAAGTTCTACTACCAAATTTAGATTCAGAGGTTATTAGTTCAGTACCAATTATTAACTATTTAAGGGAAATTGAAGAAAATTAAGTTATGATATGTATCATCAACTGTAGGAATTGATGATGGCATAATATATTAACGATGGAGTTGAAGTTGAATCTATCTTTGATAAGAGAAATAATAAAGGAATATAAAACACAATTTCAGAATATTAATCTAAAAGAAATCTATAAATGGCAAATGACTAAGACTTTCCAGGATAACTGGGATGTAGGAAGACCTGATTTTGCCAATATGGTAAATGAAGCTTTGCAAAATACTAGTAATTTACTTGATTCAGGTCAATACTTCGCAGGAAAGGTTGTTAGAGAACTACCTGAACTAGAGCCGGAAGGAATGAGAAAGTTATTTAGGGGCTTGTATGATGAAGAGAAAGATCTTTTTAATCGAATAGAGACATTCCAATCAGGATTTGAAGAACTTTATAAAAAACATCATCCAGAATTAAAGACTTATCAGGATCATCGAGCTATTTTTGTATATTTGGCACTTAGATTTCCAGAGACCTACTTTCTATATAAGTTCTCTATGTTTCAAAAATTTTGCAAAAATTTAGATTATCCGTATAAACCAGTTGGAGGAAACAAGCAGAATATTTCGGAATATATAACCCTATGTGAAATAGTTAGACATGAAATTGAAAAAGATAATGAATTATTGAACCTTCATAAAAATCGATTAGATAATACATGTTATTTTGATCAATCTCATAATATCTTAACTCAAGATGTGATTTTTGCAGCAACCGAATATTTAAATGTGATTATTCCAATCAATAAACATCAACCGCTAATTACTTTAACAGTTAATAATGTAAATGTTTTAAATACAAAGATATCATTTACTCCTGTAATATTGGACTTCTTAAAACAACAAAAGGAAAATCAGAGAATTGGTAATCTTGGAGAAAAGTACGTTTTATTATATGAACAAGAGAGAATCAAAAAATGGAGTGTAAAAAAAACAGTTGAGCATGTATCAAAAAGTAAAGGGGATGGGCTTGGATATGATATTTTGTCTTTTGATAAAAATGGTCTTCCCAAATATATTGAAGTCAAGACTACCAAATCTGGCTTGGTTACTCAATTTTTCATTACTAGGAACGAACTTGAGCGCAGTAAAAAAGAGCAGAATTCCTATTTATTATACCGCTTATATAATTTTGATGAAGATAGATTAACAGCTGACCTATTTATTCATCGTGGGGATTTAACGGAATATTGTATAAACCCGACAACATACAAAGTTAATTTAAAAGAGGTGAAAAGTACTTAGATCTATTGTAATGAAATTGGTATATAATTTTTTCAACTAATAAGGATAAAAGGATTATGAAATCATACCAAAAAAAGAATAAAAAAATAGTAATGGGATTAATATGGCGATAAAGATATTAGCAACAGGAGACCTTCACCTTGGGAAAAAATCATCCAGTGTTCCGGAAAGCGCTGAAGAAAGTTCAACAAAATTTACCTGGAACCGTATTGTTGATTGGTTAATTAAAAATAGAATTGACATACTTGTTCTGACAGGTGATATAGTAGATCAGGACAATCGTTATTTTGAAGCAATAGGACCATTACAATCCGGTTTTGCAAAGTTAAAGCAAGCGGATATAGCTGTATACATGGTTGCAGGAAATCATGACTTTAACGTCCTCCCTCAGATTGCAGGAACCGGAAAGTATGATAATGTGCATCTCTTAGGCATCAATGGTGAATGGGAAGTAGAAACCTTTTCCAAAAATGGAGAGCAAATTCAATTTGTTGGCTGGTCTTTTCCAAATCAGTTTGAAACAAGAGATCCTCTACTGGACTTCAATGGAATATCACTTGATTCTAATTTCCCCGCTATTGGTCTTCTTCATGGAGACGTTGATACTCCTGAAAGCAAATATGCACCATTAAATTCTAGAAGGTTTTTGAAAAAATCAGTAAATGCCTGGATTTTAGGACATATTCATAAACCGCAAATATTACGGGAATCTGATCCATATATCTGTTATCCAGGGTCTCTTCATGCGTTAAGTTCTAAAGAGCCTGGTGTTCATGGTCCAATCCTGCTAACAATAGAAAATAAAGATGATATAGAAATTAATTGGGTGCCTATTTCACCGGTAAGGTATGAGAATATCTCAATCGATATCACAAACAGCAGTGATGAGGAAAGCCTCAGGGATACTGTTACATCAGGATTGCTCGATGATGCTAATACGAGAATCGAAGAATTGGGGGAGGTTTCTTTCTTAATCTATGATGTTTCTTTGGAAGGTGAACACGCAAACATCAAAGATCTGGAAATATGGACTCGTCAAATCGTAGAGGATTATGATCATGAAATTGAAACGGAAACCAGACTTTCTGTACGCAAGGTTTTTGTTAATGTACGGCCTAAACTGGAAAACATAGATGAGTTAGCCAAACAATCAACACCGGCAGGTGTATTGGCAAAAACTATTCTTGCTATTCGGAATGAGGATACTACTGAATTTCTTGATAAATTGGTGGAAAACTGGAAACAAAACTATAAAAAAGTAATTTCATCTGGAACATATCAACCGCTTCATTCAACAGGAAGATTAGATGATAAAAATGACCTAGAAGTCAGACAATACATTTTGTATGAATGCAATCATCTCCTTGGAGAATTAATAAGGCAGCAAACACTATGAAAAAAGCTCCATTTATTTTAAAAGAACTGTCTATCAATAAAATGCCTGGATTTATAAGAGGACTGGATAAATTCGAAGATCTAGCTGCCAATATAAATATTATTGCAGGTCCTAATGCATCAGGAAAAAGTTCCACTGCCCGTATTATTCAGCAAATTATCTGGCATAATAAAACTAAAGGATTAGTTGTTGATGGTTCTGTTGAGATTGAAGATGAACCATGGGAAATTAAAATAGATTCAGATAATATTAAAATACAAAGAGATGGAAAGGATGATGAGTTTGTGGGGCTTCCAGCTGTGGAGGAAAGTAGTCGCTACATGCTAGCACTTCATGAATTGGTCATGGACGATGAAGATAATTTGGCAAAAGAAATAGTTAAACAATCCATTGGCGGGTATGATCTGGATTCAGCTCAAGAGAATCTTGGGTATTCTTCTAGTATAAAAAATAAATCTGCTTCAGAATTCAAAGCTTTTACCAGTACTGAAAAAAAGTTTAAGGAGATCCGGGAGAAACAGAAAAAATTAAAAAACGAAGAAGAAACCCTGAATGAACTTTATAGTGCAAAAGAGAAATCTCAACTAGCTATTAAACTCAATGATTTATATAAGAAGGTTGTTGAGTATCTGGAAGCAAAAGTGAAATTTGACCAACTTTCTGCAAAGTATGAAGAATTTCCGGGTGCTTTAGAAAAAGTAACTGGTGAAGAGTTTACAAACATAGAAGAATTTGAAAAACAGATTGAAGATGGTAATAATGCCATAGAGCAGGCTAAGGAAGAAATTGATAAAAGTGAAGAATTACTTACAAGTCTAAAAATACCCGAAGAAGGGATTAGTGAACTAGTATTGAATGAATTGGAGACAAGAGTTTCGGGATTAATTGAACTTAACCGTGAAATCAAGGAAAAAGATGAGAAGATTGAAGGATTTCATACAAAGGAGCTTGAAGCTTTAAAAAGTATTGATGAATCAATAGATCCTTCTGGATGGGAGGGATTGAATCTTGAGGATGTTGGGAATCTGGATAAATTTTTACTGGATGCTCATCAAATATTAGGTGAAAAGGAATATTTACTTGCGGAGAATAATGCGCTTGAAAAAGAGATAGAAAATATCGGAAATAACATTGGTAACACTGAAATACTTAGTCAGGGTATCACATCGTTGGGAAACTGGTTAAAGGAACAGAACAGTACTATTGGAATAGCAAGATGGATCATTACTGTTTTATCTATTTTGGGTATTATTACAGCAAGCGCGACTTTTTTTATTGGATGGCCAGGTCTTTTGGGAATTGCTTTAATCACAGTCCTGTTTATATATGCCTGGTTTTTTGAAAAAGGAAAACATCGGGAATCAACTACCAAATTTAGGGAACAGGATTATATTAAAACAGGTCTGACACCACCCTCAAAATGGGATACTAAAAGCGTGGCAGAACAGATTGATGTCCTAATCGGAGAATTGAAAACTGCAAAATGGCAGGAAAAAATCAATCTGGAATTTATAAATTCTAGTGACAATCTGGAAAAACTACAAAACCGGTTAGATCCATTAAATAAAAGAAGAGATGAATGGATAGAAAAACTGCAAGCTGCACCTGCATTTCCTACAGAAAACTCAAAAGTTTTCAGCGGATTGTATTGGTTTTTAATATACGTTAAAGATTGGCAAAGTGCCCACACGGAATTAGAAGCTTTGAAAGCACAGATCATTCAGTTGCAGAGCACTTATGATAAAGAATTAATTAAAATCAATGAATTGCTTGTCAAATCATATGCTGAGAAAGCCAAAGATGATATCCAGGCAAAAATTATTATTACTGAACTTAAAGAGAAAGAGACAACTCATCGAGATGAATCCCTTAAAATATCACAAAAAAGGGAACAAATCGAAGAACGGGAAAATCAAATAAAGAAGAATTCAGATAAGCTTCTTGAAATATATAATAAGTTAGATGTCGAAAATGAAGGAAAGGAAGAAGTTAGAAACCTTGTACAACAATTGTTGGAATATAAGCAAGTTAAAGAAGAAGTATACGCTGCAACTGTGGGATTGGCAGAGAAAGAACTTAACTTGAAAAATCAATCTCTGTATGGGGAATATGAACAGCGTATTATAGGATTAAGCATTAATAAAGCTCAAGAATTAGAAGAGAAGATGTCAGTTGAGGCAAGTAAATTAGAAGGAATCAGTGAAGAAATTACAAAAATTGAAACCTCAATTCAAAATATAATGAAAGGCCATGAATTAGAAGATGTCTTGACTGAGAAAGAAGAAGCACTGAATAATCTTGAGCAATTGTATGAAATAAACTTATCTTCTATAACAGGGAATCTGATTAATGATCAGTTAAAAAAAGAAACAAGTGAGCAGAATCGTCCTAAAGTATTTAAGTATGCAAATGAACTTCTTAACCGAATAACTAATGGAAGGTATGCGTTAAGATTAGAGGAAAAAGAAGAACCGGCTTTTAGGGTTTATGATACAGTATTAAAGCTTGGACAGGATTTAAATGAAATTTCGACTGGCACCCGTGTTCAGTTATTGCTGGCAATTCGACTGGCTTTTGTTGAAACCCAGGAATCCTCTATAAAGCTGCCCTTATTAGCTGACGAATTATTGGCAAACAGTGATGATGAAAGAGCAAAGGCTGTAATAGAATCTTTAGTTGAAATTAGCAGAGCAGGCCGACAAATTTTTTATTTCACAGCACAAGATGATGAAGTTTGGAAGTGGGATCAATTTCTAAAAGAACAATCTGATCTAAATTATAAAGTTTTTCAGCTAAGTGGTAGTAATAAATCCTCTGTTAATCATCTGGACTATCAGTCTGAACTTGAGTCCTTTAAGCTTCTTCATCAAGTTCCATCTCCTGATGGAAAAAGCCATAAGGAATACAGGAAAGAAATTCAGATAGAGCCCTATAACATTCTCATTCAGGATTGTAACCAACTCCACCTTTGGTATCTGATGGATGATATCGATTTATTGTATGTTTGCCTGAAAAGAGGAATAAAATATTGGGGACAAATGGATAGTTTCTTAAAGAATAATGGAAAACTTAAGCAACTAAATAAAAGTATAATGTTACATATTCGTGAAAAAATTAAACTTTTGGAACGATTTCAGGAATTATATCGAAGAGGACGTCCTAAACAAATTGACAGAGAGGTTTTGGAGCAATCCGGTGCTATTTCAAGCAGTTTCATTGATAGGGTAAATGACAAATTAGTAGAGTTAAAAGGTAATCCCAAAGAATTAATTCAGATGTTGAGAAATGGTGGAATATCAAGATTTGGGCAAAATAAAACTGAAGATCTTGAACAATATTTATCAAATAAGGAATACATTGATTCCCTGGAACCACTGGAAAAAGAAGATATCTTGGTACAACTAAATGCAATCATTTCAAATATGGACATCGATATTCCAGATGCAGAGAAATTTATTAATAGAATCTTTAAATAAAGTCATATTACAGAAACGGAGGCAGTAAAAGAATGAAAATCAGAAGAACTGTAGAGTAGATAATGCCAAAGTTTTCAGAAGCAACACTTAACAGCTGGCGTAAACCGGCAAGTGAAACAGAAGAACAGAAAATTTCTAATGCTCTCCAACTATATACATTCCGCACAAAAGATGCCATCTGTGCGGAAATTGAAGAGGGGAGTTCTAAACTCCTTACACCCCAGGGTGTTTTTAAAATATATTTAATCATCTTAAATAATATTGTAATAAAAGAAGTTAAAAAGATGTTTGGTTATTTATATTTCAATTCTGTTTCCCCTTATTAAACTTATCAGACATTTCATCTTTAAATTTTAAATCGTTCAATTTTTTTAATATGTCTTTTATTTCCTTTATATCTTTGTCGCCTTCAAGTAAATCAGGATTTCGGGCAGCCCATCTTATAATATACACTAAAACTTTTAAACTTTTTTTGTTTCTCACAAGACCAGATAGCATCATAATTCCTGATTCTGTGAATGCTATTAGTGATTTATCTTTAGGATTATTTTTCCTGATTTCATCCCGTTCTTTATCTTCCAGAATAAATAAGAAATCGTCAGGAAATCTTTCGGGAATGGTTATTAAAATACCTCGGAGCCTTTCTATACTAATTCCATATAATTTAGCAGCTACTGTCTCTAATAATACTTTTGTGTTTCTTAATATGATCTGCTTTAATTTTAATTCTTGTTCAAATTCCTCAAATGTCATATTTATATTATGACATTATAACATAACTGTTTCAATTATTTATTTAATCAGCACTTTTCTTCCGCAAACGATCCCTAATAAACACAAGGTCTTCTTTTGACAACAGGTTCATCCGGTTAACTTGTGTCCCCAGATAGTGCATGTGAACATGACTCCGGATATTACCAGGAGTTGTCCCAAGTTCTATTGCAGCAACTTCTTGTGTCCAGTATTCAGCTCCTTTTAATATAACTTTTCCGGATTTAGTATGGATAGTTTTAATTTGTAGTTTCTTTTTTTTCATCATGATTGATAATAACATATAGTCGGTATTGTTGTAATTACAACGTTACGTTATTTAATAATAATTTATTGACAATACCACTTTTAAGTGGTATTGTCATATTAAGGAGAATGAATGCCAATATCTGGAAAAGAGATGCTAAAAAGATACTTGAAAAAAGGGTGGATTATTTTACGTAGAAATTCGAGTCATGTCCAAGTATCAAAGAATCAACCGGATGGGAAGAGGCTGAATGAAACTATTCCAATGCATAAGGAATTAAAAAAAGGATTGGAATGTAAATTATTAAAGATATTGAAGGAGAATTAATATGCATTATCATTTTAAGGTTCATGAAGAAGAGAAGGGATTTTGGGCCGAATGTATTGAGCTTGAAGGATGTCAAAGCCAGGGTGATACAATAGAAGAATTAAAAATGAATTTAAAAAATGCTCTAAACCTCTATCTTGATGAGCCGGCAAATTCAAAAGAAATATTTAGATTTCCTGATAACAATATAAAAGGAGAAAATATTTTGTTGATTAAAGCAGATATAAATATAGCATTTGCAAATTATTTGAGAATTTTAAGATTGAATCACAAAATGACTCAAAAAGATGTAGCTGATAAATTGGGTTATAAAAGTATCTGGGGATATCAAAAATTGGAATCTTCAAAAAATGCTAATCCCGAATTAAAAACTATTTCCAAAATAAAAGAAATATTTCCAGAGTTTGATATTAATCTGGTTTTAGCGTAGTGACTAATAAAAAGGAGAAAGGTGACTATCAACAATCGCCTTTCTCCCACGCATATAAATAAGACAACAAATTCAAAATGAATAAATTGTCAATTATATATTACCATAAATAACAGGGTGTTTACATACCTTTTTCTTAAAAAAATGCTATTATAAGAATCCTCAGAGGCGTTATTATCAATTAAATTACTAATACGGAATAATTTTCATAATTAAATACATTCCGCACATAAGATGCCTTCTGTGCGGAATATGAAGAGGGTAGTGAAATCTCATTTTTTTACTATTCAAAATATATTAATTCCAATTGATAATATTGGCATTTAAGGATATTATATTGTGGATATGGAGAAATGACATACTAAATGTACATGATTTCTAAAGTTAGGTGCAAGGCTGTGCAAATGGGGTAAATATGAGTGGAAAAACCATTAGACTATATATTATGGGTGATGAAAAGAAAAATCTCAAAACAGCTGAATTAGGACAATGGACTGGAAAAGCATTTATTGGTGAAAGAAAACATACTAAATTATTACAAAATATCGAAGAATTATCTTTTCCTGGACTATATTTTTTAATATCAGAAGATGAAGCTTCTATACAAAAAGATATCTATATCGGTGAAGCTGATGAAGTAAATAAACGTATTAATGATCACTACAGAAAAAAAGATTGGTGGGATAAATTTGTTATATTTATAAGTAAAGATTCGAATTTAACTAAAGCCCATGTTAGATTTCTTGAAAAGAAACTGTATAAAATAATTAAAGAAAATACTACTGCTTTCAATTTAAATAATTTATCAGAACCAAGTGGCTCGAAACTGCCAGAATCAGACATTGCTGAATTGGAAGAATTTTCAAATAATTTAATATTTGTCTTAAAAAATCTTGGGATTTTAGATTTTGCTAAAGTTACTCAAACCAAAATAGAAACTATAGATATTAAAAATATTTTTTATCTTAATTTAACAACAGATAGAACAGATGATAAAGGCAATATTTTACAAGCAAAGCTTTTTATTACAAATGATGGTTATAAGCTACTTAAAGAATCTTTTATAGAAAAGAATCCAAGGCAAAGTTTTCCTTCCCATTCTTATTACCCACTAAGAAAGAAACTTGAAGAAGAACATATGTTTAAAGAATCTCCATATAATGGTTGCTTTATTTTAAGTGAAGATGTTGACTTTAATTCACCGTCAGCTGCTGCATCAATAGTAAAAAATAGACTAACAAATGGTAGAAAAGAATGGAAGCTTAAGGAGGGTACAACTCTGGATGAATTTGAATCATCAATAGAAAAAGTTTCACAGCCCAGCACCTAACTTCGGATTGGGCGGCTCCATGGGGCCCCAACCCCATTTCGCCCAAATCCAGTACTGATACTTGCAAACATTAGTCTTTTATTATATTATTTTATTTGTTGAGTAAAGTTAAATCTTTACAAAGGCCACTGGACTTCGCCAAGCCGTGGTCCGTTATGTTCAATGCCCGGCTTAAGAACTTTGTAGTCCTCGGCCATCCATGGCCTCGAGAAGAGAATTTGGGGAGTATATTAGTGAAAGAGATAATAATTAAAGCAGATGATAAAAATACATCAATTAAAGGTACTTTCTATGAAAAGCTTGTTACACAAATTTTCAAATCCCAAAGATACAAAACAACAGGCGATGTTAATTTCACTGGTATGGAGTTCGATGTTCTATGCGAACATATAGATAGAACAAATGAAAAAGCTTTAGTAGAATGTAAAGCAAAAGATAAACTTAGTGCTGACGAAATAACAAAATTCGCATTCAATGTAAATCATAAAAAATTGAATTATGGATTTTTCTTATACACTAAAAATTTTGGTCATCAAGTGGCAGGGCTCATAGATGAATTTAATAATGATATAGATAAGCGGTATTCAAATCTTTATTTTTGGGATGCGGAAAAAGTAATTGAACTTCTTGTTGCTTCTTCTCAAATTACAAAACTAAATTATGAAGATAAGAAATACTCTTTAACAAAGACAATCTTATTTTATTCATATTTTGGCAATTTTTATATTACTATTTTATCAAATTCTACAATACCAACACACTTTACAATTTACGATGCTAGAACGTTAGAACCTATTGAGAATGAACTTATTGAAAAAGTTATTGAGGAAATTGACGAAATAAAATCATTATCACCTTATTTTCAGAAAACTATTCCTGAAAAGCTTAAAATTGAACCAATATTGGAAACAATAGCAGAAATACAAGAAAGTGATAGCTGGTATGATTATAAACCAGCAGCAAGTCGATTCTTTGTTGGCAGAAAAAAGATAGAGAATGAAATTTTAGATTTTTTTAATCATGTATTAAAAGACGAAATAGAAAAGAGAATATTTTATCTTGATGGTAAATCTGGTTGGGGCAAAAGTTCCTTTTTAAACGAAATAAAAGGAAGAACTAGGAATAAATATCACAAGAATAAATATTTTACATATGTTGTTGATTCAAGAAGTGCAAACTCACAAAACTTCATAGCTTTGGCTTTTAAAAAAATGATAGAAAAAGCATCAGATAGCAGTTTTATAGATAAAAAATATGTACATATAAAAATACAATCTATTTATAATATTTTACAATCTGAAGGTATTAACGCGTTTACCCAATATCTGAAAGATAACGATAAAATATTGATATTGATATTTGATCAATTTGAAGATGTTTTTAGAAAGGGAAATATATTCATTGGGTTCTATAAATTACTTATGGATGTAATGGATTTGAATTCAAATATTATATTAGGCTTTTCATGGAAGAGTGAAGTAAATATACCGATTGAACATGAAGCTTATCACTTATGGCAGCAAGTGAAGGAATATGCAAAATCATTCTCATTGGACGAATTTGAATTTGGTGAAAGCAAGAAAATTGTAAAACAACTTGAAAAAGAAATTGATCAAAAATTAGATAGCGATTTTATTCGAAAAATCGTTGATAATTCACAAGGATTTCCTTGGTTAGTAAAGAAACTATGTGTACATATATTTGATCAAATAAAAAAAGGTGTATCCAATGTAGATTTATTATTTATTGCATAATTAAATAGGACAAAATTGCAAACAAAATTCCCCACTTTTGCATTAAGAATTCCCCACTTTTGCAAGAAGCAATTGTGGGGAGTGAATGTAAAATATATTCTTGT
>SDBV01010904.1_pt1 | contig 11858 bp, 8 predicted proteins | sample 2277081 | NCBI WGS metagenome assembly SDBV01 (sample SAMN10402039, study PRJNA504765) | marine sediment metagenome | isolation source: marine sediment core GS10_PC15, 223 cmbsf | place: Arctic Ocean: Southern Knipovich Ridge | collected 2010
CGGTCATACAGGCAAAGGATGGTCTCCGGGAAGGTTTGAAGTTGGGGGATGGACAGAAAATCCAGCCGGGCCTGTGTACATTGGAAAAAAATTAAAAAAAGTCCGGAAAGGTATAAAAAACATGGATTATGCAGGGGCCTTTGAGAAATTTTTAAATGAACGGCCCAAGGATCAGCCTTTCTGTTTCTGGCTGGGAACCTCAGAGCCGCACCGGGGCTATGCAAAAGGAGCGGGCGCAAGATCGGGCAAGGATCCGGATAAAGTTGTTGTACCATCCTTTCTGCCTGACAATGATATTGTGCGCAATGATATCCTCGATTACTACATGGAGATTGAACATTTTGATATGATGGTGGACAGGGCTGTCAAATCCATAAAAAAACGCGGACTTTTAAAGAATACCATCATAGTCGTAACAAGCGATCAAGGCTTCCCTTTTCCCCGCGGAAAAGCCACTCTTTACGATGCAGGCTCCCGGTCACCATTGGCCATAAGCTGGTTGGACAGGATTCGAGACCCGGGCCGGAGAGTGAGATCATTTGTCAATCTCAGTGACCTGGCCCCGACATTTCTGGAAGCAGCTCACGTCAAGATTCCAAAAATGATGAACGCGCAGAGTATGCTTGATATCTTTGACAATAAAGAGAAGAAGGACCGGTCCGCTGCGTATATTGGTTTTGAACGGCATGATGGCTGCCGTAAAGGCGGCAAGGGTTATCCCTGCCGGGCGATCCGGACAGCGGATTATTTATATATATTGAATTATAAACCGGACCGTATGCCCTCCGGTTCTCCTGACGCATCCGATTGCGCCCGGGCCATACCGTACGGAGAGATCGATTCGTCTCCTACCAAGCAGTACATGATGAATAACCGTGATAAGAAGGATGTGGATAAATTAGCCGCTTTGTCCTTTGATAAAAGACCGGCTGATGAACTTTACCGGATCAGGACAGACCCGTACCAGATAAAAAATCTGGCTGCGAATCCTGAATACAAGGAAGTACTGAAAAAAATGAAGGGAAGATTGATGAAGGAACTGAAAAGAACAAAGGATCCGCGTATTACAGGCGGTGCTGTGCTCTGGGATTATTATCCCTATTACGGTAGACGGAGAAACAAGGATTGGAAGGTTGACCCGTTACCAGGTGAATAAACAGGTAGACGATGCGATTGATCGTTCCGACCTTGCATTTGATATATTCTATGCCAGCGACTTCCAATAAAAGCCTGGTCTCTTCAGGTCGGGACAGGTCCAGGTGAGGGGTCTGAGTTTCTCTGTTCAGCTTTTTTTAATAAAAAATAAAGATGCTTCTAATAAACTAAAAAAGAATCAGAACCCTCCCCATATTATATATCCTTCGTATCTATAAAATATTTAGAATATTTAACTTTTATATATTTTTTACTTGATTTTTTAACATTAAACTATTATATTAATATAAAATTCATAGGTATAAGAAAAGCTATAAACTATTATTATTATAAAAATACAGAGAATAAGAGGTAATTAAATATGCTTTATAATATTGAAGATTTTTCGAAGCTCAGACCAATCTCACATATAATATGGGATGTAGATGGTCCTATTACTGAAAATGATAACCTCGAACCAGCAGTCGCAGCAAAGATTATTAACTTAGCACTAGAAGGAATTTGTCATAGCTTCATAACCGGGCGCGATGCAATTTGGCTTGATAAGAATGTGATTAAACCAATGCAAAAGTACTATAGTTTTCCTATCGCTCGTAATAAGTTTAAATTTTATGCTGAAGTGGGATGTATTCAAATGAGCCAAACATCTGATAACAAACTAAAGTATACTCTCCATCCAAGTATAAAAGACCATCCACTTGTAAACGATAGCAATGGAATCCGAACTGCACTTCAGAACTGTGTATACAATCCCGATAACGCAATTAAACAATTTAAAGTTAGTGACAAGCTAAAGTTGTCTCAAAAGATTGAGTATGACGCTAATCGTGATGGATGGATATTTGATGAGAAGAAAAGGCCACGATGTTTCAATTATATATTAGGGACTAAATGGGGAATTGTCACATGGGAGAAAGTCAGAAATAAAAAAGGCCAAGTTGCCGACTTTAACCAGAAACCATTCGTCGATGAAGCTAAGAAAATCATTAAAGACAAGGGCTTTGAAAAAAAGATCGCTGTAGAAGAGATAGGGACAGCAATAAATATTGTTCCCGTGATAAATAACCAAATTCTAGGAAAGAGTTGGGCAGCGGGTATAGCTTTAAAAAAAATATGGGATAAAGATCTCGGAAAAAGAACAAGCATAGAGAGTGTAATTAATAAGACGATAGCGATTGGTGATGGACGAGCTGATTTCGGATTCACTACCCCAATCATCGAGAAAAATAAAACAAATAAGTGTCTTAACTTCATATTTGTAGGAGGCAAGCATGATATTCCAAAAGCACACGAATCAGATGCAAAACTCATTGAAAATATGGTTATCCGAGCTACCGGATTGGGAGTAATGCAATTTCATTATGATCCAATAAACCCTACAATAAGCATGGAACCAGCCAAAGGAGCACGAGTTGTATCAGAAGTTTTGGATTTCCTCAAGCTTCAAGGGTACTTTCGTCCATTTGGAAGTTTTCTTTAGAAACCCATCTATGCTTTACTGTTAAGTCAACCTTATATCAGGTAAATATGATAAACCCTTATGAAGCAGACATAACAAATATTATTATTACTATAATGAGGATTGTCACATGAAGAAACTAAAGGAGTATGAGGAACTGCTGTCAGAATTTGGTAATGTTAAAAAAGTTGCTGTTACGCCAAATACAAAATGTCCTATTTTTTAAGCTAAAATCTTTTAACTCAGATATCTTTCTCGTTTAGAAAATGAAGACACTTCTAATAAACTAAAAAGAATCAGAACCGCGTAGTTTTGATTTATTCCATCGGGATGACATTTTTCAACACTACGATGTAATTTTTAACCCCTAAGCGATTAATCTGTCAGGTTGTCGTCATTTTTCGTCGATAAATGACATAGAGGTTTTATGAAGTATATTAATAGATTATTATCCGCTCCAAAAAGCAGCTTTTTTCTATTCGGATGCCGTGGAACAGGTAAAAGCACATGGATTAAAAAAAAAATTCCTGAAGCTCATATTATATCATTACTTGATGAAAAACTTTATCAAACTTATTTAGCTTCCCCGGATTTATTTGCCGATGAAATTAGAGCAAAAAGTTCTTCACATAAATGGATTGTTATAGACGAAATTCAGCGTTTACCCCAATTATTAAATGAAGTACACAAAGCAATGGAAATGTATAAAATAAAATTTTTGCTCTGCGGATCAAGCGTAAGAAAACTAAAAAGATCCGGAATTAATTTGCTCGGAGGAAGGGCATTACAGAAGTTTATGTTTCCTTTTTTACCCCAGGAATTAGATAAAAAATTTTCATTAGAAAAATCTTTATTTACAGGCTCATTACCGGTTATCCTTGATAGTAATAACCCTATAGAACAAATTGAAGCTTATGTACAATTGTATGTTAAAGAAGAAATTCAGGCAGAAGCTTTAGTCAGAAATCTACCCGGATTTATGCGTTTTTTACCTGTAGCTGCATTATGTCATGCTCAAACAATTAATGTTTCAAATATTGCCAGAGATTCGGGCGTTGCACGAACTACAGTGGAGGGGTATATCAATATATTAGAAGATACACTTCTTGCTTTTCGTGTCAGAGGATATGAAGCAAAAATACGATTAAAAGAGCGTAAATTACCTAAATTATACTGGGTTGATCCGGGTATTGTTAATGGAATATTAAAGCAAAAGTATCCACCCACTGGAGAATTAAGAGGTGCCCTGTTTGAAGGTGTAGTTGCTTTATTTTTACGGGCTATGATGCTTTATAAAAAAGATTTTTGTGATGATATATTTTATTGGGCTCCCGGGGAAGCAGCTCTTACAGAAGTTGATTTTTTAATTCAGCGAAAAAATGATTTTATTGCTGTAGAAGTAAAAAGCGGAAAAATTCCCCGAAAAGACTGGTTTAAAGGATTAAAAGCTATCCAAAATTTAAAAGGTATACAAAGAAAAATAATAGTATAACCATTTGAAACATATCTAAAAACTCAAGATGAATGTGAAGTTATGCCATTTGAAACATTTGTGAATATGATCTCAGATAATAAATTTTTTATTTAACAATAACTTTATAGGTCAGGCAACAGCCCGTAAAGACACGATACCCTCATTATTATCATAATATTTTAACAAAAAGTCAAAAAAAAATTATGGCAATTTGATTTTAGAAAGGTATAATTATAATACAATGATGAGGAAAACTACAAATAGAGAAACAGAAAATTCAAAAATCGGTTCTGGGAGTACTACCAGAGTAGCACCAAGAGGTCTATATCAGTTTTAAAAACAATAAGGATGATCCGCAAATCAGGAAGTTCAATAGAATATCCAGGAATAGAAGATAAGGATGAGAAATAATTAATAGGATGAAAGTCTACAGTGCCTGGCAAGGTGAATTTGCGAAAATTGGCTTTAGGTTGAAAACGTGAGGAGTTATAGATGAAAGAGAAGACAATTTTTATTGTTTTGCTAATTATTTTTATTGTATTAGGTAATATTATTAGTAAATCCATTTATTGTCAATTATTAAATTCTTCTTGTCCAAAATATAAAAATAGTTATCAAAACAATGGTTTAAGTATAAATACTCCAATATCAGGAGATGTTCCCCATAAACAAGTGATTAATATTGATAATTATTATATATATTCAGCTATTGCAATAGATGACGCAAATCAAATATATTTTAATGCAGGTGGTTGGTTGTATTGTTTGAGAACTGATTATTCTATCAAATGGAGAACTCGAATAAAAGATAGTAGCGCCATGTCTCCGGATTCGCCTCCAGTTATTGATAAAAATAATAATATATATATTGGGGGTGAAGATCCATTTTTATATTGTATAGATTCAGATGGTAATGTGAATTGGAAATCAAAGATAGGCAGTAATAACAATATATCTTCAATTCCCGCTATCGATACAAATGGGTATGTTTATATTGGAGGTAATGATGGTTATTTATATTCTTTTAACACTAATGGTAGTACGAATTGGAAAAACTATATAGGTGGATTTTTATATTCATGTCCCGCGATTGGAAAAGACGGTAAAATATATTTTACAGGTGGGGGTTATTTATATTCTTTTAATATAGATGGTTCGACTAATTGGAGATATTCGGGTGCAGGTAATCTGTCCCCAGCTATTGGCCAAAATAATAGAATATATTTTGGCAATTCAAGTTATTTATATTGTATAAATCAAAATGGGTCGCTGTATTGGAGAAATCATGTTGGTGATATTATTAGAGAGATTGGAACATCCCCTTCAATTGGAAGTGATGGCAATATTTATGTTGGAACTAAAAATGGGGCAACAGTAAATTATTTGTTTTGTTTTAGTACTAATGGTCAAACTAATTGGATGATACCAAATGATAATGATTTTATTTGTTCGCCAATTATTGGTCAAGATGGGAGAATATATATTGGAAATGAAGATCGGTATTTTTACTGTTTCCATCCAAATGGATCAACAAATTGGAGAATATTTACTGACTATATGGAGCCATTTAATTCCGCTCCAGTTGCCGCAATATCTGATAGTGGAAATATCTATTTTGGAGGAGGTTGGACAAGAACATTATTCATTATTAATACCACATTGCTTTCACCCTCTTCATTGAATGGCATTGCAACTTCGACTAATAAAATACACTGGAGTTGGAAAGACAATACTTCTGTTGAAACTAATTATATGATTTATAATTCCGCTAATCAAAATATATCTGGTTTATTAGGAATAAATACAACCAATTGGACGCAATCAAATTTAAGTCCTAATTCCTTGTGTTCGAATTATGTTCAATGTATGGCTGTCGGTAGGAATTCAAATACTCCAACAAGAATAATATCAACTTTAGCTTCACCTCCTAAAGATTTACAATTAGTACCAGGGGCTGATTTTATTAGTTTGAATTGGACCCCCGGTAATGGTGGTGCGGTTAGATATGCAATTGATCGTGCTCTTGATTCCAGCGGGATACCAGGAACCTGGACAAATATAATAGATTGGAATAATATATTAACAGATACTGTCTATACGAATATAAATTTAAAAACTAATACAGTATACTGGTATAGGGTATTCAGTTATAATTTTGATCAATATTTATCAAGTTCTTGTGAAGCTACAAATGTTGTTACTTTAAATTATCCACCATCTTTACCAATCATTATAAGTACTTTACCGGTTTCGACAAATATCATATTAATAATGTGGAATGATCTATCTAATGAAACAAGTTATTCTCTATTTAGACATATGGTAAAGAATACCAATACAGTAACAAATATATTAGGTTTTAATATGGATTTGACAAATTACTATGATAATAATTTAAATCCAAATACTAAGTATTATTATTGGTTAAAAGCATATAATGATTTTGGGGAATCAAGATATTCTGCTGTAGCATCTAATACAACTTTATCAAGCTTGCCAGCTTTACCAAATGCTCCAGGGATTGATGGATTATTTGATATATCAACAAATAATATTCGTATTGTTTGGAGTAATGTTGATAATGAAACATCTTATACATTATTCCGAAACACAGAAAATAATACTAATACATTAACAAATATAGTAGGGTTGTTTGTTGATGAAACAAATTATACTGATAATGCATTAAGTCCGGAGACTGTATATTATTATTGGATAAAAGCTTATAATATAAGTGGTTCATCAACATTCTCGTCAATTGCTTCTAATAGAACATTGCCATTACCACCCTCGATACCAAGCATAATATGTGTAAATTCAATCTTGGCAGATGAAATTGATATTATTTGGAACAATGTATCAAATGAAACATCATATACACTATTTCGAAACACAATAAATAATGAGAACACTTTAACAAATATTATAGGGTTGTCTTTTAATCAAACTAATTATAATAATACTATGCTAAACCCAGATACAAAATATTATTATTGGGTAAAAGCATATAATATTAGTGGGTCGTATGGATTCTCAACTGTTGCTTCAAATAAAACATTACCCTTACCACCAGGAAAAATTACTAATTTGATAGCAATATCAATTGCAGCAAATCAAATTAATTTAATTTGGAATAATCTATTAAATATAACTAGCTATACTTTATTCAGGAGTCTGAGCAATAATACTAATTTTAAAACAAATATTGCCGGATTCACAAATAATGAAACAAATTATAATGATGTTGGTTTATCCCCAGGTACAACTTATTATTATTGGATTGAAGCTTACAATATTGGTGGCTCCTCGGGATTCTCCACAGTTGCCTCTAACCGAACAAAGTCAATAGAAAACAATCCTTTTAAAGGCGGAAAAGTTGAAATCGGCCCAACAACTATATTTAACAATGAAAAACTATATTTTGCTAATGTTACAAGAGATACAAAGGTTTCTATTTATGATGTTAAAGGAAGATTAATATGGAGCGCGGATGTTACAGATGCCTCCAAATGTATACAACAAGGAAGGTATTTATATATTAAACCTAAAGTTATTGAAGATTTAGCAGATGGTTTGTATATAATTGTATTTAAAAATAATAAGGATGATCCGCAAATTAGAAAGTTTAATAGAATATCCCGAGTCCGTCGATAGATCAAACACTACAAAGATAAATCCATTATTAAATATTCTATAAATTAGTCACTTTAAAACCTACCCCCACCCTCGAACTTACTATATATCAGCATCAGAACTATCAGTAATAAACTAAGATTTTGTAGAAATTCAATTTCATTTTGGTATGATTATAATACAATGATGGGGAAAACTAAAAATGAAAAATTAGAAAATGCACCGCTGGAACGGTACTCAAAAGCTTCTGAGTGTGCGCAAGGCCTCTTGGTACATACCTCACAAAGATCGGTACTAAGAAGTCTCCGGAGGTGGTGCGAAAATCGGTTTTGGGAGTACTACCAGAGCAGCATCCCAACCGAAGGTGCTGTCAAGCCCGGAGGCCTATATCAGTCAAAAAAAACTTAATTTATTAGCATTATTCCTGGGAGCATTGCTCTTAAGCGTAATAATCTTCGAATCAAGGTTATCTGCTAAAACAACACAGGAGAAGGACCATTGGTCCACTACTTACTACGAGATCCTGAGAAAGATAAAAGCCCCTCAATTCCCTGATATAGATTTTAATGTTAAGAAATACGGCGCTGTTAATGATGGAAAAACTGACTGCAAGCCGGCTTTTAATAAAGCAATTGCTGCATGCTCCAAAGCAGGCGGCGGACGGGTTGTGGTTCCTGAAGGAACATATTTTCATAAGGGCCCAATACATTTTAAGGACAATGTTAATCTGCATGTAAAAGCCGGGGCAAGGATTAAATTCAGTACAGATCCAAATGATTTTTTGCCTGTTGTAAGAACAAGGCAGGAAGGTACTGAATTTTATAATTACAGTCCCATGTTATATGCATATAAAAAGAAGAATATTGCTATTACCGGATCCGGAACTATTGATGCATGCGCAAGTAAGAAAAACTGGTGGACATGGAATGAAAAAGGCTATAAATCTAAAAATGGAAAAATGTCATATAAAGCGCTTCTCATACATGAGAATAATACAGGAGTTCCATTAGAAAAAAGAGTATATGGCTCTAAAAGAGAAGGGCTAAGGCCTGTCATGCTTCAGTTCTTTGAATGTAATAATATCCTGCTTGAAGGAGTTACTATAAGAAATTCTCCCATGTGGCATCTTAATCCTGTACTCTGCTCGAATATCACAGTGAGAGATTTAACTATTGAAGGATCCGGGCCGAACAATGACGGGTGCAATCCTGATTCATCCCAATATGTACTTATTGAACATTGCAAATTTAAAACAGGAGATGACTGTATAGCTATTAAATCAGGCAAGAATAGAGACGGGTGGAAGACAAAACCAAGTGAAAACATCATTATCCGCAGCAATTTCATGAAAAAAGGGCATGGAGGTATTGTTATAGGCAGTGAAATGTCCGGGGGTGTAAGATGGGTATTCGCCCATGACAATAAAATGGACAGTAAAAAACTTAAGCGGGGGCTCAGGTTCAAGTCAAATACTGACAGGGGCGGGATTGTTGAAAATATTTATATAAAAAATACTGTTATAGAAAATTTAAAAAAAAGAACCGGCTTGGTTATAGTAATTAATCAAAACTATGGCACCCCAAAGATAGGTAAATCCCCTCCTGTTTTCAGGAAATTTAGAATAGAGAACCTGACTTATGAAAACGGCTGTGAATACGGATTTTTTATTGATGGACTGGATCAATTAAAAGTTAAAGATATTATACTGAAAAATATAAAGATCAATGGTGTAAAGGAAAAATTATTTATCCGGAATGTGGAAAATATCGTGATGGATAATGTATATATAAATGGAGAAAAAATAACTGTAGATATAAAAAAATGGGAAAATGAAGCAAAAAAGAAAAAGAAAAAATAAGCTTTAAAAGGCTTTAGTAAAAAAGGTACCTTTTTCCGGATCAATATTCTACTACTTCTTCTTCCATGATCTGACATACTCAATACTGAAAGTGGAAGGCAGGTTCTCCTTTTTGGGAAGCCCCGTGCCGTTTCATAATATATCCGGGAAAAAAGATAAGTATGATAAGAAGGCTGCGTGACCTGGATGAGTTTTGAAACGGGACGCGTGCTACTCTGGAAGTCTACATCAGTTAGAAATAAATAACAATTAACATTGTTATTTATATTACTTTTAATTTAAATAATACTGTTATAAATTTGATTATGAATTGTAATTTAACTTAAATGATTTTACATTCGTATTTTAAAAATTTTTCATCATCAGTAATTATTGCATAATTATTATTGATGCATTGAGCAATCAGCATTCTATCAAATGGATCTTTATGATGAAACGGTAAGTCTTTTAAAAGGAGTGCATCAGTGGCTTTGAAATCCAACAATTCAAACCCGGATTCTTTTGCCTTTTCTACAGGATCAAAAGTCCCTTTTAATTTGCCAATTGATATTTTTATCATGATTTCAGCAATAGAAATGGAACTGATATAAATTGTATTCGATAGTGTTATAATTTCATTTTGTTTTTCTTCTTGAATTTTTTCGGGATTTCCAAGTGCCCATAAAAATATATGAGTATCCAGAATTATTTTCATGAGTTAGCCTTTTCCATAAAACATTTTGTTAATCTCTTCATTTTCATCAATAAAATTAGCAGGTATTTTAATCTTTCCTTTCAGGATTCCAAGTTTCCTTTTACCAGAGGGTTTATGAATAACTAAATCTGCAATTGGCAAGTTGTTTTTTGCAATTACGATTTCTTCACCATGATATACCATATCAATAAGTTTTGATAATTTTGCTTTTGCCTCTGATACATTTACTATCATCATCAAACCTCCTGACCAGTTATGGTTAAATGTACTATAATTGGTCAAAATAGTCAAGTAAAAGTTATTCCTTCCCCGTCCACATCAAGGAATTAACCAAAACATTCCCAAAGGTCATGCAGTCATAAAAGGTGGAGAAATTAAATCTCGATCAATATTATTCGGATTAAATTAAAATGTAAGCTAATACATCCAGAGATGCACTAAGAAGGCAACCTAAAAGGTTGCACCAAGCGGCATATCATATGTTATCGGAAGCAATCTTCACTCCCCGGGATTAGTGCGTTTATTGAATTTACAAAGAGCTATTTTAGACGATCTGTATAATCATTCTACAATATTTTAATAAAAAGTCATATCCAGCTATATTACCGTAATTAATAATTGTTATATAGCTGGGCAAAAAATTTATGGAAATTTTATTTAGAAAGGTATAAAAAGGTACCTGGTCTTTAGGTTTTAGGTTTTTTATTAACCTAAAACCTAAAGACCAGGTACCTTTTCAGGTGATATTTTTAAATAATATTTAGAGGTATTTGTATATTCTTGCAGGGCTTCCGGGTGAAAAAAGTACATCATTTCTTCAATATTTCTCTAACTGATTTCAACCCTTTATCACCTGAAATTGGAGTTACATTCTTTTTTCTGATATCATTTCTCCTTTTTGTTACTTCCTGTAAATGAGCCTTTTCAATATCAGGAGATATGTTTTTTTCAATATTAATAATAAGTTTTTCAATCAAAGCTTCTTTTGAATCATTTGATAACTTTAAAGCATCTTTATATATTTTTTCTACTGCAACAGCCATAATAAATGCTCCTTATATTAATAATATAATAATATTTATATCAAAAAGCAATATTTTTTATATAAAATTTTAAAATATAAGCTAATACATCCAGAGATGCACTAAGAAGGCAACCTAAAAGGTTGCACCAAGAGGCATATCATATGTTATCGGAAACAACATCCTCACCCCCGGATCAATGCGTTTATTGAATTTACAAAGAACAATTTTAGACGCTCTATACAATCATTCTACAAAATTTTAATTAAAAGTTATCCCAGCTATATTACCGTAATTAATAATTGTTATATAGCTGGGCAAAAAATTTATGGAAATTTGATTTTAGAATTGTATTATTATAAAAAGGAAAGGGAAATAGGAGAAGAGGCTATAGTGCCGCTCCCTGGTGGTGAATTTGCGAAAATCGGCCTTGGGTTACTTATCAGTTTAAAAAATAATTGAGAAGATTTTTTAAATATATTAAATTATAAATAATAAAAGATGTATAATAAATATCTATTCAAACATATAAACATGGATGCTATCAATGAGAAGATTAATCA
>SDBV01010905.1_pt1 | contig 11857 bp, 9 predicted proteins | sample 2277081 | NCBI WGS metagenome assembly SDBV01 (sample SAMN10402039, study PRJNA504765) | marine sediment metagenome | isolation source: marine sediment core GS10_PC15, 223 cmbsf | place: Arctic Ocean: Southern Knipovich Ridge | collected 2010
CTGCGGCATGCGGCCGTCGATGTTGTCGCCGCGGCCGAAGGCCAACAGCCGGCCGTCCTTCAACTGCGTGATGCCTCCATGGATGCCGGCGATCCAGGCCCCGGTTCCGCCGTCGGTGAACTTCGGCTGCGGCCGGCCCTCACCCGGATCGCTCCAGGTTCTCCCACCGTCGCGACTGATCAGCATGGCCGTGCCGCCGCTGCCGCCGGGAACCGCGTCGCAGGGCAGAATGATATGGCCCTGGCGGGTTTGAAACACCGATTCGACCGGCTGGTGGTGCAGGCCGTGCTCGGGCATAATCAGCCGCCCCTTCGACCAGGTGGCCCCGCTGTCTTCCGAGACGCGCATGACTACAACCGGACTTCCCCACGTCCCGGCCGCCGCCAGCCCGTTGAAATGAAAGATCTTGCCCGCACCGTCGGCCCACATGGCCGGGGCGTGGTCGTTGCGGTCGGGGGCGTCCCAAAACGGCGAGGCCGCCTCCCACGCTTCAGCCCCGTATCGCAACCGGCTGGCCGCGATGCCCAACTCCCGTCCCGGCTCCGAACGGCAGGTGTACCAGATCGCCAACAGGTCGCCGTTGGGACATTCGACCAGGGCCGGGTCATGGTTGTGACGCGAAAACAGCGGCCCGTCCGAGTCCGGCGGGATCTTGACGTATTGACGGGGGCCCTTGAAATACGGCTTCGTCGGATCCGGTCCCTTGGTCACTTCGAGCGGAATCTCCTGCTTCACGTCGCGTTGGTTCGCTTCAGGCGGAACCACGGACAACGGTCGCGTCTTGGGCGGCTCGCCTTGCACCACGCGGAAGCCGATCAGCCAACTCCTCTCCTCCGGTAGCATTCCCAGGCGGTTGGCCGAACGGAGATATTCCAACGGGCTGGAATGGCTGCCGCCGCGAGTGACGCGGAAATCGCCGTGCTCGCGTCCCACCGGATCGATCTGCTCGCCGGGGACGTACGGCCCGTACCAGTCGCGGCACCACTCCTCGACGTTTCCGTGTACGTCGCAAAGGCCCCAGGCATTCGGCGGCGTACGGGCCACGAAAAGCGGCACCACTTCGCCCTCTTTGCTGCGCGGCGAGGGGAACCAGCTCAGGCGGACGTTCTTGTGGAACACCTCCGGCAGGCTCTCGCCGGTACCAAACGGCGAGGTGGCCCCCGCCCGACAGGCGAATTCCCATTCGGCCTCGGTCGGCAGTCGATACGGCTTGCCTTCTTTCTCCGTCAGCCACTTGCAGAAGTTCACCGCGTCGTGCCAACTGACAAAGACCACGGCCTCGTCGTCCTGCTTGGAAAAGCCGAGCTTGCCGCGGAGTCTCTTGTGTTCCGGGTCGAACCGCTCGTACTGGGCGTTGGTCACCTCGGTCACACCGATCAGCAGCGGCCGGGTGATCGTCACCCGGTGGACCGGTTTCTCATCGAAATCGCCTGCGGTGCTCCCCATCAGGAAGCCGCCCGGCTCGATGCGGACGAGTTTCATGCCGATCGAATTGACCTGCGCCTGCTGGTCCGCCCAGCCCATCCGGGCGATTCCTAATACAGCCAGGATACATAGAACGCGGCGCGTCATGACGGTCCTCCTTGGTGAATGTCCCAGAACGACATTGGTCGCCGGCATTATCACCTTCCCACATGCCGATTGCAAGGATCCCGTCCTTCTCTGAAAGCCGCTCGCGGCTTCGCAAAGAGAAACGACCGGCGACTCACCATTGCGAAGCCGCAAGCGGTTATCTCTTGCTGCCCCCTGGAACTGTCCACGTGAGTTTCTGTAGAATTGGTTCCGAGAAAAGGCTGCCAAACAACGCCAACTCCCCGAACCATGAAAACCGTTTAGGATCTGCTCATGTCCCGCGAAAAAAGCCACGCTGCGTTTGCCCGAGCCAAACAGCTCATTCCCGGGGGGGTCAATAGCCCCGCCAGGGCCTTCGGAGGCGTCGGAGGTGAGCCGATCTTTTTCGCCCGAGGGGAGGGCGCATACCTCTTCGACCTCGACGGCAATCGATACCTCGACTACATCGGATCCTGGGGGCCGATGATCCTCGGCCATCGGCATCCGAACGTCGTCGAAGCAATCGAGGCGGCGCTGCAACAGGGAACCAGCTTCGGCGCACCCACGGTGGCCGAAAACGAATTGGCCGAGCTGGTCATCGAGGCCGTGCCCTCGATCGAAAAGCTGCGGCTGGTCAATTCCGGCACCGAAGCCACCATGAGCGCGATCCGGCTGGCACGCGGCTACACCGGCCGGCCGATGGTGGTGAAGTTCTCAGGCAACTACCACGGCCACGTGGACAGCCTGCTGGTGGCGGCCGGCAGTGCGGCCGCTACGCTGGCCGTGCCCGACTCTCCCGGCGTGACCGAAGGCACCACCAAGGACACGCTGATTCTGAAATACAACCACGCCGCCGGGCTCGAGGCCGCCTTCGACGAGCACGGACAGGACATTGCTGCGGTGATTGTCGAGCCGGTCGCCGGGAACATGGGCTGCGTGCAGGCCTCGCCCGAATTCCGCCAGGCCTTGCGGGACGTGACGCGGCGGCAGGGGGCCGTGTTGATCTTCGACGAAGTGATGTCCGGATTCCGCGTGGCCTACGGCGGGGCGCAGGAACTGTTCGACGTCGCGCCCGACCTGACCACGCTGGGCAAGGTGATCGGCGGCGGCTTGCCGGTGGGGGCCTACGGCGGCCGGGCCGAAATCATGGATCACGTATTGCCTGCCGGAAAGGTCTTTCAGGCCGGCACGCTCAGCGGCAATCCGCTGGCCACCGCGGCCGGAATCGCCACGCTGAAGGTGCTCCGCGACGACCATCCCTATGAAGCCTTGGGGCGGCTAACGGCCCGGCTGGCGGCCGGACTTCAGGAAGCGGCCGCCGCGGCGGACGTTCCCTGCACGATCGGACGCCTCGGCGCGATGATGACCTTGTTCTTCAGCCGGCAGCCGGTCACCGATTGGGACGTGGCCGCCCGATGCGACACGAAGCGATACGCCCGGTATTTCTGGGGAATGATCGAGCGTGGCGTGTATCTGCCCTGCAGCCAGTACGAGGCGTTGTTCCTCTCCACCGCCCATACCGACCGGGACGTCGACGAGACCATGGCGGCGGCAAGGGAAGTCCTGGCCGAAGAAGCCAAGTCCGGCTAGTTCGACACGGGTACCGTTTCGGGCTGGGACACACGTCGGAGCTGCTTCGAGCTATGGTGCATGGCCCCCGGGCATAGCCTTTCGGCGTAAGACATCATCCCCCAGGTCATCACCTCCCAAACCATCAGCCGCGAGACGTTGGGTTGGCCGCCGCCGAGCAAGAGATCGCCGACGTAGCGGAGTTCCCGATCGGCCGGCTCGATAAGCCCTCGGTGTTGGGGGAGCTTTCGGGCGAAGACGTACATCAGGTAGGGAAGGCCGGCCATATCGACGTTGCGCACCAAATAGTCGGGCACGTCGGCGCCGCGCGTCTTCTGGTTCTTCGCCATCCACTCTAGCGCCAGGTCGATTTGACGCATCGCCTGCCGGTACTGCCGGCTGTCCGGCTCCAGGTGCTTCAGGCCGCTGGCGTACAGCTCGAAACAGTAGAAGATGATGCCCGAGGGCCGCTGTTGGAAGGTAATCGGTTTGACTTCGCGGAAGTCTTGGCCGGTCATCCAATCCAGCGCGCCGGTGGCGACGTCGAGGTATTTCCTCTGGCCCGTCTCTTCGTAAAGCACAAAGGCCATGGTGCCGAAGGTCGCCGTCGAGCACCACCACTGGCCGTCGTAGGTGGGCCAGAGCCCGTTGGAGATGCCGCCTTCCGGGCCAACGTAGTTGTCCATCACCAATTTCGCGAACGCCTTGACGGAGTCGAGATACTTCGCCTTCTCGGTCGGATCGCTGCAACGAATCGCCGTGGCCAGCACTCCCATGGCGATTGATCCGTTGTCGGCGACGTTCCACTGGCCGTGGTCCTGGCCCGGGGCCCGGGAGTGGTTCATGTAGTAGGCCCCCGATGGAATCATCTTGCCCTGATAGGCGATGATCCGGTCCGACCATCGCCGGCAGGCATCGAAGTACTTTCGGTTGCCGGTCATGTCGTAGGCCACGGCCAGCGCCCGCACCGCATGGGCATCCTCGAAGAACGGCATGTGATGGGTCGCCGGATCGGCGTTGTCGCGGTCGGCGAATCGGGTGATCTCTTTGTTGAGTTCTGCGGCGGCCAAATCGCAGAACGTGAGAAACTGCGTCTGGAAGTCGTCGGCGCCGAGCTCGGTTGCCAGGGCCCGCATGTCGCGGACGTTCCGCTTAAGCGCTTCGGCGACTCGCCAGCTACGACTCCCGGCAGGTGTCTCGAGTTCGGGAGCAATCAGCTTCGACCATGCCCGTAGCGACGATTCTGCCCGGCTGCAGGCGTCGATGAATTCCTGAAAGGCCTTTGCTGCCTGCTGCCGATGCTCTTTGGCGATGCCTTGGGGACCGACGATCTCTGCCAAGTCGTATACGGCCGCCAACGAGCGGATGTAGCCGTCGATCACCCGGCTCTCTTCGACGATCTCTGGCCGGCCGATTTTTCGGGCAAGGTCCAGCGCCCGGCGTGCGGCGGTCAGGCCGTCTCGGATTTGCCGCTGCGATTGAAACTGGCCCCAGGGGTGCGGGTAGAGGTCCCAGCGGACGGTTCCCAGCTTGGGCAGCTTCCCCGTGCGCAGGGCCTCGACCACCGGCGTGCCGCTGCGGCGGATCTCGCCGGTGGGCCACTCCGAGCCGTAGAGGTCCCAGGCGATCGGCCCGATCGCCTCCGACCACTCGGCAAACAGCTCGGGCGGGTCGATCCGGTGGCGGACGGCGTACGAGAGAGCGAACTCCCGCGGCGTGCGGCCCCGCACGTTCCACGACCACTCGGCCGCCGCCTCGACGTTGAACCGGGCGCACGTCAACCGGGGCGTCACGTAGGCCGTGAAGCCCGAGACGCGTTTCTCGACGAACTCTTTCATCCGATAGTGTACGAAGTGCGCACCCGAAAACGGCGTGAGCTGGCCGACGAAACCGGTCAGTTGAGGGCAGACTCCCAACCATCGGACTTTCGCGGCGTACTGCTCCATCAGCGGGTAGACCATCTCACGACGCTGCGCCGTGTAGGTCAAGAGGCTGTGGTAGTAGACGAGCTTGACTTCCTCGGGCAATTCCGCCAGCACGAGGTGATTGCTTTGATAGGTCTCCTCGCTCAACAGCACGCGGAGGCCCACGTCGGGCAGCCGCTGTCTTGCCTTGCGCCAAGCGGCCAGGATGGCGCGGACCTCGAGCACGTTGCGGTCGTGCCGGGCGCAGTCGTCGCAGCGGCAGCCGCCTTTGCCGTGGAGGTTCTCGGTCATCCACACGTCGACGTCCGCGACGCCCGGCAGCGAACCCAGGGCAACAATCCAATCGGCCAGGACACCGACGATCGCCGTTTGCGAGTAGCATATCGCGCCCTCTTGCCCACCCCGGGCCTTCAGTTCCGGATAGGCCTCGAAAACACCCTTGCCCGAAAGTTGCTCCAGGTGCAACACGACGGGCACCGGACGGATGCCGTAGCGGGGACCTTCCTCGATCATCGGCTCGCGGCCGGATTTCAGCCGGGCGTGCCCTTTGCCGTTCTCGTCGACCCAAACGGCGGAAATCTGCTCGATCACGTTCATTTTCACCTCGGCCATCCACCGCAGGTGCAGAAACGAATCGCTCCCCCAGAAGCCTCGTTCGGCAACGTCGGGCCAATCGGTCGCCCGCAGGATCGGAACCTGCAACGCGTCGGCCGTGGCCTTCGCCGAAATCAACTGCGTGAGCGTCTCGACTCCATAGAGCAGGCCAACCGGCGTCTGGGCCACGATCCGCAGCCCGGGGCGGTCTGCTTCGGGAAAGATGCGGTAGGCTTGGTCTTTGTTGGGCACCGAGTCCAAGGGCGAGGCTTCCGGGCCACCGAGTTGCAGCGTAATTCGGAAGACGCGCTGGGCCGCCGTACCGGCCCCCACGCATGCCCGCAGTTCTTCAATCGCCTGTTTGGCAACCGGATGGTCGGTCTGTAACATGGGCACCCCGATTTGCCCGCGCTCGAGTTGCACTTCTGCGGAGATCTCCATCTTCTGCGGAAGAGGAACGACGTGCCGGCCCCATTGCCGGGCCTCCTCCACGGTGATCGTGGCAGGTTCCACCGCGAGTGTTTCCGTTGCGGCGACAGAACCCAGGATCGCCAATAGCGCCATCGTCCGCATGAGAATCTCCCTACGTACCTACACGACAAGAAACCGTCTGGGGATTGCATTGCCAAGGCCTGCGAATCATGATACAGGACACGGGCGAGATATCAAGACGGGCCGTCGGCACGGCAAACGAGCAAAAAGGAGCGGCCCATGCGGACGATGACTGGACCATGGCGTGTGGGCCTCCTCCTTGGCTTGGCGATGGTCCCGGCGACCACCAACACTGCAAGTTGCGCGGAAGTCGACGGCCGGCCCAACGTCCTGCTGATCGCCGTCGACGACTTGAACGATTGGGTCGGATGCCTGGGTGGATATCCGGGCGTGCGGACGCCCAACATCGACCGGCTGGCCGGCCGAGGGGTGCTGTTTGGCAACGCGCATTGTCCGGCGCCGGTGTGCAACGCGTCGCGGACGGCCGTACTGACGGGCCTGGCCCCGTGGCGGACGGGTATCTACAACAACGGCTCCTGGTGGCGCCCCGTGTTGCCCGAGGTGGTCACGCTGCCCGAGCGATTCCGAACCGCCGGATACCTGGTCGTCGGCGGGGGCAAGGTCTATCACCATACGCCGGGCTTCAATCCACCCGATCAGTGGCACGAGTATTTCGACCAGGTCTTCGACGATCCCTGGCATCGCCCCAAGAGCGGGGCGGTCCTGCCCGTGCGTTCGGTTCACTGGCCGCCGGGATTTCCGCTCAATGGATTGGGCCGCGTCACCGAACTTCCCCGGCCGGCCAATCCGATGGAGTTCGACTGGGGACCGCTGGACAAGGAAGAGTTGGAGATGGGCGATGGGCGGATGATCGATTGGGCCTGCCGGTTCTTGAGGCAACGGCAGCGGAAACCGTTCTTTCTGGCGGTCGGCACGTTTCGCCCCCACCTACCCTGGTACGCGCCGCGGACCCACTTCGATCGCTACCCGCTCGAAGCGGTCCGCCTGCCGCCGGTCAAGGAAGATGACCTGGATGACGTGCCGGCGATGGGGCGGAAGTTTGCCACGGCCCGAAGGTCCGATATCGCACTCGTCAAAGGCGCGGGGAAGTGGCGCGATGCGATCCGTGCGTACCTGGCGTGTATTTCCTATGCCGATGCGTTGATCGGCCGGCTGATGGACGCCTTGGAGGCCTCCGGCGAAGCCCAGCGGACGATCGTCGTTCTCTGGTCCGACCATGGCTGGCACCTTGGCGAGAAAGGACATTGGCACAAGATGACGCTATGGGAACGGGCCACTCGGGTCCCGCTGGTGGTGGTGGCCCCGGGCGTCACGCGGCCCGGCAGCCGTTGCGTGCGCCCGGTCAGTCTGCTGGACCTTTATCCGACCCTGATGGAGCTCTGCGCTATCGAGCCGGTCGCACGCCTCGACGGAGAAAGCCTGCTGCGGCTGCTGAAAGATCCCCACGCCCCGCGGCGGCGGCCGGCTTTGACGACGTATCTCCGCGGCAACCACGCGCTGCGCGACGACCGGTGGCGCTACATCCGCTACGCCGACGGGGGCGAGGAGCTCTACGACCACCGCAGCGATCCGAACGAATGGACCAACCTGGCCGACGACCCTCAATACGGCCCGATCAAGGCCCGGCTGGCCCGATGGCTACCCAAGCACAACGCGGCCGCGGCGCCCGGCAAGCCGGCCTTCGAGTTCGATCCAACCACGTACCGCTGGCGGCGAAAGAACTCCAAGCAGTGATCTAAATAGATATGCACGATTCCGGGAATGTGGGGCAGGTTTTGCAGCGGAGGCCGTCACCGGCCAAACTGGCCTGGCTCTACGAATTCGAGCCCCGTTCGAAACCGGATAGAGCATCGACCCAACGACGGTCATTCTCCACACCCCAGGTCGGTTCCTTCCGGTAACGCATCAGCCTCTGCTCAGGTTGCGCGCTGAGGGCGGGCAAGGCGTGGTCGATCGAAGGACTGCTCTACGGGCTCGCAACACCAGATTAAGACCGTCGTCGTCTTCTCGCGGCATACACCAGAAGGCCAACGGCACCCATGCCCAACAGGAGGAGGGTGGAGGGCTCGGGGATGATTTCAAATTCCACCAGATTCCATCGGCCTTCGCCGGTTCCTCGGAATCCCGAGTCAAAACGGACCTTTTGCACGGGGGAAGTATTCCATCGATCCTCCGTCAACGTTGGTACGCCATCGACCGACAACGTGACCACTGAAGTGGTGGGATTGTACTGCATTTCATACAAGTGGTAACCACCGTCAAGTCCTCCGAGAATCACTGGCGTGTGTCCCTCCCCGCCAAGGCGGACGATCGGGTGTGCGTCGGATGACGAGCCAAAATCCACGGAGAATTCCTCTGCACCGCTGTTGAACGCCAAGTTGATTCCATTGTCCACTGGGTCGGGCACCTCGGCCACTTTCAGGCGAGCGGTCAGTCGCCAGCCTCTGGACAACGCTTCCGCAACCTGAGCGTCTGACAATGACAAGTTGTATTCGAGCTCACCGTTGCCGTCATCGTCCAGAACCCAAGCGTCGAATCCTTCGTCTCCGAGGATGGGACCGACGCTGAAGCCTCGTGGGTTGCGAAACGTCCAGCCTTCTGTAGTTGGATTGGTGGCACCGGAATGACGGATCAATACACCTGGCGTGATTGGTTCCGCCAAAACTTGTCCCATACCCAACAAGACAACCAACACCACCAAACAACTTGTCGACCGAATCATCATACCATCCTCCAATTCGAGTAAAGACGGAGAATCCCCGCCTGTGAAAATCACTGGAAACCGGTCCGACCGGGACCGATTGCAGAACGCACCCATTCGAGAAGTGCTACCGAAGTAGCTGTATTCGGCTGGGGTGCTACGCCGCTGCCTCTGGCTTATTGCCTGAAACCATGAGGTGGTACATCAAGAGCCAATATACCAAGCCGCCGCGGCAAAGGGAGCGGAATTCCGAGAAGAAATCGGAAATTGCCTCTGTCGGGGGGATTCGACTCTCCGGAACTCGCGAGAACCGGCGCGAGTTCACAGAAGCAGAATAACAATATTTGACATTTCTGGTTATCCCCCTTACAATGGCTCAGTCGTCCAGATTGCACGAGTCTCCAATGTGGTTTTTCGGAGTAGTTGCAGTGAATATTTCGGTGCCCCCCCAACTTGCCGGGTTCGTGAAGGAGCAGGTCGAAAGCGGAGTCTATCACTCGGCCAGCGAAGTGGTTCGGGCAGGCTTGCGTTTGCTGGTGGAGCAAGATCGCCAGAAGCGCCTGGAAGAGCTACGCAAGAAGATCGCGGTCGGCCTGGAACAAGCGGACCGCGGTGAGCTTGCACCACTCGACGTCGAACAGATTAAGACGGAAGCTCGCCGCAGACTCGCCGAGATGGAGCGCGCGGACCAACCGGGGGAAAACTGATGGCTTCGGTCCTGCGGACCCCGCAGGCAAAAGCCGACCTCATCGAACTCTGGTTGTACATCGCCACAGACAGTGCCACCGCGGCGGATCGCCTATTGGCAACAATTGATGAGAAATGCAGGTTGTTGGCCAGATTCCCCGAGATGGGCCAAAGCTGCGATGAACTCGCCCCCTTGCTGCGATGTTTCTCGGTAGGAAACTACGTCATCTTCTATCGCCCAGCCGAAAGCGGCGTCGAGATCATCCGGGTGGTCAGCGGGGCACGTGATATCGAGTCCTTGTTCAAAGCGGAAGACTGAAGACATGAACGTTTCGTTGACCCCGGAGTTGGCTGCTTTCGTGCATATGCACGTCCAAAGCGGAATGTACCACTCGGCCAGTGAAGTGGTCCGTGAGGGGCTGCGGCTATTGCAGCAACGGCAGCAAGACCGCCAAATGCGACTGGACGAACTCCGCAAGGAAATCACGACAGGCCTGGAGGAGTTGGAACGGGAATAAGGCGTTACGGAGGAAGGAGCACTTCCGAGGCGTCGGCAACGCAACGAAGGTTTTCCCCGCGAAGCAGAGTGGTTTGGCGAAGCTGCCTGCCCTTCTTATCCTCTCCATCTTCCTGCGGATCAACTTGTTTCAGCGGCTCGGTCGGGACCGGTTCAGCGGGAATCGCTGTAGCCACGCTGTCTGGTCCCGGCTACACTACGCGGCGCATTGTGTCCCTTTCCCGGCCGGCACGGGGCACAGGTCCGCCGATACCAGTGCGCACGGAGGCGTTCATGTCGAATAGGCCCTTTCGTTTTGTCCATGCCGGCGACTTCCACCTGGAATCGCCGCCGCGGGGACTGACCGAGGTTCCCGACCATTTGAAGGAACTGTTCATCGAGGCGGCCTATTGGGCGGCCGAACGCGTGTTCGAGACCGTGTTGGCCGAAGAGGCCGAGTTGCTGGTGCTCTCGGGCGATATTCTGAACCCGCAGCACACCGGGCCGCGGGGGCCGCTGCTGCTGGCCGAGCAGTTCGCCCGGCTGGCCGAACGGGGTATTGCCGTCTATTGGGCCGGCGGACGCACCGACCCGCCCGAGGCATGGCCTGCGGCGATTCCCTTGCCCGAGAATGTACACGTCTTTCCCCGAGGCCGCGTGGAGGAATTCGTACACCGGCGGGACGGGACACCCTTGGTGCGGCTGATCGGCGCGAGCCTCGATCGGCAGCGGACGATCCGTTGCGGCGATTTCTATCCGGACCCCGACGGGCTGTTCTCGATCGCGGTGGTACACGGCACGGCCGACGCCGCGGCGCTGCAGGCCCGCAAGATCCACTATTGGGCCTTGGGCGGCCGCCACGATCGCAGCACGCTGCTGAGCTCGCCGCACGTGGCCCACTATCCCGGCAGCCCGCAAGGACGCCGACCGCAGGAGCACGGCACCCATGGTTGCACAGTGGTGCAGGTCGGCGGGCAACAGCGGGTGCAGGTCGGCGGGCAACAGCGGGTGCAGGTCGGCGGGCAACAGCGGGTGCAGGTCGACGGGCAACAGCAGGCGCGAACCAGTCTGGTGCCGACCGGCGTGATGCGTTGGCTAGACGAGCGAGTGGTGGTCGACGAGGCGACCACCCGAGAGGACCTGGAGACCTTGCTCCGCGAGCGGATGCAGACGTTGATCGAGAATGCACCGGCGGTGGACCTGCTGATTTGCTGGACGGTTGCCGGCAGCGGGCCCTTGCTCTGCCGGTTGCGGCGGGGCGGCTTGGGCACCGAGCTGCTCGGCTGGCTCCGCCACGAGTACGGCTTCGGCCCGCCGGCCGCATGGAGCGTCTCGCTGGAGGTGGAACTGCCGGCCGCCCTGCCGCCGGAGTGGTACGAGCAGGAGACGATCCGGGGCGATTTCCTTCGGGCGGTCCGCCAGTTCCAAGTCAACTCGGCCGAGCCGCTCGACCTTCAGTCGTACGTGGCCGAAGAGCATCTGGCCGGCACGTTGGGGGCCACGATGGCCGTGGACGATCCGGCGGTCCGGGAGCGGGTGCTGCGCGAAGCGGCCTGGTTGGGCGTCGACCTGCTAAGCCCAGAGGAGCCTCAGTCGTGAAGATCACCGATTTGGAAGTGGACGGGTACGGCGTTTGGAGCGGCCTGAAGCTCCGCGGGCTGGGCGACGGTCTGAACGTGCTCTACGGGCCCAACGAGGCCGGCAAGACGACGCTGCTGCAATTCGTCCGTTCGATGTCCGATATGATCTGAATCGCACCAAGCTGGTGCAAATGTTCGCCGTGCTGCAAGACGTCGACCTGTTCGCCATGAAAGAAGCGGC
>SDBV01010906.1_pt1 | contig 11857 bp, 6 predicted proteins | sample 2277081 | NCBI WGS metagenome assembly SDBV01 (sample SAMN10402039, study PRJNA504765) | marine sediment metagenome | isolation source: marine sediment core GS10_PC15, 223 cmbsf | place: Arctic Ocean: Southern Knipovich Ridge | collected 2010
TAGCGTACCGCGGGTTCGAATCCCGCCCTCTCCGCCATCGAGTTTGCACTATTTCTCTAGTTTGTAATTAGAATCCATTTCTGCGTATTGTCCGGTCGTTTGGGGCGATTTCTGCTTCCCTAGTCTCCAGGTTCTGCATCGAGAACAGAGAATCTCTTTGCATCTCGCCTAGATTCTGTGCTGGGCAGTTCCGAGGTTCGGTTCGTGAATTTGAGCGGAACTACGAAAATCGCCGAACCGGACTTCGCGTCAGGGTTCTGAACTACCTGCGAAGTCGCAGAAGCTATGGGGTCGGACGAGCCACACTCGCGAAGACACGGCTTGAGCCGACTGATTAATGCAACTGTGGAGTTTGCAGCTACAGGCCATGCTCTGTTCTGGCAATAATCGTGTCCTGAAGCTCCTTGTCCAGGTGCGTGAAGTAAGCGTTGTATCCGGCGACTTTCACCGCCAGACCTCGATGCTTCTCGGGTTCTCGCTGCGCCTCCTTGAGTTCGTCTGAGGAAACAACGTTGATCTGAAGATGGAATATCTTCTGATCGACGAAGACGCGTATCAAGTCAGCCATTCTTTTGACCCCGTGGTTGTCCTTGAAGACACCCGGCTCTATCCTGATATTGAGCGGCGTTCCTCCGAGAATTTCAGTATTGTCGGCTTTACCCATCGACTTCAGGATCGCCGTCGGGCCTTCCAGCGCCTGGCCTTGGCTCGGGGAATTGGCTTCTGCAAGGGGCTGTCCGGCCGGCCTTCCGGAAGGCAGCGCACCGAGCATCTTCCCTTCCGGTACATAATTGGCCATGGAAGAGCCGCCGGGAGAGCAGTGCCCGCCCCGCATATTCTTCATTTTCGAAAATTCGGACACCCACTCATGCAGCACCCAAGCTTCCTGTTCGTCGGCATAGTCATCGTCGTTGCCGAATTTTGGGGCTTCCCGGCACATCTTAGCGATGTCATCGTGGCCTTCAAAATTGGCATCCAGGGCATCGCACAACTGGCCCATACCGATCGCCTCATCGTCAAATACGAGTTTCCTGATGGCGGTCAATGAGTCCGCCGCATCTGTGGTCCCCAGCTGGGTTATGCCGACGTTGAAGTTGTAATGGGCGCCGCCTTCCTCGCGGCATACCCCCTTTTCAATGCAGCCGTCGATCAGTGCCGATTCGAGTAGCGTTGGATACTGCGCGATCAGTTTCTGCTCCCGAATCGTGCCGCCTATCTGGATTCTTCTTCTCATCTCGGCCAGTTGCTGATGGTATGCTTGCTGCACTTCCTGGAAGGACTTGAACTGCCTAGGGTCGCCGGTCTGTACTCCGACTTGTTTGCCGTCAGAGCGCCTGACCCCATTGGTCATCACCAATTCCAGTGCCAGCGCGTTGTTAGAGTAATGGGTGAAATACAAATACCCGGAATCCTTACCTGGTATCACCAACTCCAGGCATCCCACATTGGCGGCGGTCCTGGCATCCCGAAGCGTCACCGAAGGTCCACCTGTGGTCCCCCGCGCGAGGGCCTGGGCAACCATGACGTCGTAGTTGAGAAACTGAGGATGGCCGCCTCCCAGGGAGGTGAGCTGGCATGCCTTGATCAGGAATCGATCGGGCGACTTGCTATGGACCAGCACGGCAATATTGGGTCCTGCCAGCCGGGTATGCATGATCGCCTCAAGAGACATATAGGACAAGTCGTTGGTTGCATCGTTTCCATCGGGTCCGACACCGCCCACAGCCATAGAGGCCGATGCGCCTGCATGGCCTACCTTTACCATATAGCAATCAAGCAGCTCCTGCGCTTCCTCTCGTGTTGACCCGCCTTCCCTCATATCGTTTTGGAAGAAGGGATATAGGTACTGGTCCATTCTGCCCAGGCAGAACCCCATGTCGTAAGAGATCTCCCACATCGCAAGCATACGAACAAAGACGCATACCTGGAGGCCCTCATGAAGCGTCCTTGCCGGATTTGCCGGTACCCTCGCGCATACCTCAGCTATTTTCAGCAGGTCCGCCTTTCTGCCAGCATCTGTCTCCTCTGCTGCCATCTCCCCTGCAAGGGCAGCGAATCGTTCCCCTATCTCAGCTGCTGCTTCCATGGCCATTACAACGCCATTGAGGAAAGCGGCCTTTTTAAGATCCTCGGGTTCGGTCAGATCGAGTCTTGCCAGCGCGGCTTCAGCATCCTCCTTGATCCCCAGGAAACCTTTGCTGAGCACCTTCTCGTAGTTATGAATGTTGTGCCCGTAGTGGCCAGCACTCTCCATCAAGCCCTGCGCTTTCCAAATCGGGATGATCTCTTCCGCCAATTCCCTCTTCTCTTCATCGTTCAGACGGGATGAGCTGTGTGCCAGCATCGCTGCGTTCATGGGGTTGACATGGGCAGGATATGGGCCGGAGTCGGTATAGCCGACAAGAAGCTGGTCCGGATCGATGTCGATGGGCATCTCCCGAACGATGGCGGCAAAGGCCTTGGCCCTGCGGGTTACCATCGGTTCCCCCGCATTCTCCTTCAGAATTTTGGTTTCAATGCGCGCCCTGTCAATGGTGACGGTAGATTTGAGTTCAAGAAAGGCATCCTTGAGTTTCTCAATCCGCGGCGTTGGCTCTGTTTCCGTCACATTGTTCTGCGCCGATGGCTTCTTCGCGGCTTCATTTTCTACGGTCTCTAACATTTGGACACCTCCCATTGATTTGTCTTGGCTCAGAGGGAATTGGACAATCGGCGCTTCCCGTGTAGCACTTTGTGCCGCCCTTCGGGCGGGAGTTCTCTGAGGTATTTGGGGTCTATCAACCCGATGCAATTGTGATTGGGATGGGCGTCAATGGCGCATCGTCTTGATGGGCCCCGCCGGGTTGTCCCTCGGCACGGCTGCTCTCCAGCAGAGCCCGCCTCCGTATCACCCTGCAACTGCCAGGTTACGCGGCAGCGGGTTCTGAATTCAACTGTGCGGGGTTCGAAAACATAGCCGACACTGGCGCCTCCCGCGATAAACGGGTCCGTTTTCGGGGGAGGCGCAGTTGTGGTGCGTGTAACGCTCGTCGGACCCACGGGCGCGATTCGTGAACTCCCGGCCAATTCCGTCCAGACCGTAGATTCGGCTTCGGCTACTTGAAGCAGGGATATGTCACCAAACGGGAGGTGGCGGCGTCTATATGATGGTCTTTTGTGCCTGATCCTAGACGTTGCTATTTCCGGGGAGCATTCGTCATATTATCGGGATGAAATAGATCGACCAGAGATATGGGGGCCGAGCGAAGGAGCAGGAGACCAGGAGCAGCAACTAACTGAAGGCCGTTAAGGAGAAGTCCTCTATGTCAGCCGTCCAGGCACAGATCCTCTCGGATGAGGAGCTCGTCGCACAGGTCGCGAACGCGCGTACGACCATACTCAAAGAAATCCAGCATGTAATTACGGGTCAACAGGCGGTCATCGACCATCTACTCGCGGCCATGTTCGCTGGGGGGCACTGCCTGTTGACGGGTGTTCCTGGTCTCGCAAAGACACTAATCATCAAGTCACTGAGCGAGCTGCTGGACCTGAAGTTCAGCAGGATTCAATTCACGCCCGATCTTATGCCCGCGGACATCATCGGGACCGAGATCCTCGAGGAGGAACGAGGCGGTTCACACCGCGAGTTCCGATTTGTAAAGGGACCGATCTTCGCCAATCTTATTCTGGCCGACGAGATCAACCGCACCCCGCCCAAAACGCAGTCGGCACTGCTTGAGGCCATGCAGGAACATCGTGTCACCAGTTGTGGCCAGACCTTCAAGTTGGAAGAACCTTTCTTTGTGCTCGCAACGCAAAACCCGATCGAATCTCAGGGCACCTATCAACTTCCCGAGGCCCAGCTCGACCGGTTCATGTTCAACCTCAAGATCGACTATCTCTCGGAGGAAGAGGAGGCCCAGGTCGTCAAACAGACGACGTCGAACGCGACCTACGACCTCAAACCCGTACTTAGTGGAAATCAACTGAGACGTTGCCAGCAATTGGTGAGAAGCGTGCCGGTGTCCGACCATGTCATTCAATACGCGGTGCGGCTGAGCGCGGCGACTCGTCCCACGAAAGACGCACCTGAGCAGATTCGGAAGTGGGTGACCTGGGGGGCGGGACCTCGCGGGAGCCAACAGATCATACTGGCGGCAAAGGCGTGGGCGCTGATCCACGGCCGCGTCCACGTCAGCGCCGAGGACGTCCGGACCATGGCGCTACCGGCCCTGCGTCATCGAATTATCACCAACTACTTTGCGGAATCGGAAGGCGCGACGCCCGACCGCATCGTGAAAATGCTGCTCAAACACGTGCCGGAACCCCGTTCGGGGATTAAGTAGCCCACGGAACCTCTACCGATGCCCATGTCCACCCAGCGTTTCCTGAAGCCCGAGTTGCTGGCCCAGCTCTCGACGATGGAGTTTCGTGTGCGTACCGTTGTCGAGGGCGTCATGAGCGGACTCCACCGCAGTCCCTACCGAGGGCTTTCCTGCGAGTTCGCCGAATACCGCGAGTACCAGCCGGGCGATGAGCCCTCGCGAATCGATTGGAACGTGTTCGCCCGGTCGGACAAGTACTACATCAAGGAATTTGAGGAAGAGACCAATCTCGAAGCCCACATCATTCTCGATGCCAGCGCCTCCATGGGTTTCGGAACGGGCCCGCTCACCAAATGGGAGTACGCAGGAATCCTCTCCGCCTCGCTAGCGTACATCTTGCAGCAACAGGACGACGCCATCGGCCTCGTGGTCCTTGATGAACAGATTCGCGTCGAAACTGAAACCAAGTCGACCCGTGGGCATCTCATTCATACCATTGGCGCCATGGAAGAGACCAAACCGCAACGCCAGACGCGACTGGCCGCGGTATTGCACGAAGTTGCAGCAAAGATTAAGCGTCGCGGAATAATTCTCATCGTGTCCGACCTGCTCGATGAACCAGCGGAGGTACTCTCCGCGTTGGAACACCTTCAGCATCGTGGCAACCAGATCTTTGTGTTTCATGTGCTCGACCCGGCCGAGCTCAACTTTGATTTTGACGGGCCGCACCTTTTCGTGGATCCCGAGACGATGCAACAGACCCTCGCCATGCCGGAGGTCGTGCGGACCGATTACCTGAAGACCCTCCAGGAGTTTCTGGACCATTATTCAAACGAGCTGGGGAAGCGGAACATGTGGTATTCCTTGGTGGATACTTCCGAGCCCCTCGATCAACCGCTGTTCTCGTTTTTCATGAGGAATTCGATGGTGTAACGATTCATTTCAAGAACGGAATGGGAGCGCTCCGTTTATGATGTTCGTTAACATGTTGTTTCTGGCCGCAACGGCCGCTGTCGCAGGGCCCCTCCTGCTGCATCTGTTACTGCGCCAACGGCCGCAGCGCCAGATGCTTCCCACCTTGCGGTTTCTCACCGAGGCCGCCCCTCAGAGTTTTGCCATGCACAAGCTCAAGAACCTCTTGCTACTAATTGCGCGAATTCTACTTGTTCTGCTGATAGCCCTCGCCTTCGCCCGACCCTTCCTCAAGGCGTCCGTCGCGAGCGATGCGGCAGAGACCGCGGGCATGGGTATGGTGTTGATACTGGACGCTTCGTTCAGCATGCGGGCCGGAAAGACTTGGGACGAAGCGCTCACCCGGGCGCGTAATGCCCTCAAGACGCTCCCGGGAGACAGTCCCGCGGCCCTGATCGTATTCGACTGGAACCCACGCGTATCGGTCGTGGAGACCCGTGATTTGGCGCGGGTGACGACTGAGCTTCGAGTGATCGAGCCGGGCTACGGGGCCACCGACCTGGGTGCTGCCCTCAGGGCGGGCGCCGAAGCTGCGAACCAACTCAACGCACATCGAGTGCGGGTCGTCATCATTAGCGATTATCAACGTACAGCCTTGCAGCAGGCATTGGCGCCCGTGTCGGTGAGGCCGGGTGTTGAATTCGAACCGATTCAGGTAGGGGCCGAGCCATCGCTCAACGTCGCCATCGCGTCTGCCCAAGTGGTCCCCGGTGAGGTCCCGGGAAAGAAGAGCGTACTCCTTGAGATTCGCCGCTACGGGGAGGGCGATGCCGAGGGCGAGGCCGAGCTGTTCAACAACGGCGCGGCATTGGGCCTCCAGCCACTGCGTTGGACCGGCGAACAGGCCTTCGTCGAGTTCGTTGTGGACGAACTGGGTGCGGATGATGTCGTCCTCGAAGCTGAGGTCCGGACCTCCGACTCCCCCGCCGGGGACAATCGCTACAACATATTGATGCAAGCCCGCCGGCCCATTCCTGTTCTCATCTTGCAACAGACGGGACGTATTCAATTCGCGTCCAGTGTGGACGGCCAGTCGCCCAGCGGCGTCAACCGTTTTATGCGGGCCGCGGCGGACGCGTGCGAAGGACTTGTGGCCGCGACGTGGTTTGACGGGACGGAACTCTCGCTCGACAGACTGATTCGGTACCAAGTGGTCCTCGCCTTGGATGTTGATTCCTATGCCAAGGAAGCCATTCCGGCCCTCGAGGCGTATGTGGACTCGGGCGGGGCGCTCGTGATTTTTCCTGGGAAGGGTGGGACCTCGGCGTTCGAATCGCTCAGCGGAACGACGAATGAAGGATGGACGCAACTTGACCGGCAATCGTCTCAATACCATCTGGTGAGTGCCATACGTCACCAGGGTCCTTTGGATTTGCTGGGAAACACGGGTGAATCGGTCTTGGGCCACCCAAAGGCGTACGGCTATTTGACCGTTGTGCCGGAACCTGACAGCGGCGTGGCCACCGTGGCGCAATTCGATAGCGGGGCGCCTTTTCTATTGGAACGAAGGATGGGAGAAGGATTGGTCTACGCATTTACCGTCCCTCTTGACACATCGGCGACGGACTTCGTGTTGCGTGCGAGCTTCGCTCCTTTCTTGTACGAGTTGATGGCCCACGCGACTCGCGAGACCCAAGCGCGACGGCGCTATACGGTTGGCGATGGGGCCCCTGCACCCCTGATGCGGGGGGTCAAGACCGTTTACACGCCCGACCGAAAGAAACTCAACGGAGAGGCCCTGTCAATTTTCTCCCTACCGGGGGCATACGTTCTCGAAAGTGGCCCCGATGAGACTCTGGTCTCCGTAAATATCGACCCCTTGGAAAGTGACCTGGCCCGGCTTGATCGCGCCGAGATCGACGCGATTCGCGAACTACGCGTGTTAGGCGGACCCGGTGGCGAGAACTCGCACGGGTTCGCGGATGTCGATGTCGGTATGCCGCCGGACGAAAGCGGCAAGTTCTGGCGGTACTTGTTGATTAGCGCGTTGGCGTTGCTGGCATTTGAGTCGCTTCTCGCGAGTCGCACAATTCGATAGGACCCTATACCCGATGGAACTGAGCGCTATTACGCACGAAGTTGCCGCCATCCAGACTAAGGTGGGCGAACTACGGATTCGTTCAGGAATCATCTCGTTCACCAATGGGTTGTGCCACGGGGTCTGGGTGTGGATTGCCACGCTGCTCGTACTCGGTGGCATCGTGCTTGTTGTTCCGATGCCCGGTGCAGTGCGCGCAAGTCTCGTGGGCGTACAGGTCCTTGCCATACTGTGGATCTTTTGGAGAAAGGCAGTCGGCCCGATTTTCTTCGGACGGAGCAGGAAGGATTGGGCCCTGTACTGTGAAGAGCTTCACCCCCGCCTGAATAAGCGGCTGGTCACGTGTCTGGATATTGCCTCGGTAACGGATGGCCTCCATACGTTTCACGAGAGCCCGGTCGCGGGACTCCTGCTGAAACAGACAGCGGCTGAGATCGCTCAATTCGAGCCCAGCAAAGCTCTACCGGGCAAGCGCGCGCTTCGTTACTTCGGCCTGATGCTCGTGCCCTTTCTCCTGCTGGGGCTCGGCGCCATGGTGGGGCCCACGTACGTGGCAGGCCTGTTTACCGCCCTGTACAAAGTCGATGTCCCCGTGACGCCGCTCCTCGTCCTCCACAAGGCGGCCAAGGCCGGCGTGGCCGGCTTGACCATCGGGCCCGGCGACGTGGAAATTGCGCGAGGGGGGACCGTCGAGTTTGAGGTGGATGTCGAGCTACTTGGCGAAGGCGCTCTTGAGGAAGTACCGCAGCTCCGTATTCAAGACAGGCCCGAAGGGCCGGCCGCCCACGACATGCTCGTGGACGAGTCGACCCCCACACGGTTCAATCTTGCTTTGGTAGACGTGCAGTCTCCCTTCGTTTACCAGGCGGCCATTGCCGGGCTCAAGACTCCCGAGTACACAGTTACGTTGTACGATCCGCCCATGGTCCAAGGCGTTACGGCCCAAGTCACCCCGCCCGCCTATACCGGCTTTCCCGCCGAAGAACTCGCCGGCACGTTCTTTTCCGTGCACGAGGGGTCTAAAGTGCTCCTGACCATCGAGTCGGACAAAGCCCTTTCCGAGGTCCGGTTGGAGCCTGAGGAAGGAGACGCGAGGGTAGGTGTCGTTGAGGGGCGATTCGCTCGTTTCGAGTTCGTTGTCGACGAGGACCAAAGCTATCGTGGGATCGTACTCGATGATCACAGCCACCAAAACCTCGATCCCCCCCTGATTGAGTTTGAGGCCACGCCGGACAAGACGCCCTCTATCAGAATTAAGCGGCCCGGTGCGGATTGGGCCCTGCATCCCATCGGCGAATTGGAGCTGCGCGTCGAGGTCGACGACGACCATGGACTTCAAGACGTCCAATTCGAGTATCAGATTAACGACGGCGAGGTCCAGATCGTCCATCTCTTCGAGAAGAGTGAGAATCCGCTGAAAGGGTTCACCGGCAATCACATTTTGTACCTCGAAGATCTGGATGCCGCCTTAGGCGATGTCGTTTTGTATCGCGTGCGCGCCCGCGACACCCGGCCCGACCAAGAAAGGGCCTCGTCATACTCGCAGCCCTATTTCCTGACGATTCGCCCCTATGAGCAAGACTTTTTCATGGGAGGATCGAGTGGTGGGGGAGAGGGGATGCAGATGCCCAACCAGAAGGAAGTCATCATCGCGACCACCCGGCTCATCGACCGCGAGCCGGAGATGGATCCCGGGATTCTCGCGGAGCGTAGCGCCGAAACGGCCGATACGCAGCGGGTGATCGAAGATCGGACGCGTATCGTTCTTGGGAAAATGCGTGGTGCGCAAGTGCCCAACCGCGAGGAGCGCGTTGCCCATCTCGAAGGGGCCATCGAAGCCATGCAATCGGCCGGAAGATCGCTCGATGCAGTCTCGCTGCGACCGGCCCTTCCTCAAGAGAACTCCGCGCTGTCCCACCTCTTGGCCGCCTTCGCCGGGCTCCCAAAGGGCGTGCCCGGTCAAGGCGGCGGCGGAGGCGGCGGTGCTCCGATTGACCTCCTGGGCCAGAAGCTGGATCGGGATACGCAAAAATACGAAACCAAGGACGGCCTGCCGACGTCGCGCACCCGCGAGCTCGACGAAGCCATCGCCAAGACCAAGATTCTGGCGCAACGCCAGAAGGAGTTCGCCGAAACGATCCGAAGAGAGCGCGAACAGGCCGGCAAAGGCGGGTCGAGTTCGAGTTCGTCCCCTTCACAGCAGCAGAGTCCGCCTACCCCCGCCGAAGCTTCGCCGCTGCGCGAGATGCTCAACCGGGAAGAAATGTTGGCGGCGCTCGAGGAGTCGCAACGTGAGCTTCAGAAGTTGAAAGACGCCATGCTTGACCGCGTCGCACTTGAGCAAGAGCTTTCCAGAGATTTGCAGCAGGCGCTTCAGTCAGCGGCCCGAGAAATGAAGCGGCTGAATAACGCCATGCGTAACGAACAATGGGACGAAGCGCAAGGAGCCAATACGCGGGCCCTCGAGAAAATGCGCGAAGTCCAATTGCGTCTCCAGCAGGCCAAACTCCAATCTCAGTCCGACTCCATTCAAGCGCTGCTGGCCCAGGTGGGTGCGTGGAAGAGTGAGCAATCGCGCCTGAGCAAATCAACCGCGTCCCTGCGGCAACCATCGCCTGGCCAATCTCCGCCTTCACGAGGCGACGTGGCCTCGCAGCAGGCCGACCTGGGCGAAGAGGCCCTCGACACGGGTGAACAGGTCGCCGTGATGACGCCCATGGCCAATGACGCCGATCCTCCGGACTATATGGACTTGGGGCGGCGGATCGGCTTTTCGGGACGTCTGATGAAACAGGCCTCCGGCCATATTGAGTCCGAGGAAGATCTGAAGGCGGGCCGCGAGCAATTGGATGTCTTGGATCGCCTTGAGAAACTTGAGGAAGAGCTCCAAGCCCATCTTGAGAACCAGGCGGGCGACGAATTGGTCAGGCTCCGCGAGGCCCTCGCAAGTATAGAGGGAATGCGGGAGAGATTAGCGGCCGAACTTGAACGAATCGACGCCGGGACCGCGGCGGGTCCACTACGCGACGTCGCGCCCCAAGGCGGGGCGCTCAGCAACTCTCCGAGCGAATCTCAATCCCAGACGCCCGCGCCTGGGCAGGGCGGTGCTTCGGGGACCAGCGGAACGGGCCGGATCAGCTCCGCCCCCAGAGACCAGGGGGTCGATCCTTCCTTGCGCAGCGGCGGCCCGGCGGTACCGCCCACGCGCGGTTTCGATCAGCGGGCGATGACGGTGCAACTCAATACCATCGAATATTTATTGGATCCGAATAGCCCCGCTCTCCCGCTCGTGCGTGGCCTCGAAGAGATCGTGGCCAGCGACTTGTGGGAGGCCCCTGAGAGTGGGTGGGGGCCGGAGGATGCGGAGTTCATCGGCGAGTTCGCGGCAATTCTCGACCGCGTCCACGAGATCATGGCCATCGAACTGGCTGGCGAAGACCAAATGCAGCGCCTGAACCAGGCCGGGGTGGAGAACCTGCCCCCGCGCTTTCGCGAGATAGCAAGTTTGTACTTCGAATCCCTGGCAACGCAGGCCCAAGAAGCCGCGCCTACGAGGAACTGAGCTGAGTGCCAAAACAATGAATTGGCTTATTGACGATATCGCGGAAGGGGCCACGGTCATCTACAAAGGATGGTCGATGCAGACCGTGGGTCTCGTCCTGCTAGGCGCCCTCGCCCTTCTCGGCCTCATGTGGGTGTTGCAGCAGGGGACCACGAAAGGCTGGCTCTGCGGCGTGTGCGCGGGGATGCGTCTGTTGTTCGTCGCTCTCCTCATGTTGGTGCTCATGGATCCCGTCGTACGAAGCCAGGAACTCATCCCCCAGCAATCGTATCTCGCGCACCTCTACGATGTCTCGCAAAGCATGAACATCGACGACATGAACGGCCTTTCCCGAATGCAAGTGATGAAGACGCTGGCCACCGCCGACGCTCCGGCGCCTGCCCGGCTCGACGAGGTATACCCCCATGTCGAATTCACCTTTGACACCTAGACGGTTTCCATATCACCAGAGGAGGCGCTAGATGCGTCGATCCGCCCGACCGATATCGAGGCGGCGCTTCGTAACGTTCAATTCCAGGTGGGCGGTCTACCCCTGTCAGGAGTCGTACTCTATTCCGACGGCAACTCCACCGTAGGCGCGAACGTGGACGCCATTTTGGAAACGGCGAGAGGGCTCAACGTCCCCATTTACACCGTAGGCACCGCACCCACCAAACCCGGCGCCGACCTCTGGATCCAGGAAGTCATCCACCCGGTGGAGATTGCCGATCACGTCGATACACGCATCACCGCTCTGGTCGGAGCGCGAGGGATGGCTGGGAAGCGCGCCACGGTTTCGCTCTTCGAGGAGGGGCGCCTGCTCCAAGAGAAATATGCCACGGTACCGGCGGGCGAACAGGTCTTGGCTGTTGACTTCGACATCCGGCCCGGCACTAAAGACTACGTCGTCTATGAGGTGAAAGTCTCCGAAGTTTACGGCGAAGTCTATCCATGGAACAACGAGCACCAGTTCTTTATGAATGTGTCCAGTAAAGAGCGGCG
>SDBV01010907.1_pt1 | contig 11857 bp, 15 predicted proteins | sample 2277081 | NCBI WGS metagenome assembly SDBV01 (sample SAMN10402039, study PRJNA504765) | marine sediment metagenome | isolation source: marine sediment core GS10_PC15, 223 cmbsf | place: Arctic Ocean: Southern Knipovich Ridge | collected 2010
TGCACAAAGGGAAAAATTAATTGAACATAAGGATAGATTAACATGAAGGGTCACATGCAGGATGGAAAGTTCCACCCACACACAGATCATAAAAAGGGAGTTAGAAAGTCACGAGACCAGCAAGCAAAGACTCAAGGAATAAGACTAAAAAAAGATTTACCGAAAAAATTACCAAAGGCATACACAGACGAATGGAATAAAATAAAAGAAGATGTAGACAAGAGAGTAAGTCATGACTTTAACGAATTAAGACTAGAAAACATTAAGAAAGTAAATGAAAATTACTTTGAAGATATTATAACAACTGAACCAAGAATGGAAGATGTAAAAGATTTCTTTGGTGATAGCAGTCTTACTAATGTACAGTTTGAGAAGAAACATGACGAAAGTGAGATAGATGATGCAAAAAGCGAGTTAATGGATCAACAAAGAGAAATAATGTGGGGAACACTCTTTGAGGCAAAGGATCAATTTCTCGCAAATAAAATCATAGAAAATTCAGAAGAGGTGATTAACGGTGCAGGCTTTACAATTATTGATTTGAGTAGAAGCAATGAAGGTGAATATCAGACTGGTGTTTTTCTTGGAGTCAACGGTGCAGGTTATGATTTCTATGAGGCACATTGGGTTCCTCTCTATAGGCTATTTGGATGGGTGTAGAAATTGAAAGGTTTTAAAAACAAAGCCAAAAAATTCATTCCAACAGGAAATAAAAAAATACGAAGCCCAAGTATGCATGATAGAAAAAAAAGATTTGAAAATGCTAAAATTCAAAGCCTGATATTCAACAAGAAGAAATTCAGTATGTCACAAGCAAAAGAGTGGACAATTGATCATGGATACAAAGCAGTTAAAGTTGAACCTACAAAAAACACATGGAGGATTAGACAGTTCTCACCAAATAAAATCAAGAGAGGAACAGAATGTAAGACAATTCAGTTTGGTGGAAGTGGTGTACAAGGAGTTTTGTGCAATACACCTGACAAATTCAAGCGAGATAGGTATGCTAAAGATGGAAAACTTTCTACATCTCTAGGAGCAATCTTATCACCACAAAAGAAACCACCAGCAGTTTTACTAAAACAAATTAATTCAGATTTAGATTCTAGAGAGGAATTAATTGGTAAAAACAAGGAAATTAAAGCAGAAATCAAAGCAGATCCAAAATCTTCATTTGCTAATGCAGATATAGAAGAATTCAAAGAAAATTCAAAAGTAATTCGAGAGTTATCAAAGGACATTAAGAAAGCATTCAAAGATATTCCGAAGGAAGAAAGACAAAATGTTGACAGAGAACTAATTAATAGATTGAGGGTTCTTCGTTGAAAGGTCACATGAAGGATGGAAAATTTCATCCACACACTGATTACAAAAAAGGAGTGAGAAAATCAAGAGATACAACTGTAAAAACAAAAGGAGTTAAGGTTGAAAGAAAAGCAAGAGAATCAGAATCAACGAGATGTATGATGGGTGGAAAACATGTACGAATAGACAGTCCAGATAAATTCGATCCATACAATGCATGTAAAAAATGTGGTTTTGATATTAGATTAAAAGATGGCAAATGGATTACTACAACTTATGATGAAAGAGAGTATTATAATAAAAAAAATTCATGGGAAAGAAAAGCAAGAGTAACAGAAGATGAATTTCCATTAGACACAGTAATGAAAAAAATAGAAAAGGATATTGAAGCAGGACTAAAGGAACATGACTTTACAAATCCTAAACTTCGAAATAAACAATGGTCAGTTGGAATTACATACGAAGGTGGATTCTCAGAAGAATCATTTGGTTTTTGGGCACAACCAGTAGATGAAAGCATTGAACCTGTTAAGATAAGTGAATGGATTTCAAACGATGAATGGAGTAGTACAGGAGATTTCGATGAAGATGAAAAATTACAAAAGAAATTTGAAAGAAATCCAGACTTTGCAGAAAGAGAATATGCAAAATGGTTAGCAAGTAGTTTTGAACAATATGATGATCATTGGTTTATACAATTAGCAGATGCAATAGAGAATGAACATCCATGAAAGGCTTCACTAAAGATGGAAAGTTCCATCCGATAACAGATTACAAAAAAGGAACTAGAAAATCACGAGACCAGCAAGTAAAGTTAGAAGGGATTAAGATTAGAAAAGCGAGAACCATAACTACAGACTCAACAAGTGATATGGCAATAGAGATTTTAGAAAAAACAAATGATGGTGATGATTTAGGTAATGCACATCTAAGTTTGGTACAAGGAGCAGTCAATGACTCATTGACCGAAAAAGGAATTGATGCATTTAAAAAATTACACAATGAAGTAAAAAGTGGAATGTATCACAAACCATATTTTCATGGAATACCAAACATGACACAGGATCAAGAAGGTTTTGTCTATTGGAGAGGGGAACAAGTTGAACATTATTCATATAATGATTGGGAAGAAGAAGAATTTAGTGCAAGAGAGTTAGCAGAAGTCATCAAGGAATTAGAATCTATGAATGTCAAAGTAACAGGAGCAAACATAATGGATCATTACGATATATTTCGTGAAAATCATCCAGAATGGAAACGAAGCCAATACTTGGTTCAAGCATTTGATAAAGATGGTAGATCAACAGGTAGTGAATGGATTCGTGCAAGAGACAGAGAGGGTGCAGAAAAAGAATTCATTAGACAAAACAAAGCAGGTTCATTTAGAGAGGAATACAAATTTGACAAATTAGATGCAATACCAAGTGCAGAAATTAATAGAAGGCAAAATGCAGATTGGGAACAAAGAACAGGAGTGAAATTAAAAAGATGAAAGGTCACATGCAGGATGGAAAGTTCCACCCACACACAGATCACAAGAAGGGAGTAAGAAAATCACGAGATCAATCTAAAAAGTCAGAAGGAGTTAGGATGAAAAGGCTTACACAGTTAGAAGTAGATGAAATTAAAAGAAATGTTTTGCCATTGAATAAACATGCTATAATGATGATGAAATTTCATCAAGGTCTTGCTAAGCGTGATAGATTTGCAAGTCCAAGATGGAATTCAATGACACAAGCAGAACGTTTGAATGCATTGAATAGAGCAGGAGTTCATGAAAGTGCAATGGGACAAAAGTTATCATCTAGAGAAGAGTTATCAAAATTATCTTATGTTGAATTACCTCATTATGCTAAAACTGATTTAGGATTTCAAATCTTTAATTTGAATAGAGAGGGAAAAGTAAGAAAAGCAAGAGATGAACCGTTACAACCTTTCGTAAAAAAGAATGTTGCAGAAAACCTTGCAGAATTAAACCTGTTCTTGAAAGATCTTAGAGAAGAAAAAAGCATGCGAATGAGGGAAGGAAAATCAATAGGAATTATTAATACTGATCTTAGATTAATTGGTGGAGCAAGAAATTCAATCCTTACATTACTTCAACAAGTTCCAGAACCACTTCATAGAGAAATCGTAGAAGATTCAGTTAGAATAGAGAAAGAGATGATAACATGAAAGGTCACATGCAAGATGGAAAGTTTCATCCACATACTCAATACAAAGGCGTTAGAAAATCCAGAGATCAATCTGAAAAGACTAAGGGAATAAGATTTGTTCGTGCAACAGAAAATTTTAGGACTGGTGATTGGAGTGATGTAAAGAAAAATAAAGCAATTGCCGAAACTGAAAATAAAACTATTGGACAATTAAGTAAATTAAGCAAAGAAAAACTTGCAAAAATAGATCATCTTGTAGGAGTTCACCTTGCTGATGTTAAATCTTCAAGTAGTAGTTTTGAACCAGATCCAAAATTAAAGGATTTAAACAAATTAGATGATAAACTGATAGAAGCAGAAAAAATACGTTCTGATAACGAGTTAAAGGGAGACCCAAATTCCTCAAAATTACCAAGAGGAATAGAATTTGCAAATAATTTTCACAGTAATGTAAGTGGTTCTAAAATAAAGGCGTTATCTAGTGGAGATAAAAAAATAATGGAAGAACATTTGAAAATTGCTGGAACCAAATCTGGTTTAGAGGAAGTAGGGAAACTTGTACAAGCAGGACAATGGATTGGAGGAAAGGAAGAGGACAAATGGTTTTCTTATGATTCTGTAACTGTGAAGGGTAAAAAATTCGACACGAATACAACTTTCACTTGGGATGATCCAGATTTCCCACATGATAATGATATAGAAGAAGCAAAAGAACTCGTTGAAAAACATAATAAAAAAGAAAAAGATAGTCTTGATCCAGAAACAGCATGGGTAGATGTTGTTTTTGATTTACCAAATGAAGGAGAACATAAAAGATATTACACATTCAAGGTAGAGTCTTTTCTTATTATGAATGATGGAGATATTCAAGTATTTACAGATGCAGATGGAGTAGGCAGACTTGATTTGAAGGATTTGGAGAATGAGTAAGAATTGAAAGGTCACATGCAGGATGGAAAATTCCATCCACACACTGAACATAAAAAAGGAGTTAGAAAATCCAGAGACCAGAAAGAAAAAACTGAAGGAGTCAGACTAAAGAGATCTGATGGTTCTAGAATTAAAAAAGTACAATTCAAAGTCTGGAAATATGAAGATGCTTCACCAGACCTTCAAGAGAAAATTATTGAAAGACTTAGGAATATAAAATCTGAAAATCAAGATGATTGGTTTGCACAGGATGATGGAATACTTTATGATAAAGACGAAAAGAAGGATGCAAAAGATATTGGTCTAAAATATGCACATCCAGAGAACTATGATGTAGACAGCAATAGGGGAACTGATTTCATTCAGTTTGAATTGGAAGTTGAAGATAAAAATAAATTCCAAACGTATCTTGGATTAACTGACACAATCATGAGGAAGGTTGGTTACAGTTTTGAAAATGATACTGGAAATTGGGGATCAAACAATACAAGACTACAGTTCACCGATGTCAATGGAAGTGATATTAGTTTAGCAGGTGGCTCTGCTTTTGTTGATGAACATTATGTTGAAGATGAAGATACATCTGAAGATGAAAGAATGTTTCATAAAGACGACATACCTACATTTGATGAAGGATTGCAAATTCTACTAGCACATGATAGGTTTGCAGATCTAATGGATGATTCACTGAGGAATCTAAAATCAAATTATGAATATCAATTTTCAGATGAGGCATTAATAGAAGATGCAGAAGCAAATGAATGGGAATTTACTGAGGATGGTAGAATAGCATGAGTAATGGTTTTACCGACAAGGATGGAAAGTTTCATCCGATTACAACATACAAAGGAGTTCGTAAGTCACGAAGTCAGAAAGCAAAACAACAGGGAGTAAAAATTAAACCAAGAAAACAAAGAGTGGTTGCTAAAATTCCTCAACCGGATGGGACTGAAACAGTTCTAAAGATGGAAAATGAAAACTTTGATGAGGTAACAGATCCAGTAGAAAGACAACAAATCCTTGACATGCTCTCAAAATCAGAGATTGAAGAGTGGGAAGGAGTTGTAAACTCAGAGATTGTTAAAGTAAAACATGAAATGCTAAATGGAATGCCAATTACAACATTAAGATTTGCAAACGGAGAAGAGTGGTTTGAGTTTGAATCATTTGATCACCAAGAAAAATACGTTAAAAAAGAAAAGATAAACGTAGACGAAAATGTAACTGGTGAGTTTGTTGAGATTGATCATCCAGACATTGCCGGATACATAACAATGGAATCAGGTTCAATTCTATTTGGTGAAAGAGAGAATAAAAGATTGAAACGAGACAGAAGTGAAGTTGAAGCAGAAGTAATCAAGGATTTAGATTCTAATCCTTACATAGAAAAGGGAAGTAAAAGATATGAAGAGATGTTTGAAGAACAAGTTGCTATCGGAATGGGGAAACCAAGAGCAGTACATAGTGATTTTGTAAGAAACCCAAACTTACCATCAGTAAGTGGTAAAGGAAGATTAGAATGCAGACATTGTGGAAAATTAACTTCAGATGAATTTTCAGATCTTGGTTGCAATTGTCAATTAGAAGGTAATGATGAGGATGATGAATAATGGCTATTAGATACATTTCAAAAGGAAAGGGTAAGAACCGAAAGTCATTTCCAATTAGACCAAAAAAGAAAGGAGTTTCAGTTAGATCTGTTTCATTACGACCAAGTGCTGTTGTCAAGGTTAACAAGGAACAGATCAAACTCCTAAACAGAGGTGAACCTGCCACATTCTCTAAGGCGTTAAACCAAGTTATTATCAGAGCAAAGAGAGATGAAATTCCAACCTATGACACACATGTGAATACAAACAACAGAAGGAAACCTTATCACATGTTTGTAACTGACATGAAGAAACACAAGAAAGTAAAAGGTTCGGATACAATTGTAATGGCAGACAGTTATGGTCAGGCAGTTGATGACTTTATCACAGTTTGGAATAAAGATCCAGATAGAATGAAAAACACAATTGGTTATCCAGTAGTTCATGGTACTGCACAAAAAAATTTCAGGTATGCAAGAGATGTAAAAGTTGGTGATACTGTAGAAGTATATGTTTCACCAGATGAACCAAGAAGAAGAATAAAAATTACAAAAATTTTAGATTCGTATAAAGGTGATAGTGAAGGTGGTATTGAAGGAAATATGATAGACGGTAGTTTTGCTTGGGCAAGAATGTCACAAATAAAGAAATTAAAGATGAGAGAATTCAAATGAAAGGTCACATGCAGGATGGAAAATTTCATCCACACACACAATCAAAAGGAGTTAGAAAGTCACGAGATCAATCTACTAAGTCAACAGGGGTTAAGGTTAGAAATAAAAGATTTCCACCATTCGTAACAACAGAAGAAGCAAAAAAATTCTCAGATGCAGATATTGAAAGGAAAATAAAAATCCATCAGAATGCTGTATCACAACAAGGCAAAGATTTAGCACAAGGTCATGGTTTTGATAAAGATGAACATGAAGCAACAATAAATGCTTTGAATCTATTAGTTTCTGAAAGGGCAATAAGGAATATAAAAAATAGAAAAGCAAGAGATCATACAGGTTTTTGTCCGGTCTGTAAACACGATATTACAAGAGGAAGTGAACAAGAAGTTAGACGACATATTAATGATCATATAAAAATGCAAGAACATGCAGGTCATCAAGGAGTTTGTGATTGTGGAATAAGAAAGAAATCAGCAATTGCAGAAGAAGATGATTTTGATTTAGCAGTAGAAAAATTAAAAAAATCATTACTTGAAGGATTAAATGAAAATGAATGGAGTAAAGACTTACAGAGATTAAAGAATGTAACATGGGATGTTGACGTAACATACACAGGATCACATGGAACATCAGATTCAGAATACTTTACAATAACTGCATTTTACAAAGGAGTTGGTAGTGTTGAATATCAAGAAGCATTTTCTAATGACGATTGGTTTGATACAAGCGATAAAAAACTTACAAAAAGAATTGAAACTGACTCTGACTTTGCAGAAAGAGAGTATAACAGATGGCTAATTAGTTTATTTGACATTTATGAAGGTGCTATGTTTGAAGGACTTGTAGCAACAATAGAGGATACGTACAGAGAATGAAGGGTCACATGCAGGATGGTAAGTTCCATCCACATACAGATCACAAAAAAGGAGTAAGAAAAAAGAGACTTGACTATACTGATAAAGAGTTAGTTCAAAACATCGGAGTTAAACTTCACAAGAATAATAATGGAACAATTGTAAGAATGAAACGAGATTTACCTGATGAATTATCGAGGTTTGAAAATATTAACATGATCAAAGATAAAGGTGTAAGACAAGATCTTATCCAAACTTTACAGAAATTAAATAGAGTTTTTATCAAAAATGATATGGATGGAGGAATGCTTTGGAGTTTTCTTGGGGACTGTGTTAATGGTCAAATACAAATCTCACTAGACAAAAAACCAGATCATTATGTAAACAGTTTAAGTGATTTCTACATTGATGACAGAGTGGGATTTAACGGAAGAAAGGAATTAAGAGAGTTACTTAAAGAATTAAAAGAAAGAATGAGACCAATTGTAAAGTACGATAAAGCAAGATTTGTTGTAGGTGATGTTGTAAGACCTAATCCAGAATCAGCAAATGTTTCTGTAGGTAACGCATTGGAGAAGAAACCTGATATAAAATTCAAGATAATGGAAATGGAACGTGGTTTAGATCCTCATTACATTGGTTATCAAGTTGTAGATGTGGATGTAAAACCATTCAAAAAGAACTGGATCTATGCTGGAAATGATAGTCTGTCTCAAGGTGATATACTTTGAAAGGTCACATGCAGGATGGCAAATTCCATCCTCACACAGAATACAAAGGAGTTAGAAAGTCAAGAGATCAATCTGTAAAGACTGAAGGCATTAGATTAGCAAGACAAAGAGTAATTCCAAAATTAACTAGAATAAAAGAACAGGAAGATGGAAGGGTAAAATATTGGGCAGAAAGTCATAAAGGAAACACTGTAGCATCATTAATCTATAGTAAAGATTTCCCCGATGAAATGGAAATAAGGATAGGAACATTAGATGGTAATTTTTCAGTTCGTGGTCACAAAAGCATTATGGATAAATTAAGTTTTGAAGAGTTTAAAGATAAGGCGTTAAACGCAATAGAAACTCATGAAGATTTAGCAGGTTCAAGAAAATCACGAGATGTTAAAACAAAATTAGAAAACAGAGCAAGTGTTGGAATAAGAGCATATACTAAAGAATTCAAGTATGAAGGAATGCCACTTGTTATTGAAATTCATTCACATCATCCATTTGGGAAATATTTAGTTGAACCATATTGGAATACTTATCCATTAACAGAGAACCAATTAGAAGTTAGTAATGCATTAGGCAAGGAAAGATTTGATAAATTTAACGATGCAAAAAGATTTGTTGAAAAGAAATTTGGTTTAGATCTTGAATTAGATAAAAAAGATTCAAACGATTATCAGACTTGGGAAGAAAACATAAAGCAGACTGATCGTAGATTACCTTTTGATAGAAAGTTTTGGGCATTACCTGAAGTTGATAGAGATGATATGAAAATTTCTGAAAGCAGTGAAGAATTTTTGAAGAGGATTGGTAAAGCATGAAAGGTCACATGCAAGATGGCAAATTCCATCCACATATTGATTACAAAAAAGTTTCGAGAAAAAAAAGAGAACCATTTCCAATAACAAAGGATGGAGTTAAGATAACACAGAAAGAACTAATCCAAATGCAGAGAGCAGATGTAGGAAGAAGAAAAAGAGTTCCTTTGGAAAAAGGTGATATGGTTCGTATTGAAGAAACAGGAGAAATTGGAACAGTAATAAAAATACCAGATGATAAACACCTTCGTTTTGTTGAAGTAAAAATAGGAAATAAGTTACCATTAATTTTTGGAAGAATTGATGTTAGAAAAGTAAAAATTCGTAAAGAAAGAAATGAAGCAGGTAATGAAGAGTTTGAACTTTATGATATTTTAGAAGATATAACTGGATCAAACGATCCAGATGACATGGAAGTTAATTTTCCAACACTTGAAAAGGTAATGAAAGAAAACATTCAAGAAATTTTAGAAAGAGAAAAAATTTGGAAGAAAGGAGACTATGTTTCTTTTCCAGTTGGAAGTTTACAACATGTAAGACCGGAAACAAGTAGAGAAGAATTTGAAAGGACTGGCTCTGGTGATTCAGGCTTTTATCAATATGACTTTGATTTGATCAATGTTAATAATACTATAACTTATCAAGGAACATCATTTGGAGATATTTCAGCAGGTAGTATGATTGACATGACTATTGAAGTACGGAAGGCATAACAATGAAGGGTCACATGCAGGATGGAAAATTTCATCCACACACTCAATCCACAGGTGTTAGAAAGTCAAGGAATACAAAAACTAAAGGAATTAAAATTGAGAATGGCATTAGAAAAAAATATGTTCCAAGTACGGAAAAATATCTTACAGTTGATAACTTAAAACAATTTAGTCCAGAAACCATTTTCTATAGTTCAAAAGGAACAGGAGACCCAACAAAGGTAATGAGACCTCTTGGTAGGATTTACACTGTTCTAGAGATCAATAACAAACTTGATGAATTCAAAACAGACAATGAAAAAAATGAATGGTTAAAAGACAAATTTACAGATATTTACAGTGGGTTTGAAAAAAGAAAAGGAATAAAAGAATATATCAAAATTCAATCAATTCCAGAAGATTATGGATTCTGGAAAGGAGAATATGTTTGGATGATTGACGTTCCTGCCAAAATTGCATTCGATCATTATATTACAACAATGGATAGTGAACATCCAATTGAAACTAACAGACTTGCATCTCTAAAAGATCTTGCAGGTGCTAAAGCATCAGTTTGGAGTGGTAATTCAAAAGTTGGAGAATCAATGGCAGTTGCATTCAACATATTAGGACATGCAAAACAATTCAAACATTCAATAGATGATGAATTAGAAAGATTGGAAAAAATGGAGATGGTATCATGAAAGGTCACATGAAGGATGGAAAATTTCATCCACACACTGATTACAAAAAGGGAACTAGAAAATCACGAGACCAGAAAGCAAAGACTCAAGGAATAAGATTTGCAAAACAAAGATCTTCGATATTTAAAATGAATGATAGAGTAATTACAACTGAACAATGTTTTGAAGATGTATTCAAAGGAGATAAAGGAAAAGTTGTTGGCTTTGATAAACCAAGAGACTTGATAGTTGTAGAATTTGATTTACATAGAGGACAACAATACTTTGTTCCTCAATCTTGTATAATACAAAGTGAAAGAAAAAAAAGGTATGATGTTTGTCAACCGTTTTTAGATGATCCGGCATCTCATAAACCAGATGACACTAAACATACCAATCAGATTATGTACTCACTTGGAGATGAAAGTTGTGCTAGTGTATTAACAGACGAAGAATTTTCGATGTTACTTACAGATAACCAAGTAGCGAACACTTTTTCTCCTATTGGTGAAACTGCCACAAAATGGCAACAAGATGATGCATTTCGTAAAAGAATCATTGATCGTGCTCAAGAATTAATTGAAGAGCAAAAAAAAGGTGAAAGAAAAGCAAGAGATGAACCAGATGAAGTTGATGAAGGACAACAAAAAGAATTGGATGATGATTTAGAAGAAACGCAAAAAAGTCAAGAAGAATTTAAGAAATTTTTTGCCAAGAATAAAATAAACACTACAAACATTAATCGTGATAAACCAATATCTGAAAAAGAAAAAGAGGAATTAAGATGAAAGGTTTCACTAAAGATGGAAAGTTCCATCCGATAACTGATTACAAGAAAGGAACTAGAAAATCACGAGACCAGAAAACAAAGACTCAGGGAATCAGAAAAAAAAGGTATCGACACCAAGAACATGTTAATCAAGACCTGACAAAAACAAAGTCATATTGGAATGTAGTATTAGAAAACCCAAGAGCAGAGTCAGGTACTACAACACATGTCATTGAACTAGGAAAGTTGGCAAACAAAGATGATGTGATAAACGCATTGATGAGAATGCAAATAAACGGACACTTCATGTATTATCCTCAAGATTTACGACCTCCATACTTGCACAGTATTGAACGATTGAAAAGAGATCCAAATCAACTCCCAAAAGAAGTTGTTAAAGGTGCAATGGAAGATCTAGGTGGAACAGATGTAGAAGTTGAAAGTTATAATCCTAAATGGAAACTGTATGAGGTTTATGTTGATGAGGATAGATATTATTTCTTTCCAGATGAAGATTCAGCAGTAGCGTTTGGTAGACAAACTATCAGAGACACAGCAACGGAATACATACCAGATAAAGGAACTGAAAAATATGATGAATACAAAAACCTTGATGGAGAAGAACTCGTTGAAAAGATTATTGAAGAACAAAGTAATTATGGTCT
>SDBV01010908.1_pt1 | contig 11857 bp, 13 predicted proteins | sample 2277081 | NCBI WGS metagenome assembly SDBV01 (sample SAMN10402039, study PRJNA504765) | marine sediment metagenome | isolation source: marine sediment core GS10_PC15, 223 cmbsf | place: Arctic Ocean: Southern Knipovich Ridge | collected 2010
GGGGTATCTGGTGAGTATACTTCTGCCCACCCTCCCGTGTCCCACCTCCCAGGCACAAATCGAATGGCACGGCGCAAGAACACTCCCGTAGACTCCAGAATCACCGAGATGCTGTCTCGGCTGGGTAAGCTCCTGTCCAATCCCGGAGCGGAGCAGTTCGGGGAAGCGCTCGCCGTGATAGGCGAAGGCGTGGGTGCGAGTTGCGCCCTCTTCACCCTATCGGCGGAAGGGGCCCGCCTGCTGGCTGCCCACCCGCGGTCGGGGTTGGCGGCGGATCGCCTGGCTCCGGCCCTGGCCTCCTCTGACCAGCTCTCGGAGCCGAGGCTGCTGAGCGAGGGGGAGCTCCTGCCGGATCGGAAGCTAGCTGCCAGTTCTCGGACCCAGCTGCTCTGGCCGCTGGACCTGGGCGATTCGGGCCGGGCGGTGCTGGTAGTGGAGTCGGAACAGCTCAGCCTACCCAGCCTGGCGGCCGCCGCTCAGCTTTTGCGCATCGCGCTCAAGCTGCATGCGGCGCTCCAGGAGAACTCGGTGAGGGAGGCGCAACTACAGGATCTCGAGTCGCAACAGGAGTTGATGGGACACATCGTTGACGCCCTCCCGGTTGGCCTTTACGTGGTGGACAAGAACTACAACATCGTCGCCTGGAACCGGAAGCGAGAGACGGGTACGCAAGGCGTGGCGCGAGAAGATGCGATCGGGAAGAGCGTGTTCGAGGTCTTGTATCGTCAGCCGAGTGCGCGGTTGAAAGGCGAATTGGAAGAGGTGTTCGAGAACGACGAGATCCGCCACTACGAGGTAGAGTCGACGGCCTCGGGCGAGCCGCGTTTCTACCGACTGACGAAGGTTCCTATGCACCTGGCCGGGACGAACGCAGTGACACACGTCATAACGGTCGGCGAAGATGTGACGGAACAGAAGCGTATAAGCGAGCGGATCTCGCACGCGGAAAAGCTCGCATCGCTTGGTCAGATGGCGGCAGGCGTGATGCACGAGATCAACAATCCACTCGCCACGATAGCGGCGAGTGCGGAAGCGCTAAGTGAAACATGCGAACCTCATTCGGAGGAAGCGGAATTCATCTCGATGATCGACACCGAGGTCGACCGCTGCAAGCGGATTGCCCGCGACCTACTTGCCTTTAGCCGCCCACCGCCCAGCGAGAAGGGACCGGTGGATGTGCAGGAAACCGTAGAAGAGACGCTCACGCTTTTGCGGCATCACGATCGTTTCAAGAAGTTAACAGTGCAGCGAGAGTACGTTTACGATCTCCCACTGATCTGGGCGAACTCAGAGCGCCTCATCCAGGTATTCGTTGCTCTGGCTCTCAACGCCCTGGATGCCATGGAAGATGATGGAGAGCTCCGGGTGCGATCAGAAGTGCTCGACGACGGTAAGATGATTGGAATCTCGTTCATCGACACTGGCTGTGGAATCCCGGCTTCCGACCTGAATCAGATCTTCGAGCCCTTCTATACGTCGAAGCCTCCGGGCAAAGGAACGGGTCTGGGGCTGTCTATTTGTTACGGGATCATCGCCGAGCATGGCGGGCGGATAGAAGTCGACTCCACCATCGGTGTCGGCAGCAATTTCCGCATCGTATTGCCAGCTGACATACCGACCGAGACCACGCCCACCGGAGCTCCCGGTGAGTCGAAAACTGGAGGACAAGAACTTGCCTGAAGCGACTATCAAGATCCTCCTTGCCGAGGATGAACGTAACCTGTCCCGCATCTTGGAGACACAGCTTCGGAAGCGCGGATTCGATGTCGTGGTCTGCCCCGACGGCCAAGCCGCAATCGACCGGCTCAAGACCGAAGTGTTCGATGTCGCTCTCGTCGACCTGGTGATGCCCGAAGTGGACGGCATCGGCGTGCTGAGGGAAGCCGTGGCGCTGGAGGAAGCGCCGGAGGTGATCATCGTGACCGGCAATGGAACTGTCGAGACGGCGATCGCGGCGATGAAGCTCGGCGCCTACGACTACGTAACAAAACCCTGCCGAGTCGCCGAATTGGAACTGCTGGTACGTCGCGCGTACGAGAAGCGCTCACTGCAGCAGGAGAACGTCCGCATGCAGGCGCGTCTCTCACGACATGAGGGATTCCCGGAGATCATCTCCGTCAGCCAGAAGATGCGAGACGTGCTCGATCTGGTGCAAAAAATAGCGGTGACGGAGAGTCCCGTTCTCATCACAGGCGACAGCGGGACGGGCAAGGAGCTGGTGGCACGTGCGATCCATCGGCTCTCGTCTCGCGCCGCCGGCCCGCTGACCGATATCAACTGCGCAGCCATTCAGGAGAACCTTCTGGAGAGCGAACTTTTCGGTCACGAGCGCGGGGCTTTCACGGGTGCGATGTCTCGCAAACTGGGCCTCTTCGAGCTCGCGGATGGCGGGACGCTGTTCATGGATGAGATCGCTGAGCTGGAGCCGCGCCTCCAGTCAAAGCTGCTGAGAGCCCTCGAGACGGGAGAGTTCTTCCGTGTAGGCGGAATTCAGAAAGTGGGCGCCGACATCCGGCTGATCGCCGCCACCAACAGAGACATCGACACCGCAGTGGCGGAAGGGGCGTTCCGGGAAGATCTGCTTTACCGTATCAATACCCTTGTCGTACATGTCCCGACGCTCAGAGAGCGCCCCGAGGATATCCCAGTGTTGGCGGAGTATTTTCTGAAGAAGCAGGTGGTCACTCCTGCCCCGCCGCCGATCTCCGACGCTACCCTCGAAGCGCTCAAACAGTACAGCTGGCCGGGTAACGTACGGGAGCTGCGAAACGTGATGGAACGCGTGGCGATCCTGAGAGCAGGCGAAGAGATTCGACCGGAGGATCTACCACGAGATATGACGGAGAGTAAATCATCCGGGCCAGAGAACGGTCCGTCGATCGGCCAGCCGGTTTCGCTCGAGGATCTCGAGCGGGCCCACATCGAAGGCGTATTGCGGCGTGAGAACTGGCATCAGGGCCGGACCGCGGATGTCCTGGGGATCTCGCCAAAAACTCTGTACAGAAAGATCAGAGCCTACAACCTGGAGCGGCCGGCCCAGTAATCAGGCTTCCTCTTCGGCCGTCTCGCTCAAGATCGACACATTGTTGTCGACAACCTGAACGAATCCCCCGGCCAGGTTGAAACGGCGGGTCCCGGCCTCGGTCTCCAGTCGTAGAACACCCTCGCCCAGCAGAGCCATGAGCGGCGCGTGGTCCGCGAGAATACCGAGCTCCCCATCGTAGGCGGGCACGACGACGAAGGATGCGGTGCCTTCGAAGAGCGAACCCTCCGGTGAGATAACGGATACGTTGAAGCTGCGGCCCGAGCCCGGATTCGCCATGATCACTCCTGAATCTTCTTCGCTTTGTCCACGGCCTCATTGATGTCGCCCACCATGTAGAAGGCTTGTTCGGGCAACTCATCGAATTCGCCGGCGACCAGTCGGTCGAAGGACTCCACGGTGTCTTCCAACTTCACGTAGCGGCCTTCCAGCCCCGTGAACTTTTCCGCCACAAAGAACGGTTGCGAAAGAAACCGTTGTACGCGACGGGCGCGGTTGACGATGATCTTGTCCTCTTCCGACAGCTCGTCCAGGCCTAGAATCGCGATGATATCCTGGAGATCCTTGTAACGCTGGAGGATTTCCTGCACCTGGGTGGCTACGCGGTAGTGATCCTCACCGACATATTGAGGATCGAGGATCCGGCTCGTCGAGTCGAGGGGATCGACCGCGGGATAGATACCCAGCTCCACGATCCTGCGCGAGAGCACCGTCGTGGAATCGAGGTGAGCGAAGGTTGTGGCCGGGCCCGGGTCGGTGAGATCATCCGCCGGTACATAGATCGCCTGCACCGAGGTGATGGAGCCCTCACGTGTCGACGTGATCCGCTCCTGTAACTCTCCCATATCGGTTCCCAAGGTCGGTTGATAGCCTACCGCGGATGGCATTCGACCCAGTAAGGCTGACACTTCGTTTCCGGCCTGGACAAAGCGGTAGATGTTGTCGATGAACACCAGCACGTCCTGCTTCTCGACATCCCGGAAGTACTCGGCGATCGTCATGCCCGTGAGACCCACTCGGAAACGCGCCCCGGGTGGCTCATTCATCTGACCGTAGACCAGAGCCGCGCTGCTCTTCTCCGGGTCGCCCGGCGTGATGACACCCGCCTCGGTCATCTCCAGCCATAGATCGTTCCCCTCGCGGGTGCGCTCGCCTACGCCGCAAAAGACCGAGCGTCCACCGTGCTCCGTGGCAACGTTATGAATCAACTCGAGGATGATCACGGTCTTGCCGACGCCTGCGCCGCCGAACAACCCCGTCTTGCCGCCTTTTAGATAGGGAGCGATGAGGTCGACCACTTTGATGCCTGTCTCGAAGATTTCGGTCGAAAGAGCCAGATCCTCGAGCTTGACCGGCTTGCGATGGATCGGCCACCGTTCTTCCACCTCGACCGCTCCCTGCTCGTCCACAGGTTCGCCGAGCACATTGAGGATGCGTCCTAGACACGCCTTCCCGACGGGCGTGGTGATCGGCCCTCCGAGGTCGATCGCCGCCATTCCTCTTACGATCCCGTCCGTCGCGTCCATAGCTACCGTGCGCACCTGGTTACGACCGATATGTTGCTGAACCTCGCACACGACGTCCACTTCTGTCTCATGTTGCTCGCCGCTCTTCACCCGAATAGCGCTGAGGATCTCCGGTAGGTTGTCCGGCTCGAATTCGACGTCGATGACCGGTCCGATCACCTGCACTACCTTGCCGATGTTGTCAGCCATAGTGTCCGTTTCTTCTCGTTGTTGCGGCGCAGCCGGATCACCAGCCAGCGCCTAGCCGCGCAGGGCTTCGGCACCGCCGACGATCTCGCTCAACTCCTGCGTAATCTGGGTCTGGCGAGCCCGGTTGAAGTCCCGAGTGAGAGTACGCACCAGGTCATCTGCGTTGTCCGTGGCATTCTTCATCGCCGTTCGCCTCGCTCCTTGCTCGGCGGCAGCCGTCTCTACCAGCGCCGTGTAGACCGCGTTGCGCACATAGAGCGGCAACACACGCTGCAGGATCTCGTCGGGTGAAGGCTCCAGCAGGTAACTACCAGCTCGTTGCTCGGCGTCACCGCGGGGAGCGACAGGCAGTATCCGGGTCAATGCCGGAGGCGTTGAGAGTGCACTCTTGAATTGAGCATAGATGACATCAACGGCATCGATCGCGCCATCGATGAACTGATCGATGAGCGGATCGACTATGGAGCGCGCATCGTCCATGCTAGGCCGGTCAGTGATATCGCTCCGCGCAGTATTCATCGGTTCCTTACGGAAGCTGAAGAAGCCGATTCCTCTCTTGCCGATCACATGAAAATCGACCTGCACATCTGCTCCGCGCAGCCGTTCCAGCGTCTCACGCGCCATTCGAATCAAGTTCGCATTGAAAGCACCGCACAAACCGCGGTTGCTCGTAAGTAATATGACCGCAGAACGCTTCATCTCATCGGGCTGCCGCAATATGGGGTGTGTCTGAGCGAGCTCCGATGTAAGCAAGCCACTGATCACCTCGGTAAGCTTTTTCGCATAGGGCCGCGCTGCAGCGACACGACCCTGAGCGCGACGCAACTTGGAGGCCGCAACCAGCTCCATGGTGCTCGTAATCTTGCGGGTGTTTTGGACCGAGCGGATCCGCCGTTGGATGTCGCGCGCTTTTTGCATCGCCGTCTAACCGGCAGCGGCTGCGGACGTCTCGTCGGCGGCCGCGCTAAAGAACTGGTTATAGTCTTCAATCGCGGCGGCGAGCTTCTGTTCGATCTCGTCAGTGAGGACAAGTTCATCGCGAATCGCTTCGGCCACGGCGGGGTGATTCGTCCTCATGAAGTCGAAGAAGCCCTTCTCCCACTCACGGATCTTTTTGGGTTCGATCTGATCGAGGAATCCGCGGGTTCCGGCAAAGATGGCCATGATCTGCTCTTCCACCGGCATCGGGACATACTGGCCTTGTTTTAGAACTTCGACCATTCGTTGACCGCGCCCTAGCTGCTGCTGAGTCGCCGCGTCGAGCTCGCTGGCGAACTGTGCGAAGGCCTCCAGCTCTCGATACTGGGCCAGGTCGAGGCGGAGCTTGCCCGCCACCTGGCGCATGGCTTTCACCTGGGCCGAGCCTCCGACGCGCGACACAGAGATACCTACGTTCACGGCAGGCCGCACTCCCGCATAGAAGAGATCGTTCTCAAGATAGATCTGGCCGTCGGTAATCGAGATCACGTTGGTAGGGATGTACGCCGAAACGTCGCCTGCCTGAGTTTCGATGATCGGCAGAGCTGTTAGCGAGCCTCCCGGGGCATCGATCTCCGGATGACGCGCCAGCATGTTCTCGTCATCCGTTATCTTGGCCGCGCGCTCGAGGAGCCGCGAATGGAGATAGAAGATGTCGCCTGGATATGCTTCGCGCCCAGGAGGTCTCCTCAGGATCAATGACAGCTGACGATAAGCCTGAGCTTGCTTCGTGAGGTCGTCGTAGACGACCAGCGTGTGCCGGCCTTGCTTATACATGAAGTATTCGGCCAGGGTGCAGCCAGCGTACGGTGCGATGTACTGAAGAGTCGCGGGCTCACTTGCGCTTGCCGCTACGACGATCGTGTACTTCATGGCGCCTTCCGCTTCGAGACGATCGACCAGCTGGGCGATACTCGACGCTTTCTGGCCGATGCCGACGTAAACGCAGATGACACCGGTATCACGCTGGTTGATGATCGCGTCCACAGCGATCGCCGTCTTCCCAGTGCTGCGGTCGCCGATGATCAACTCCCGCTGACCGCGGCCGATCGGGATCATGGAGTCGATCGCCTTGATCCCGGTTTGCAGCGGCTCTTTCACCGGCTGCCGATAGACGATGCCTGGCGCCTTGCGGTCCACCACCATGCGCCGGGTCGCCTTGATCGGACCCTTGCCGTCGATCGGTTCGCCGAGAGGGCTGACCACACGCCCGAGGAACTCCTCGCCAACCGGCATCGAGAGGACCCGCCCAGTGCGGCGTGCCGTGTCGCCTTGCTTCAACTCCAGGTAGTCGCCGAGCACAACCGCGCCGATGTTATCCTCCTCGAGGTTGAGCGCGAGAGCTACCACGGTCTCGCCAGTGCTGGACTCGATCTCGAGCATTTCATTCGCCATCGCAGATTCGAGGCCCCAAATCCGCGCGACTCCGTCGCGGACCTCGAGCACTTCACCAACCTCTTCAGCTCGGAGGTCCTCCTCGTAATGCTCGATCTGCTTGACCAATGCTTTCTTGATCTCGCTGACCGTGAGCTGCGTGTCCCTAGTCGCCATGTTCTTATACCACCTGAATTGAGTTTTGACGCGCCTCGCCTGCAATCCTGGTCCGGGTCAACCGACCTGGGTTCTCAGGAGCTTTCGACGCAATAACTGCAACCGGCGGCGAACCGAGCCATCCGCCACCCGATCTCCCTCACGGAGGATCACACCGCCGATGATCCGCGAGTCTATTCGGTAGCGTGGGGTTACATCCTTCCCGAATACCTGCTCGAGGCGCTGCTGAACGATCTTGCGCAGTTCTTGGTCCGGCTCGCTGACTAATGTGACCTGAACCTTTAGGCGCCCGAAGTGCTCGTCGGCCAAAGCAGCAAACTGCTCGGCGATGATCGGCAGCAAGCGCTGACGCCGTTTCTCGACGACGACGAACAGGAATTTGAGCAGGGAATCCGGCACGACACCGCCGAATACTTCACGTAGAACCGCGTTCTTCTCCGCCGGCTGTATGCCCGGCGCATCGAGAAAACGCCGGAAGGTGCTTTCCGTTTCGATCAGATCAGAGATCTGATCGAAACGCAGTGTATATTCCTCGACCGCTTTCTCCTTGGAAGCGAACTCGAGCAGAGCCTCTGCGTAAGTCTGTGCGACAGTCGTTTCGCGCATCAGGCCGCGCCGCCTCCCTCTGCCTGCTTCGCCAAGCTCTCCAGATACTCTTCAACCAGTTTGCGATTCTGATCGGAATCGATGTTCTTCTGGAGCACACGACTGGCAGCGCTGATGGAAAGATCGATTGCCTCGCGGCGAAGCGCAGCCAGGGCTTCATCGCGCTCGCGCTCAATCTCTTCCCGCGAACGCTCCAAGATCAGCTGTCTCTGCTTTTGCGCCTCCTCCATCAGCTGGGCACGCAGCTGTTCGCCTGCTTTCCGGCCCTCCGCAAGAATCTCCTGGACCTCGCTACGAGCGCGGCTCAGCGTCTGCCGCTGCTCGGCGAGCATCTTGGCCGTCTCTTCGCGGTCTCTTTCCGCCTGGTCGATCGAGCTCTGGATGCGATGCTCGCGCGCCTCGACCGCGCCCAGGATAGGACCCCAGGCAAATTTTCTCAGCACTACGAAGAGCACGAGAAAGATGGCCCAGGTCCAGACCATGAGACCTACCCAATTGACCGAGAACAACCCGCCAGCACCGCCCCCAGCCTCTTCCTGGGCGGCCAGCAGAGGAGCGGCTACGAGGAGCGATGTCACGGCACCGACCGCTGGGAAGCGCTGGGCGGCGATGAGTTTCGACATGAGTTCGGTCACGTTTGCCGTCCGGCTACTTGATCAGTGCGATCACCAGGGCGAACAGCGCGACGCCCTCGATTAGAGCGGCGGTGATGATGTAAGCCGTCTGGATCGTGGCGGCGGCCTCGGGCTGGCGAGCGATCGCCTCGGTAGCCGAAGCACCGATACGACCGATGCCCATGCCGGCGCCGATCACGGCCAGGCCGGCGCCGATTGTAGCGCCGAGAATGCCATAGAGCGCCCGTGCCGCTTCGGTTTCGATTCCAGGGCCTACCGCCTGGATCGCGCTGAAGACGAAGTCGATCATTGGGTTCCTCTCTTTAAGTAGTTTGCGGGTTCAGTTTCGACCATTAGTGCGGGTGTCGCACCAAACCGATGAATACGGACGTAAGCATGGTGAAAATGTATGCCTGCAGGAAAGCCACGAAGATCTCCAGCAGCATGACACCCACGGCCATGAGAATGGGTGCAGGCCAGACGAAGTACTTAATCGAACCGCCGGCCGCGCCCGCTACAAAGATCAATCCGATCAGTGCCAGAATGACGAAGTGTCCGGCAACGATGTTCGCGAAGAGTCGAATCGCCAATGCGAATATGCGCGTCAACTTCGACAGCGTCTCGATGATAGTCATGATCACAAACATCACCGGAGCCATATACCACGGCAGGCCTTTCGTATCGAAGAAAATCGTCCTGGCATATTTCTTCGGCCCCATTTCGATGATCCCGATCACTTCGATTGCAACAAGCGATATGATCGCCAGCGCACCCGTCACCGCGATGTTCCCCGTCGCCGCCGCGCCGAACGGTATCAAACCCAACAGGTTCATGAATAGGATGAAAAAGAAGAGCGTCAGGATGAACGGAATGTAGCGCTCCCCGCCCTTACCGATGCCCCGCAGCACCACTTCATCCCGCAAGTAGAGAACGAAGGCTTCGATTGCGTTGGCAAAACCCTTCGGCGCCGTCCGGCCGTCCGTCCCCTGAGTGCTACGCGCCGTCCATATCATCACGGCCGCCGTGAGTGTGGCCGCGAGAATCAGGTATACGACGTGTTTGGTCGGCGAGAGGTCGATCGTCAGGAAGCCGACGTGGATCGGTGGCCAGTGAGGCAAGTGGATCTGGAAATCACGAAACGGCCCCACCAGCGGGAGGAGAAGATGCTCCGCATCCGCCACCTCCTCCATCATGTGGTCGTTCCAGACCTTGCTCACATCCTGGGTGGTGGCACCCTGGGGGCTGTGACCCTGCAGCGTCAAGCTCGCCCAGAGCCGGCCAGCCAGACCTATCACGCAGCCTCCACTGCGCGACGATAGAAAACGGGCTCCAGCACCAGGAGTCCAAACAGTCCAGCCACGAGAGCAAGCAGCGTCGGCGCGGGCGGCAGCGCCAGCCCACCCGACAGCGTGAGCCAGGCCAGCAAGCCCAACACCATGATTCTGAGCAGCGTGCCCGCCGTCCATCCAGCGACCACCAGCGTCGCCTTTCGCCTCGCCGCGCTCAGCAGCAGGCCGAAAGCTGCCGCCTGGACCAACCAGGCGGCAGCGAGGCCGATCCAGACGCCCTGGCGGTCAGGTGTAGCCAGCCAGAAGCCGGCAAGTGCCGCCGAGACGGTCACCAGCAAGGCCGAAACCCCCACGTAGATGAGCCAGTTCTTCACGATCTAACCCGAGCCTTCCCCTTCGTCACCCCGGCTCCCGTTCGGCGGTTCCCGGCCGGCCCGCTCCAGCTCCTTGGCCTTGCGAACCAGGCTGTAGAAGCCTCCGGCTCCCCCAATCAAGACGCCCAGGAGAGTGAACAGCGGGCTGGTCCCCAGCTTCTTGTCGACGAAGATCCCAAGAAGCGCGAAAAATAGGACGCTGGCAGCAAAACCGACACCGAGACTCAGAAAGGTCCCGAGGATCCTGCGGTCGTACTCCGGGTCTTGCATGGTGCTCAGTAAGAGACCGTGTGAGGCCAGAAATTTCGGCCGAACTATATATGCTTGTGAAAAATTTCGCAAGCTCCCCTTGACGCCTCTTTTCCTCCCTGTCTACCTTCTCTCTGTGGACGTAGATCAAACTCGGACCGCTGGACGTGAGGGGCACTGCTCCCGTTTGGGACGCTTCCGCCCTCGCCCGGCTCCGACTCCGACGCACCGAGCCTCCCACGTGGGCCCCCCTACACCATCGATGAGTTAAGAGCTATTCAATTGAAAAGCGACGATGTACCTGTAGCCCACCAGGGTCCGGTCGAGGCGCCTTCGGCGAGCGATGGTAGCGGGGCGCTTGGAAGCGAAATCGACCACCGGGACGTAGAGATGCTGGAGAGCCTGGGCGATGCGCGCAGGCGTTTGGAGGCTGAGATAGCCAAGCGGGTGGTGGGCCAGTTCGATATCATCGAAGGGATGCTGATCGCGGTTCTGGGTGGTGGACATTGCTTGTTGGTGGGGGCGCCGGGTCTAGCGAAGACGTTGTTGGTGAGCAGTCTGGCGCAGGCGATGCATCTGAAATTCAGCCGTATTCAGTTCACGCCAGACCTGATGCCATCGGACATCACAGGCACGGAGATCATCGAGGAGAACATGACCACGGGCCGGAGGAGCTTCAAGTTCGTGCCGGGCCCGATATTCGCCAACGTAGTTTTGGCGGACGAAGTGAATCGGACACCGCCGAAAACGCAGGCGGCACTCCTGCAGGCGATGCAGGAGGGCGAGGTGACGGTGGGTGGAGAGACACACAGACTCGAGCAGCCGTTCTTCGTGCTGGCGACACAGAATCCGATCGAGCAGGGTGGCACGTACCCTCTGCCCGAGGCTCAGCTCGACCGCTTCATGCTCGAGTTGCGTATCACGTATCCGACTCGGGCTCAGGAAGAGGAGGTAGTGAGCCGAACGACGACCGATCAGCTAGGAGAGGTGGAGTCGGTGCTGTCGGCGGAGGAACTGCTATCATACCAGGGGCTCGTAAGGCGAGTCCCGGCGCCGCAAAACCTGGTGAGGCTGGCGGTTCGAATCTGCAGGGCCAGTCGACCGGTGGACGAGTCAGCGCCCGACTTTGTGAAGCGCTGGGTAAGCTGGGGCGTGGGACCGCGTGGAACCCAGCACCTGATCATGGCGACCAAAGCGCGTGCGGCGCTGGACGGTCGCGCGATGCCAAACTACGAAGATATTCAGGCCGTGGGGTTACCGGTTCTCAGGCACCGCGTAGTCACCAACTTCCAGGCGGAGGCCGACGGGCAGTCGGCGGAGGACATCATTCGCCGCCTACTCGATCTGAGCAAGGAGTGGATCTAGGTCTAATGTCAGCAAACAACCCATCCGACGAACCTCCAAGTAGTTGGCAAGGTAGATCGCCTTACACCCGACC
>SDBV01010909.1_pt1 | contig 11857 bp, 9 predicted proteins | sample 2277081 | NCBI WGS metagenome assembly SDBV01 (sample SAMN10402039, study PRJNA504765) | marine sediment metagenome | isolation source: marine sediment core GS10_PC15, 223 cmbsf | place: Arctic Ocean: Southern Knipovich Ridge | collected 2010
AAGTTTATGCGCAGTGTTTAGCGGCCGACGGCACGTCGGCCAGAACGCCGAGAGCGGCACCGACCGCTAGCCGCCGTACCGGCGGCTGCTAAACGGCCCGTCGCGGACTGCACAAGGACTTACAAAACGAACATCGAGTGCAAGACCAGGAACCGGATTATGGCGAGTCGATGGAGCACCTGTTTCCCGGGCAACCGACCCCTACTGGTGCTCCGCACTGGCCATCACAAGCTCGCCCTTGCGGATCCCCTTGAGGCCCCTCAATTGTGCGGTTACGCTCTGCAATCGGGCGGCCGGACCACGCAGGACGATCACCTCCAGGCAGAGGTCGTGGGTGAGGTGGGTGTGCAGCGTAGAGACGACCAGATCGGTGTGGTCGTGCTGCAACTGCGTCAGCCGGTCGCTGAGCTGGGCCCGGTGATGGTCGTAGACCAGCGTGAGTGTACCCACCGCGTCCTGGCACTGCGACTCCCAGGCACGGGTGGTGAGCGTATCGCGGATCAACTGGCGGACGGCCTCGCTGCGAGTGGCAAACTGCTCATCGTCGCAGTACCGATCGAACTGCTCGAGCAGATCATCTTCCAGCGAAACCGAAAAACGCACGATCTCCGACATGTGGTATCTCCGAGCCTGGTGGCTGCCGCCGGCGGGTCCGTTCACTTTATAACGCCTGACCCGGGGGCGGACAACGCCGGCCGAGACCAGCGAATCGATCGAGCCCTGAAACGCCCGGCGAAGTGGCCGATTATTCCCGCGGCTGCGATGGCAATGATATGCAGACGTGCCTCTCCGCGCTGCAAACCGGGGCGCGGCCTGCCCATCACTCCCCGGCCCCCCTGCACTTTCACGCCGCCCGCTTCAGCGGCTCGGTCTTGAAGTGCAGCACCACCGTACGAAGCTGCCCGTGGCGTTCTACCAGGAGTTCCAGTGGTCCCGGCAGGGTGGAGGCCGTCTTGGCGAACTCACTGTCGTCGGCAAAACTTCGTCCGCCGACCTGGTAGATCCGGTCGCCGGTGCGCAGCCCGCCCAGTGCGGCCGGTGAGCCGGGAATCACGTGGGTCAGAATGATCGTGCCCGGCTCCGCGTCGTCCACCCGCCAGGTGATCCCCAGCCTCAGCGGCTTGCCGGCGAGCCGGACAGTCAGATCGATAGGCTCCGAGTTGCCCGGCCGCCGCACCGCCACCGACGCTTGGCTCTCCGCGCCGATCACCGCCGCGCTGAGGTCTTCGCCCGAGCGGATCTCCCTGCCGGCAAACTGCACAATCCGGTCGCCCGCCCGCAGGCCGGCCCTCTCGGCCGGCGAACCGGCCGTCACACGCGTCACTCTAACGCCCTCGGCAGAGGCCGCCTGCGCCACCCAGCCCACGCCCAGCCGGCTGGCGGGCTTGGGTCTCCCGGCTGCACGCCACGTGCGCGTCCTCTGAGTTTCGCTGCCCGCCGCTCGACGGAAGGCCGGAACCTGGGGCCGGTCGGCCAGATCGTACGCCACGTGGAACATCAGCCGGGTCACCTTCCTGATCCCCCCGTGGCTAATCAGCCCGACGTCGTCGCGCGGTGTGTGATAGGCATCGTGCATGCCCGTGTGCCACAGCAGAAACGGTATCTTCCGCTGGAAAAACGGGTAGTGGTCCGAGTTGGGCTTGATGCTCCAGGAAAAATCCAGTTTCAGGGCCGACCCTTCGTTCTGCAAACTGACCAGCCGCCTCAATCCGTATCCGGAACGCGTGCCGAACAGAGTCAGTTTCTCCTTTCGCAGCCGTCCGATCATGTCCGCGTTGATCGCCATCACCACCTTCTCCAGCGGCACTGTGGGATGCGTGGTCCAGTACCTCGAGCCCAACAGCCCCTTTTCTTCGGCGTCCCAGAACGCAAACAGGATCGTCCGCTGGGGCGACTCCGCCAGCAGGCTAAAGGCCTCGGCCAGTTCCAGTAGTCCCGAAGTCCCGCTGGCGTTGTCGTCGGCTCCGTTGTGGACGTAGCCCGTGGGACCGCGGCTGTTGCGCCGGGTCCCGTAACCGACGTGGTCGTAATGGGCGCCGATCACGATCACCTCGTCCTTCAGTTCGGGGTGACTTCCCGGCAGCAACCCAAGCACGTTTCTGAAGTTGGGGGCAAACGGCTGGACGAATCCGCCGTCGATGCCCGCACCACGCAACTGCAACTCTCTCAGCCGTTTTCGCAGATAATCGCCGGCCGCCCGACCGCCCCGTCTGCCCGCTTCTCGACCTTCCAAGGCGTCGTCGGCCAGGTACTCCACGTGCCGCTCGAGATCGTGGGTGGTGATCGATTCAAGGGCCGCAAGATAAGACGAGCTTCTTTCCGACGCCTCGGCAGCGACCGAGCACAGGCAGCAAGAGATTATGGCGACGGGCGCGAACCGGGTGGAAAGTCGAGGGCGCAAGAGCATCAATTGACGTGTCCTGGATCAAGAGGGGGCAGCTTTGGCGGCCCGTTGCCGCAACTTCAAAGCCAAGTATAACTCACGCCGGCGTAAAGTGCCCGGCCCTGACCCAAGGCCCTGCAATCCGTCCAATCCGTGCGTCCCATTCCGGTTTGACCGGGTGGTAGTGGTAACTGGACTTTTGCAAAACGCAGATTCAATCTCCCCTCTCCCTCTGGGAGAGGGGCAGGGGGTGAGGGCATAGAAAAGACGCGAAAGCAAGGCAAGACGTTTCTCGGTGAATCGCCCTCACCCTAACCCTCTCCCAGAGGGAGAGGGGACCAATTTGAACCCTCTCCCAGAGGGAGAGGGGACCAATTTGCAAAAGCCCAGTGGTAACTTAAACTTGCCCGGTGACTTGTTGGGAGCAAGCCGTCGAAGGTGAAGTCGCCTCGACCTCCAAAACCTGCACGTGAACCATACGCAGTCGTCTTCTCTCGATGTTTGCTGAAGTTCTGGAACAACCCGAGTTGGCCCCGGCCCCCACGGCCAAGCGGCCAAGCATCCTGATCGTCGACGATGACGACGCCCTGGCCGATGTGCTTTCCCATCGCCTCCAGAGGCAGGGATTCGAGACGATCACCACCGACACCGGCCAATCGGGCCTGGCAAAGGCCCGCTCCGAACTCCCCACACTGGTCGTGCTCGATCTGCAGTTGCCCGACGTCGACGGGTTCACCATCTGCGAACAATTGGCCGATTCCTCTGAAACCTGTGCCATTCCCGTGATCATTCTCAGCGGAACGGAGCGGCCGGACATCCTCCGCCGTTGCCGGGCGGCCGGCGGCCAGTATTTTGTCCGCAAACCCTACGACCCAAACGTCCTGCTGATCCTCATCCGCCAGGCGATCCAAGAGGCCGGCGAGTGGGACGCGGAGGATTGACCTCCGCCAAAAACGGGACAGGTCTGATTTTCCGACCGCCCCGCAACGGCCGAAAAGGGGAAACGTCCAATTTGTGCGAGTTACCCGCCGGGCAGTTCCCGTGAATTGGACCGCTTCCCCGTTCCGGCTTACTCCCGGGAGGCCCCCCTTGATGCTCCGGGGGTCCTTCTGCTAAACTGATGGGTCTGCCTGGCCCTTGGCCAAGGCAGACCGGTTCCGACACGCACGAGAAAAACCCTCAGAAGTCTTGGGAACGTGCACCGAGACCCTGGAAAACCCTTCGGAGTCCTGAATGGGAAGCAAGAAAACGGGTAAAGGCCGGCGCAAGATCGGCCGCAAGAAACGCCGCATGCGGTCCAAAATTCGGCACCGCAAGTAATAGCCCCCCCCTTACTTACCGGCGATGCCGACCCAGCGAAGCAGCGTTTCCGCCATCGGCGTCCCCTCTTTTCGGCGTCCGTTTTTCTCGGTCCATGTCCTTGGCGGCGTCCCGGTAGCCGGCCATCACGATTTAGACCGTGTCGATTGTCCGGATTGTCCGCTTTTCTAGCGGCCCGTTGAAAAACAGAGAAACTTGGTCGGGTGGCTAGGGCAAAGCGCGGCGGTGTACCAGGAACCCAGGGTCTGGGGCTTCGCAAGCTCAGCCACCAGCCACCCCTGCGACTTCTTCAGCGGGTTGCTAGCGGCCCGTCATCTATCGGGTGGGTCGCTCCGTGGTCACCAGGGGCGACAAGCTCTAACTCTAAGCTAGATTTGGGATGGGGCACGGTGCGGCTACGTTTTAACCGCACCGGCCAAAACACGCACCTTGTACTGGCCCACGTCCGATATGAGCGACCCGGCAACCACGCTTGATCGTCTCATTGCCAGGGCCGGCCGGCTCTACAGCCTGCCCGCCGTGGCCATGAAGGTCTTGGAGTTGACCAACAATCCAAAGGTCGACACCCGCGCACTGAAGGAATGTATCGAAAACGATCCGGCACTGACCAGCAAGATTCTTGGTGTGGTCAACAGCTCTCTGTTCGGGCTCAGCCGTGAAGTTTCCGACCTGAACCAGGCGCTGGCCATGCTGGGCAGCAAGCCCCTGAAGCTCTTGGTGCTCGGATTCAGCCTGCCCGCCGGGCTTTTCTCCGGTGTCGGGGAGGAGATCCTGGGACGCTACTGGCGGCACACGCTGACAAAGGCCGTCGCCGGACGAGAGATCAGCCAGACCCTCTGGAATTCGCCCGGCGACGATGCCTTCATCGCCGGCTTGCTCCAGGACCTGGGAATGCTGCTGTTGATCCAGGAACTCGGCGAACCCTACGTGAAGTTCCTCGACAAGGCCCATGCCTCCGCCAAAGACCTGGCCGAACTGGAAATCGAGTCGATGGGCTTCGATCACACCCAGCTCTCGGCCAAATTGCTCGCCCAATGGGGCCTCCCCGAAAGCCTGGTTGAGGCCGTCGTCTGCAACGCCTCGCGCCCCCAATCCGACGGGCCGGGAACCTTGCCCCGGGACTTGCACCAGATCCTCCACCTGGCCGAGTTGCTGGCCCGCTTGCTGGCCGACCAGCGGTCCGACGTGCTGAGCGAACTCTTGGAAGCAGGCCGCCGCTACCGCGACCTTTCCGAGGCCCAACTCGAATCGCTGGTGGACAACCTGGAAGAGAAGATCGAACAATTGGCCGACGTCCTTTCGCTCCAGTTGCCGCAGGGGCTCGACTACCGCGACGTGCTGCTGCAGGCCCATTCGCAACTGGCCCGGGTGGCCACCGAAGCGGCCGCCGACATCCTGCGGAACCACCAGGCCGAGGGGCTGGAATCGGAGGAGTCGTTGCTGGTGGAGCTTCGAGACCTGGCCGCTGCCGTCGCCAATGTGGCCGGCCAGCCGTCCCAAACGCCCGGCAGCCTGCAATCTCCACAAGTCCAGCAGGAAACGCCCTCAGCCTCGCCGCGCCCCGCCACCGCCCAGCGCCGCAGCGAAGCCCTCTCCGCTACGGTGGCAGCCGACCCCGGCCTGCTGGGCCGACTGGGAGTCGCAGTTGCCGCCTGCCGCAAATCTCGCTGCCCGCTGAGCTTGCTGCTCGTCCAGCTCGACTCCTTCGAGCAACTGGTGGGCGACCTGGGCGTCCAGGCTTTCGGAATCATGCGGCAGACCCTGGAAGACCTTTCCCGGGACGTCGATCACCCCTGCACGACGTGCTTTGCTCACGGAGAAGCAGGCTTCGCCGTGATCCTGCCCAATTGTGAACGCAGAACGGCCGTCGAGCTCGGCAGCCAACTCATCGAGCAATTCCGCCGCTGGGGACCGGCCGGCCGCCGGGGCGGACAGCAAGCCGCCAGCATCAGCATCGGCGCCGCCACCGTCGCGCTGCCTCCCAAAAACTTTCCGCTGGAGGATCTCCTGGCCGCCGCCGAACGCTGCCTCTACGGGTCTCTGAACTCCGGCGGAGATGTAGTCAAGAGCATCGAGATCTATTGACGCTGTCCGAAAACACCGCACATCCGCCACCCACGGCAGCGGCTTTCTGCGGCGACCTCGTTACGACGCTCCGCGTCTCAGACCTCCAATTGCGACTTCCCCTTGGGCAGATCGAAGCAAACGATCACTCCAGCCCCATCCCGCGTCCAGGTACCCGGCTTCAAGTCCAGCGGCCGGCCAACCTCGCCGAGCGTCTGCGGTTTGCCGCCCAGCGATAGCCTGGGCACTCTGCCGCCCAGTCTGCCGGGGGCACGCTGTGCGGTCACGCTCAGCGTGTACCGGGGGCTGCCAAACGGCGCCCGCAGCGTAATCCGCCCCCCGGTCCGCCCGATCTCGGTGAGTTCCTTGGCCGCCCAATAACGAGCGATTTCGCTGTTCTTCATCCAAATCAAATTGTCGTAACGGGCATGAAGCCGGCGGACCACTTCCTTGAAGATCTCAAAGCCGGTTTCCTTGCCGTGAAAATACACGCCCGGCCAGTGGCAGACCATGATCGCCGGCTCCCCGCGATCGATCACGTCCACCATCCGCCCCTGCTTCAGGTCTTCGGTGATGAAGCGCTCTACCGAGCCGGCGTTCATCCCGTCCCAGCCGCCGAACCAGTCGCCCGTACAACCGATGATCGACACCACGCACTTCGGATCCGATCCGTCCAGCCCGGTGGCATACTCGACCCGCGGCACGACGCTCCGGCCGTCGGTGTAGATGTGCCGGAAATAGTGCGGGATCTCCGCCTGAAAAACGTGGCGGCACGACTCCAGCGTGGCCTGGGCCAGCTCCGGCAGAACGCGGCTGGCAAAACCGCCCGGCGTGGTGATCCCCTCGCACGGGAGCCCCACGTTCTTGAGGATCTTCAACGCGTAGGCCATGTAGTCGGCCAGTTGGTCCACCGACTTGCCGTCGGTCCACCGCCAGTTCTCCATGTAGCGGATGCTACGCTCCGGATACGGCCGCCCCGTCTTGGTATCGATCACCCAGGTGTGCGAGACCATTTCGGGGTGGATGTCCCAGTCGGGGAGGATCAGCTTGCGGACCAGCTCCAGGCTGTCACGCAACTGTCTTGGGGACCAGCCCGGCAGGTCCCGATCCAGCCACCCGACACAGGCCGGATAAGGCACGATACTGTACTTCCCCTTGACACCCTGCTCGTGGCACCACTGGCCGAACTTCCGCACGAAGCTATCGGGAATCTCCCGCGGCATCTTCCGCCACGCCCTCTTGTAGCTCTCGCTATCCGGCCAGACCTCGGCGAACTGGGGCATGGCAAAGTGTGCCAGGTTTACCAGGCAGGTCGAATCGTCGATGATCAACGAAACGGGCACTCGCCCCATCGGGCCCAGCACCCGCACGCCTTCGGCCTGCCCCGGCCGCTGGCCGGGCACCTGCGCCAACACTTCCCGCAGCGGGGCCAGCCCCGTGGCGGCCACGCCGGTGATACCGGCCCTCAGAAAATCACGCCGCGTCGCCGATTGCATCACGCACCCCCTTCAGTTCGTGTCTCCACGGAGTGTAGCCGCTGGGCCGGCGATATTCAACGCAATCCTGCGGCCGCTGCCCGTGCCGTTGAACATAAAGCCGCGACCGGTGGTCGCACCGTTGAACATAAAGCCGCGACCGGTGGTCGCGCCGTTGTGGCTGGAAGGATGGGGATGGCCCGGACACCGGAAGAGGGGGGATTCTCGCCACGCACGTTTGCACCACCCGGCCCCGACGCCTACAATAGGGCCCGTTGCGTTGAATCACAGCACGACAATTCCAATTTTCCGGAGGTCTCGAACATGAAAGTCAAGACGGTCGCCATGGCGTTTGCGGTAACCTTGCTGGTGGGCTCTTTCTGCACCGCTGCGGACGACGCCGGCAAGTTCGTGCCGCTGTTCGACGGCAAAACACTCGACGGCTGGAAACAGCGCGGCGGCGATGCCGAGTATCGCGTCGAGGACGGCATGATCGTGGGCAGCTCGGTTCCCAACACCTCCAACAGCTTTCTATGCACCAAGAAGATGTACGGCGACTTCATCCTGGAGTTGGAATTCAAGGTCGATCCGGGGCTGAACTCCGGCGTGCAGATCCGCAGCAACAGTTTTCAGGATTATCGGAAAGGCCGGGTGCACGGCTACCAGGTCGAGATCGACCCTTCGTCGCGGGCGTACTCCGCTGGCATCTACGACGAAGCACGCCGCGGTTATTTCTTGCAGGACCTCTCAGACAACGAGCCGGCGAGTAAGGCCTTCAAGGCCGAAGACTGGAACAAGTTCCGTATCGAGGCGATTGGCGACTCGATCAAGACCTGGATCAACGGCGTGCCGGCCGCCGACCTGGTCGACTCGATGACGCAGACCGGCTTCATCGGTCTACAGGTCCACGGGGTGGGTGGCAGGACCGAGCCGCTGCGGGTCCGCTGGCGCAACATCCGCATCAAGGACCTGGGCCGCTCCACCTGGAAGCCGCTGTTCGACGGCAAGACCCTGGCCGGCTGGCACACCCTGCCCGGCGGAAAGTGGGAAGTCAAAGACGGCGTGATCTTGGGCACCAGCCAGTCCAGCCAGCGCCGCCACGGACTGTTGGTCTCCGATAAACGCTTCAAGGACTTCACCGTGCGGCTGAAGTACAAGGCCGTCAAGGGGAACAGCGGGCTCTACTTCCGCACCGACAAGGTCGACGGTTCGGTCGGCGTACACGGCTTTCAGGCCGAGATCGCCGACGTGAACGATATCGGCGGGCTGTACGAGACCGGCGGCCGCGCCTGGGTCGTCAAACCCACGCCCGAAGAGGTCAAAAAGTACCACAAGGTCGGCCAGTGGAACCAGATGACCGTCTCGGCCCACGGCCGGCGGATCGTGGTCCATGTAAACGGCCGCAAGACGGCCGAGTTGAAAAACGACCCCGGCCGGCTGGAGGGTCACCTCGGCATCCAGTTGCACGGCGGCATGGATATGCACGTGGAGTTCAAGGACGTGGAGATCCTCACCACGCCGACGCGGTGAGCCGGCGACGCGGCTGCGTGGCGGTCGAACGCTACCTGCCCGTACCCCAATACCGTTGAATTAGGGCCGAACCTGGCGTCAACACAGTGGTACCGGCGTCTCGCCGGTGTGACGGAACTCGCGGCAGCGCATCAACTTGTGGACCACCGGCGAGACGCCGGTGCCACTACCCTACCGCCCAATCACTCCTTAATTCAACGGTATTTGGCCGTACCCTGGTTCAACAACACCCAGGTACCCGACTTGCCGCCCACGGCGATGTCCGGCCGGCCGTCGCCGTTGAGATCGGCCACCCGGATCTGCATCCCGGTGCCCACTCCTCCGCCGGGCGGACTGATCGCGTGGCGGGTAAACTCCCCGGCCGACTTGTCCCAACTGTAGTAGTAGAGACACTCCGGCTCCTTGCCGCCGGGGTCGCTGCCGGCGTGGGCGCGGACCCGCTTGCCGGTGATTAACTCCTCCTGCCCGTCACCGTCCAGATCGGCCCAGACCAGGCAGTGGGCCTGCGACCACGATTTGTCGATCAGGTGTTCCGTCCAGGTGGTGGTGCCGTCCGATTTCGGCTGGCCCTGTTGCCACCAGTAGAGGCCGAAGTCGTGGGCCTTGCCCCAGATGATGTCGTTGCGGCCGTCGCCGTTGAGGTCGACCAGCACGCAGGGGCAGCTCGGATGGGGCAGGGCGGTCTCGGCGTGGAATTTCCAAGGTTTCGCAAACGGCTTCCCCTCGGGCCGCTCGTACCAGCCGATTTCGCATTGCAGGTCCTCGCGCCCGTCGCCGTTGATATCGCCGAACGCAAAGCCGTGTCCGCCGCCCTCCCGTCCCAGCACGATCCGCTCGATGGTGGGCTTGCCCTCGGCCGTCTTGGCCAGCTTCCAGACCACCTGCGGATCTTTCTTCTGCCAGCAGGCGACGAACAACTCCGGCACCCCGTCGCCGTCGAAGTCGTGCAGCTCGAAGATCTCGTTCTGGCCACGGGTGTCTTTCAACACGTGCCGCTTCCACTTCAGGCCCTTGCTCAAGGCGACCTTGCCGGGGTTCTTGTACCAGCAGATCTCCGACTCCCCCCATCCGCCCGAGATCACGTCGACCCAGCCGTCGCCGTCGACGTCGTAGGCGTTATCGCTGTTGTTGGCCAGGAAATCGTTGCCGAACTCGGGAATATCCCTCAGCGGCCTCGGTACGAAGTCCGGCCCGCCGAACCAATGCGTGCCGGCGATCACGTCCGGCTTGCCGTCCCGATCCACGTCGGCGATCGCGCAGCCTTCGTTGGGACTTATCATCAGACAGCGCTGGGAGAATCTCACCTCGGCCGCACCGGCACACCCCAGTCCCAAAGCGGTCAAAGCAACGCCAGTCAGAAGCACAGTTGCGCGCCGAACTTGAAGCCTGTCAGTCATCTGAAGTCTCCTCTGAGGCCCGCGGGCTGCGCCTCGCGGCGTGAAAAACAGCGGCTCGAGCAGCCGCTTCGTTCCAGTGGCACTCCCCGCGAGACGCAGCCCGCGGGCGTTCTTCTGCCGACACAACGACCGTTAAGAGGTCGGGGCCTCCACGGTATCAGACCGGGCCCTGCTCCGCAACAGAATCCTCCGCCCGCTGCGGCCTCTCCAGGTAGTGGCGGACCTGGGCCAGCACTTCCTCGCGATGGGCCCCCCACGGAAGATAGAGGCCTCGAAACGGGGCCATCGCCGAGCGATCTTCATGGGGCAACAACAGCACCCCGGCCGAGCGGACCTCCCAGCGCCGGATCGCCTGCCAGGGGATCCGCCGGTGCCGGCCCAGCACCCTCTGGTCCACTCCCTTCCCGCTCAGCTCGTACACCACCGGCACAAAGAACCGCCAAAGAGCGACCACCAGCGCAGCCACGGCCAACAACCCCAGATACGCCTCTCCGGAAAGCCAGCCGACCACCACCACGGTAATCAGCAGCCCCACCACCACCGCCAACGCCCGGGCAAGCCGCTCGCCGGCCGGCCAGCTCCGCCAGCGGACCGGCGCAGGTGGCTCCTGCGGAACTTCCGGCTGTGGCTCGGATGGGACAGACATGAGTCAGGAGTCAGGAGTCAGGGGCCATCAGTTCGTGGCCGTCGCTGAAATATACGTTCTTCCTGCCAACCGTGACTGCCGCTGGCGGCTCAGCCCCCCTGATCCCCGAGACCCGACTCCTGCCCCCTGTCCCCCGGTCCCTCGCCGGCCTCGACAAGTTCGATCAGCCGAGGGATCATCCCACCGGCCGCCCGGGCACGATGGCTCAGCCGCGACTTCACCCGCGGCCCCAATTCGGCGAAGGGGCGGTGGTACTCGACGATTTCGAACAGCGGATCGTAGCCGAAGCCGTGAGTGCCCCGCGGCTCGAACAGGATGCGGCCCCGACAGCAGGCCTCGCTCTCCGCGCGGATCGTGCCCGACGGGTCCGAAAGCGTCATGTGGCACACGAACCGGGCTGACCGCTGCTCGGAGGGCGTGTTGCCCAGCCGCTGAAGCAGCAGCCGGTTGTTCGACTCGTCGGTGGCCCCGGGGCCCGAATACCGGGCCGAAAACAGACCCGGCGCACCGCCCAGCGCGTCGACCATCAGCCCGCTGTCCTCGGCCAGCACCCAGCGGTTCAGGTGCCGTGCCTGCTGGGTGGCCTTTAGCGCAGCGTTGGCGGCAAAGGTGTCGCCCGTTTCGCTCACGCTGATCGCGTTGGGAAAATCGGCCAACGTCCGCAGGACGATTCCCACCGGCGCAAGCAACTCGGCCAGCTCCAAGCCCTTCTTGCGATTTGCGGTTCCCAGTACGAGCACGGGAGTCAGGGGACAGGGGACAGGGGACAGGGGACAGGAGGCAGTGTCAGGCTGCGTGCATGAAATGCTATTCTCTCTCAGAACTGGACTTTTGCAAATTGGTCCCCTCTCCCTCGGGGAGAGGGTTAGGGTGAGGGCAATTCACCGAGAAACGCCTTTCCTTGCTTGCGTGTCTTTTCTGTACCCTCACCCCCTGCCCCTCTCCCAGAGCGAGAGGGGAGTTCGAATCTCCGTTTTGCAAAAGTCCAGTCAGAACGCCCACGGGTTGCAACCCGTGGGGTCAGAGGGGGCAACCAGATCCC
>SDBV01010910.1_pt1 | contig 11856 bp, 12 predicted proteins | sample 2277081 | NCBI WGS metagenome assembly SDBV01 (sample SAMN10402039, study PRJNA504765) | marine sediment metagenome | isolation source: marine sediment core GS10_PC15, 223 cmbsf | place: Arctic Ocean: Southern Knipovich Ridge | collected 2010
TATATGTTGTCTTTCTTTTTCCTGCCATCTCTACATATATAAGAAAAAGTTCTTGAAGTAACGAACCCAACCTTGAGATAATCTTCTTTGGGCATTTTTGAAACTTTTAGTTTATCTAGATCTTCTGCATAGGCTTCATATATAGACAATGCCCTGCTTCTGAACAACCTATCATCTATGTCAATGGTGTCAGGCCATAGTTCGACTGTTTTTTCTCCAGCTAGTCCTAGATTCTCCCTAGCTTTAGACCCCATCCGTATCAGCCTATCTTCGTGGCGGCCTTCTTTCTTGTTAGAATCCATCTTACTAGATGCGATGAGTATTAACGGGGATTTCATACATCCTCCCTTCCACGTGTTCTTTATTTATACTTACTAGCATTATGCATTATTTCACTGATTTCTTTCATAACTTTCTTTTCATGTTCATTGAACAAAGGCTCAATGGTTTCTATGTTCACTGACCTGTTGCTTTGCATAACTATACCAGCTAAGCGTGTTTTCGCTTTGATTGAATTGGTGTCGTCGGATTTTTGATAGAAACCGGCCATCAATAATAGCATGGATTTCAGACCTGATATGTGGCTTTCTCTCTTTCGCACCTTTTCTTTATCAGCTTCAGAAGATCCATTTTTATTAGCGGCAGCCATACCAGCCATGAACCCGGCTTTCCAATTTATTTTGAATGCTCTATTAGCGACTACCGTTATACCTAGCTCATGTGCTTTTTCTGCACTTTCGAGATCTACCGCTGAAATCAGATCTTCTATATCACTATACCCCTTTAGGTTAGAGGGTATACTATCATATGATTTCTCCGCTGCTTCTACCAGTTCTTTTGGATATGTAGTCATATCCACCTCTACTACTTCTGCCTCAAGCACAACTTCGGAAGCGGATACATCATCACTATCTTTACTATCATATACAGTGATATCGTCGATCTTCACCTCGTTACTTTCTGCCTGGGGTTGACTATCCTTTTTGATATTCCCCTTCTCTTTGTCCTTATCATTTATGATCACTGAGACACTTTTGTTGTTAGTGGTCTGTACTACTGAAAGCACAACAGAGTCCTCGTCTTTCAACAACTTGTCCCCTACCTTTAAAACATACAATTTGGTAATGGAATCAAACACCCTTCTCTTTTTCTTGTCGTCATCACTCTTACTCGTCCAAGTCGATGCCCCTGCGCCATAATGATAACCAGATGCATAGGCGGTGGTAGTTGTCTTAGCTCCCCATATCTTCTTGTCACGTTTGATCTTTTGCCATTCACCTAGATCATCTATTTTTGTATCCTCGCCTACTTTCAGAGTTAGATCAAAAATGATAGCTGAGTCGTCAGGCAACACCTTTGTTTCTATGTCATTGTCATCTATAAATGATGGCAGTTTTACTTGCAGCAACTCCTCGGAATAGAAAGCCAACCTTTCATAGTTGAAATGTATATGGTTCCAAAACTTTTCTTCGGATATCATAAACAAGATGCCATATTTACGTATCAGTATTAGCTCAACCGGCCTACCATCACGGAACACAGGCACTTGCTCAAGATTGTCAGCGTTGAATAGAGTAATGGCGAACTGACCTTCCAGCCTGTTAGCAACTTTCTGTATCATATCCATTGTGAAAGGCTCTTTCCCTTTGTTCGTATAGTGCTCAAACAGCCTGAAAATGGCTTCACTGTCTACCTTACCATCTCTGGCACATTTTAGGTTTTCAAAGATTTCATCGTGGTTCTTGATAGCGCCATTGTGTATGCCGATGAGATTTCCGACCTTTATGGGGTGGTTATTATTATTGTCTTCCTTCTCCCCTATCGTGCCGGCCCTACAGTGCCCCATGTATATGCGGCCTGGACTGTCATGTTCTCTCCATACTTTCAGTAAGCTGCCAAAACAGTCCTTCTGCTCTCCTAACATACCCACAAAACCACTTACTGTCTCCCCTCTTTTGAGCCCCATATATTTTCCGTCATCAAATAGTACGACGGCTCCGGTTGCGTCTTTACCTCTCTCCTCGGTTCGTACCAATAGTTCGGTGGTGAAATAACGAAGCAGTCGCTGCCTCATCGCTTCGTCCCGTTGATTTAACTTACCGAACGATAGTCCTACTACTATTCCGCACATAGGTGATCCTCCTGTATTATTGCTGCCTTCTTTTTCTGTAGTCTTGTGTCATTTGGTGCTTCTGCGAATAACACTTTGCTTAGATGAGTTAGTGCCTTGCTTGAAGAGATATCTAATAGCCTGTTGATTTTCTCGCCATCTATAGTAAATATGTTTTCCCTGTGGGCGGCTAGGATAAATCTATAGGTAATAGCGAGGTTGGCATCTGTCAGCTCTATGCCTTTGAATATGGAATTTGTCAGGGATATTTCTATGCCTACCCCTTTAGCCCTTTTGCTATCAAATATAGGTATCATATCATATAGGTTATAGAAGCTTATTGATAACGTGTCTACTAGTGCCCTAGATCTGCCATTTTCGTACATGTAGACACATGTATGATTTTCATAAGTTTTTCTCAGTGCGTTATACATCCTGTTAAGGTCTTCCATCATGTATTTTATATTAGATTTGGCTATGCCTGTAAATGTATAGTTTACGTATCTCGCCTCTCTAAGCCTATCATTTATGATTGTACTAAAACTAGCCAGCTCATCCTTATTATGTACATCTGATAATCTTTCAAGCAACATATGGCTACCTTTATCGTGTATAATATGTATCCTATTCGAACATGCAAATACGTTCGGATTTACAACTTTTTCATAATAATCGTTTGGTGGTGCGTCTATACAAAACGGTAAAACCAATTTGACCCTGCCTACATTTATACTTAGTATTTTGTCTATTTCACAGGGCTTTTTGTCAGAAAGCTCGGATATGGAAATACTTTTTCCTTTTGGGGCCATTGAGTATGGGCTTTTGTCTTTAGCACGTTTTTTTGCAGAGGGCTGACGTGAAATCTGTGCAGCACCTCTTTCATTGTAATCGTTGTGATCTATAAGGCGAGGCTGGTCAGGAGCTGTATGACTATCATCAGAAGCAACCTCAACCTCAGCAACCTCAACCTCCTCACGAGCATCAACAGCCTCTTCCGTTCTACCCATATCAGTCCCAACTCCAGCAGAAATCGAATGTCTATACTTCATATTGGTGTTAAACTTATTTAAGCTAGATGATATGTCTCGCATAACAAACGGTGATATTACGGCTATACACGGTGTGCCTAGCATTATAGTACTCACTGGTTTGGTAATAATACCAGATATGCAATCCTTAACAGGATACATTTGTTGAAAATGTTTTATTTTCTCTGAATACATAAAATATCTTCCTCCTACTAATGTATAGAGCCAGAAAGTTGTTTGCACATATGACATATCCCTGTGCAACCAGGATATAAATCACATCCACCGTTTGTTTCGAGCTCTATACTGTTTGCTCTTTCTTCTTCTTCTTTTTTTTTCCCTGCCTCTTTGTACAAGCTGCTCCATCTAAATGTAGATTCACCGGTACTCCTGTTGAATCTATCCTCCAGTTCAAATCTGTGTATAGCTCCAGTTTCAGTGTCAATTCTCATACCCTCTGACATCAGATCGATCTTGGTTGTAGCATGATCTGGATCTAATATTTGATTTCCCGATAGTGCTCTGCTCACTATAAAAGTGGAAGATGCAAATACCATTGTCGAAATCGGGGCAAATATATGCAAAGATATGTTACTAAAGCTCGAACTATTAGTGAATATGGTTATATATCTTGGATGATCAGTATGTATGAAAGCACATGCATAGCTACCATTCAGAAGCAAGTCAACGCTCTTTACGGCCTCGACAATGTTTTCTCCGTTTTCTATGTGGTAATTCAGTAGTTGAAATATAATCTCACTGTCCACACGGCCATTCCTTTTTATATCTTCCTCATACGTACCAAACAGGATATCGTCATTGAGTATGATGCCGTTGTGTACTCCTACCACCTTACCTGCTTTGATGGGATGATTGTTTATGTTAAATGCTTTGTCTCCCTTCGTCTGCGCTCTCGTGTGCCCTATTACGGACCTAAAGCTATCACTATATTTTATGGTAGATAATACTTGACTGTATTCTGGCATATCTATCAGTTTTGCGGCCGGTACATTGCTCTTAAACATTGTGGCCTTTTCACCTGTTACTACACACAAACCTGATGCGTCTCTTCCACGAGTTTCTGATTCTTTTAACAGATTTGTAGTAACTTTACGTATTAGCTTGGCTCGTGTGTATGAAATATTTGGTTCATAATTAATTACTCCGAGAATACCGCACATCGTCTTCCTCCTATATCGATACCACACAGCCAACAGACGTTGACCATATCATTTCACCCTCGCGCATTTTTGCTTCTACGAATGACTGTATTACATCCGCTTCTACCTTACGCCCTACTTCCTCATCCTCTACCATACATTTCTGTACTTCTTTGGCCCACTCCTCTATACTGCTGCAATCCTCTATCAGCTTTAGGTCTATTATCTCGTTCATTTTTACTTCGAGTTCATCCGTATCATCCATTTTCACTGCGAGGCTATTTTCTATATCCTCCCATGTGTCACCATCTATTAACCTCAATGCAGCAGGGCGTTCAGCTATCTTCATCAGTACGTCATATGCAGGGCCCAGCTTCAATAGTATACCTTTTAACTGACCAACTAGATCCAAACTTTCTTTTATAAAGTACGATCTGTTGCATAGGAGTTTAGAAGTATCGGCTACTCTGGAACCACCATAATCCCCACAATTGTTGAGAATAATCTCTTTCATTTTCTTTGCTTTGGTAAGCCATTCTTCATCCCCCACTTTTAACATACCATATCTACTTATCTCTACGGCCTTTATTACTAGGGCATAATGCATACATGCTAAAGCCGCATACCAGCTAGGACACAGTGTCGAATCTGCGCCTCTAAATTCTACGTGAAATCTGTCTATATTTCCGTCAACGAACCTCGTGTTGTCATAGTTTACAAACCCATATTTACTTCCACTCGCAATACGGTGGACATCCTCTACCACCTTTCTCATGTCATTGATAACGGGGGATATGTCTAGTATACTTACCCTAAACTTTTCCCATCTAGTCATGTGGTTGGGATCTCCCAATGCAATGGTCATCCATGTTAATGCATTCTGGTATCTACGACATAATTGATGGAAATTAGACAGAATTATCTGCGGCATAGGCTTTTCCATTTCATTAGAGCCCTCGTTCTCGTAATAACTTGCTAAAACATGCATGTGAGAGCCTGTCCGCTCACTCAGATATGCTCCAAGCTCTACTGACCTGTCAATAATCTTTTTGGTCATTTTGTAGAACTCCCAGTAGTCTACTCTACGACCAATTGTTATGATCTCTACCCCTTTATCCCCCGCCAGTGATCCATCCGTCGTTATACCTACTACACCAGACGGGCTAACTTTACCATAGTTGTTGCTAGGCTGAAATTCATCTGACATGATCTTTCTAATGTGCTTCGGATCTCTGTCGGGGTCATACTTCTTGGAGCAAGTAGTACAGTTCTTGTCGAACTTAGTACATGTGAAGCAACTACTCATAAAATCCACGCAACTTGGGCCTATGCATTTGAATTTATACGTACATTTGCCACACGCACCTGGTATACAACTCGCTGCTCGATGCGCACATGTATCAATGCACGGTGATTTAATACATTCATCCACCAATGTACATACCTTCCAACAACCTTCCCCGATATTTGTACATGGACATTGGGTATTATCTCCTTTGCAAGATCCTTTCTGCTCTTTCAGGTTGAACTCAAACTCAATTCCCACTTTGAGTACCCCTTTAAGAGACTGCTTCCAGTATCTCACATCTGATGAAGATAGTACTGGCTTTGATGGATGATTATAAAACTGCCATCTCTCTCGGTTGTTCCGCATTTTCTATGAGCCTCCAATTAATTTCTATATTATCACTAAACCCTTTGGCTTCAGTTATGTAAGATGTGATATAATCAAAATAATTTACAATCGTTTTATCATTTTGCTTATATCCTATCATTCTTTGTATATCTCTTAGTATAGTGTCTAGCTGATTTATAGCTGGTCCAGTATCTTCAGAAACAATACAATTATTCACCATTTCTTTGTCTGGTAGATTGGGATATAAATTTCTCAATTCTTTGTAATCCTGGAATGCTGCTTTATCCTGGAATCCGTTTGAGTATATTTGTAAGCGACTTAGCACATCTTTCATCACTACTATACTTATAGCTAGTATGCCAGCAGTCAAAATAGGGTGTCTTAACAGATGACCACCAGGTACCCTATACTCAAGTGTCAGCTGATCAACTCGATGATCTCCCGGCTTACCATAACTACTAAACCTTATAGATCTGCGAGTCGAATCAGCACTCCCTTCAGGCAGTATTGCCGGTATTCCTATATAATAATCCAATATGTGGACTATGTAAGCCAGCAAAGGATTGACGCCGTTGATATATCTACCCGCTTCCAATAATGTATATGGTAATCCAAAGTGGATATGAAATCCAGCAGCTTGACCTTCTCTATGGGATGTTGATACCATATGTATATCTTGCTTACGAAATAGTGTACGAGAGTTTATGTGGCTATATGCTTTTTTCAAGAGCGAATATATTTCCGTAACTAAACCAATTTCATGATGATTTGGTCTTGGCCTCAACTCTGCTAGTCCACAATCACTTCCGACCTCACCATAGTGTGGAAAGAAGTGACTGGCTGATATATTAAACCCGGTAGATTTATTAACGAGGAAGAACTCTGGGTCACATCCTATCAATATATCATCAGCGGGATTTATAATCAGCTTTTGTTTTAGATCTAAGATACCATATGTAGATTGGCTTACATATACACATGAGTTATCTTTTTGTGCGTCAGTACTATAGGCTTTAGCTGCCTGTAGCATAACTTCTCCGTCAACACCGTTTAGAGATAAAAAAAGTCCGGTATTCATACCGAACTTATGTCTTATATCTGATGGTATTCTAATCAACCTGTCTTCGATTGAACCTAGTGGAGATTCCTTCCCTGACATGAAGGATGATGCTTTAATTTTAAACTTCATATACGATCTCCTTTAGAACTGGATATCGCCCCCTTCTAATATCTCGTTCCTTCTTATTATCCTCCTCTTTGCTGCCTTTCTTTTTGCCATTCTGACTCCGAAATTCTCTGCCGGCTTCTTTCTTGCTATTTTTTGCTCTGCTGTACGTAGATCTATGAGCCCCCCTACTTTCTTTGCTGTTTTTAGTATTTCCTTATCTTTATCAAAATAAACCAGAGATTTGGCCTCTTTCAGTGTGACGGTGAAGAGTCGTAGTATTTGCTGCACATGATATGGATAGGTAACATAGGTAGCCAACTTAGCACTTAGCTTACTATTAGGTCCATAGTATATATCTTCTGATGGTATTATGTTGTTCTTGCTTATGTTATTTATTACAGATAATTTCTTTTGCCATGCATAATATTCGTTCTGGTTGTCACATATTTGCCACGCAGCCTCTGCTAATTTGTTAGTACTTTTATATACTAGTATCTTTGCAAATAATCTAGTGCATGCTATATAGGTCAATATTGACCTATAGATCGCGCACTCCTGTATCGCAACTGTATAGGTGCATACTAACGTTGGAAAGTCTGGTATATATTGACTTCTAATATGTCTCTGTGCACTAACCCCTCTGCGTATTTGAAACAAACCGCTGGATCTATCAATTGATATTACTGTGTCTATAAGGTGGTGTCTCAAATGTTTCTCATTTTCTATTAATACAAACATATAATTTCCTATTCGTGCATTTTCATACCCAGTGATTGATAGACACGTAGTCTGTGTAGAAATTGGTTCTTTAATATGCCTATGTTTTCATCCACATAGTCATACATAATAGCATCTGTTTTGCCCTCGCACGTTCGCTGGATTCTACCTATGGACTGCTCTACCCTTGCTTTCTCTTTGAATGGCAGAGCAAGGAACCCTCTGTTGAGTTTCTTTACATCAAACCCCTCACCCAACAGTTCAAACGTAGTTATTAAGACGGTAGCTTCGTCGTTGTTTATCTTTAGAACTTGATCATCGTTATGTTTTCGTGAGTAATCACCAGTTGCTATGACTGTCTTTGGCCAGACAGGAAGTAACCTCTCGAATAGCATCTCACAATATTGCTTTCTTGTGTTTATTACAATACAATAATTGCCAGCTTTAGCTTCAGCTGCTATGTCTTCCACTATTAGAGATAACCTGCGCTTATTTGTCAGCACTAGTTCATTTATGATATAATGAAAATCGTTACCCTCAAACTTTGGACCTGGTATTACCCTCTTTATAACACTAGGTGTTATTATACCCCCTGCCTTTTTGACTTCCGATCTTTCTACTATTGCGTTAGGCAATCCCATAGTTGCGAACATCATTTTCTCCAGCTTGTCTCTCCTATACGGTGTAGCTGTCAAGCCATACAAATAGTAGCTGGAGAAATGTCCAATGACTTTTATGAACGTGGAAGCTGGTACATGGTGAGCTTCGTCAACTATAACAAGTCCGAACTCTCGCCCTATTTCTGGAAGCATGCTCTCTCGTCTTACTAGAGTGGGTATCATGCCTATAGTTATTCTATCTCCTACGTCAAATTTGCCCCCGCCTATAATACCTACCTCTTCCTTCTGTACATCTGAAAACATATCGGTTATACGCTCAATGACTTGTTGGACAAGCCTATTAGTGTGCGTCAACCACAACATCTTTTGGTGTATTGAGGCAAATATATCTAGGCCCATAACAGTCTTGCCAGACGCAGCTGGAGCAACTAACATACCATTTGCGTGTGCTAGCAGATCACGTTTAGCTTTGTTCTGATAGGGACGCAGTTCTATGTTAGATTCTACAGATATGAGGTCTGTAACTATTCTGTTGTCCTGTATAGATATCCCGAGCCCATGTCCTATCATATAGTTCTCTACTATCTGTAAGTATCCTCTAGGAATAGACACTCCTAAAGGCAGATCTCTGTACAGCTTTATATGTTCAGGTATATCTCTGAGATATCTGCCGTGCTTTACGGCTTCGTCATACACTGGGTTGTTGAATGTTAGTTTACCTATAAACCACTCTTTCAAATCATCCGGTATGTTGAGCAGTGTCAGTTGGTTGTCGATTATCAGTTTCATCTACGGGCTTCTTCTCCAGATAAAAATCAATTTTCTTCTTCCATTCTTCGTCGTCATTGCAGAACATCGTAGTAACTGGCTTGGATTTCTTAACCCATTTCTTTCTGCCCTGCTTTGTGTAGTTACTTTTATTGGTAGAACTTGTAGCTAAAAAAGGGTATTGTTCGGCTGATTGTCTTAGACTATTTTTTATTTCGTTTAAATTCTTTTTTACTTTCTTTCTGTCCTTCTTTGAGAATAACTTCTTAAGTTGCTTCGCCGAAGGCAGGTTGAATTTGAGACCTACGCTGTCCATTTCTATGCCACCATAGCGGCTATAGATAGGTAGTAATGATTCTTGGTCTATTGAAATGCCGCTTTGTAATAGAAACAGTCTAAAACACTTTAGTGGATTTGATACTTCGTTACATTGCACGGTGTGAAGAGGACATTCGATATGGCTATTGCAAAACAAGCCACAAAATCCCCAAAGTGAACGTAGTGAGGCTATAGTCTCTCTTCTAAACTTCTGGTCATCATCAAGCTGCAAGCAGCCAAAGTATTCTAGAAACTTGAAAAACCTATCCCTATCACTTCCGAATAGAGCCATACAAAAAGAAGGCTTGATGACCTTTTTACATACACCGCACGAAGAGCATATTTTGTCTACGAACATAGAGGATAGCTTACTCCTGTCTATGAAATCAGCCATTAATTTCTGAATGCCTCCTTAATGCTTTTCCCGTCTGGGAATTTCCAGAACGCCCAACCACTTCTTCGTACGCCACTCACACCTTCAGCAGCTGCTGATACACTTTCATATCTTGTTATTCCCACATAGAAAGCCCCATTTTTCACCTGCATGAAGTAGGACAGGTCTCTACTCCCACCAGCTTTAGTCTTACCGGTCAGCACCGTGCCTTCTGGTATTACCATGTCAGACTTCTTCTTCTCAACGATGGCCTCTATTTGTTTGTGACTTTCTCTGTCGATATTATCATTTATGTGCTTGACCATGGAGAACAGACTGTCGTGAGCATTTGTTATGTGTAACATCTGTTTCTCAACGGCAGACAGTCTTCCCTCAATATCAGCCGGCCTTTCTAACTCTGCTTCAACAACATCCTCTGCTACATCTTCTCCTAGCGCAACACATAGCATCTCCGGTCCTTTTGAGCTCATTGTTTCTTCTCCTCTTTTATTTCTGTAACTATATTCAGAACGCTCCTACTCCGTTCCTCTGTTAGTATGCTTATATACTCGATATCCTGCATGATTAGTCCTGAGAGATTGTCGCGATCAGATATTCGCTTCGCTAATTTCTTATTCGCTTCTTCTTCCGTGTCAGCTTCTCCCACCAGATCATACCTTCCTATTGTTTTGTATACTTTTGCGTGCCATGTTGGCATTATTTCTGTCCTCCGGCTTTATAAAATTAGGGTTGTCATCCTTACCCGCCATTATTTCTTTTACCTGATCAAAAGAAAGCGGGTAGTAGTTTGTGTTTTCTACACTGATACAATGACGCTTGCCAGGTAGCTCGAGGTCGCGGTGTGAGTGGCCGTAGAGGTGCAAGCTATTGTAGTGAGACCTAGCCCATGCATGCATAGCATAATGACACACTACAAGATAGATATCTTTTCCAAAATATTTCTCCCATATTTGCATGGATTTGTCTCTAGGCAGCCACTTATCATGACTACCTTTCAGGAAGATGTGGTTGCCCTTTAGCCTCCGCGTATAGTTCTGCGCAGTTCTGTAGTCCTTAGCCCAGAAAGTATCTCCAGCATGCACGACTGTATCATTAGCTGTGACGACAGAGTTAAGGTTCGCAATCATAGTATCATCATGCTCGGTGATATCTTTGAACGGCCTGTTCTGATAGATGATTATTTTTGTGTGACCGTAATGCTCGTCCGCTGTGAAAAAATACATTATATTGCCTCCACACGCGCTTCATAGCATTTGATCAGTTTGTGTTTTAGTTCTATAATGAGGTCTTCTACCTCTTTCAGAGATAAATGTACTGAGATGGTCTCATCTATCTTACCCTCTTCAGCCCATCTCATCATATATAGATGTAAGGAATGGCTACCTACTTCTGCGTTTAGAGCAGTGCTATTCCCAGGAGATATGTTTTTTGATATGACATCCATTCTATAGGGCCTCCTTTCTCTATGAGCTTCGGGTCCTCCTAACTTAGATCAAAAAAATATAGGCAGACCCCTCTGTTCTTTAGAGGAGCCTGCCCATACAAAGAGTAAATAAAATGCCTGTCTACATAGGTGGGCCAGACGGTCCACCAGCAGGAGCTCCCGCTTCCGCACTACCTTTAGGTTTGAAACCGAATATAACGTTCAGTAGTATCATACCATGTTGTAGTGACCCGTTAACCTCCCATGACTTGTACTTGCACTCAATCAATAGTTCTTGGCCTGCGACCACGTATTTCTCAACGAGATCAGCTTTCTTATCCATTGCGTATACTGGCACCCTCATTAGATTATCTACCCACTGACCGTTTGCTCCAGGCGCTCTGTCGTTCACCATGAAATTGATGGAAGCTTGCTTTTTCTCTCCATTCATTGTTATTTGAGGCAGACCCTCAACTTTTCCTACAGCTACCCATTTGTTATAGTCCATAAATAT
>SDBV01010911.1_pt1 | contig 11855 bp, 6 predicted proteins | sample 2277081 | NCBI WGS metagenome assembly SDBV01 (sample SAMN10402039, study PRJNA504765) | marine sediment metagenome | isolation source: marine sediment core GS10_PC15, 223 cmbsf | place: Arctic Ocean: Southern Knipovich Ridge | collected 2010
CCTTCCTGCAAAGCATCTTGGCACGCGAGGACTTCGTCACCGGAAACATTCACACCCGCTTCGTCGACGAACAGATCGCCGAGCTCGTGGCGGCCAGTGTCCCACGCCGGCGCTTCGTCGAACCGATTGGCGGCGCCCCGGGAGGCAACCGAGAGGCCGGCGGCTTTGCAGGTGCCCGCGTTGACGACGCATCGGACCCGTTGGCGCTGTTCAAGCACGACACCGATGTCAAGTCCAAGGACGGCGACGAGGACGGGGCCTCCCGCCCGGTCGGAATCGCCATGCCGGAAAGCGGCACGATTGCCACCCTGAGCGTCGCCGTCGATGACGAGGTCGCCGTTGGCCGGCAGATTGCCGTTATCGAGACGATGGGGCTCCTTCACGTAGTCAAGGCGGATCGGAGCGGGACTGTGCAGGCGGTTTCGGTTTCCATAGGCGATTCCGTTAGAAAGGGCGATCCAATTATCATGCTGGTGGAGTCCGAAGTCGGATCGGTTGCCGCCCAGGAGGCCGAGGGATTCGACCGGGACTACATCCGCGGCGACTTGGCGGAACTGAACGAGCGCCGGGCCTACATCTTCGATTCCTTCCGTCCGGAAAAAGTGGATCGACGGCACGCCAAGGGCCAGCAGACCGCCCGTGAGAACATCGACCAGTTGCTCGACCCGGACACCTTCAAGGAGTTCGGGGGCCTGGTTACAGCCAGCAGTTGGCAGAAGCGGCAATGGCTGCGCGAAACGACCCCCGCCGACGGCTACATCATGGGGATCGGCAGTGTCAACGGTGACAAGTTCGACGCCGAACGCGCCCGCGTGGTCGTCGGCCACTACGACTACATGGTGGTTGCCGGCACCCAGGGCGGCCGGGGACACTACAAACAGAACCGCATGTACGAAATGGCCAAGCGTTTCCGCCTGCCGATGATACTCTTCGCCGAAGGCGGCGGCGGCCGGCCCGGCATCAGTGGCGGCGAGATGGAAGACAAGCCGACCCCCGGCTCGGAAGGCTGGGCGGCCCGCGGCGCATCCGCCATTGATGCGGCGGGCGCAGCCACGGCTATCGCGGGTGTAGGCATCGCCTGCTATTCTTTCACCGAGTTCTCCATGCTGAGCGGTCTGGTTCCGCTGGTGGGCGTCAACTCAGGGCGTTGTTTTGCGGGAAACACCACGCTCTTGGCCTGCTGCGACGTCATCATCGCCGTTGCGAATTCGACGATCGCCATGGGTGGACCGGCCATGATCGAGGGCGGCGGCCTCGGCATCTACACCCCTGAAGAGATTGGCCCCATGTCATTCCAGGTGCCGAACGGGGTGGTGGACATCCTGGTCGAAGACGATCACGCGGCGGTCGAGTGCGCCAAGAAGTACATTTCCTACTTCCAAGGTCCGTTTGACGAGTGGCAAGAGCGCGACCAGCGGAAGTTGCGTTATCTGGTTCCCGAGGATCGCCTCGAGATGTACGACATGCGCGAACTCATCGAGGCGCTGGTGGACGAAGGCTCGATCCTCGAGATCCGCAGAGAGTTCGGTCCATCCATGATTACCGCCTTGGTGCGTATCGAAGGCCAGCCCATGGGGCTCATCGCCAACGATCCCCAACACTTTTCCGGGGCCATCGGCAGTGACGCCTCGGACAAGGGGGCCCGTTTCCTGCAACTGTGCGACACCTTCGACCTGCCGGTGGTGTCGTTGATCGACTGTCCGGGGACGATGCCCGGTCCGGAGCATGAACGCCAGGCGCTGGTCCGTCACTTCGCCCGCCTGCTCAACATCGGCGCCAATATGACTGTACCGATCTTTGGGGTCGTGGTGCGCAAAGCCTACGCAGTGGCAGCCGTGGCCATGTGCGGCGCGAGTTCAATGACGCCGCTGCTAACGGTGGCTTGGCCGACGGCGGAATTCTCCGGCGCCAGCATCGATGGCACTGCAAAACTGTCCGCCCGCGAGGAACTGGAAGGCGTCGATGATCCGCGGGAGCGCGAGGCGATCTACCAAGCGCATCGTGCATCGTTAATCGAGGTCGCGCGGGCCGTAAACTCCGGCGGCGCCAACTACGGGATCGACGACGTGATTGACCCCGCGGATACCCGGGCCTGGATCGCGCAGGGGCTGAAGAGCATGCCCCCCGTGCCGTCCCGCACCGGCAAGAAGTGGCCGAACGTCGATACCTGGTAGCCGCCCCCACGCAGCGCATGCACTGAGCGTAAGGCATGCACTCATACCGTGGGGTGCGCATACCGATTGTCGTTACGCCGGCGAAGGGATGTGCTCAGGCGGCCTCACGACCTTGAAGCCTATGGCCTTTTCCTCTTTGCAGGCTGGCACGCAGGCGCCACACCCCCAGCACTTTTCCGGATCGATGATTGCTTTGAGCTTCTTGGAACCTTTCTTCTTGCCGGCGGTCTTAGGCTTGACCATCTCGATGGAGTCGAACTGGCACCGTTCCACACAATCCTGGCAACCGTCGCACTTGTCTTGGTCGATGAACGCTTCGTATCGGGACTTCGCCCAGCGCTTCCCAATGTCGCCACCGACAATGTCCATCGGCACGTACGTCATGCAGCAATCCCGGCAGCAGTTGCAGCTCATATTGACGCCCTTGATGGTGTCGATGTTGAACCACATGTGGAGGAGGCCATCTTCGGCGCACTCGTCTACCACTGCCATGGCCTCGTCCTGGCTCAGCTGTTTGCCCGAGCCGCGGGCTAGAACGTATTGAGCGCTACGGCCGAACTGAAGACACTTCCAGCTCGCCACTTCGTCGGTGTGTTCGCAAGGCTCGCCCACGGATGCGGTCCGAACGCGGCACGAGCAGGGCACGAGGGCGATAGTCTCCTGGGCCTTGACCATGCCCCGGTAGTCCTCGGTCGGCAGAACGCCGGAGAGGCCTTCGAGGGCCAAGGGCGACGGTACAATTCGCTGAAAGGGCTTGGCATCCGCGTCGGCCTGGGTGGCCTTCCCCACATCCGGATACCACTCGTTCATCACGAAATCGTGCCACAGAGCATAGAACTCGCTATCCTTGTGTATGTCCAGCTCTTGAGACCCCTGGCTCGCATCGTGAAGCTGACCCACACTACGCGCAAAACGGTAGAACTCCCGGTTGTTGAAATCGCCTCTGGGAAACACGGCTCCCTTGAAGAACAGAGCGTCCAGTTCCTCCTTGACGCGGCCCTCATCGAAACCCGTCTTGTCGGCCACGTCCGCCGCGGTTCCGGGCAGCGCGGCCGCCATCCGTGCTTGGTCCGGTGTCATGAGCTTTTCCAGAACGGCGCGAAGCCGTTTCGATGTGCCGTAGCTAAGATGCTCCGCAATGGTGGTGTAATCGTCCTGCGTACTGGGGGTGCTCATCGTTGCCTACCTCCACGTTTTCTTGAGTAATGGCTCTTCCGCGCCATACGGCACGTCCGTTACCGCGAGCCCCCACGACGCCATGTGGCCCTCAGCAGCCCGCGCCGAAGCTTCGTATCTGGATTCATCGGCGACCATCGTCAGCCGATCTGAAACAGTATAGGACCAGCATCAAGCGCAGTCAATGCGGCAGCCCGCGCCGAACCCAGGCCCGGGGACGTCCCCGTCGTCCTGGGAGCGGGCACAATGGGCCTGGGCGCCCGGCAGGATTCGTCTGGGTGCTGGATAACGACACCGCCCTTTGTCAGGAATCTGAATCGCGCTCTTGACGCTGTCGACGGCGATCCGTATGATGAAAAAGAGCTTGCCCGTGACGGTCACGGATCGGCTCATATGGGACATGCCGGCCAAGGGCAGTGGGGCTCGCGGGCGAATCAGGCTAGTCGCGTGCTACGTCCCTTGCGCAGACGGTCAAGAAGCTAATTGCGCCGGCATCAAGCAGGGACACCTCTTAGAGGGAGGAAGCCATCATGGGAACATTAGAGACTTTCAGACAAGAAACGCGGGAGTGGCTTGAAGCCAATTATCCCGACGGGATGAAGACCCTCTCTGCCGAGCAGGGACGCTTCGAGGGCGGCTACAAGCAGAAGCTCGCCCATCCCGATATCAGAGTGTGGGTCGACCGTATGGCGGAGAAGGGCTGGACGGTTCCTACGTGGCCCAAAGAGTACGGTGGCGCTGCGCTCTCCAAGGAGGAGGAGAGGATTCTCCGTGAGGAGATGGCGAGTCTCGGATGCCGTGCACCGATCTGGGGTCATGGCATCAGTACCATCGGTCCGACCCTGTTCGATTACGGCACCGAGGAGCAGAGACAAGAGCATTGCGGCCCGGCCGCCCGTGGCGAGGTCCGGTGGTGCCAGGGCTACAGCGAGCCAAATGCCGGCTCGGACTTGGCCAACCTGCAAATGCGGGCCGAGGATATGGGCGACCATTTCCTGGTCACCGGCACCAAGCTGTGGACGTCCGACGCCAACCTGGCCGAGTGGATGTTCTGCCTCGTGCGCACCAGCTTCGGGGAAGACAACAAGCGCTCCGGGATAAGCCTCCTGTTCTTCCCCATGGAAGACCCGGCCATCTCCATCTCTCCCATCGAGCTCATCCACGGCCATTCCACGTTCTTCGAGACGTCCATCGAGAACCTCAAGGTGCCGAAGAAGGGCCTCGTCGGCGAGAAGGACGGGGGCTGGGCCATCGGCAAAGCCCTGCTGGCCCACGAGCGCGTGATGATCAGCGGTTTGGACAGTGGCGGTGCGAGTACTCGCGGAACTGTGAGGACTGCGGGGGATGCAGCCAAGGCCTATGTCGGCGAAGACAATGGCCGCGTTGCCGACCCCGTCTTGCGCGACCGCGTCGCGCAACAAGATATGGACGGCCATGCTTTCGGACTCGTGGGCAAGCTCTACGGGGAGAAGGCGAAACAGGGCGAAAACCCCGGGCATGCGTCGTCGATGCTAAAGTATTGCTCGACCAAGCTCATGCAAAGCTCCGGTGAACTTCAGATCGCTATCGCCGGAACACGGGGGCTTGGCTGGGAAGGCGAGGGTTTCACAGAAGCCGAACTGGCGACGACGCGGGGCTGGCTATCCTCGAAAGGGATGTCCATCGCGGGCGGCACCTCTGAAGTCATGCTCAATGTCGTCGCCGGCCGTGTCCTCGGCCTTCCCACAAAGTAAATGCCATAGAAGGAGAAAACTATCATGCCTATGCTATTGAATGAAGAGCAGACCATGCTGAAGGAGGCCGCCGCCAAATTCGCCCGCGACACAACACCCGTCGATGAATTCCGGCGCCTGCGCGACGAGAAGGACGAAACCGGGTTCTCCCGTGAAGTCTGGAAAGAGATGGCGGAAATGGGTTGGGCCAGCACCTTCTTCCCCGAGGATCTCGGCGGATTGGACTTCGGCTATAAAGGGCTCGGCGTCGTGCTCGAGGAAACCGGTAGAACGCTGGTCTGCTCCCCCTTGATGTCCACCGTCCTGTTGTGCGGTTCGACCGTCCTGATCGCAGGAAACGACGAACAGAAGGAAGACGTGATCCCCGCCATTGCTGGCGGCGAGAGGATTCTGGCCATGGCCCTTGAAGAAGGCCCTAGGCACAATCCCGCCGCCACCGCTTGCCGCGCCGAAAAGAACGGCGCCGGCTACAAGATTACGGGCAACAAAGAGTTCGTCCTCGACGGGCATGTGGCCGACCAGCTTGTCGTCGTCGCGCGCACCTCGGGCAGCGCGGGAGACGAGCAAGGCATCACCCTGTTTCTCGTGGATGCCAACGCTTCGGGCATCACGCGCACGCGGACCATCATGACGGACAGCCGGAATGCGGCCAACATCGCGCTTAACGGTGTCGAGGTCGATGCGAGCGCAGTCCTGGGCGAGGTCGACGGCGGCTTTGGCGCACTCGATCAGGCCCTCGACCGGGCCAGGATCGGGCTCGCAGCCGAGATGATCGGCGCGCTCACCGAGGTCTTCAACACCACCATCGAATACCTCAAGACCCGTATCCAGTTCGATGTGGCCATCGGTTCGTTCCAAGGGCTTCAGCACCGTGCCGCCGACATGTTCGGTGAGATCGAGATGGCGACGGCGGTCGTCGCCGAGGCCCTGACGGCCATCGACGAGTATCCGGAGCAGGTCCCCGTCCTCGCCAGTCTGGCCAAGGCCAAGCTCAACGACGTCTTCGAAAGGGTCAGCAGCGAAGCCGTACAGATGCACGGCGGAATCGGCATGACCGACGAATGCAACGTGGGCTTCTACCTGAAACGTTCACGCGTCGCAACGCAGACCTTTGGGGATTCCCAATTCCACCGCGACCGTTACGCGGCATTGAGAGGTTACTGAGTACGGAGCCTATCGAGAACCTTCTCTACAATCAGCGCTTCGAAGTGCTCCAGGATCTGCGCGGGAATGGGTCCTTGTGGGTTCCGAGGACCGATCCGGCTTTGCTTTCGAGGATGCGGCCTAGCCGGATTGTGCGATGCGCTCGGCCCGTAACGCTGAACGCCGGACCTTGCCTGCGTCGTTCCTCAATGGCGTATCAACGTATTCGAAGGACCGCGGTGTCTTGTAGCGTACGAGGAGTTCGGAGAGGTGCTCGATCAGTTCCTCGTCCGTCACGGGTTCGGTTGTCTGGACGATGGCGTGGACGAGTTGTCCCATGTCTTCGTCCGGAAGGCCGATGACGGCGCTGGAGCCGACGTTGGGGTGGGCGTCGAGGGCGGCTTCGACCTCGGCAGGATAGATGTTCGCACCGCCGCTGAGGATCATGTCGGTCGCCCGGTCGGCGAGATAGAGGTAGCCTTCTTCGTCCATGTAGCCCATGTCGCCCAGAGACTCCCATTCACCAAGGCTCCTGGCTTCCGCCCCGATGTAGTGGTACGTCGAGCCCTGCCCTGCATCGGGCAGCATGAAGACCTCGCCCAGTTCGCCCGGCGGAAGTTCCTTGCCGTCGGGGTCGAGGATTCTCATGCTGAAGCCCTCAATGGGCTTGCCGACGGAACCGCGGTGGGTGAGCCATTCTTCGCCCGTGATTGAGGTGGTTCCTTGTCCCTCCGTGCCGGAGTATGCCTCATTAATGCGCTCCGGACCCAGCCAGTTGATCCACTCTTCTTTGAGCCACGCGGGGCACGGCGCGCTGAGATGGAGGACCACCTCCAGGGAACTGAGGTCGTACCGGTTCCGGACTTCTTCGCCAAGCCGCCAGATCCGGTGCATCATGGTGGGAACGACCAGGATGTAGTCGACGCGGTGCTTCTCGATGAGTTCGAGCGTCTGTTCGGCATCGAAACGCGGCATGACGATGATGTGACTGCCCCCGAAGAGGCCCGCCATCGACAACGTGAAGGGGCCGCCGTGGTACAGCGGCCCTGGGACGAGTTGGGCACCGTCTGGCTTCATGCTCCCCCCCAGCACGAGTTCCGTGTCGAATTCGCCGGGAGACTTCGAGACGATCACTTTTGGCCGCCCCGTACTGCCCCCAGACGTATTCGCCTTCTGATGGGTCGCGGTCCGTTCGGGCAGCACGCCGTCCGACAGCGCCGGGTCCGGTTCGAAATCGGCCGCAATGCAGTTTCGCCTGTCAAGCGAGCCAGGCGCAGCCCCGACCACCAGGGGCGGGTTGGCCAGTTCCACAATGGCTTCCAGTTCCACCTTTGGCAGCTTCGCCGAGACCGGCAGTGGCGTCGCGCCGAGTTTCCACACCGCAATGCAGGCCTCGTAGAACTCGATGCCGTTGAATAGACCGATGGTGACTAAATCGTCTTGGCCAACGCCCAGGCCTTCATAGGCTCGGGCCAGGCGGTTGGTTCGTTTTTCGAGTTCGAGCCGGGAAACGGTGCGGCCCTCGTGGGTGATACACGGGCGGTCGGGATCTTGCTCCGCGAGCCATCCCACGCCCCTTCCCATCGACATCATGGCCATGTACGTTCCCTCCTTCTTTCCCTGTCCGCTGATCCCGCTGGTTGGATATGGCCGCTGGAGGGTACCCTAGCGCATCGTCTTGGCCGCACATGCCCCAATAGCTTCTAGTTTGCTTGATTGCAGCTCTGGTTAAAGGGCATGGGCTGTTCTGTCAATGATTTGCTGTTGAAGCGGCTCAATCAGCTGGGTAAAGAAGGCATTGTAACCGGCGACCTTTACCACCAGGTCTCTGTATTTCTCGGGCTCTTCCTGGGCAGCCCTCAGGGTGTCTGAAGAGACGATGTTGAGATTGAGGTGGTATATCTTCTCATCGATGAATGCCCTTATGAGGCCGGCCAGTCTACCGACGTCTCCGTTTCTGACCGCAGTCGGATCAAGTCGCATGTTGAGTATGATCGACCCGAGCACTTCCACGTTGTCGACCTTCCCAAGAGACTTCAGAACAGCGGTCGGACCCGCTAGATCATTGCCCGTGGCGGGCGAAGCGCCATCGGCCAGCGGCTCCCCGGCCAATCTTCCCGAGGGAAGCGCCCCCACTTTCTTGCCTGCCGGCATAAACGCTCCCATGGCCGATGCACCGCAGCCGCCGTGTCCACCCCGAAGATTCGTCAGCTTGTTGAACTCGGTCGCCCACTCATGTATGACCCAGGCGGCCTGCTCATCGGCATAGTCGTCATCATTGCCGAGTTTCGGGGCCTTCAGCAATAGCCGGCGCAGCTCCTCATGGCCCTCAAAATTGCTGTCCAGCGCATCGCATAGCTGAGACATGGTGATCTTCTTGTCCTCGAAGACAACCTTCTTGACGGCGGTCAAGGCGTCGGCCACATCCGTGCACCCAATTTCCGCTCCCCCATTGTTGAAGTTGTAATGGGCCCCGCCTTCTTCCCTGCACAGGCCGCTCTCAATACAGCCCTCTATCAGGGCCGACTCATACACCGTGGGATAGAAGTCGACGAGAGCTTGCTCCCTTTTGGTGCCGTCGATCTGGGTCTTTATTCTCAAATTGGCCAACTGCGCCCGGAATGCATCCTGTACCTCTTCAAAGGATGAGAACTGTCTGGCGTCTCCCGTCTCCAGCCCTACTTGTCTCCCGTCGGACCGCTTCACACCATTGGTCAGTGCCAACTCCAGGCAAGCGGCAAGATTGGGCATGGTGAAGAACCAGTAGCCGCTATCCTTTCCGGGGATGACAAGTTCGCCGCACCCCTGCGGACAGGCAGACCTGGCATCTTCGAGTGTTACATCCGGTCCGCCGCTGCTGCCCCGGGCAAGGGCCTGCAATATCATAACATCATTACTGATGAAGTGGGGGTGACCGGTTCCCAGGGACGAGAGCTGGCATGCCTTGATCAGGAAATCGTCGGGCATCTGATTGTGAACCAGCACGCTAAGCCAGGGACTCGGTAGCCGGGTGTGCATCATACCCTCAATGAACATGTAGGACAGCTCATTGGTGGCGTCATTCCCGTTGGCTTGGACGCCGCCGACACTGATGGGGGCGGACTCTTTTTCGTAGTTGGTTCCAATCAGAAGGCAATCAATCAGCTCCTGTGCTTCCTCTTTGGTTGTTCGGCCTTCCCGTATATCCCGTTCGTAATAGGGATAGAGGCATTGATCCATCCTCCCCATGGTCAAGCCATTGGCAACCTCCATAGTCACCAGCAGGAAGGATAGATAGAACGATTGCAGCGCTTCATGGAATGTTCTCGCCGGTTCCGCCGGCACCCGCTCACACACCTCGGCCATCTTGAGCAGTTCCGCCTTCCGCCCGGCATCCGCTTCCGTTGCCGCCATTTCGCGGGCCTTGTCGGCAAATCGCTTACCGATTTGGGCCGATGCTTCCATCACCATGACAACACCCTCGAGGAAAGGAATCTTTTTCAACTCCTGCGGGTCGGTGGGATCGATTGCTGCCAGCCGCTCCTCAGCCTCTTTCTTTATGCCAAGGAAACCCTTGCGAACAACCTTCGCATGATCATGGGCGTTGTGAGAGAAGTGCAATGTTTTCCACGGGTTGCTCCGTTCTCGCCAGTAGGGATCGATCTCTTCCGCCAATACCCGTTTCTCGTCCAGATCCAGGTCAAAGGTCTTGGTCGCCGGACGGTACCCCAGAAGGGGGACATACGCCTTCTTTTGCCCATCTACAGAGAATCCCGGACTCACGTTGGCGCAACCCGGCCGGACGCTGGTGCATCCTGCAAGAAGCTGGTCGGGGTAGATATGAATAGGCATTTCTCTCAAAACCGCGGCAAAGGCTTTTGCCCGGCGGGTCACCGTGGGCTCCCCTTCGGTTTCCTTCATTATCCGCGTTTCAATCCGCACCTTGGCGATCGAACCTGAGGGTTCGGAATCAAAATACGCTTCCCTCATCCGATCGATCCTTGCCGCCGGATTCATTGCCAGGACACTGTCCAGCAGCCCGCTATCGACGCTTGATTTCACTAGTGTATCCAACATGGAAGAACCCTGTCCGTTTTGGTTGACGGTATGATGTCCCTACCAGCAGGGACAATCCATTCCGACTTCCGTACCTCCCCGGTTTCTGCTTGAAGGTCAATCGCTCTTTACCGGCATGTCCCATATGGGACGACCGTGACCAGCACGGGAACGTTATTCACCATTGTAGAGACACACAGCGACGAAATCAAAACGAATCCTGCCGTCATGGCCGCTCCTTGAAATCGTTCGCAGCCTCCGAGCAGCCATCGACGGCACGCGTCAGTGCTGTTCGTGCGAATCTGGACGGAGCTCCCCGTCTGTGCGTCCCGAAAACTGATCCGCCTTTGTTTTCAGGCTCATGCTGCTTTCCTCTCGTAGTGATGGTGCAGCCCGCCGACGTGCGGAATGGCGACTACGTTGCCTTCTTCGAGGGTCTGATTGTTCCTGCCTTCTGGCGCGTCCATCTCCAGAGACTGATGGACACGCCAATCATTGTAGTACCCGAAATATTCCTTCAGAACCCGACGAAGATGCGCTTCGGAAGATGATGACTCGGTCCAGACACTCTCTGCGGATGCTGCCGTTCAGTCGCTCGGAGTATGGATTCTGCCAGGGGCAGTGTACTGGTCCACCGGACTTTGGGTATATTCTTCTTGGCAGCTAAATCCCGCATTCAAAACGACTTGTGATACCCTCCAACGTTCTCATTCCCAAAGAGATTTGGAGGACTGCCTATGAGCAAAATGAGCCCATTTCAAGGTGTTCCTCTTCCCAAGGATTGGCCTGAGTATGTCAGATTGGCGGTCATTCACAGCATTGCCTTGGCCCATCGAGCAATCACCTATTCCAGGAGCTTCGCCATCAATAGTAGCATCGAAAGGGTCCGGCTGGCTGGCCAGCTCGACAGGGCTCTAAATGAAAACGCCTTGCTCCGCGAAGAAATCAGGATCAAAGATGCGCGCATGGCGGATGGTCTCTGCCGGATCATAGATGTCGAGGGACCGATGCTCGCCAAACGGTCGTACGACATCTATCTGCGTGGCTGTGGAATCCGGCGGATGGGCCGCGAGCTCAAGCGCACGATGAACAAGGCCCTCCAGTATGCCATCCAGAATGGCCGAGTCGTGAAAGAGGACGAATCTGACAGGGGCGGCCTCGTGTACACAATTGTACGCTTGAAGGGCACACCGCCCGTTCTAGTGCGAGAGCGCGGCCCGCGTAGATTCGAGGAGATTCCCCCGAGTGAGCTTCAATACGTTGCACGGAGGCTGGCGGACAAGGGGAACCACGAGGCCGGATCCGACACTCACCTTCGGGCCGTCCTCGAATTCTACGATCTCAAGAGACTCACTGTCCAAGTGGGCACGATGCTCCTGGAATCCTTGGACCACCGGTATCCATACGTGGAGGAAGTCATCAGGGGTACTTCCGATCCAAAACCTAAGCCGCCCCGCGCCGACTGAGCTGCCCGCAAGTACGCTACCAACGTTAACACTTGACAAAAAGTTTCAAAATTGCCCATACCCTCTATCGGCCTGGGGGCGCATCGCGAAGGCCTCATTTCCCCCCCTGCCCCCCTCGACTCTCCCCC
>SDBV01010912.1_pt1 | contig 11855 bp, 9 predicted proteins | sample 2277081 | NCBI WGS metagenome assembly SDBV01 (sample SAMN10402039, study PRJNA504765) | marine sediment metagenome | isolation source: marine sediment core GS10_PC15, 223 cmbsf | place: Arctic Ocean: Southern Knipovich Ridge | collected 2010
AGATGCGAGAGCCGGGACTCGAACCCGGATGGGTATTACCCACTGGATCCTAAATCCAGCGCGTCTGCCAATTCCGCCACTCTCGCAGGGGTAAACATTCGTCGAACCCGTTTGTAGTGACCCGATTCATCGGGTCGGACCGGCCAGTTTCGCAACAGAACCGCATGAATGCGGTCACTACAAACAGCTCATGACAGGTTCGACAAATGTGCAGCCGCCGGGGCGTTGCCGCCGCTGTGAAGTATAACCCGGGCTCTGCTGAAGTTCCACCTGCACTGCCCGACCGTCTCCCGGCCGGGTGGAAACACCTCGACCTTGTCGAAGGACGTTTCGACCGGGTTGCTCGCTCCTGGCGGCGGGCTAGAACGACAAGAGCATCTGCCAGATGAACGCGTTTCCCAGCCCATCGATGTCCTGCCAGACGCGGCGGCAAAGGTCCTCGTCGCCGCTGATCTCAGGGATCTCCGTTTGCTTCTTTGACCAGGCATAGCACTCGCCGGGCTGGGGCTTCTCCTGAAGCGGATTAGGTAGAAAGGCCCCCGGTCTGGCGTCCTCTGGCTTCGGCCGCGGGCCGCCGGGGGTCAGCGCGGCCGGGCTGTGGCCCTGGGAGTACACGCCGTGCTCGAGCGTCGCCTCGGTCATTGCGCGGATGTTCTCCACAGTGGCGTCGTTCTGGACGATCGCGCTGGCGTCCATGATGTAGCCCCCGTCCCCGGCGACCCCTTCGATGATCTGCTTGACGCGTTGTCGCACGTCTGCCGGCGAACCTAGGGTAAGCAACGCGTTGGGCACGCCGCCGCTGAGACAGAACTTTTCGCCCAGCGCGTCGCGGACCTTGAAGACGTCGCCCTGGTCGACGTGATACACTATGCTCCGGTCCGGCAACTCGGCAAAGGATTCGAGATGATAGTCCCAGTTGCCCTCGGCGTAGAAGAGCGTTTGGTGGCCCTCGGCCCAGAGTTCCCGGATGATCGGCTTGAGCGTGGCCCAGTAGATGTTCTCGAAGATCTCGGGCGAGACGAACGGCACACCGCCGCGGTGCATCCAGTATCCCACGGGCACGTTCTTCGTCGGATCGGCCGTGGTCTTGGCCACGTGCAATAAGTGCGGGGCCAGGGCCTCGCACGCGGCCACGACTTTCTCTTTGCGCTGGAAAAGATCGTCGACCAGTCCCAGGTAGCCCCGAAGCTTATCGGCGATAATGTCCATGGGCGCCTTGAGGATACCGGCGATGGCCGATACCGTACCGCACTCGGTCCGCAATCGCTGAACCTGCGGCCCGAAGGCGGTGAAGTACTGCATCATCGCCATACCGGTCTTCACCAACGCGAGATTGTTCTCGTAGGTGCAGGGCCGGCCGATGGGACAAAGCTGCGTACTCACCCGCGGCAGCCAGACGTTGTAGAGAAAGCCCGTGGGGTCCTCGATGAGTTGGTCGTACTCGTCGGGCTTCATGAAGGCGTCGTCGTTGGGGGGTTCGCGGTACTGGAATCCGGTCTCGGCGGGGATGTCGATGCCGGGGATGGCGTAGTACCTGAGCCCCATCGACTGGGCAAGGCCGGTCCAGACATAGACCATATTGGCCACCACGGCGTCCCACTCGAAGTCGGCCGCGCACTTGCACGCGGCATCGAACGCCTTCTGGTAATCGTGCGCCAATTCCTGCGAGTTGTACCCGGCATAGACTCCCGTGAACTCGGCCACGAAAGGGCGGATGGGCACGCGGTCGGGCATTTCGTTCCGCATGGCGGTGGTGTACCGGGCGAAACGCTCCTGGTAGCGGGCTTCCATGTCGATCGAAGTGCCCGAATCGGCAGTCATGCTCATGACGACGACCTCTTGATTCCAGTAGTTCCAGCAGACCGATCTCTCAACCGCCCGGCACAAGACGATACCCGGGCGGGCATTCCCTATTCGCGGTGACCGTCCCTATTGGCGGTGACCGTGAACCCGATCCGGGCTCACGGCGTGAGCCATCCTACCATGCGGCCCCCCCGTCTACAACCTGGGCGGATCGTGCCTCCAGCAAAGCCGAATCTTCGCCGCCGCTTGCCGGCAGAATCTGTTCCGCGGACGCATCTCGTGTTTCCACGGCTCCGACCACCGGCGGGGTGTCGCAGATGTTCCGGTAACGGTCTCGGATGTGCCGGCCGATCTCCGGTGGGATGCAGGTGGGAATGGGGGTCGGCTCTTGACGCTTGACGTTTTCCTTTCCCGAGCGCGAGCGTGAAGTATCAAGAGTCGACCCCCATCCCCAAAATCGCAACGCCTTGGAACTACTGACCGCGTGTTGTCGTGCCCGACTCGACGGCTCCGACGCTCCTTCTTTACTGCCCGCCGAAGCCGAACTGGCGGCCGCCTGAATGGCGAATCTTACGCTGCCGTGGTCCAGAAACCACCGCAGCCCCCTGACGAGAGGGGTGTTTCCGGGCCGATTTCCAAGGATTCTAGGAATTCTTGGGGGAGGGGGCCAGAAAATGCTTCCAACTCTCGCGATCTATGATAAGCTCGGGTGGCTGTTGTTTCGGTAGCTTGCCCGGGGTCAGCCGGGGCTTGAACGGCTACCGCTTCTGAACTGAACGTGAGGCGCCAGGCCCGAGTTAGGGGGCTGGTTTCCTCTAATGTCGATCGAGGCAGCATCTAAGCAGCCAACGCGAAAACCGCTTTCGGTAGCTTCTCTTGAAGGCTGCGCTCTCAGATTGACTCCCGTTCCGGGGGCAATTTCTCACCAACCTTCGTGGGCTGTGTGAAACGCAGCAAGAGATTCTGGGGATCGGTACGTTCGTCTTCTGTCACAGACCATCGGCACACACAAATCGGAAGGAGCGAAGCGATGAAACGCTTGTTTAGTGCACTGATCGCACTGGGGCTCTTGTTGGGCCTCGGCGCCCGCGCTTGGGGGCTTACCTGGACAACCGAGACCGTCGACAGCACCGCGAACGTTGGCACGTGGATGTCGCTGGCGCTGGACGGTAGCGGCCGGCCGCGGATCAGTTACCACCGGCTCACCAACTTGGACCTGAAGTACGCGGCCTACGACGGGTCCTCGTGGCAGACCGAGACGTTGGCCGGCAAGGGCCAGGTCGGCTTCCACACGTCGCTGGCGCTGGACGGCAGCGGCCGGCCGCGGATCAGTTACCTCGACGGCACAAACGGCGACCTGAAGTACGCGGCCTACGACGGTTCCTCGTGGCAGATCCAGACGGTCGACAGCGGGGACGCGGTTGGCTGGTACACGTCGCTGGCGTTGGACGGCAGCGGCCGGCCGCGGATCAGTTACTACGATTGGACACACGGCGACCTGAAGTACGCGGCCTACGACGGGTCCTCGTGGCAGATCCAGACGGTCGACAGCGGGAGCTCGGTTGGCTGGTACACGTCGCTGGCGTTGGACGGCAGCGGCCGGCCGCGGATCAGTTACCACGATCGCGCAAGCTGGGACCTGAAGTACGCGACCTACGACGGGTCCTCGTGGCAGATCGAGACGGTCGACAGCACGGGCGACGTTGGCGGGTGGACGTCGCTGGCGCTGGACGGCAGCGGCCGGCCGCGGATCAGTTACTTGGATTACACTAACGACGACCTGAAGTACGCGGCCCACGACGGGTCCTCGTGGCAGATCGAGACGGTCGACAGCGCGGGCGACATTGCCCTGGGCACGTCGCTGGCGCTGGACGGCAGCGGCCGCCCCCACGTGAGCTACTTCGATTTCACTGTCGAAGACCTGAAGTACGCGGCCTACGACGGGTCCTCGTGGCAGATCGAGACGGTCGACAGCGCGGGCAAGGTTGGTTCGATGTCGTCGCTGGTGCTCGACGGCAGCGGCCACCCCCAGATCGCTTACTTCGATCGGACAAACGAGGACCTGAAATTCGCCGTCGGAGTTCCCGAGCCCTCCACACTCGTCCTGCTGTGCATAGGTGGCGTCGGGCTGCTGGGGTGCGCGTGGCGAAAACGCCGCCGGAATGGGGGTCGAATGGGGGTCGACTCTTGACGAATGGGGGTCGACTCTTGACGTTTTCCTTTGCCGCGCGCGAGCGGCAAGTATCAAGAGTCGACCCCCGTCCCAAGGATTGGAACCACATCCAAGGCAAATCGGGCCCAGCGGCGGATACGGTACGTCCGTACACTTCTTGGTCAAGGGGTGTTCATAGGCTCGCGGTGCCCCGACAACGGGGCGACCCGGCACACGCCACGCTACACATTTGTCGAACCCGTTTGTAGTGACCCGATTCATCGGGTCGGACCGGCCAGTCTCGCGACAGGACCGCATGAATGGGGTCACTACAAACAGCTTATGATGGGTTCGGCGAATGTTTACGCGCGACGCGCCCTAACGTATTATTCAGAAAGCGTTTAGGATGATATGGGCGAATTTTGCCCGGAATGTTCAACGACGCTCGGGCGCCCGTTTATCTCTTTGGCGGCAAAACGGGGCTGAGCGGGGGGAGTTTTGGCCGGGTATCGCCGGCACGTTGTTGGGCAGTTCCGTGCCCGATGATCAACTCCGGCGTGCGTCCGCCTGGGGCCACCTGAACCATTGTACCCCCGCGAGTTGTGTGGTAAGATCGGTGCCATGGGGCGGGGCGCTATTGGGCAGCGGCGAGCCCCATGAGTTAATAGTCGGATGGCGAGAAACATGAAACGGCCTATTCGCGTCCTCGTCGGAGTCGTCATCTGTGTTGCGGCGCTGTTTGCCGTGTTCACGATGCTGATATGGCGCCCGTTCACGTCCAAAGAAGAAGAGTTGACAGGGCTGTCTTTTCAACTTACCGAAGTGGCGTTCTTCGATAATACGGGGGGCCGCGGGGAAGGCCACCGAATCTGGATCTATCGAATACCGAATGACGCCGCGCAGCGCCTCAACGCAAAGGGATATCCCCTGTCGAAATTTCCAATGTGGTCCGCACTCGCATTTGATGGCTACGAACGGATTCAATGGATGCCGACGAACACCGCCAACTCCGCCGATGTCCAGCTTGTTATGAAATCCGTTTTCTCCGATGAATCTGCCACCGAGACGGACCTCGATGATGTTCACACCATGGCCGATGCGAGGCGTTTCGCTCATGCCCTAACGAAACGTCGTGGCACGCTAATTGCGGGCTGGTACACTGCCGTCGATAGTGACTCTGTTACGAATTACTTTGTGTACGTCATGAACCTCAACGCTAGGGTCTTGGTCAAACTGTCACTCTTGACGTGAACCCAATCGCCATCTAACTTGTTGAGGATTGCAGTTCGCGAAGCCGAACCTGCAAACTTGTGTTCAAGAAGCCCGGTGTTTCGGGCTCGGAGCGTTTCTTGGGAAAACGCTTCGTCGCCAGAGTGTGGCGGTCCGCGATCAGTTCACCTGCCGGGGCCGTCCGGTAATCAACGCACCGGGCGGGCGGTGAGTCGGCGGGGATTTGGCGCAAGGGACCGGTAGGCTCGCTGGGAGCGGGTAGCACCGATGAAAAGCCGGAAAATGAATGAGCACGATACGGTAGTCTTGGTGCGATCGTTGCCCGATCACGGTCTTCAGTCCGGTGACGCGGGCTCGATTGTACACGTGTACGATGCCGGGAAGGGTTTTGAAGTCGAGTTCGTCGCAGGCAGCGGGGCGACTCTGGCGGTGGTCACGCTTGAAGCGGATGATATTCGGCCGGTCGCCGCCAGCGAGATTCTACACGTCCGCGACATTCCCGCATGACCCGCCGGATGCACCTGGCGGGTCTTTCGGTGGCATGGGCCGGCAGGCGGCGGTGATCGCGTTACCTACGGTTGCTTTCCTGCGGCAACCGGGCCTCAGTATTCCCGCTTTGTGACGATACCCGGCTGCGGGACGGGGTACTTGCCGTCGGGGCCGGCCTGCAACGGGGCGGGGGAATCCATCGTCCACTTGTCCGCACCCGGCGCGTATTCTTCCTTGGAGTTGAGCATCTCGTCGAAGGTGATCTCCATGCCGGTATGGGCCGCCTTCCGGCCCAAGGAACTCACCAGGCTGGCTTCCACGCCGCGCTTCGCCTCGTTGAAGGGCCTGTCGTTGCGGATGGCGTCCACCAGGTCGTTCCATTCGTTTTGATACGGACTGCCCTGGCCGCCGGGGACTTCGGACTGCCAGGTCATGCTCGAGCGGTCCGGCTTCTGGCCCTTGTAAATGCTCGACGGCGTGCCGCAGTCGCCGTGCTTGGAGATGACCGCCGAGCCCTTGGTGCCGTGCGCGAAGCTGGAGTAGATGGAGTGGGCACCGCCCATGCAACGCCCATCCACAATCAGCCGGGCGCCGTCGTCGAAGATGTATTCCACGGCATACGTGTCGAAATTCTGATCGACGCTGTTGCCGCGATAATGGCGGCCGCCCAGGGCCTGGGCCTTGATCGGCCAGGCGTTCTTCATCCAGCAGCAATGGTCGACGACGTGGATGTAGAAGTCGTTGAAACACCCGCCGCTGGCCCAGATGAAGCTGTGGAAACGTTTGATTTGCCAGAGCAATTCACTCCCCTCCCCGGACCATTTGCCCGAGAAGGCCGAGCCCACCGGCCCGGTCATGCGGTAGGCCCGCATGTTGACGACGTCGCCGATTTGGCCGTCCTGGATCCGCCGATACAGCTCTTCCAGCGCCCGTTGGTGGCGGGACATCAGCCCTACGCCCACCTTGAGGTTTTTGGCCACCGACTTCTGGGCGAGCTCGAGCATGCGGCGGGAAGTCGGACCGTCGGCCGTCAGCGGCTTTTCCATGAACACGTTCAGCCCCTTCTCGATGGCGTAGGCGAAATGCACCCACCTAAACGCCAGGGGCGAGGCGAAGATGGCAACGTCGCCCGGCTTCAGGCAATCCATCGCGTTGCGGTGGGCGTCGAAGCCTACGAATTGGCGCTGCTGGGGCACGTCGACCTGGGCGGCGAATTGGCCCTTGAGGCTGTTGAAACTGTTTTGCAGGCGGTTCTCGAAGACGTCGGCCATGGCCACCAGCTTGGTCGGACCCTGCTCGACGGCCATGGCGTTGGCCGCCGCGCCGGTGCCCCGCCCGCCGCAACCGATCAGGGCCACCCGGATCGTGTTGTCCTCGGCCGCATGGACGCGCGGGACGGCCATGCCGGCCAGGGTCGTGGCCGCCGCGATCTGGCCGGTATGCTTCAAGAACTCACGACGCGAGGATACGTGTTTAGTGGTTTCGCTCATGGCGGACCTCCTGTTACTTATGTGTCTGGCAGAACTACTCCGAAAGCCGGCACCCGGCTGCACTTTTGGCCTGGATGCTGGTTGGGGCCTGTATTCTGGTTGGCGGCGTCTGAAACTTCCAATTATCGTTGCTGCACCACCGCAATGCAAGGCATTGGCGAAAGCCGGCCGATCTCACCCCGCAGCACGCCACAAAAAGCGAAAAAAGCCCCAAGACGACCCGTCAGCGGCCGCGTCGCTTGCGCTGCGGATACGGCCAGGTGCCGGTGTCGCCGCGGTAACGCGTGAGCAGGGCGGCCGGGTCGTTGTCCATTAGAATGATCTTCCCCCGCCATACGCCTTCCTCGCCGGGCTTCAGCGGCGGAAGCGTCGAGGGACCGGCGTGGAGGCACGGAATGCGGGAGTTGGTCATCAAGCCCGCGCCGCCTCCGAAGTGGATGGCGACGAGGTGCTTCCGGTCGTCGGTGACGCGGGCGATGACGCCGTGGTCGGCGACCTGATCGACAAGCCACCATCCGTCTTTGTGCTCGCGTTTCTGCGCCCGAAAGTTGGCAGGACGCGTCTGCATCAGGATCCAGGGCGGGCGTCCTTTTTCCTCAAGTGAGACCGGCGATCACCACGAGTGACATCCCAAGGCCTCGGTTCATAAGTGGCTCTCCCTCAAATCATGGCGGCAACGAAGGCGTGCATCCGCAGTGGTCACGGTTCGCCGCGCTCATCCCGTACCGCCTGCAATCTCTCCATCACCGCCTTCACCAGCCCCGTTAACGAGTGCGGCTCGTCCTCCGGCACGATCGTCTTCGGATGTTTGTACCAGCTCTGCACGATGTATCGCGTGGGGCGTCCCCCCGACGCGAGGTACATATCGAGCATCTTCAGGGTACGCGCAGAAAACGCCCGATCCGATTCCTTGCCGCCCGCTTCGGAGTTGACGATCAGGTTGAACTGGAGTCCTCGCGCGCGGATGAACTCTTCATACGTGCGGACGCGTCGCAGCCAGTTCACCTCCGCCGGATCTTTAAGTGTTACGGAGAAGTGCTCACCGATGAGGTATTCGTACGGGTTGTCGACCGTGACGCCGGCCAACCGCACGCCCTCTTCATCCAGGACCCTCAGGACCGTTCGCACCACTTCGTCGTAGTCGCCCCAGTCCTGCCGGTTCTCGCCACGGCCGTGATACGAAACGCCGCCGCGGTAACCCCAGTTCGGGAAATTCGTCAGCAGGAAGAACTGGATTTCGGGATGCCGTCGGTTGACTGCCCGCATGTAGTCGGCCAGTTCCCGGGCGCACTGCTGGACAGACGTGAATCCCGGCACTCGCTTTCGGCCACGCGTCGGGTAGCGCAATCTTCGCACGGGTCCATCCAGGTTCAGGTAGTCCACCTTCCCGCCCGCCGCGTACCACTTGTCGATCTTTGCCAACTCGATCCGGGCCGATTGCTCACCATTGGTGCCATCCAAGGGCGCAAAACCGAGCGTGCCGCCACACTCGATCGACACCTTCACGCCAGTCTTCTTCACCAGAGCCGCAAGGGCCCGCAGATCGCCGGCAGCGGCTTTGTTGACCTTGTCGATGTAGAGTTGGATTCCGGCCAGATGCTGCTTGACGAAGTCCCATCGGGCGTCGGCACCGGCCAGGTCGAACGCTGCGGCCGTGCAAAGCCAGACCTCAGGGGCCGTGGCGGACCGCCGGTCGCCCGGTTGCCGTCCGCTGGCGGGGCCTTCCGCGACTGCCCGGCCGGAGGCCGTCAGCATCAGTCCCACCAACAGTGACGTCACCGTTGCCTTCATAGAGGTCTTCCTATTGCTTCCGAATTCGGTGAATTCATCAGTTCCTTCCGTAGTGCTTGTCCGCGAAGTCCAGGTACGCCTTCCAGTCGAAATCCTTCACGCCGTGGCCGCCCGGGCGGATGTGATAGCCGATCGTGCTGATCACCGGCTGGCCCAGTTCCGGCATCTTGCTCACACCGATGCCGTCGGTCCCCAGGAGTCGATAGACCGCGTCGGCATTCAGACCTGAGAGAAACTCACCGCGCGGGTCCGCCCACCTGTCTTGTGCGGAGCTGGCGATGTAGACGGGCCGCGGTGCCATCAGCGCGATGAGCATGTGTTGGTCGACGGGGAGCTCTTCTTCGTGATTGTTGTACTTCACGAAGTTGTCGCAGAACCAATGCGGGAACGACGTGTTGATGCGTCCCACGGTTTCGCCGAAGCGACGAAGGCTCAGCGCCGCGCCGCCGCAACCGGAATTGTTCGAGATCACGATTGCAAAGCGTTTGTCCGCAGCCCCCGCCCAGAGCGACGTTTTGCCGAGCCGCGAGTGTCCCATCACCGCAATCTTCTCATGGTCGACGTCGTCGTCCGTCTCGAAGTAGTCTACCGCGCGACTCAGCCCCCAGGCCCAAGCCGCAATGGATCCCCACTCTTCTGCGGTCGGCTTCGTCTGGCCGTCTTTGTAGAACAACGGGTGTACGCCGTTGCGGAACTCGTCGTGAAAATCGGGATCGACGTCGCCGTAATAGATCGTCGCCAGGCCGTAACCGCGATCCACAATCATGTCGACCGCCCAACGACTGGAACTTGTGCCGCGCGACTGTTCGGTGGCGCGGTTGTCGACAATTCCCTTGCCTCCTGAGCGCATCCAGGAGGTGGAGAGTTTGATCCCCGGATCCGCGTTAATCGTATGGTTGCCGTAGAAGTTCAACCCCAGAAACGTGGGCGTAGGGCCCTTCGCCTTTGCCGGCAGGTAGATCAGGATATCCATCTGCGGTCCGTGCCGGTCGGCCGAGAAGTAGACCGTCACCTGTTTGCGCAGGGCTTTGCCGCCGAGTGCGTTCTTGTCGACGTCGGTGACCTCGAAGTGCATATCTTTGCGCGGTGCGGGGCTGCGGCCGTAAACCTGCGTGGTGAAGAGTTCCAGAATCTCCGGCCGGCGTTGGGTCACCCATGTCCTGGCGTCGGTCACCCTCCGGCCGTTTTCCAGCAGCAGCGGATCCGGCAACTCGTACTTCGGCACCTTGGCTTCGTCGTAATTGGGCACGAACCTCTGCTGGCCAACCGCCGGCGACAAGCAAGAGAAAATCATGGTCAAGAACGTAACGCCCGCAGCAATCGCTTTCATGGCTGACTCCTTCGTGGTCTGGTGTGACGATTGAAACGTCTTGTCCTCTCCGGACAAGTTCGCCCCGGGCAGGCGCTGCCCTCGCGGGCCAGTATACTCCTTGCACGCATGGGGAAAAAGGGGACAGGTCCAATTTGTGCGAGGCACCCTTCGGGCCGTTGGAGGCAGATTGGACCTGTCCCCTTTTCCCCGCGCTGTACACGGGGGCACGCGTTGTTACAATAGCGGGCACTGCGAGCCTGGATCTGTTTCAGGTTCTGTTGGGCATAGAGTCTTTGTAGCGTGATTTGTGCGCGCCGTGCGCGCATCTTTGCAGGGCGGATTGGCAATCCGTCCTACCTCGGCTGCGGCCAAGGACTGCGCTGCGAAGATCACCGCAATGTCATCCACCGCTACGAAAGCCGCCGTTGAATTACGAAGATGAAGGGAGGGTAGATCGTGATGAAGTACATTATCAACTGCACGATGCTGGGCTCGGCTCTGGTCCTGATGGGCCCTGCCGCACACGCGGGCCGGCCCGCGGAGACCGCAGCGCAGGATCGAGGGGAATCGGCCGCTTTCAGGGTCCCCGCCATGTGGGACTACAGCGCCCCGTTGATCGCTCCCGAGAAGCGCCAACAGGATCGCAGCCGCGCCCAGAAGGACCCCACCTTGGTATTGCATGGCGGAAAGTGGCACGTCTTCATGACCGTCAAGCTGCCGGGCAGATCGGCCATCGAGTATTGCTCGTTCGAGAGCTGGGAGGACGCCCAGAACTCCCGGCGTACGATCCTGAAGGTCAGCCACAGCAACTACTACTGCGCCCCACAAGTCTTCTACTTCTCCCCGCACAAGAAATGGTACTTGGTCTACCAGATGGGTGTGCCCGGTGCAAGATTCATGTGGGTCGCCTGTTCCACCACGGCCACCATCGCCGACCCCGACTCCTGGACACAAGCCAGGCCGATCCTTGACGGCGGACCCCAGGATCCGCGCAAGCTTGGAGGGCTCGATTATTGGATCATCTGCGACGACCGGCGTGCCTATCTGTTTCTGACCAGTCTGAACGGCAAGATGTGGCGGCTGTGGACGAACCTGGCAGACTTCCCCAGCGGCTTCGACCATTGCGAACTCGCCCTTCAGGCCAAGATCTTCGAGGCCAGCCATACCTACAGGCTCAAAGGCACGGACAAGTATCTGACGATCATCGAGGAGAACGGCCGGCGGTACTACAAGGCCTATCTGGCCGACCGTCTGGACGGGCGGTGGACGCCGGTGGCCGACACGGCCGACAAACCCTTCGCCGGATGGAAGAATATCCGCCCGGCCGGCGGAGTGGAGCCCTGGACCGACAACGTCAGCCACGGAGAGCTGATTCGCGACGGATACGATCAGACGTTGACCGTCGACCCGGGCAACCTGAGGCTCGTCTTTCAGGGCATGATGGACAAGCACAAGGCCGGGAAAGGCTACGGCCAGTTCCAATGGCGGATCGGCATGTTGACGCCGGCCCTGGCCTCCGGAGAAGACGACTGAGAACGGCCGAAGGAAGAGAATTTGCGTGGCCGGCATCGGCACGTTGTGTCGACGG
>SDBV01010913.1_pt1 | contig 11854 bp, 9 predicted proteins | sample 2277081 | NCBI WGS metagenome assembly SDBV01 (sample SAMN10402039, study PRJNA504765) | marine sediment metagenome | isolation source: marine sediment core GS10_PC15, 223 cmbsf | place: Arctic Ocean: Southern Knipovich Ridge | collected 2010
TCGAGGAGGCGCGCGCGTACCGGTCGCTGCAACTGGAACAGGTGGCACAGCCCATCGAGCGGCGTGTGCTGGAGCGCGCGGACGCCGTCCTGGTCGTCTCCGCGGCGCTGGCGGACCGACTGGAGGCACTGGGCATCGACCGTCACAAGGTGCACGTCATCCCGAACGGCGCGGACCTGGCCGCCTTTGAGCAGGCTCCCGCGCGCGAGGCATCTCGCGCGGCGCTGGGCCTCGACGGCAGGTTTGTCGTGGGCTTTGCCGGCAGCTTGAAAGTGTGGCATGGGGTGGATGTGCTGCTGGCGGCCTTTGAGCGTTTCCTGGAGCTTGAACCGGAAGCGCGACTGCTGATTGTGGGCGCGGGACCGGCCGAAGAGACGCTCAAGGAGAGTGTGGAGCGGACCGGCATCACCGGGTCAGTGGTGTTTACCGGGGCCGTTCCGCACGCTCAGATACCCGGACTGTTGCGGGCCATGGATGTCGGGGCAGCCCCATTCAAGCCCGTGGAGAACTTCTACTTCTCGCCCATCAAGCTCTATGAATACATGGCGGCCGGCCTTTGTGTGGTCGCCTCGCGGCTGGGACAGATACAGGATGTCATCGCGGACCGCGAAAACGGCCTGCTGTGCGAGCCGGACGACGTGGAGAGCCTCTATGCCACGTTGCGCACTGCGTGGGAATCAGCCGAGCTGCGCGGGCGTCTCGGCGCCGCCGCTCTCGATACGGTGCGGGCGCGCTATACGTGGCGGCATACGGCCGCGGCCGCCGAACGGGTCATCCAGGCCGCGGTCGCGCAATATCGAGATAAGCGTGTACCGACCGGCGGCCACGCGTCCGCAGCGCGTCCTGTCGCCGAGGTCGGGCCATGAGCCGCAAGGTCGCCGGACAAGCCGTCACGGGCGAGCGCGCCCCGCGGGTGGGCTACCTGCTGCGGACGTATCCGCGGTTCAGCCAGACGTTCGTCGTCAACGAGATCCTGGAACTGGAGCGCCAGGGCCTGGACGTGACGATACTCTCGCTCCGCCGGCCTGACGAAGGACTGTTCCACGAGTCGATCTGCCGGGTCAAGGCGCGGGCCCATTACATGCCGGAGGCTACCTTTGAGCTGCTGCGCAAGACGCGGTCCCACTACTGGCGTTGGCTGCGTCGCGCGCCCCGGGCTCTGCACCGCGCTCTGGAGTGCGTGTTCCGCCATCACGGGGCGACGTTGTACGACCTCGTTCGCGCGACGGCCCTGCTGCGCTGGGTGAAGAAGCAGCGCATCGACCATGTACACGTGCACTTTGGGACGGACGAAGCCACCGTCGCCTTGCTGGCCAAGATCCTCGGCGACCTCTCGTACAGCGTGACCCTGCACGCATTTGACATTTTTCGCAACAACGTAAACCTGCGCCTGCTGGCCCGCAAGATCAACGAGTCGCGCTTTACGGTGACGGTCAGTGAGTTCAACCGGCGGCACATGGTCGCGCACCTGCCGGGCGTGAACGCCGACAGAATCCGCGTCAACTACAACGGCATCGATCTGCAGCGGTTTAGGCCCGGGGGCCGGCGACGCGCGGCCGGGCTGGTGTTTGGCGTCGGACGGCTGATCGAGAAGAAGGGATTTGTGCATCTGGTGCAGGCGGTTGCGCGCCTGCGCGCGGCCGGCGTTCCCGTGCGGTGCAAGATTGCCGGGGAGGGGCGGGAGGAGCAGCGGCTGCGAGAAGAGATCCAGCGGCACGGATTGACATCGCAGGTGGAGTTGACGGGCTCCTTGAGACAGGATGACGTTCGCGAACTGATGCAGACCGCGAGTTGTTGCGTGCTGCCGTGCGTGGCGGCGCGGGACGGCAACGTGGACGCGCTGCCCACGGTTTTGCTGGAATCGCTGGCGTCCGGGTGTCCCAGCGTGAGCACGCGCCTCAGCGGCGTGCCCGAGATCATTGAGCACGGCGTCAGCGGCCTGCTGGTCGAGCCGGGTGACGTGGCGGGGCTGACCGAGGCGATCCGCGAGATTCTCACCGACCCCGCCCTGGCCGACCGACTGGCCGCGGACGGGCGGAGCCGGGCCATGGAGCGCTTCGATATCCGCCGCAACGTGGTTACGATGAATGCGTGGCTGTGCGCCGCGGCGGGCTTTCCCGCGGCCACTTCCGTCGCGTCCGGCGTAGCCGAGCCGTCCACGGTGGCAGGTCTTGCGGCGGCTTCCAAGGCGTGAGTATGTTCAACTGGACCATCAAAACCCGCCGTGGCAAGCTGAACCTGGGGGAGATGCGCTCGGTCCGGCGGCGGTTCCGCAAGTATGTGCGGCAACACCGGTGGCCGATGCTGGGAGCGCTGTTGGCCGGCGTGGGAGCCACCGCGACACAGCTCGCCGCGCCTTGGCCGATCAAGGTCATCTTCGACTTCATCCTGTCGGACCAGATGTCTGGAAGCCGGCTCGGCGACGCACTGGCCCGGTGGGTGCCCAGCGCGGGCGCGGCGCTGTTGGCGGTGTGTGTGGCCATCATGGTGATTGCCGCGCTGGACGCTTTGTTCTGCTACTTCCGGGACGTCCTGTTGGCGCAGACCGGACAGCAGATCATCGGCCAGATTCGCCAGGATCTGTTCGTGCATCTGCAGAAACTGCCGCCGGCCGTCTTTGAACGTCGGCGAACGGGTGATCTCCTGACGCGGTTGACCGGCGACATCCTGATGCTGCGGCAAATGCTCGTCAGCGCCATGGTCACCGCCGGCCAGGGCGCGCTGATGATTGCCGCCATGATCGCGGCCATGTTCTGGCTGAATCCGTTGCTGGCCGCGCTGGGTATCGCCACGTTTCCGCTGACTTTCTGGGCCACGTGGCGAATCTCGCGGCAGATCCGGCAAGTCACGCACCGACAACGCGACAAGGAGAGCGTGGTGACCAGCATTGCCCATGATGTGCTGGGAGCCATGGCCGTTATTCAGGCGTTCAATCGTGAACCGGTCGAGCAGGAGCGCTTCGCCCGCCAGAACCGCAGTTCCGTTCGCGCCGGTGTCAAGACGACGCGTCTGGAGTCCAAGCTGTACCGCACCGTGTCGCTGGCTTCGGCGGCCGGGATGTGTGCCATCCTCTACTTTGGCGTGCGGGCAGTGCTGGGGGGCACTATGACCGCGGGCGATTTGCTCGTCTTCATTGCCTATCTACGCGGCCTGAACAAACCGATGCGCAAACTGGCCAAGGTGACCAGCCAGATGGCCAAGGCGACCTCTTGTGGCGAGCGGGTCGCCGAACTCTTTTCGCTCGAGCCGGCCGTACGCAGCCGGCGCGGGGCGCCGGACCTGCCGAGCATACGCGGCGCCATGGTGTTCGACGACGTGACGTTCGCCTATGACACCGGTGTCCGGGCTCTTACGAATGTCAGTCTGGCCATCGAGCCGGGCCAGCGCGTGGCCATCGTCGGGCACACCGGCGCCGGCAAGAGCACGCTAATCAAGCTACTGCTGCGCTTTCACGACCCGCAGACCGGCTCGGTCCGCGTGGACGGTCACGACATCCGCGCCGTCACCCTGGAATCACTGCGCCGTCAGATCGGCTGGGTGCAACAGGATACGGTCCTGTTCGGGATGACCGTGGCCGAGAACATCGCGTTGGGGCGTGAAGACGCGGATTTCGAGCTGATCCAGGCGGTTGCTCGCCGCGTTCGTGCGCATGAGTTCATCGCCGCCTTGCCCGATGGCTACGCCACGGTTCTCGGCCAGTCGGGGCTCACCTTGTCCGGGGGCCAGCGACAGCGGATCGCATTGGCCCGCGCCTTGCTCCGCGAGCCGCGTATCCTGGCGTTGGACGAGCCGGCCACCGGGCTGGACGAGGTGACCCGCCGGGTCGTCGAACAAGCGTGGATGTCATCGGAAAACGAGGCCACCACGCTCGTGATCTGTCACCGCTTGCACGACATGGAGCGTTTTGACAGCGTCGTGCTGTTGTCCGGCGGGCGTATTGAAGGGTGCGCCCCGCACCGTGAGCTGCTGGCGGCCAGCGAAGACTACGCCGAGCTGTTCGCGGCGGGCGGCGAGTATCGTCGCAGCAGCGGGTTGACGGAGGGAGTGGCGTCGTGACCGAGCGATTTGAGGTGCCGATTGCTGATGACCCGGGCCGCGTCGCCGCCGCGCTGACGCCGGAGGCTGTGCTTGACTTGTGTCGGGCACAGCTCAGCGCGGTGGAGGTTGGTGTGCGGACGGCGTGGCGCGCCTGTCGGCCGGTGGAGGCGCTGTATCACCCGGGGCGGTATGTGCGCCTGGCCTACGCGCTGCTGTCAGACCCGGCGATTCCCGCGGAGCGCTATTGGCCGGAGGGTGAGATCGTCTACCTGCACTGGCCGGTCCGTCAGCCACTTTCGCGGCGCGGCAGCATGCTGCGTCTTGCCGGGTGGGATGTCGAAGCCTACGTCTTTCCGAATGACCGGCGTTTGCGCAGCCTGCGCAAGTTCACCGGACACGCGACCGTAACGCGGCTGTGGCAAAGCTGGTCGCGTGAGTGTCCGGAGGCGGCCGCCGTCAGTACGGACCAATTGCGACGGGTGCTGATTCGCTACGTCCCCGAGCAGAAATTCGTGGCCCGGATTCAGGCGCGGGGGCTGGGCGACCCGTCGTCCGAATCCTCCGACCCAAGCATCGCCGTACGCTCTTCGTCTCCCGAGCGCTGCCGGGCGCTGTGCGCGCGGCACCGCAGCGTAGCCCGCATGACGCCAGGGGTATCGAAGCACCTGTACGTCCCCAACGCCATGCTCGTCGATGGCGCGCCCGACATCATGGTCTGCGAATGGGTGCGCGGGCGCAGCTTGCTGGAGAAGCTGGAGACCCGTGACTCCACGCAGGTGCTGCGGCGCCTGGCCCGCACGCTGCGCGACTTTCACGGTCTACGCGTCGACGGTTTGAAGACGCTCCAGCCGCGTGACCTCGCTCGCCAGGTGGAGCACGCCTGCACGGATCTGCGGCTGACCTGCCCTGAGCTCGCGCCGCGTTTGACGGGCCTGGCAGCGGAACTGGGCGGCCGGCTGGAGTCGCTTCAGGTCGAGGGGCCCGTCACCCTGCACAACGATCTGCACTGGAACCAGGTGCGCATCCACCAGCGACGCTGCGCCATGCTGGATCTGGAGCAGATGTGCATCGGCGACCCGCTGGTCGACGTGGCGAATTTCGTCACGCAAGTGCGGATGCTGGGGCAGCGCCGAGAACGCGAGGTCGATCCGGCGCAGGCGGAACAGTGGGCGCAGGAGTTCCTGACGCACTGGGAGTCCGCCACCGGCCGGCCGATCAGCGTCGAGCGCCTGCACCTGTACGCGTCGATCTCGCTCCTCGGTCTGGCCCGCGGCATGATGCGCCACTTGCGCCCCGGCTGGCAGGAGCTGGCGCAGCAGTGCGTGGAACAGGCCGAGGCGGAACTGAACTTGATCGGCCGGGGGGCAGTCGTGCCATGACAGTTGCGCGCACTTCCAACTCGAGCCCGTGGGCGATGAGCCGTTTCTTCGACCCCACGACCGTCGCGGACCTGCTCAGCCGGGCACTAGGCCCAGACGCCGCAGCGGGTCGCACGGTGGGCGCCGCGCGGGCGGAACGTTGCTGGCCGGGACGCAACGGGCAGTTTGCATTCGAGTGGTCCTTTGCCCTGGGGCGCGGCCCGCGCCGTACGCTCTTTGGCGTGGTTCCGGCCGACACCACCACAGCCGAGTCCCTCGAGACGCGCGTGCCGGAGTGGACCCCCGAGGGCCCACGCGGCGTGTGTGCGTATCTGCCAGATTGTAAGCTGCTGGTACATTCGCCCGACGCGGACCCGGGCCTTTGCCAATTGTCTGAATGCCTCACGCCGGGCAGGATGGCCGCGCGCCTGCGGCCTTACTGGGGTGGCGCCGTGGGCCGGAAGTCCGCTGCCGAACCGGCGGTCGACTGCCGGCTGCTGGGGTACCGCGCCGGACGCCGGGCGGCAATCGCCTATCGACAGCGCCGCAGGGGAAGAGGATCAGCCGCATTGCTGGGCAAGACCTTTCGGGACGGGCGCGGCGAGAGGCTCGCCGAGCTGCACCGTCAACTGGGGCCGCAGCTCGCCTGGCACTCACACGGCCGCGTGCTAGCTCCGAGTGCCGCCGACTACCTGCCCGACGTGCGTATGGTTCTGTTCGACTGGGCCGTGGGAGACAGCGCGACTGACCGACTGGAGGCGCGTGGCCAGATCGTCGGCGCGGCAGTTGAGGTCCTGGCGACACTCCATCGGACCGAGCTGGATGGGTTACCCGTCTTCACGGTGGACGAGGAGCGCCGCATCATGAAGCGGTGGCACCGCGCGCTGCGGCATGTCGATCCAAGCGTAGCGGACGCGGCGGCGCCTTTACTGGAAGGGCTGCTGGCAGCCGCGGAGACCGTCGCCCCGGCGCCACAACGCACTATTCACCGCGATTTCCATGACCGGCAGATCATCGTGCATGACCAGACGACCACGCTGCTCGATCTGGACACGCTGGCCCGCGGTGATCCGTGTGTGGACCTGGGGAATCTGGTGGCCCATCTGTATCTGGCGGCGCTGATGGCGGAGCCGAGCGCGCGGGGCTTTGCGGCATTGACGCGCGACGTGGCCCGCCAGTACGAAAGGCAACTGGAGCCCGTGAATCGCCGCACACTCGCGTTCTTCTCCGGCACGGCCCTGTTCCGCGTGGGTGCGGTGCACGCCTTGCGCACGACCACCCGGCGACACAGTGCCGCGCTCTGGGCGCAAGCCGCGCGAGTGCTGGCCGGACTGCGTGCCCGTCGGTCCGCGTCGAGCCGGGCGCCGCGCGGGGGTCCGCTCAAAGCGGGGCGAAAACGCAGCTCCGCGAGGAGGCCGCGATGAATCGAAACGCACGTCACCGCCGCGGTTTCACGCTGATCGAGCTGTTGGTCGTGGTCTCGATCATCGCTCTGCTCATTTCGATTCTGCTGCCGTCGCTGAGCCGCGCGCGGCAGAGGGCGCGCCGCACGCAGTGTGCGAGCCGCCTGCGGGCCGTGTTCCTGGCGGCGACGATGTACATTCGCGAGGAGGGCCGGTTTCCGGACCTGAACAATGAAGAGGAGGAGGGCGCCTGGCAGTACAACTACCTGATCTACGACGGCGGGGATTTTGACAACAACTTCGGCCCGCTGGCCCGGCCGGACGGGCTGATCAAGTACGTGGAGCAGTTGTACTGTCCATTGCAGCGGGATCCGTATTATTCGCTGGCGACGAAGGTGAACCCCTGGCCCGTCAAGCCGAACTTCGACACGCGCTCCAGCTACGGCCGACGCTATGGCCTCAGTGGCAAGAGCCTGTCCCAGATCCGCGAGGTCAGCGCGTTTGCGGCGGACGTACTGCACCTGCCCAGCGTCGTGCTGACGGCGCATGCGTCGGGTGTCAACGTCGTGTACACCGATGGTCACGCCAAATGGGTGGACGCACCGGAGATTCTGCTGGATAATGAGCTTTCCAAGCCCTTTGAGGAGGAGGACAACCCGATCGTGGCGGAGATCTGGGACGAGCTCGACCGCGCGGGAAGGTGAAGGTGACGATGAAGATCGGCAAGACAGGTCTGCTCATCGGCGGGGTGGTGGTCGGGCTGGCGCTGGGGACGACCGCGGTGCTGGTCGGCGGCAAGGTGCTCGGCGAGCGGCAACCGACCGAGAAGCGCATGCGCGTGGAGGCCAGGCGCGTCGTCAATGGCCATTACGTGAAAGTGGACGACCATGACAAGCTGGTCTACGCGGGGATCCGCGCGCCCTACGAGAACGAGCCATTCCATGGTGAGGCCAAGCAGCGCAATGCGGAACTCGCAGAGGGCAAGGAGCTCCGCCTGCGGTTCGAACGCGACGTCTTCCGCGATGACGACGGGCGTCTGTTTGCATACGCGTTCGTGAATGACCTGTTTGTCAACGAGGTGCTGGTTTTGGAAGGGATGGCGTATGTACGTCTCACGCCGGATACGAACCGCTTCGCCGACGTTTTGCTGGCGGCCCAGGCCGCGGCGCGGCGCGGCAGAGTCGGCTTGTGGAAGCTGGTGACGGCCTCCGACGAGCCGAGTTATCCCGCGGATCCGAAATACGGCGACTTTCACCGCCCGAGCTGTGAGGTCGTGCCGCGCATCAATGCGGAGCGACGGATCGAATTGGCGAGCAAAGCGGAGGCTTTCGACAACGGCTTTGCCCCGTGTAACAAGTGCCGGCCTTGATGCGTTCGTGGAGGGTCACGTGAGCACGTCCGATGAACCGCACATCCTGCTGGTCGAAGACGACAAAGAGGTCGCTCGGGATGTTACCGCTGCCTTGCGCGAGGCAGGCATGTCGTTGGATCATGCGCCGACGCTGAGTGCCGCCTTTGACCTGGTCGCGGCGCGCACGTTCGACGTCATCGTCCTGGACCTCGGGCTGCCCGACGGCAATGGTCTGGAACTCGCCAAGGCCGTGCGCCGCAAACGCCAGGACGTACCGCTCTTGATGCTGACGGCCCGCTCCGCCGCGCAACATCGCTTGGACGGTTTCGCGCACGGGGCGGACGATTACGTCTGCAAACCGTTTTTGATGGAGGAGCTCGTGGCCCGCGTCAAGGCGCTGCTGCGCCGCTCGCGCCCGGCCGGGCACCATCTGTTGCGGTACGCCGGGGTCGAGCTCGATCTGATCCAGCGGGTCGCGCGCCGCAACGACAGTGAGATCGTGCTTTCGGATCGCGAGGCGGCGTTGCTGACGTTCCTGATGCGCCATCCGGACGAGCCGCTGTCGCGTGAGACATTGGCGCAGGAGGTTTGGGGTCTGGACGAGGAGCTGGGCCGGGGCGTGGTGAACGTCTACATCAATTACCTGCGCAACAAGCTCGAGCAAGGCGATCGCGAGTCGCGCCTGATCCACACGATCCGGGGCGTGGGGTACATCCTGTCCGCCACGCCACCGGACTAGCGGCTATAGCGCCGGCGCGCGCGTGACGTCCGTTTCGTCGGGCTCGGCCAGGGGCAACCACACTTTGAAAGTAGCGCCCGCGCCGGGCCGGCTATCGGCCTGAACTACCCCGCCGGCGTTCTTGACGGCCGCATAGACGACGGCCAGGCCCATGCCGCGACTGCGCTGCGGCCCGCGCTCTTTGGTGGTAAAGAAGGGCTCGAACAGACGCTCCCGGACCTCCGGGCTGATCCCGGGGCCGGTATCGGACACCACCAGGATGGCGTGCGTCGGGGGACCGCTCGCGTCGGCCGCCGTGGCCAGCTTGCCGGCCTCGATCTTGATACGCAACCGGCCGCCCGCGGGCATCGCCTCCGACGCGTTGCTCACCAGGTTGAGCACAATCTCAGTGAACTGATCCCGATCGACAAAGGCCGCCACGTCGCCATCGAATTCCGTCTGCACGGTGACATTCTCGAGCCAGGTTCCATCCAGTGACTCCAGTATCAGGGCGACGGTCTCGCGCAGATTCAGCATCTCGGGCGTACCGCGGCGTCCGCCGGCGAAAGTGAGCAATGTGCGCGCAAGGCTGACGGCTTGGCCGCAGGTCCGCAGTGCGCGGCGCGCCAGCTCACCGTGTTGGGCGTTGCCCAGCTCCGCGCTCAGCGTGGACAACTGGGTGATGACGCTCGTCAGGAGGGCGCTGAAGTCGTGCGCCACGCCGCGCGCGAGAGTCACCGTTGCTTCCATGGCCTCCGCGCGACGCAATTGAAACTCGGAGCGGCGCTGCGCCGTTACGTCGCGCAGCACGATCGCGACCAGGCTCTGCGACTCCAGGCTCACCGGGAACCCGAGCAGGTCTACGATGGCGACGGTCTCCGGCTCACCACCCAGTCGCAGGCGGATGTCGCTGACGCGCACCCGTGCGCCCTTCGTCAAGGCCTGCCCGATGAGGGTCGGCCAGTCGATCGCGTCGGCGCGCGCCGTGCCCCACAGGTCCAGAAGTGAGCGGCCGGTGAAGTCGCGCCCCAGGCGGCCCAGCAGGCTGGTGTCACCGTCCTGATAGTCGATGATCCGGGCTTGCGCGTCACAGATGATGATGGCGTCCGGCAAGTTGTTGAACAGCGAACGGTACTTCGCCTCCGACGCCCGCAGATGCGACTGGGTCCTGGTCAGGTTTTCAGCCATCTCGTTCATGGCCCGACCGAGGGCTCCGAGCTCGTCCCGGCCGGGCGCGGCCAGCCGATGCCCAAGATTGCCCTGGCTGAATTCGCGCGTCGCCGCGTCAAGGTCCCGCACCGGCAGCAGGACCCAGCGCCGAATCAGCGCGACGCCGACCGCCACCAGGGCGACGCCCACCACCGCGACCGCGAGGGACAGGAACAGCACCTGCACGTTCGTGGCCACCAGCACGTTGACCGAGGTCGCCCCGGACTCAGTGAGCATGCGGCGCACGTTTTGCAGGCGGACGTTGAGGGCCGGCATGAGCTGGTGTTCGATGCGCCCGTGGAGCAACTGCCGGGCCGGCTCCGGCTGGGCCTGCCGCACGTGTTCCAGACAGGCTGCGAATGCCTCCCGGAGCTGCCCCGTCAGTTCCAGCATCTGCTCGGCGGCCGGACCCTGGTCGCGGCGGAGCGTGAATCGGGCCACCTGCCGCAGCTCGTTGAGGAAGGCGTCGCGCTGGGCCAGGTAGAGTGCGTCCGGCTCACGCAGTCCGGCCACGACCTCGTGCAGGCGGATGTGCTCTTCGCGGGCCGACAATCGCAACTGCTCGATCCACTCGGTCTCGGACCGATTCCTTTGCAACGTTGCGATCGCGTCTTCGACGTGCACGCGAACGGCATAAATGGTGGTGAACGTCGCGAGCAACGCGAAGCCCGCAAAGGCGATCAGGAGCCACAACAATCTTCTTTGAAGGGTCATCGGCGTCGCGATGCAGGCTGACCTAGCAGTCCGCCGCAAAAGGCATGTAGCGTCCGGGCTCTGTCCCGGACGTTGTGGTAAGAGGACGTCTTCCCGCGATCTACGGCCGGGACAGAGCCTGGCCGCTACATTTTCCAGCCGGTGCCGACCATTGCGGCGGACTGCTAGCGACCTATGTCAGCCTGATAGGCCCAGTCCCAAGGCTCCTCCTCGGGTTGTTGGCTCGAAAGAACAGAACCGCTCACAAAGACCACCGCCGTCGCGCCGCCATGTCGCGTCGCAGGCATCCAATACCGGCCCGTGCCATACGAGCTCTCATCATCATCGCCGAGCGACGGCGCGGTATAGAAAGGTGCCAGTCCGCGCGCCGCGGCTTCCGGCCCGTCGAGGTCCATCACCAGGGGCACGTACGGGTGCTGCAACACGCTCGAGCGCACGCGCGTCAGCGCCGCCGGGGCCAGGACGGTCCCGCCCATAAACGCCATGGGGGCCCGGTATAAACGCATGTTGGCAGCCAGGGTCACACTCCGCGGCGGCGCGATGGCGGTGCTGCCGCACGGCGATCCGGCGCGCTTCGTCAGCTCGGCGGGGCCGGCCGGGCACATCATCGTTTCGTCGGCGGCATGCATGGTGGCGACCGCAACTTCGGGGATCTCCCAGAATTCGTCGACGCGATAGAGATAGTCCAGGAAGTCGTTGATGTGGAAACGGTTCGGACCCAAGCGCTCGCTGTCCCCCTGGCCTTTGGGGGTGTGTCCCTCCACGAACAACTGGAACTCGATGCCGACGGTGCGCAAGTTGGCGGAGCATTTGAGCATCTTCATACGCTGGCGGGCCGCTGAAAGTGTGGGCAGCAGGATAGCGAGCAAAACCGCGATAACGGCGACGACAATGAGCGTTTCGATGATCGTGAAGGCGGCCGCGCGGGCGCGCCCCACACCATGACCACGGTGGCGGCCCACATCGTCAACGTCACCGAACCGATACACGCTCCGCGTCCTCTCCTGACCAGCGCCGCGCCGGGTTCGCGGCAGCGCCTAGTCTTCCTCTTCCTCGTCGCCGG
>SDBV01010914.1_pt1 | contig 11854 bp, 13 predicted proteins | sample 2277081 | NCBI WGS metagenome assembly SDBV01 (sample SAMN10402039, study PRJNA504765) | marine sediment metagenome | isolation source: marine sediment core GS10_PC15, 223 cmbsf | place: Arctic Ocean: Southern Knipovich Ridge | collected 2010
AGCCATCCCATCCTCCGAAAAAGTGGTTTTTCGTGCATAGAATAGCTGGTAATCTCTCCTTTGTCTATATTTTTGAGATATTTTATATTTTTCAATACAAATTTAGATGCGTTTGCCGTGAGAGCACGGACGTTCGATTGACGCGGTGTTGGCTGAGATTCGACAGGAGCAGAACATCGCGAAAAATGAAAGCATCGACCAGGACAAGGTCAGCGACGGTCTGCTGGAAGAGCTCGGTGAAGCGGGGATGAGCTATTTGATCCTGAACCCCAGGCAGCACGAGTGGATGGATGAGATGATGGGGGGCGAGGGATCAGAGAACCTGTCCGCTATGCACCGGCTCATGGGGTATCGCTATTTGAGTGGCGATGGCGGTTTTATGGGTTCAGCGATGATGGGCGGAATGTTTGAGAGCGGATCCTCTGGTTGGGGTTCCATGATGGGCTCCGGGTTTGGCCGGTCCATGATGGGCTCCGGTATCATGGGGTACGGCGGATGGTTGCTGTGGCCCTTTATAATTGCACTTATTGCTGCGGTGATCGTTCTCGCAGTTGTTCTATCGCGATCCCGGCGTGGAAGCGCAGGCTCCGGTCGAAACGCCCTTGGGATCCTGAATCAACGTTACGCCGGTGGTGAAATCGATAGAGCGGAGTATCAAAGGATCAAAGAGGAGCTGCAGGGTAAGTAAGATAGCCCGATTCCCCTGATTCCGAATGTTGAGCATGCGCTTGAACGTGGCGAACGCTCCTTGTAGGCAGGATGCTCAAGGTTCGAAGGTAGATCCGGTCGATTCGATGCAAGCGACACAAAATGATGATCCCCCGGCAGCACCCGATCCAACTTGATGTACCCTCGAATTTGCTCTAATATTGCCTTAACGGTCCTAACTCTTTGGCATCGAAATCGACTGTAAGGAGCCCGACAGCATGCCTGCCAACCTCAAGCCCCTCGTCTTCGAGCACCGCATCATTGACCCCCACCCGTTGGGCACCAAGAACGACGTCTGCCTGGTGGGCGACATCGCCGGAAACGGCCGCGCCGACATAGTGATCGGCTCGAAGTACGGCGAGCACAACCTGGTCTGGTACGAAAACCCGACATGGCGTCGCCACGTGATCGGCACCACGCATCTGGAAGCCGGGGGCGTTCTGGTGGACATCTCCGGCAACGGCAAGTATGACCTGGTGGCTGGAAACCCACTAGACGCTCCGAGCGGTTACACCAACAACGAGCTGTACTGGTGGGAGTGCCCGGATGATGCTCGCGAACCCTGGCAGCATTTCACAATTACCTCAGACTTTCAGAAGTACCACGATCAGGACATCGGCGATGTGGACGGAGACGGCCGGCCGGAGATTGTCTTCGCTTCCCAGGGAGCCGGTATCGTGGCTTATTACGATATCCCCGCTGACCCCTGTGAATCTCCCTGGCCGAGGGAGTGCCTGCACATCATCTCGGAAGGTACGGCCCTGGAAGGAACCAGGGTCCACGACATAGACGGAGACGGCCAGAGCGAGGTCATAGCCGGGGCCAATATCTTTAAACGGGAAGCCGAGGGAACGTGGCGACGGACCCCGCTGCCCATGGAGCTGGACCCGAGAACCCTCACCGCCATCGGCGATCTCACGGGCGACGGCCGGCCCGACATCATCCTGTCGGAGGGCGAGCTCGACAGCGGGCGAATCGTTTGGTTCGAGTCGCCGGAATGGACGCCCCACGTTCTGGCAGAGGGTTACTTTCACCCCCACAGCCTGGAAGTGGCCGACTTCGACGGCAATGGCATGCTCGATGTGTTCGTAGCCGAAATGGGTTTGAACGGTTTCGCTACGCCGCGGGAAGTGATTTTCCGCAACCTGGGGAACGGCCGCTTCAGCCCGCAGGTAGTGGGCCACCTCCCCACCCACGCGGCCAGGGTGGCGGACATCGACGGCAGCGGGCTTCCCGACATCATTGGAAAACCCTACGACTCCGGCCGCGACCAGGTCGATCTGCTCATCAATCAAACGGCGCGGCCCTAGGCAGGACTCGGGCGCCGCATTAGGCCTGAAGATCGCTCGCTGACTCCGCACCGGCCCTTAGCCGACCGGTAACGACCATCACGAGAACGAATCCGAAGATCGTTCCCAGACAGTTGCCCACGGTCATGCCTGTCCAGACACCCGTAACCCCCAAAAAGCGGGACATTACCCAGGCCAGGGGAACACTGAACAAGATCATTTGAACGAGATTGACCAGCAAGGCGCTGACCCCCCTGCCGATTCCCTGTAGAAAGTTGGCAAGAATGAATCGGGCCGCCACGAACGGCAGGCCGATACTGCCGATAATCAGCAGCGATCTTCCGTAGGCGACCACGTCGGCCTCTCGGGAAAAAACTCGGGCAAACAGCCCGCTGCCTGCAATAAAGACCGCGGCACAGCCAAGCATCATCACCGTGCTGAAGGACAGCGATTTGGTGGCTATGGTTCGCAGTCTGGAAAATTTCCCGCCGCCAAGGTTTTGTCCCGCCATGGTCAAGACGCCGCCGGCGACACCGATGATGGGCAGAAACGCCAGCTGAGCATAGGTAAAATACATGGTAAAGGCGGTCTTCACCGCATCACCGAACGGCCTCAGGATCACGAACATGAGGCTCAGGTTCAAGCTCATGGACAGCTGAGCGATTATTCCGGGGCCACCCACCGAGAAAATCCCCTTCAAACAGCTTGGGTCGAAACGGAACGTTTTCGGGCTCAATTTGACGATGTTCCGCCTCGAAAACAGGGAGAAGGCCAGCACCACGGCCGAGCAACCCCTCCCGATCACGGTGGCCAGCGCCGCGCCCTCGACGCCGAGAGCGGGAAAGGGTCCGATCCCGAAGATAAGCAGGGGGTCCAGGATCAGGTTGATGAGAGTGCCGGTCATCATCACCTTCATCGGGGTAAGCATGTTGCCCTCGCCCCTCAGGATGCCGCCGCCAATCATCGAAAAAAAGACGAAACCGGACCCCAGCAGGATGATGTTGATGTAGCGCAAGATATAGGGCTGCATCTTTTCCGAAGCCCCGAGCAGGATGAAGAGCGGCCTGGTCAGCAGCGGCCCGCAGACAGTGAACAGCACGGAAAAAAACAGAATAATCAGAATGGCATGCTCTCCCGCGCGGTTGGCATCGTCGTATCTCTTGGCCCCTATATTGCGCGCGATCAGGGAGCTCACACCGACTCCCACGCCCGACCCGACGGCAATCAGCAAACTCTGAACGATAAAGGCCATTCCGATCGCGCCCAACGGGAGAGCCCCGAGGCGCGAAACGAAGAGACGGTCCACGAAGTTGAACGCCGTGTGAAAGAACATGGCTATCATAGAAGGGACGGCGAGGCGCAGCAGGACTTTCATGATAGGGCCGGTCAGGATATCGTGTGGGGTGACTTTGAACTTACGAAGCATTCGGCAGTATAGCCGGGGCGCAGGCGCGTGTCACGCTGGGCGCGCTTCACCAGCTTAGGCGAATGACTCCTTAAACACTATCGAAATGACTGTCCGTGCTGAGTAAGGGGAGATCGTACTGGCGGACTAAAGCAGCGACCCAAAGGTCGTTTTCGGGGATGTTGAAGCTTGTGGAAGCGGCCACATTTCGTCGAATACCGGGCTCCTCTTTCAGGAAATCAGAAAGAGCTGTCGTGTCCAGGATCATTTGCAGTCTTCCAGATCTATAGTCTCGAATTCCTCTTCCACTACCCGGTCGCTTTCTTTGAGCTCATCAGCGTACTCTTTCAGGGCTCCGTAGTGCTTCATCCAGGGTCGCGAAGCTTGTTTTAGATGCGTTGACAAGCCCTATTATTCAAGCTATTTTAGCTTGATGCGAAAAGCCAGTATAACCGAAACGAAAAACCATCTCTCGAAGCTGCTCGAAGAAGTCAAGAGCGGAACGACCATCCTTATCCTCGATCGAAACCGGCCGGTGGCGCGGTTGGAGCCTGTGGCAGCCGATCGGGAAACCAACAGCGACAGGGTCGCCCAGCTGGTGCGGCAGGGATTGGTCGCGGCCCCAAAAGGCGCCCTGGATGTCGAGGCCTTCCTTGCAGGCGACAAGCCGAGCCTGCCGCATGGCGCCAGCTCGATTCAGGCCCTCCTGGCTGAACGGGCGAACGGTCGATGAGGTACTGGGATTCATCTGCGATCCTCTCCCTGCTCGTCCAGGAATCCGACACGTCTCTGCGTCAGGCGCAGCTGGGCGAAGACTCGCGGATAGTAACCTGGTGAGGCAGCAAGGTGGAATGCGCCTCGGCACTCAATCGCCTGCTCCGGGATGGGGCACTGGAAGCCGGCGCGTTCGATCGGGTTTCAGATCGGCTCGAGACTCTTTCCGGCTCCTGGGTCGAGGTGCGGGGGACGGAAAAGTTGAGGCAGCGTGCGCTGCGCCTGTTACGCGTGCATGCACTGCGCGCTGCCGACGCCCTCCAGCTGGGGGCGGCCCTGGTGGCTTCCGATGAAAATCCGCCATCGCTGCCGTTTCTCAGCAGCGACGTACGGCTCAACAAGGCAGCCCGCAAAGAGGGCTTCTCGATCTCGTAAGCGGCATACAACGATTATAGCGATTAGTGTGCTAATAGCGGGTTGCCGCTCCCTTCTAAGGCGATGACGACAGCGTGATCTTTCACGTTTTCGATACACGAAGTGCCGGCACAGGCTGTTACGAGAGAGTCGAGTTTAGGATCATGCCAGGCCAGGCCCACATAACGTTTATGCTGAGCTCAGCATAAACGCAGGAATTGGTTATTCAATAGCACGCACTCGGAGCTCATGCTAGTGCCGGGATGTTCAGACTCGTTGAGACAGCGAAAGCGAACCACCTTGACCTATTCCATTTCATGTATCGTCTGTTCACGGAACTACCCGAAGCTAACACCGAAGGGAAAATGAAAAAGCTGATGCAGTAGATCATGGGAGGTATCCCACCATACAAGCCAGAAACGGGAAAGATTTAACGTCTACGTTCTTTCAAGGACCAGTTGTTGAATTTAATATCGGTGTTCTCGTTCTTGGCCTGCTCGCGCAGTAAATTGACCTCATCGAGGTCTTCGGAAGAAAAGCTGATGAACACACATTGCACTTGCCAGTTCTACGCAACTCTCTGTTTAAGACTTCTGAGCTCGTCCGGGGTCAATCCGTAAGCGTCGATAATGCATTTGGGGCCGTCGGCCAAGTCAAACTTGTCACCGGCAGGGAAGCCGTCGATGATTTCGAGGGATCGAAGGCGGTGGGACTTGGTTGAGGTCTTGAGCTTCGATTCCTCAGTTTTATTGAATTTGCCTTTCTAATGAACCTTTCGCTATCACCCGCATGGTTCTTTCACATACCCTTTAGGCCAATGGTTTCTTTTGCCGCCAAGGTCCAGGTTCGGATTTCTGATATTGTTGTGCCAGATATACGTGCGCTAAACTCGACAAGGCGGCATCTGTCAAAAAGGATTCCGGCTGACACGCTGTTTCCCTTCCATCTGGCCCTGTCTGCCGCCTCCGACACGCAAAATGCTCTAAAGGGATTGACCAGAACGGGCTCTTTCATCCATTTCTTGATGAAGTTTTCTGGCTGTAACTGCGTTGTCGAATCACGCCAAGTCGTGCCCGTCTTGCATTGACCAAAGACGATTAACTGGCCGGGCAAGCGGTCGGCAAATGGAACCCAGGCAACCGTATCCAATTTGTCGTCATTCGCCTGAACAGGCGCGTTATCGAGGCTACGAAATCCGGAACCTTCACAAAGAGCTTGGCAGAGATCGTTAACCTTGTCCTGAAACGCACCTTGATTGGAAGTCCCAAAAACGAAAGACTTCGCCCTTGACGCCCCAAGGTAACTCTTCAAAACATGGGCGGAAAGCGCCTCTAGCAAATATGCGCCATCAATATTAGCATGAATACGATTGTCCTTCATGTTCAAGCGTGTGCTGAGTAGAAGGTACAGATACACGATTGACTGAGTAGCTTCAGTTTCGAGGGAGCTGCATTTAAGGACCGTACCTTCCATCTCAAGCGTAAACGGATAACCCGAGCTACAGGCAGTGGCCCTGCGCTCTATTTCATTCATCACTTCGTCAAGCACCCCCGCGTTTTCATCCTCGTCATCATTGCAGCCAGCATTGGTGTGGTTGTCGTCAATCTGCCCAAGGTATGCGACAATCTCCCTTGCCGATGTACTTCCATTGATCCAGCACAACAGCTCAGCAAAATCTGCCAACTCGTGGATACCCGCCTGTGGCGACGGCGGATTCGGTAATTTGAACACGATTCAATCCTCCGTCAGGCGAGTCTTCCTGCCAGGGATTTTCTTGCGCTCCATCTCCGAATAAATATCTTCCGCCATGTTGGCAATCGTACCGGCGATGCGAAGAAGATCCTCTGATTTATCGTACCCGGTGGTCAGGTGTGCACGGGCTCTTTGGAGTTCGCGCTTGGCTTTGAGCAGTGCTTCTTCGAATACTGCGGTCGGCAGACGACTTAACTCAAAAGAAGCTGCCAAGTCTTCGCCCGCTCTAAGCGCGGCAACGGCCTCGCGATTGGTCAAGATAGCATCGAGTTGTCGGAGGTGTGGGTTTTGTGATTCGACAACCGGGGGTTTGTTTGCTTTCTTGCTTCCATATAACCAAACACACAGCTCCCCGAGCTTCTTGACCGCTTTCTTGAGAACGGGCGTAGTGGTTTCAGCATCAGCGGATTCAAGCAAGAGAAATTTGCTAATGCCGTCATAATCCAACCCGGTATAGAGGTGGGAAAAGGCGAATCGCTGGCGAAAACGATCTTCGCGATCATAAACGTTTTCCCGCTCGGCTTGCTCAATGATCATCAGACCGCGATAAAGACGCTGAACGGTCCTGTGGCGGTCGCCAATCTGTTCCGCTATATCTTCCAAAGAAATCTGGTACTTTCTATGAATGTCCGCGATGTACTCTGCCTTGGCATAGCTACTCCATTTTGCAGGTCCGTTAACGTGCTTGAATCCAAGATAGCGCCAAGCCTCCTTGCGTCCTGAAATCGTAACAGGCAGCTTGCGAAGTTTAGCGAGTTCCGATTTTGACAGTGTAGGGACATCCCATCCTTTTGATTTGACAAGATCGGGATTAATAAGTGCCTTTACGGCCACGAGCCGCCGGTTTCCCTCGATGACAATGTTTTTGTTGCCTTCTGTCGTGACAATCAGCGGCTCATGTGGAAAATAGCCGCTGGCAGTAATGGATTGAACAAGTTCTTTGACATCCATTGCATCCCATCGGATGGAAATGATATCGTCATCGGTTGTGCTCTTGGTGATCCTATACTCAGCAAGCCGGGGATTCTTCCGGTCAAAATGCAGGTCTGCGGTCGGTAACATTTGAACGGTTTCCGTTTTCGCCATGAGTTCCTCCTTCTTACGTGATTTCCAGTAAAGGGCTTTCGTTCCGGCCCATGCGGCAGGCGGACGGAACCACGACATTGTCTGGCGCAATGATTAATTCATGCGCAGACCGCTTTGTTTGTAATGTGTAACGAATCGGCATCATCGCCATCTTGCATGGCTGATACAACTCTCGGACAAGGGCGCTGTCGTCGTAGGACATTATCCACGGCGGCGTTTTTTGATTATGCAAATACTTGGCTAGGCCTCTATGATCTTCAGCCTCATAGGCGTTCAAATAGAGCTGTTGCCCGTTGTTTACATAAGGTGGATCGAGATAAACAAAAATACGCTTTCTTCCACGTCCACGTGGCAAGGTCGCTTTAAGAAAGTCGATGGCATCTTTTTGAAACACATGAATGTTCCTGCGCATCCTGCTGAGTCTCAAGACGCGCTCTGCCAAGGCTTCTCGGTTAAAGCGTACATCCATGCGCCACGCTCCGCTTTGCTCGTAACCTCCGATTGGTCCCGACCCTGTAAGAACACCCGACCTATTACACCGATTCATGTAAAATGCCGCGAAGCCGACATCAAACAATCGGTATTTCGAGGGATGGGCACAGATTTCATGTTGCCGCCTCCATTCCGTAATAGTTAGGGCCACCGATGCGATGCGCTCAACAAACCTTTCGGCGTGATGGAGAGCGGCACGCCAGAAAGCATAAATACGGACATCGGCGTCATTCAGATAAACCTCGGATACCACTCGGTTCTTAAGCAACGAAAGAGCCGCACCTGCCCCTCCGGCATAGGGTTCGAAATAGACGCAGCCCCTAAGATCATTTAAGTCGATTACATCCGTGAGAAACTCGGAAAGGATGGCTTTCCCTCCTGGATACCGAAGTGGGCTAGAATATCTCATTAGCCGCCTCCCTGCGTTATAAGGCGCAGTCGGCAGCGCAAGCATGGAATCGAATATCGCACTTGAAAGAAGTACCCAAGCGTAGATGGTGCCGCAGAATGCTCGCCCCTTGCCAGTACTTCAATCATCGAACACCTCCTGAAGGATTGCGGCGGACAGGTGTTCGGCTTGCCGTTCGCAAGCGGCAATCTCCGCATCCGACCGGTCGCACACGGAAAACTTTGCTTGAACGCGCTTCATGATGGCGTTCTGTTCTTCTTTCGGCGGCAAGGGAATAAGGGCATTACTGACCAGGCCTTGATTGATCTTTGGCATGGATTTCTTGGCACCTTTTGCGTTGTCGCGAAAATACTCACGGGTTTTACGTGCTGACACCGCGGCGTTGATGTATTCATTGCATAGCAACCGACTGGTTCGAAGCTTCATCATAAGATCCGGATATATGACAGGATGACTGCAGCCGGTAAAAAATGCTGAGCCGCCAACGTATTCCATAGAATTACTGTGTTGGATAAGAATATCTCCGAGGGTCAGCCAGAGATTCGAATTTTTGGGCATTGTTTCTCCGAGGTACTTGATCTCAGATTCAAGAAAGCGGCCAGAGGTTATAGTACCAAGTTTTAATGTAACGGTCTTGGTAATCCTGTCGGCTGGTTTCGCTGAGTGTCCATTTCTCGGATTCTCATAAAGAAGGTCTCCCATTCGACACCACTCCCACGTTTCGGGAATATCGAAGGGAATATCTCCTTCGTTAATCGGAAGGAGGGCTATTTGTTTGCGAATTTTTTTAGCTTTGAAGAGTTTGGCCTTTTCGCCCTCGATTCGTTTGAATAGTTCGCTGGGGGGTCCAACGTTCGGATGTTCTTCCCGCCAATCGGCCGTCAGCTTCCACTTAATCGCATCTTTAAGGGCTGCCCGTCGATAACTTGTTAGCAACTGCTCCTGAAGAACAATCTCGGAAGTGAGTTGAGTGTATTCACCTTCGGTGTTCAAAAATTGCGAAAGTATTGATTGCTGCACCGGTAATTCGTGGAGGCCAATTGTCAAGGGCAACAGGTGTTTGAGCTTTATCTCAGTCTTGATTCCGCCCGGCACTTGCTCTTTCAATAGGCGCACGAAGACGGTACTCTTGAGGAATCGCTTGAAATATTCCAGGTCGATGACGTCGTGATCGACCTTGTAGCTTGAGCAGTGAATCGTCGCTTTCACAGGTGTGTCGCCTTGGTAAACGGTCATAGCGCCCTTGGCAACATTGATGCCTTGCCTGAGCGAGGAGGTGTTAATCGTCTCGCCGAAGTATTCGATGCTAGAAATCAACTCTGTCTCCTTCGGCGTAGCGGTCAATCCAATGTGGGTCACACTGCTGTAATGCTCAAGGATTCGTCGCCAAGCACTGTCTTCACGGGCGCTACCGTGGTGACATTCGTCCACGACGTCCAAAACGAAGAATTCCCTGGAGAACTGCTTGAAGATGTCCTGCTCTGGCTTGCTCCCGGTAAAACCCTGATAGAGCGCTGGATAAATCTCATCGGATTTATCGACTTGATGTTTCTTAATGACCGTTATCTTGTCCTTGAAATGGCGGAAGTCCCCGCACTGTGTCTGGTCGACCAGCGCGGTACGGTCGGCGAGGAAAAGGATGCGGGCATATTCCAACGCCTGTTGCATCCCCGCACCCATGGAGTGGTTGTTGTCCCTGGCTTCGATAATAGCCAAAGGAATGTTGGCGCGATAGTATAGAATGTCATCGGCTCGTTTGCGCTTGCCGCGCATGGCGAGCGAACCCCTGATGTAAATTTTACCATCCGTGAACGAAACCTCTTCCTGAATCTGGGACGTAATGTCCCAAGCCGCCTTTACGATGGCGGGCGAAATGAATTTCGTGCAGATGTCGCGTTCGGACAATAAACTTTTATCCATGTTCAGAACTTGAAGCCTCTTTCATTTCCCTTTTGTTCCATTTCACCGGTCATCTCGTAACAAGCATGCTTTGCGGTCTAATATATTACATACTCAGAACTCCAGATCTGTCCACTACTTCCTTCTCCCGTCATACCTTTCTGATTATGATGGCATATTCTCTATCCCAGGTAACAAAATGAATAGCGTTTTATCCATCGTGCACAGCAGAGAATGACGAGTCAATCGACGAATGTGCGACAGAAAAATTGGCATGAGAACGATAGGGTACATGATGGATCAAACGTTGTTGAACGGAGCCGCAAGCGGCATTCTGCTTATCACCGCTATGTTGGGAACACACACAGCATGGGCCGATGCCGGCTGTTCCACGTGCGATGCTCATAATGATTCATGCCCAGGTACTTTTTCCGTCCTCAAAGCATTGTTCGATCGGACTGCGCATCAGAAGAGCTCGCTTGAGCTCCTCGTGCGGCATATCCCTGGGTGCGTTGCTGAGGCAATACGCTTAAGTCTACACTGACCTACTTGGGCAAGTATGAGCTGACCGCTCCTGAAGAGCGGCTCGAATCCGAAGATATCGCTGCCCTTCGCCAAAGCGCACAAAGCGGCGGAATCGACAATATCGTCTTCCGATCGGTGGACAGGAGTCAGGCGGCCGGCACGATGCCGGCCGAGGGGGCAACCTCCTGATTTTCGGCGATTTTGTCGAGGAGCGTCAAGGTACGGCGGGCGGGCCTACCAGGGATTCCACAAGGTTGCCGCAATGTAGCGGTCACCCTCGGCACTATCATTGAAGTAATACGTCGTAACGATCTTGCCGCGAGCGTTCTGTACGGTCCGCGGGTAACCGAGATCGTGATTGCCCGCACCGTCCCGCAGCACAATCTCTGATCCCCACGACTCTCCCTCGTCCTCGCTGATTCGGGCCCGCATCCCGAAAGGCGCGTCTCGGTAGCCATAGGTCAGGCACAAACGGCCGTCTTGTAGCTTTGTAAGCGTGGGTGGATTGCCACCCCGGCCCGTGCTGTCGACAGGTCGATCGAGATAGCGCCATGATCGGCCGTCGTCGTCGGACCGGTAGAGATCGATCCAGTTTGCGGGTTCCTTCGAATGTGCAACGGCCCCCCGGCATCGGGCAGCGACCAGAATAACCGCCTCGCTCAAACGCACGCTGGCCGGCATGATACTGAAGCCACTCGGCTCGGGTCCGATCCATGAAACAAATTCGAAACTTCTTCCCCCATCCGTTGTCTCGGCGCAGAATACGCGCCCCTCGAGGCCATCGCGTTTGTTTGCGGTAAGAAAGAGCAGGCACCCCTTCGGACCCGAAACGAGATAATCCGTTCTTGCGGCAATGCCAGTTCGATCGAACATGGGGAGATCGAAAGGCCCCTGCCATGAGCGGCAGCGATCGGTCGAACAGTAGAAGAACGACCGTACGCCCGCGGCGAGACCTGTCTTGGCGTACATCAGGGCGAAATCCGGGTGGGTGAAATCGAGATTCCCGTCGCATGCCATGGGTCCATCTTCCCCTGCCAGGAACCGGCCTGCTCTCGAGCCCGCGACCATGTGCTCGTCCGCCGAAAGGCCTCTGCCTTCCGGAAGCCGCCCGGGAAACTCCCGCATCTGCCAGCTCTCGCCGCCGTCCAGGATGCGAGCCTG
>SDBV01010915.1_pt1 | contig 11854 bp, 22 predicted proteins | sample 2277081 | NCBI WGS metagenome assembly SDBV01 (sample SAMN10402039, study PRJNA504765) | marine sediment metagenome | isolation source: marine sediment core GS10_PC15, 223 cmbsf | place: Arctic Ocean: Southern Knipovich Ridge | collected 2010
CCCGAAGAGATAAATGCCTAACACCTCATTCCAGCAGACCCTCACCCCTGCGGGGTTCGGTCCGCTGAATTCGAACCGTTAGGCAATCAAGGAGATGGCAGAGTCATCACGAACCATCCAGGAGCGCCGAGCTCGGACCTCCGCTCAACCGCCAGAACCACCGTTTGGCCGCTGGAACGACCGCTTGACCGCTGAAACGACCGTTCGGCTTCAGGGCTCGAGAATGGTCTCACTCTCCTGTCCCGCTCTCGTAAAAGGAAAGGCCCGTTCTGCACGTCTCGCCCTGGGCACTGCCTGCCTGAACGCCGCACCATTAACAGCGCCTAACACCTCATTACAGCGGACCCAAGTCCGCGCGCTGCGCGGCCTTGGTCCGCTGAACTCGGATCATTAGGCTCAATCGTGGCCCCATGATGGAAGTACGTATGTGGAACTTGTAATCGCATTTCTGATTGGCGTAGCTTCTTCCTCGCTCGTGGGCTATTTAGCCTACAAGCGCCAGAAGAAGGAGAGTGACACAAGCACATCACGGCTCCTCGAGGCGTTCGAGCACCAGCTGCGCCAGTCGGAGAGCTTGTACTCGACCATGTGCGTACTGAACGAACAAACTGAGGGGATTCAAAGTGGGCTCACTTCGCTTCGCACAGATGTCGAGCAGCATCTCGCGAACGGCCCTCTGGTAGGTGACGCCAAGCTCCGTGTGTTGGTGGGGGCGATCGCGCGCGCGTCTGTGCCGGAGGCACTCACGGTATCGCCCAGTTCCCGGACGCTCGATCGAGCGAGTGTTTGCAAATTGCATGCAACGCTTTTCCCCAAGGGCACCGCTCAAGGCGGGTCGCTGAGAGAACAGCGTGTTTGGATCGGTTCACCAGGCTCCACGCCCAAGACTGCAGTCTTCGTTCCTCCACCTCCCGCAGAGGTGCCGCCAACCTTTGATGAACTTCTCCAGGAATGGACTCTCAACTACCCTCGTTTGGCGAAGGCGAGCAAGAAACAGAAGGTCGAATCGATATCCAACTTTCATTACCGCTTTGTCTCCCTCCACCCGTTTCTAGATGGCAACGGGGCCATGGCCAAACTCCTCCTTGCTATGCAGGTCCGCGACTTGATTGGGCAGGAAGTCAATTTGTCCTTTCAGAGCCTCGCGTATTTCGAAGCGCTAGCTGCCGCCAACGATGGCGATCTTGAGCAATTGACCATCATCATCAAGGGCGCACTAAGGTGAATAAGACGCTGCCTAACATCTCGTTGCAGTGGACCGTGACTCTTGTCGACTACATCGCATTTCGCCGCCCTTCGGGCGTCGGCAATGTAAGCGCCAAGTCCGGGCCCTTGGCCCGGAACCTCAAGGCCCCTGAACTCGGTCGTTAGACAGCGGCGCGACCGCTGTGCCGCAGCAAGAGTTCGGCCTCGACCTTGGTCACTCCACTCGGTGAGATAGCCACCATCTCCATCTCGCGGTCGTACTCAATCAATCTGGCCTTGTGGAGTCTCGCAAGTACATCACGACGGTAAACAGCTGCATTCGAATGGTCGGTCCACAAGACAAGGTCCTCCATAGGAACACTCGATTCAGGGCTCGCGTAGAGGAGTAGCAGCGTCTGCTGCGAGTAGCTCAACTTCGGATCGAGCACTCGACGCCTCCCGAACACCTCCCAGATCTGCGGGAGCCGCCGCTCAGCGATCGCGTCGCATATGGACTGTGCCTCCTCAAGCGAAATCGTGTACTCCAAGCGGATCAATTCACATCCGCACCAGTCAGCGATTCGTACCGCTGTGGCTGCGTCGATCTCGTTCGCATCGACGTCACCGCCCTCGTGCCCGATGCCGCGCTTGTTTCGCAGCGTGTAGAGGAAGCTCAGGGCTCGCGGGATCAGAACGCGAACGCTCTCGTGGCCCGCCGTCCGAGGTGTTCGCTCGAGCTTTTCGCATTCATCCTTGAAGTTGGTGAGTTTCGTCCCAAACGGTGTGTGCGTGCTCGTCAGCTCCTCCTGCGCCCAGCGCAGTAGGACCTCGCAGAATCGCCCCGCACGTAGGCCGCAGGCGTCGAAGTTGCCATCCAAGTACCCGGTCTTCAGTCCGTTGTACGCCTTCAGGAGCCGTCCCCGAAACGTGCTCGAGATTCCGGCAAGGGCTACTTCCAGTGTGATCTCAGGCTTTGCTGTACTCATACTGGCCCGCGTCGCTTCGCTCACGCGTCAGGCTCTGGTCACGGACTGACCTGACCAATGCGGGAGAGAGTTCTTGGATGGAAAAGCCATGTCCTCGCCGGTGTTGCAGCTCCTCCTGAATCTCAGAAATAGTGCGCGCGGTATCGCAGAACCCTGCCTGGATAAGCTGCCCGATGGCGGCCTTGGGCCCTGGTCGCCTGCTCGTGTTTTTGCCATCTGACTTTTTCTTCCCCGCCTTCTTCTTCGTACTCTTCTTCTTCGCGCCCGCTTTCCTGGAGCCGGCTTTCCGGGCCGACGATTTTGTTGAACCAGCCGATCCTGTCGCTCGGCGGCGGCCACCTTCTTCGCCAGCACGAAGCCGCTCAAGGTAGGCGTCGCCGGGGGCCATGATGTGAAAGACTCTTGAAGCCCCAGCCCCACCACGAATATCAACCGTATCGGTCTCTCTCTCGAGGGCCTTCAGAACTGAGTTCGCCTTCGTCGCGAGCCGAAACTTGCGCGAAAGAACACTGGCGATTTCGCCCGCCGTCATGCCGTCAACTCCATGGTCGAGATCCGCCAGCTGAAGAACCTTCAGGGCCCTGTCTGCTACGCGAGTGGTCGCTCCGACATCAGGGTGCGCAGTTCGATCGATCGCGTCAATCAGTGCGGACACGTCATCGCGCTCCCCTTCATCCGCCTTCCTTGTCGCGCGCTTCTTGGCGCCACCAGACTTGCGGTGGCCGGTGTTTCCACCCTGCCCCGTACCCAGCAACTGCTCGACAGCGCGATTGAACCCAGCCTCCTGGAGGTTCTCCGGCAGCTTCTTCGCGATCTCCGCTGCTTCCAGAAACGCTTTCTCAAGGTCACTTCCGGCCATCTCGGCCCCCTTGTGTCATCGGTATTCCGTCACCACTTTACTAGGGATGACAGTATTCATCAACCTTGAGGGCCGCTGTCTAACCAGCCGTTGAACCGGACTGGGGAACAGCAGGTTTCAAACGGGACTGGTAGCCTTCTAGCATCAACCTTCACTGGCTCGGCAACCGCTTTGGGCCTGTTCCCCAGCCGGTTAACGCCGATCCGTTAGGCTCACGGTCGTAGGCGACAGAATGCCAGAGATCCTCTACAAAATCCCGATATCATTGTGGGTCTGCGGTACCGCTCAGAAAATGAAAAAGCGACGCAGCACCGACGTCCGTGTTTGGACAAGGGAGTGGTTCGAAACCTATCAGGATCTCGGTGGCACGAACCGTCACTCCGGAAACAAGGGGTGCCCGCGGGCAGCAGCGTCGGCCTTTGGTACCTGGGCCTGTTGAAAGATGCCGGGCGTCCGCATTTGCCATGGAGCCTTCGCGAGGTCGATACTCGTCTCGGGAAAAACTGCGCGTATGCCGTGCTCGCGATCCAGCTCCTGACAAAAGGCTACGTTCCTCAGAATCCCGCGGGCCTGTGGAAAGATGTCAAACAGGCCTACCGCACCAAGACTCAAACCGATCCTGGGGATTGGGAAATGGCTGCTGTCAAGGTAGCCCTAGCCTTGTTCAGAGAGGGCCATATCCATTCCCCTCAAGAATAGTCTGCCTACCTCGTTACAGCGGACCCTCACCCCTGCGGGGTTCGGTCCGCTGAACTCGAACCGTTAGGCTCCCAAGGAGTGCCACCATGATTCAGATCGGGAAGACGCAGGCTGCTTCACAACAGATTGTCGAAGCTGCGAGGCTTTTCTTTGAGGAGAGGGACCCTGTCTCAATCCATACGCTGGTGGCGGCCTCTCACGGGATTCTCCGAGATCTCCTACTCAAGAAGGGTGATAGGAGCTTCCTGAAAGACTCACCATACATCCGGGAAGACAAGAGAACGGAATTCCGCCGCATCATCAACAGAGCTCAGAACTTCTTCAAACACGCTAATCGCGACCCCGAGGAGTCTCTTCAGTTCGATCCGGCGTCAACCAAATTCCTGCTGTTGGATGGAATCGAAATGTTCTATCGGCTTTACGATGTTCGGCCTCTGGAACTCGAGTTCTTCCGGGTGTGGTTTGTAGCAGCTCATCCACAGTTCCTCCTCGACGGTCCACTTAAGGATCAGGTGGCTCCGTTGTTAGCGACACCAGGGTTTGATCCAAACGACTTCAAGGCAATTCGGGCGTTTCTTGCTCAGCTAACCAGGGGTATGAAGGGGCCGGGGACATAGGTAACAGAATAGTCCAGGGACTTGGGTAACACATTTGGGCCCAACACCTCATTCCAGCGGGCCCTCACCCCTGCGGGGTTTGGTCCGCTGAATTCGAACCGTTAGCGCGGCGCTGCGCGCCACGCTAACGGCGAGGGAGTTGACTAACGCCCGGCGCCGGCGCGCAGCGCCGGCTAACCGGTCGTTCGAGCGAACGAACCGTCCTCGTGTCGCGCGCAAGCGCGCGCCCCTTCGAACCGTCGTCGCTAAACTCCCTCGCCGTTAGGCAATCAGGAGAGGGTAGAGTCATCAAGAACCACCCAGGGGCGCCGAGCTCGAACCTCCGCTCAACCGCCAGAACCACCGTTTGGCCGCTCAAACGACCGCTTGACCGCTGAAACAACCGTTCAGCTTCAGGGCTCTAGAATGGCCTCACTTTCATGTTCCGCTCTCGTCAAAGAAAAGGCCCATTCTGCAGGTCCCGCGCTGGGCACTACCTGCCTGAAGGCCAATGTGTCTAAAATGCCTAACACCTCGTTCCAGCGGACCCGGGCCCGCGGCGGCCGCGGTCCCGGTCCGCTGAACTCGGACCGTTAGGCCGCCACATGAAGAGCCATGAAGGGGAACAAGCCGATGATTACAGGTAGCTGTCTCTGCCAAGCCGTCAAGTACGAACTCTCGAAACCTCCCGAGGAAATGTCCAACTGCCACTGTTCCATGTGTCGCAAGTCTCACGGCGCACCGTTCGCGACATTTGCCCGGGTGAAGGCGAGCACGCTCCGCTTTGCGACCGGTGAGGAACAACTAGTCCGCTACCGGTCGTCGCCTCCGGTGCAGCGCTGTTTTTGCCCGATCTGCGGCTCGCCTATTGTGTTTCTTTTCGACGGCATGCCTGACGCCGCATGGATAGCCGCCGGCACTCTCGATCAGGATCTCGGTGTCAAACCCACCTCACACATCTTCGTGGACTCGAAAGCACCGTGGCATGATATTACCGACAATCTGCCCCAACACGCCGAGTATCCGCAGGAATCCTAATATTTGCAGTGATTTATGGGCAGCCTAACCACTCGCTCGCGGCGGACGGCAACCCTTGCGGGTTGCGTCCGCGCAGCTCGATGGCGTTAGGCACCTGATGATGGTGGTCGATGAGTAAGAAGAAAATCCCTGACAGTCTCCGCGAACTGGTATTAACAGAGGCCGGTTACCAGTGCGCATACTGCGGCCATCGAGACGGTTTAAACCTGACCATGCATCACATTGAACGCGAGCGGGACGGTGGCCCTACGAACTTCAACAACCTCATCGCTCTCTGCTTCAATTGCCACAACAGAGTAGACGAAACCGAAACCATCCCCGACAAGGATATCCGGAGGCTCAAGCGACACCTTGTACGCAGTCGCCTCACTCAGCCAGGAGTAAACGTCTTAAAACTTGCATATGAAAATCGAGGCGGCGTGGTCGCGTTACCGTTCCTAGTGCAGCATCTCCTTGATGATGGTCTATTGGAGTACGTGGAATACCAAATGACTGTACCCACCGACACGGGTGAAACAGAGGTTACCGCCTTGTACAAGATCACGGATCCCGGGGAGGAACTCCTTAAACAGTGGGTGCTTTAACAATGGAACGGCCTAACACCTCGTTCCAGCGGACCCGAGTCCGCGGCGGCCGCGGCCTCGGTCCGCTGAATTCGAAACGTTAGGCAAAACCAGAATGGAAAAAGGTTTCCTCGAAACGTCTGCGCTGAATCGGGCATTGAGCCTTGGAATGGATGCCACGGCGTTGACTGACTACCTGCACGATAATGGCCTAGATCCTGCCTGTGGGCTTCACGTGGTCTACGAATTGGCCCGCACATTTTCTGGAACCCCTGAAAAGGGCAAGAGGTTGTTCCAACTCCTGCTGAATCTCGATCCGACGATGCAACCACCAACGGATGACCTACTTCGACAGGAGTTGATCAAACTACACACCGGTTCGGCGGTACTACCCTTTCTTGATCACGATTTTCACATCGCTACGAAGGAAGAGATCACGAGACTGTCCTTAGGAATATTTGGCGAACATGCGAACGAGTTCATCGAATCGAAAGAAGCCGAATTTCGTGACGGCTATCCAGAATGGGCGCAACGAGTAATCCGGCAAGCCACGCAGTCAATCGACTCCGTTGTAAAACCGCACAAGAAAATCCGGACCGCCGATGATGTCTATCGCCATTTCCAGGGAACAGGGGAAGACGCTGATCTGATCCGGCAAGCTTTCAAAGACCAAGGTGACACGATTTCAGCTCTTGACGCCAAGCGCCTCGCTGAGTCAATCGCGGACTATCCAGCAGTTCGATCGTTGGTGATGGCAAACTGCTATCTGACGTCCATCTGTATCTCTCAACAAGTAGTACCTGGTGCGGACCGGGTGTTCGACTTCCGGCACGTAATCGATGCCTCCTACTGTGATTCACTGATCACCTTCGATAAGGGGTTGGCAAACGCCGCGCCTACTATTAACCCTGACCTTGGAGTTTTTTGGTTTGATCCATAAACTGTTGGGAGCCCAGCCTAACATCTCGTTCCAGCGGACCCGAACCCCTGCGGGGTCCGGTCCGCTGAACTCGAACCGTTAGGCGGCCATATTAGGAGATTCAAGCTGTGACCAAGATCAACACTGCGCGTCTGGTAGTCGGCGGTCTCGTGGCGGGCGTCATCATGAACGTGGTATCACTGCTCTCGGCGGGCCTCTATCTTTCCGAGATGATGGAACTACTCGAGTCACGCGGAATTCAACCGCCGGATGGTGTATTGCCGATGGTCGTGTATCTACTCATGCGTTTCGTTTGGGGATTTGTGGCTGTTTGGTTCTACGTTGTCGCGCGGCCTCGATTCGGGCCTGGATTCAAGACGGCACTACTCGTTGGTTTTGTATTCTGGTTGGGTGGTGTATTTCTCGGAGTAGTCAGCTACGGGATGATGGGCATGTTTCCGCTGGATATGCTCGCTCAATGGGCGGCGATTACTCTTGTTGGCATTCTCGCCTCGACGGTCGTTGGTGCCTGGATCTATCGCGAACAGGCTGGTGCCGCCTAACAAGGGCATGCAGACGGACGGCGCTGCGCGCCGCCGCTGATGGCCAAGGCGTTAGGGTGAAGCGACACCGTAACGCTTGACGTTATTAACGCGAGGCATTATTATAGTTTTGTGATTCGGAGCTTCAAAGACCCACAGGCCGAGCGAATCTTCAATCGCGAGCGCTCGAAAAGGCTCCCACAGAGTATTCACCGGATGGCCTTGAAGAAGCTCCTCTTGCTTGACGCGGCTCACTCGTTGCGCGATCTCAAAGTGCCGCCTGGGAACCGCCTCGAAAAACTCTCCGGAGATCGCAAGGGTCAGCACAGCATCCGGGTCAACGATCAGTGGAGGATTTGCTTTCGCTGGCGAAATGGTGACGCCCACAACGTGGAGATCGTCGACTTTCACTAGGGATGGAATAATGGCCAAAAAAGTGATGAGCCCGATTCACCCCGGCGAGATTCTGATGGAGGAGTTCCTCGAGCCCCTCGGTATCAGTCAGTATCGGCTTGCCAAGGACATCAGCGTGCCGCCGCGTCGCATTAACGAAATCGTGCATGGCAAGCGATCGATTACCGCTAATACCGCGCTTCGACTTGCACGGTTTTTCGGCACCACCGAGCGGTTCTGGTTGAATCTGCAGGTTCGCTACGACCTCGAGGTCGAGAGAGACCGCCTGGCAGATGTGCTCGACCGCGATGTATTGGTGTATCAAGTAATTGGTTAGCAGATCTCACCCTAACACCCCGTTCCAGCGGACCCAGGCCGGCGGCGGCCGCGGTCCCGGTCCGCTAAATTCGAACCGTTAGGCGGGTTGACAATCGCGGCCGCAGGTATGACGATTGGTCATACCGGAGGTGCCGAATGGCAAGCGCGAAGATCGCAATCAGTTTGAACAAGGACACAGTAGAACTGCTCGATCGGCTGGTGGTCGAGGGCGTGTACCCCAGTCGGAGTCGTGCGATTCAAGAAGCCCTCGATGAACGGCTTTTCAGGCTGTCGCGAGACCGGCTCGCGAGAGAATGCGCGAAGCTTGATTCGGGATTCGAGTCCGCGTTGGCCGAGGAGGGGATGGCTTCGGAGGTTGAACAGTGGCCCGAATACTAAGAGGAGAGGTTTATTGGGCCGATCTCAACCCCGTAAAAGGACAGAAACAAGCGGGTCGTCGGCCTGTTCTCGTCATTAGCCATGACGTGTTCAACGAACGATCGGGAACGGTGATCGCTATGGCCATCACGAGCCAAGCTCAGCGAGCCGGATTTCCTCTCAACCTTGAGATTACGGAACCCGGACTTCCCAAACGCTCCTGGCTCAAGATCAGCCAAGTTCGAACTCTTTCCGTTCTTCGAATTGGCAAACGAATCGCCGCGCTGTCACCGGAATTTGTAAACGAGGCAATTGATGGTCTCAACGAGATCGTTGCTGCATAACACCTCGTCCCAGCGGACCGTTAGGCGGAGGATACCTTGGACTTCTCGAGGCAAGAACGAGAATATGAACACAGATCAAAAGGGGTTTAGCGCACGTAGGCAAAAGCAGCGGCGAAGGTTGACTCTCGCCCAGTACATCCGTCGGCGTAATGGTGTGCCTGCAGGTTCTCCCGGCTCGCTCCGGAACATGTTACGCCGCTCTCTTGGAGCCGGTTCTTTTGCCGGATTTTGGCAGTACTGGAATCCTGTGTGGGGGTACGGATTGGCGAGGTATGTGTATTCGCCACTGAAACGAGTTTTTCCAACGACAGCCGCACTCATCATGACGTTCGTGGTCTGCGGCGCCCTTCACGACTCAGTAATCATGGCCGTTCGGGGATCAGCGACGTTTCTATTTACGCCCTGGTTTTTTCTACTCGGCGTTGGGGTGGTGTTTGGACGTGCAGTAGGGATGGATTTTTCGAGCAGGCCGTGGCTGATCCGCGCCCGCGTTAATTTGACCTATGTCGGCGTTTGCCTCGCCGTGACGCTGATTGCAAGGCGGTTCTTCGCGATTCCGTAGGCCGAATAGAGGCGCTGAAATGCTCGATCCGGGGCTGTGCTGATTGAAGGAACCGGAGATAGAGGTAACAGAATAGCCTTGGGACATGGGGAACACATTCAGGCCTAACTCCTCGCTCCAGCGGACCCAAGCCCGCGCGTTGCGTGGCCTCGGTCCGCTGAACTCGAACCGTTAGAGGCTGGCGTAATTAGGGAAACATTTCCCATATTCGTACGTTAGAGAAGGTGTATGGAGATTCGCTCAGATTTGCTTCGCCCGTTGATAATCGGCCGCTCTACACGGATGTTTTTCGGCGTCGCCGTTATCGTCGCTGCACTGGTCACTGGTGTACTACACATCAGCGTAGCGGGGTTCCTCGCGCTCATGGCGCTTGGGCTTTCTTTTCTCATTGGCGGTCTATTGGCGATTCCTGGATGCGAGCTTTCGGCCCTACCAAACCTGATGCTTCCCAAGAGATATCGGTTCACCTTTCCATGAATCCTATGGACGCCCTTGGATAGGGCCGAGTATGCCTTCAAACAAGGGCGCAGCGGTAATGATAGAAACGACTCGACTTGAGCAACTCGGCGTGAAGTAGAAATAGAGGTCCCACAATTCGGTCCAGGGGACCCAAACCTGCGCGTTGCGTGGCCTCGGTCCGCTGATTTCGGAGCGTTGGGATCCAAAATGAAAAGGAGTGAAATATGGACAATATTTCTGTGATCAATCCATTTGAAGTACCACAAGGACGAGAAGATGAAACGTTTTCAATGTGGGACGCCTTTGCTGAGTACGTTTGTAAACAACCTGGCTACATTTCTATAGAGCTTCATAAGGCAATAGACCCCGACGCAAGATTCCTTTTCGTTAACATTGCAGAGTGGGAATCTGCTGATGCATTTCAGTCTGCCTTCAATAATCCAGAACTCATGGAGGTGGCAAAAGGTCTGCCCAGCGACATTCCAGATTACCCGGGGCTCTATGAAGTCATTCGAACCTGCCCCTTCGTTCCGCCGGACTCGGTGAACGCTGCGCGTGGGCCGGTCTGATGGGATCGGGGGCGACAAGGGATGTATTCGTCCGTGCTCCATTTTTTGAATTTTGAATATCTCCGGTTTTTCTCGAGAGACGATCTTCTCGGGTCGATGAGCTGATGAACACGTACATCGCGCTCTTCCGAGGCATCAACGTCGGAGGCAAAAACATTTTGCCGATGAAGCAACTCATCGCGATCCTCGAGAGCCTCGGATGCCTGGACGTCACGACCTACATCCAAAGCGGTAACGCGGTGTTCCGGCACGAGGAGAACGACGTGTCGCTCCTGACCAGAAAGATCGCTGCAGTGGTGCACGAGAGCCATGGCTTCGAGCCACACGTCATCCTCCTGACTGCGGACAAGCTGAAGAGGGCCATGGCGTCCAATCCGTACCCCGACGCAGAATCCGATCCTTCGAAGCTGCACCTGTTCTTCTTGGCCTCGGAACCGGGAAACCCGGACCTCGAGGTCCTCGAGAGCATCAGGGCGAAGAATGAACGATTCGCGGTAAAGCGAGACGTCGCCTACCTTCACGCGCCGGATGGGATAGGACGCTCCAAACTGGCGGCGCGCATAGAGAGGGCGCTCGGAGTCGCTGGAACGGGTCGGAACTGGCGCTCGGTCTGCAAAATCCTGGAGATGGCGAAACCACGGAGCTGACTGCAAACCTCATCAAACCAATCAAGGAGTATCAGATGTCCACCCTCCAACCTGGTGACAGCGATTCTCGCACCCTCACGATCACCGACGATATGATCCGTACGTTCGCCGAGTTGACCGGCGACACCAACCCCGTTCACCTCGACGACGATTACGCTGCCGGGACGCGCTTTGGGCGCCGGATCGCTCACGGGATGATCGGAGCCGGGCTGATTTCGGCGACCCTCGCCAACGACCTGCCGGGACCGGGCACGGTCTATCTCGGCCAGTCGCTGCAGTTCAAAATGCCGGTGTACCCGGGTGACACGATCACCGCCACGGTGGAGGTACTCACGGTTCGACCAGACAAGCCGATCGTGACCCTCGCCACTGTCTGCACCAACCAGGACGATGAGGTCGTGCTCGAGGGCGAAGCAGTCGTTCGTGTCAGTGCCTGATCCAGCGATTCAGGTAGAAGCGCTTTAGCCGCTGAAACCGGGGGAAGGTTCTTCCGCGTCGCAACAGAATTCACCGGCATTCTCGGAGGCCGGCACCTCGTGTCCCATCCCCTGGTGCTTGTGGATGGCCGCGGTGACCGAGGCCGGGCGGCCGAGGATGGCGATCAGGCCGAGGCCCACCAGCAGCACGGCGGTGATGGCGGGCACGTGGCGGCGCAGTGGCGCGCTGATGATCTGAGCGCCGAGGCCCACTGCGAGCAGGGCCGGCACGGTGCCCGCCCAGAAGGCGGTCATGACGGCAGCCCCTTTGAAGGCGCTGCCGGTGCCGGCGGCGGTGACCACGAAGGCCCACAGCCAGCC
>SDBV01010916.1_pt1 | contig 11853 bp, 12 predicted proteins | sample 2277081 | NCBI WGS metagenome assembly SDBV01 (sample SAMN10402039, study PRJNA504765) | marine sediment metagenome | isolation source: marine sediment core GS10_PC15, 223 cmbsf | place: Arctic Ocean: Southern Knipovich Ridge | collected 2010
AGAATTAATCAGTTTCAAAAGGAAATAGAAGATTTAATGTAATAAATTTTATTTTTCAAGCCTTTTCTTTAATTTGTTTAAAATCCCTCCTTCTTCTAATATATTTGTTAGGAATTCGGGCAATTTAGTGAATTTGATTTTAGAATTTTTATTTTTATTAAAAATAATGCCCTCACTAAGTGATATTTCTAAATTATCTCCCATAGAAAAGTCCATTTCATTCCAGTTTAAAGTTATTCCAGGGATCCCTAAATTAATTAAATTCCTAAAATAAATTCTTGAAATAGATTTAGCAATCACTACTTTTAATCCAAGTAGTTTAAAAACATTAACAGCCTCCTCTCTTGAACTCCCAGAGCCGAAATTTTCTCCAGCGATTATAATGTTTCCCTTCTGAATATTTTTTACAAAATTTGGATCAATGAATTCAAGTGTATGTTTTGCCATTTCATCACTATCTCTCATTGTTAAAGTGTGGCTCGGAACAATATCATCAGTATTGATATCATCTCCTAAAATATAAACAAAACCATTAATTTTCTTCATTCTATAACACCTCTCGGGGGTCTATAATTTTCCCTTTTAAAGCGGCTGCAGCTACGGAGGCTGGCGATGCTAAATAAACCTGTGCAGAAGCCGCTCCCATTCTTCCCTTGAAATTACGATTCGTGCTACTTATACAAACTTCTTCTTCGCCTAAAACGCCAAGATGGCCACCAATACAAGCTCCACATGTAGAATTAGTAACAACAGCTCCTGCATTAATAAATACTTCAATTAATCCCTCTTTTAAGGCTTGTCTATATATTTCTTTGCTAGCAGGAGTTACAATAAATCTTACATCAGGATGGATTTTATTTCTATTAATTATTTTTGCTGCGATGCGTAAATCTTCCATTCTCGCATTTGTACAACTTCCAAGAAAAGCTTGATCAATCTTAATATCTTCCACCTTACTAATCGATACTACATTGGCTGGACTATAAGGCTTTGCAACCATAGGTTCAATATTACTAAGATCGTAATCTAGAGTTTTTTCATAGGAAGCACCCTTATCTGGTTCAACAAAATTATAAGGGCCGTTTATTCTTTGGTTTAACCAACTTTCTAATTTGTTATCAGGTAAGAATACGCTAAATTTAGCACCAGTTTCAGCGGACATATTTGATACCGTCATTCTGGCATCTATAGAAAAGGATTTAGCACCTTCACCGTGGAATTCTAAAGATTTATATATCGCTCCATTGGTGGATATATCTCCTAAAAGTTTCAATATAAAATCTTTTGACATGACTCCTTCCTTTAGTTTGCCAGATAAAATAATTTTAAAGGATTCTGGAACTTTAAACCATAAACCTCCAGTAGCAAATACAACTGAAGCATCTGTTGCTCCGATACCTGCAGAAAGGCAATTAAACGCTCCATATATAGTAGTATGACTATCACTACCCACAATAAGCATACCAGGTTTAGCGAAGCCCATTTCTGGTAGTACTTGATGACAAATGCCTTTATCAAGTTGATATCCATAATTATGAACAAATTTATATTTTTTTGCGAAGGCGCGAGCATCTTGATGCATTTGAGCTGCATTTATTGTAGGTGGCGGAACCCAGTGATCTAAGATAAAGAAGACCTTATTAGGATCCCAAATATGATCTAATCCGAATTTTTCATATTCTTTATGAATCCTACCTCCCAATTGCTCGTGAACCATTATTAAGTCAATATTACATTCAATAAATTGTCCAGGAGCTATCTCCTTAAGATTCGAGTGTTCAAATAAAATTTTTTCAGCGATAGTATTGTTCAATATATATCATCCAATGTTTAAAATGTTTAATCTTAAGATTTATAATCCTTATCAAGCATTAAAATTACTTTTCTGACAACTATACAAGCTTCTAACAATATTTGGGGATCGACTTTGTCAGGAGTATCTGTTTTACTGTGGGTATATAACGCAGCTGATTTTGTGTTAAGAACAACAGCATCAAAACCTCTTAAATGAAATGGAACACAATCGGTGTGTGCTCCCGTAGATAAATGATACCCGTGTATTTTTAAATCTTCTATCTTTGCAGCTTTTTCTAGATACATACCGAGAACAGGAGCTATTTTTTTTCGAAGAAAAACCCCATATGTTTTTAAATATTCTAATCTATTTCCTCGATGGTTCGCAATAGAAATCATATCTAGATTAATTTGAAATATTTTACCTTTGACAAATTGATCCTCGTAATTATTAACAAATACCCTTGAACCCATGGTTCCTAGTTCTTCGGCAGAGAATTGACAAAACCACAGGTTATAGTTATTTACTAAATTTTCCTTCCTAAAATAGGAAGCTAATTCAAATACGACTGACATTCCCGATGCATTATCTAATGCTCCAGGGGATTTGTTATCAGTATAAAGAAATAATAATATAATATTTGAAGATGAAACTAAAGCTGTTAATATCCAGAGTGAAATAAGTAAAAACATAATGTTTTTCTCGATGAAGACTAATTGGTTTAAAAAGAAAGCAGGAAAAAATCTAAATATTTGATATGTGAGAAGTATTATGTATACAACACCAAGTAATAGCCCTCCGTATAACAAAATACGATATGCTACAACCCTCCATGCCGTTTTAATAGTTTGTGACTTAGAATCTAAGTGAGCCGAAATGATAATATTTCCTGCTTCATGTTCAGATTTTAATTTGGCTGGTATTTTAACAAAAACATTAGATCCTTCGATAGTTTTACCGAAATACTCTCCCCAGAAATTTTTTTTTTCAGGATGCTTCAACCCTTTTAAAATAAAATAAACAACTATAGACATCCCTCCAATTGTTATAATTGCAATGTAATAATGAATATATATTATTAGAGCTAAAATAAGAGTAGCCGTTAAACTAAGTATTGCGATCAGTTGAAAAAGAGTAGTAGAGTAAAAGTCTGAGAACTCAAAATCTTCTTTTTGGATCTTATCCTTAAATCCAATATCTTTAAAAGTTTTAATAGTCAGATCTACAGCCTTCTTTTCACCCTCCGTTCCATTTAGCCTTGGGAAACTAAAATCCTTTACATAATTAAAAAGCCGTTCCTTACTAAATAAACCGTGATTATTTGAAATGTCACTCAATTTAATTCTGCTATAAATTTAAAATAAAGTTATGAATTTATTTTTAGTTCTTTTAATTTATCCATAATTATTCTCTGAATTTTCTCTTGAACTAACTCAATTTTATCATCTGAATTAATGATATTATAGCCTAATTTTTCAGCCCGACTCAGATAGAGAGCTCTGACTTTTTCTAAGAATTGTTTGTTCTCAAATTTCTCTAAATTGTCATTTTTTTTTCTGGTTAAAGAGATTTTAGCGTCAATATCTAGGATTATAGTTAAATCTGGTTCTCCAGCAAATTTATTAATATCCTTAATCCATTCAATTGTTATTTGATCGGATTGTAAAGATTGGTATACAACAGAAGATTCTTTATACCGGTCAGATACCACAATAAATCCATCATCTAATTTTTTCTTAATTTCGTTATGATAATGAATAACCCTGTCAGCAGCAAACATGAGAGCATCTGTGGCCGGAGGAATATCTTTATTTTTTAAAAATTTTCTTAATAGAATCCCTATTTCACCGTCAGATGGTTCCTGTGTTAAATGAACTTTAAAATTCTGACTTTCTAAAAAGGTTTTAAGAAGGTGAGAATGAGTGGTACTTCCAGATCCATCAATACCATCAATAGCAATGAATAACGATTTTCGCATTCAATATAAAAAATAATTTAATTTTGATTAAAAGAATAAATATTATAAAAAATAAATAGATTCATTATAGTACTAACTAAAATTGAATTTCATATCTAAAGAATTAAGTATTAAGTATTAAGAGAGAACTCATAATGACAAATAATTCTCGCGATAATATTATTTTGCTTTACCTGTGTAGGTTTCGTTATATACTTAATTATATATTTATCAAAACCAGAAAATAGGTGTGTCCATTGTGGCACGCAAATTACAACATCAACAATCTCTACACAATCAACTCAACAACTCGATTATCAGCCTCAAATCACTCAAAACTTAGAGGAGATAAAATTTTGTCCATTATGTGGCAGTAAATTAGATATTCAAAATCCAGAATATTGTCCGAACTGTGGTGGACAAATTTAAGTAAAAAATGGTCTATAAATTATTCTAATACTATTATTTCTGAATTTTATTTAATTAACAACAAAAATATAAATTTGGAGGTAAAAAAATATGACAGAGATGTTCTGTGAAAATTGCAAAACAAATGTACCCACTAAAAGAAAGCCATTCAGTTTCTTACTCGCTTTTTTATTATCTTTTACGGGAATTGGCTTAGTTATTTATATATTATATTATATCGATCAAAAACGCGATAGATGTATCCATTGTGAAACATTATGTCAACCAAAAAAGTTTATTACAACTGAAATTAATTCCGATAAGCAATTAGAAGACAAAACTGAACAAGCTAGTGAATTTAAACCTTTAATACCAAAATTCGCATATGAAAAATCAAATCCTAAATTTTGTTCGAGTTGTGGTGTTGAGTTTGATAATCGACTGAATATTAATTATTGTACTTTATGTGGCGTACAAGTTGAAGTTGACTAATTTTATTTATAATTTTTAAATTAAAAATTTTTTTTTTTTTCTAATCCTTTAATTTGCTTTATAAAACGTGGGGCTGTACGAAAAAAAGTCACATCTGGGTACCCTATAGTAAAAACACCTATTTTTTTATGATTAATACCAGCTAACTTTCTTATTTTAGGATTTGATGCCATTGCCAATTGAGTCCAAGCATTCCAGCAAGTCCCTAAGCCAAGTGAATGTGCCGCTAGTCTACCATATGAAACAATAATTCCAATGTTATTTCCTTCGAGATCTATATCTAATGGAGAAGATACAAAAACTACATGTGGAGAATCGAAAAAAATAGGACTCTGAAACTCCTTTTTAAGGGTTTTAAACTTCTCTTCATAAGTAAATTTCAATGTGGGATTTCTAAGAAGTTCATTCATAACAGCGTCAGATAATTCTTTTATTTTTTCTTTATCTGACAGAATTGAGAAATCCTCTGATCTTTTATTACTAGCAGTAGGAGCATATTGCATAGCGTTAAAAACCTTTTGTAATACTTTAATTGGGACCTTATCTTTCTTATAGCGTCGTATGGAGCGATGTGCTTGAAGATATTTAAACATATCTTCAAATTTAATAATATTTTCGGGATTATTAACATCCATGAAAGAATAGGATTGTCCTATGTTTTCATAGAAAATTGCATCCACCGGACATCTCGCAATACAATGCCCACATAGAATGCAGCGATTTTGAGGATCTCTAAATGTAATTTCATCTTGGTCTTTATTTTTGAATAAACATCTGGCACATACAATTATACATATACCACACTTAGTACATTTTTCATAGTCAATTCCCAATATTGGCATTTCTTACACAATTGTTTAGGAGTTTAATTCAATTCAATTTAAGATTTTTTTTTAATATTTGTAAAATTGTTGATTCCACTGGAGTACACCCTTTTATATATATTCCGTTTTCATTTTGGTTGTATGTACAATTTCCAATAAGAAATGTTTCGGAATAAAGGTCGGATTGTTTTATTCCTTTACCTATAGCAATATTTAAAGGTTTTTCAGGAGTAAAATTCTCATCTATGAAATCCTTATTATTTTTTAATAAATTGAATACTGTTGATAGACAAGCAGAACATGAGTCGATATCTATAAGATTAACATTTTTATATTTTACAGTTATCGAAGTTGGAGGAGGTTCTAACGGTTTTACAAATTCATGAATATTATCTGGTAATGTTTTAATATCTTCGCGGCATTTTGGTGCATTTGGTATTAATTCTGATATTAATTTTAAATGGGGAACATCTTCTAAAGTCCAATCTGGCTGAGTTATTGCTAAAGCAATGATATCTGCTGCTAGAAAATCTGTTGATGATATGATAGTGTTTAATTTTACAGGATTCCCTGAAGACGGACCCATTCCTTCTTGAGCATATGATGCATCAATAATTGCTAAGTTAGGATGTATTACATGAGCAAGGTCCGAAATCGCAATGTCTAACTCCTTAACCTTTTTAATCGAATTCTTTAATTGATTTAATAATTCGGGAGCTTGTAAGTGATGTAAAGTGATTTTGTCTCTTTTATAGATCAATCCTTTTAAATTTTTAAAACTTAAAGAAGCACCAGTATGCATATGCATTTTTAAAACTGGAATTGATATTATATAATCAATTTCGTTCCAATAACCAGTAACCTTGATTTTTTTTAAAATTTTCCCATTAGGTATGTTTAATTCAACTGGAGCCCTATCATCTAAATCTAAAAATTGAATATCTTTATCTTTTAATAGAGCAGAATAACCTGATTGTTCAAAAGCCATTTTTGAATCAACATCAATAATTGGAGAATCACCGATTAGGTAATTTGCATTGAATTTCTTTCTTAGATAATCAAAAATCGAGCTTACAACTTCTACGTTTGTGTTAATTCCAAGATTAGGTTCTATATATCTTCCGATATTTGGTTTCAATAAAACATTTTTTCCTGTTAAATTAGGAATTTTTAGTTGATCTAGACAAGAACTAACTGCTGAAGTGATATTCTCATTTCGGACCACTGAAACAATAGGTTTATCAATAAATGTCATAAAATCTTAAAAGAGAATTTATTCAATTACTATTATTAATTTTATTTAAAATAATATTAATTAGTTTAGAATGAAATCTATACTCTTTCGAATTAGACTTAATTTTTTTCAATATTTTAATACAATTTTCTTTATTTAATTTTCCAAGATTATAAGCTCTTAGTATTATTCCTAATGTACCGACAACTTTAAATCCTTCAGATTTTATAGCTTTTCTTACTTTTAACTCATTAGTTATGCAATAATTAACTTTTTATTTTTTAGCCAAGGCAATTAAAGAACTTTCTCCTTTATGTATATTATATTTAATCATTATCTCAATAATTTTTTCTTGGTTAACTTTTTCTTTTAAAATAAGATCGGGCTTAATAAAACTCTCTAAAATATAAGCATCTTCCTTTTGCAATGCTTTACCTTGAATAACACATTCATCATATATTATTTCAGATATGTAAATCTTTGAAAACTGGTCTCTCAAAAATTTTAGTATTTTTAATTTAGCTAAATGAATAAGTACATCAGAATCACTCACTGCTAAATCCATATTGAAATTCTTCATTCAATTCCGTTGTTCCATAATCCAAATATATTTCATTTTTTTCTAAAATTTCTTCCATTTCTCGATATGAAATTTTTAGAATGTCAGCAGCTTGGCGATGTGTTATCTTCTTCTCTCTATAAAGTTCAAATACAACCAACAGTTTAAGTTTCTTTTCTGGTTCATCATCAAGATAAGGTAAAATTTCTGGAGGAATTTCAAATTTAATTGGTTTATCCATTTTAATCATAAAAATTATATACTTTAATAATATAATTCAAATTTTCCCTTATAATTTACTGCATTTTTTTATCTTCTTGAAGGAATTGATATTATAAAGATTGAAAGTCTGTTGAAACTAAATTACTTTACTTTATTTCCAGAAAATTAATTATTTTACTTTTCATTGTTGATGAATTAGGTGTTTTTCCTGTCCACCATTCAAAGGCTAATACTCCTTGATTCACGAGCATATCTAAACCACTCAAGGTTTTACAGCCAATCTCGTTCGCTTCTTTCATGAGTAATGTTTCTAAAGGATTATAAATAACGTCAAATACAAATAAATCTGAGTGTAACAGATCTTTAGAAACGGGAGTAACATCCAATTTTGGATACATCCCCAATGATGTAGCATTAACTAATATATCAGTGTTCTTGATTTCTTCTTTAATTATCGCTTCATTGCTCATTTTTCCGATAATATTAGAATTCATTCTTTCTTTAACTTCTTTGGCAAGATTTACCGCTTTTTCTTCTATTATATCTATTAATACAATTTTTTCAGCTTCTTCTGAAAGAGTATAACATAAAGCTCTTGCTACACCTCCAGAGCCTATAATTAGGATATTGCTTCCAGAGATTGCAAATCCCGCATCTACGAGAGATTTTTTAGCCCCTCCAGCATCCGTATTTCTTGCTTTTAAATATCCATTTTCATTTTTTATTGTGTTTATGGCACCCATTTTTTCTGCTATAGGGTCAATTTCATCTAAATACTTGATGATATTCTCTTTATGTGGTATGGTTACGTTGATCCCCTTAATATCAAGTGCTCTGAAGGCATCTACAGCTTTTTTTAAATTATCTGGATGAACATCAAACGCCACATAAACATAGTCGAGCCCTAATTCGTGCAATGCAGGATTCCACATTGTAGGTGACATAGAATGCTCAACAGGATGTCCAATAAGACAAAAAGTCTTTGTATGACCAGAAAATGATTTAATCTTTGTCATAGGAATTATAAAATATCTAATTTTAATTATATTGTTAAAATTAGAATTTTGGATTTATAATAAGTATTTTTAAATTGTAAGAATGAACTTTTAAATATATTTCAAAAAAAGGAGAATAAGTAAATGAACTCAGAAGAACCAACTCCGATAACTTGGATTCGAAATAATCAGGATAAGCTTATAAAATTTATTCAAGACCTAGTTCGGATCCCCAGTATTACCGGAAAAGAAGAAAAGATACAAAAATTCATATTTCAAAAGCTTACCGAATTAAATCTAAATCCCGAATATGTTTATCCTGATATTGAAACATTACAAGAAAGTGATGATTATTTCGAAACAACATCCTTTACGAAATTTGGTTATAAAAATCGTCCTAATGTAGCAGGAATTTTTAAAGGAGCAGGAAATGGAAGATCTATTTGTCTCAATGGACATATTGATGTAGTCAGTCCAGAACCTATAGAGCAATGGAGTCGAGATCCCTGGAGTGGCGAAAGAGATGGTGATTTCATATATGGGCGTGGTGCAGGAGATATGAAAGCTGGAGTAGCATCTATAATTTTTGCTCTCCAAGCTTTGAAAGAAACAAAAACAACATTAAAAGGCGATGTTTTTATAGAAACAACCATTGAAGAAGAAGACGGTGGAGTAGGAGGTGCGTTGTATTTGCGTTTAATTCAACCAAAAGCAGACGCAGCAATAATTCCCGAGCCTAGTATGCTTAATATAATTATTGCTAGTGCGGGAGTCATGTATTTTCGTGTTATAGTTACTGGCATTCCAGCGCATGCAGCTACAGCACATTATGGTGTGAATGCAATTATTAAGATGGTATATATCATCGAAGCACTTAAATTATTAAACGAAGAAAGACAGAAAACAATCTCATATAAGTACGCAGAAGTAGATCCAAGCATGAAAGGGAAAGCAACGACTCTTAATATTGGTGTAATAAATTCCGGAGATTGGCCTTCTACAGTACCTGCTGTATGTGTTCTTGAGTGTCGAATTGGCTTCCCTCCCGGAGAAACTCGCAAAATGGTAATCAATCAAATTGAAAACACTATAAAAAATGCTGCAAATAAAGATACATGGTTGAGAGACCACCCCCCAAAAATAGAGTGGTTTGGGTGGAAAGCACGACCTCATGAACAGAATCCTGAACATCCTTTCATAAAACTTTTAGAAAAAAAAATACAGCAAAATACGGGGATTACACCAGTATATATTGGGGGTTCAGCTGGTCTTGATACTCGGTTTTTTGTACATAATGGTACCCCTGCAGTATCATTTGGGCCCTCTGGAGAAAATATCCATTCCATCGATGAAAAAGTTTCCATTAGTTCCACTCTTAAAACAACTGAGATATTAATTAATACAATTATGGATTGGTGTGGAGTAGAATTAGATAAATAGAAGGATTATAACATATCCTTACTTTTGTATTCTAAAAGTTGAAGATTTTCTTCAATTATTTTAAAACCTCTTTCTAAATCTTCATCATTTATTACTAGGGGCATGAGTAGTCTTATAGTATTTCCATATTTTCCACAAGTAAGAATTACCAAACCTTTTTCATAGCATAAATTGACCAATTCTATAGCTTTATCTTTTGCTGGCTTTTTTGTTTCAGGATCAATTATCTCAAACGCAAGCATTGAACTAATACCATGGATAGTTCCAACAATTTCAAAATCATTTTGCCAGGTCTTAACTTGCCTATTTAATTTTTTCCCTAAGGTTTCAGCTTTATTCAATAAATTTTCTTCTTCAAATATATCTAACACTGCTAAAGCTGCTCTACACGCAACTGGATTACCTCCATATGTTCCCCCCAACCCTCCTATATGAGGAGAATTCATGATATCTTTACGTCCAATAATTGCACTTAAAGGTAAACCCGCTGCTAGACTCTTTGCAAGAATAATGATGTCCGGTACAACATTCCAATGCTCGATTGCAAACATTTTTCCCGTTCTCCCCATCCCAGATTGAATTTCATCTGCAATGAACAAAATCCCGTTTTCTTGACAAATTTCGACTATCTTAGGGAAAAATTCTGGAGGAGGAGTAATAAATCCGCCTTCACCCTGAATAGGCTCCGCGATAATCGCAGCAACAGATTCTGGTGCCACATGGTCAATAAGAAATGTTTCGAATAATTTAGTATCACCGAAAGGTATTCGATAGATCTCAGGAGCAAATGGTCCAAATCCCAATTTATATGGCTTTACTTTACTTGTTAGACTCATCCCTAAGAGCGTTCTTCCATGGAAAGCATTTTCAAATGTAATTATACCAGAACGATTAGTATAGTAACGAGCAATTTTTATTGCATTTTCTACAGCTTCCGCACCACTGTTTGCAAAAAAAGCCATTTTTGGGAAATCTCCCGGCGTAATTTCACAAAGTCTTTTTGCTAACTCTATATATGGCTCATACATTGCTACATGAAAGCATGTATGAATATATTTTTCAGCTTGATCTTTAATAGCATTCACAACTTTGGGATGACAATGACCTACATTGACTGTACCTATGCCTCCCGCAAAATCTATCATTTCAAATCCCTCAATATCAATCATTTTGGCACCATTTGCCTTCTTGATAAATGAGGGAATAGTATTGTAAACAGCTTGCGGGACATACTTTTTTCGCATTTCTAACATATCTTCATTTTTATCCATAATTTCAACCCCTTTCATTTTTCTGGGAACAATTAACAAATAAATTAATAGATAATTCTATATTGATAAATTATTTTTTTCTTCAAATCATCATATAATTCTTGCCATTTTAACGATTATATAGTAAAATTATAATATCAATTCTTAATAATTTAATTAACTTCAAAACTTTTTCATTATATTATTCTAATGGGTTATTATGAAGAATTCAATCGCACTTATCGGATTTATGGCAACTGGAAAAACCACAGTAGGTCAGACTTTAGCTGAATCTCTTGGAGTTCCATATAGATTTATAGAAACGGACCAAATCATTATTGAAGATGCCGGAAAATCTATTCCTAAAATTTTTGCAGAAGATGGAGAGATTAGGTTCAGAGAATATGAAATTGCCGCTTGTAAAAAAGCTTCTACATATGAAAATGTCATTATTTCTTGTGGGGGGGGCGTTCCGCTCAACAAAATCAATATTGACTACTTAAAACAAAATTGTCATATTGTATTACTAAAAGCTACGGCAGAAGAGATCTATAAAAGGGCCATGAAAGATGGTCAAGAAAGTAGACCTGTAATAGACAAAGAGGATCCAAAATCAGAAATAGAAAATGTCTTAAACTTTCGAAAGCCCTTTTACGAGGCAGCTGCTGAAATCGTTG
>SDBV01010917.1_pt1 | contig 11852 bp, 6 predicted proteins | sample 2277081 | NCBI WGS metagenome assembly SDBV01 (sample SAMN10402039, study PRJNA504765) | marine sediment metagenome | isolation source: marine sediment core GS10_PC15, 223 cmbsf | place: Arctic Ocean: Southern Knipovich Ridge | collected 2010
GACGCCCTTTGCCACACCTTCGGAACTTTGGCAACCGGCGGCTTCTCCACTCGCCAGGCCAGCGTGGGAGCCTACAACAGCGTTGCCATTGACGTCATAATAATATTCTTCATGTTCTGCGCCGGAGCAAACTTCGCGCTCTACTTCTCGATTCTACGCGGCAACATCAAGAATGCATGGAAAGACACGGAATGGCGCGTTTACATAACCATAATCGTGATTAGCACATTAGCGGTCACCGTAAGCCTGATGGCTGGCCAAGAAACGACAGCGCAAACAGAAGAAATCGAGGCAACACAGATTGCCACAGCCGCTGCCGGCAAAACGAACGAGGAAGATTACACACTCCGAAGCGCTTTGCACTATGCATCTTTCCAGGTGGTCTCGATAATGACGACCACCGGTTACTGCACCGCCGACTTCGACCGTTGGCCGCATTTTTCCCGAATGGTGCTTTTTGTATTGATGTTCGTAGGCGGGTGCGCAGGTTCCACAGGAGGCGGCCTCAAAGTGGTCCGCATTATCCTCCTGTTCAAAATGGCATATCACAGAGTCGAGAACACCTTCCGCCCCAAGACGGTCAGAGCGGTGCGAATCAATAATGCCGTAATAGGAAGCGACGTTCAAAACACCGTCTACGCGTTCTTTGTCTTGTACATTCTGTGGTTCGCAGGAGGCAGTATTCTAATGTCCGCATTAGGCCTGCCATTTGAGAGCGCCGTATCATCAGTGGCAGCGACCTTGAATAACATTGGCCCGGGACTGCAGGCAGTTGGCGCGACTATGGACTACCATCTTATACCCGACCTTGGAAAGGTATTCCTGTCGTTGTGCATGGCTTTGGGCAGACTGGAACTCTTCAGCATATGCGTGCTGTTGCTGCCAGCGTTCTGGCGCCACACCTAAAAGCCTATTTCTTCTTCTCAACCATACGCCTGTCGCTGGCGTAATCGTGAAGACGTTCCCTAAGCAGTTTTCTTCCCCTGTACAACCTGGACATCACCGTCCCCAAAGGGCAATTCACGGCCTCGGCTATTTCTTTATAGGACTTGTCCTGAAGGTCCGCCATTATCACCGCTACACGAAAATCCTCGGGAAGTGATTCGACTGCATCGCGAACTTCATCGTCCAACAGCTCAAGCAAGTTGGCGCTACTCCTGCCTTCAGGATCATGGCCAAACTGCAAGCCAGCAGAAGAGTTTGGCATTTGCTCGGCCCCGGTCAATTCCACCGTCATGGGCCGTCTTGCCTTCTTTCTATACTCATTAATGAAGGTGTTGCGAAGTATGGTCAGTAGCCACGCCTTGATGTACGTGCCTTTCTGGAACTTGTCATGAAATCTAAGAGCCTTGACCACGGCGTTCTGGGTCAGATCTTGCGCGTCAGCCGTATTGCGCGTAAGCCTCAGCGCAACGGCATACATCATGTCGAGGTGTTCCAACACCTGTTTTTCAAATGCCTTGGACCTGGGTTTGGTCTTTTGGACTGCTTCAGGCAAATCCGCAACTTCCTTTCAATGCCGAGTGTTCTGAATTATCCAAGCCCACTTGCTTTACCAACACAAGCAAAAGCATTGATGCTGCTCGTTTCAGCCCCGGCAGACGGCAAACAACGCCAGTTTAGACATGATACACAACTTGGAGAAAGATTTCACTTTCAGAAAACAAGATCTCTTCCAAAGATCTACGGTGCAATCTGTTCGGTACTATCTAAAAAAAAGTAAATTCCCCTGTCAGACACCGAGACTATCGGACTTGGCGCCGCATCCCCCATACTCGGCACTTTTCACTCGGCGGACATATAGTCTAATCTAACACGGTTTGCCGTTTTCTGCAAGAACTTTCCTCCGGCACACGCTGTTTAAGCGCGTGTCTTGTGCGCGATCCGTTGATTTAATCGCAGTGTGGTGGTATAATTGCCCATAGAAATCAGGTTTCCCTGCTGTGTTCGAGCGGGCGCGATAAACCTTGATCCTTATTTGTGAACCGGGCATCCGATATTTGTGTAGCTGACGGCAAGCCTCCTCGTAGGGGAAGTCGGTAAGCTGCCGTGAGGAAGCCCACCTAATGGGAAAAGGTTCATAAGGTTTACTCGCCCTTCGGCACAATGCGGGGGATTTACGGCGGGAGCGATCCCGCCTTTTCTTTTGAATAAAGATATATGTTGACATCTTTACTAATATTCCTCAAACATTAATTTGTGTTCAAACGAGAAACATAATCAAGATCAGCACCTGTGCCACATGACGAAAATCAAGCTCTGGCTATACATTTCTGCGGGCTTTGGCTTGTAAGTATAACTGAAAACTGACTTTTTGACGAAATGGATCTGATGCAATCTCGCGGAGACAAAAATGTTCTCCGATATTAAGTGTTGACAAATCGTAACGTTTTTGTTAGTCTTAGCGTGTTGAAAGTTGCAGAGCCGGATTCTGTGAGGGAAAAGTTGACAAGTAATCACTGAGCCATATGGCTGATTAAGTGTTGACAAAACCCTGCAGTTCTGGTATTATTGTTTTGCGGTTAGGAGTAACCCAGACATAAAACGGATGTTTGGGGAGAACAAGACGCGAGGGGTTGTCTTGGCCGCGGGATGGGAGCGTTGAATCGGTGCTTTTTTCAAAACCGAGCAAGGCAGTTGGCGTAGACATCGGAGCGCACTCAGTAAAAGCAGTGCAGATGTCTAGAGTTGGCGGCAATTTGCGTGTGGATTGTGCGGGTTACTCTGTCGTTGACAGAAACCAGGTGAATGTGGATCCGGTGGCCGCGCTTGCCGACGCCACGAGCGAAGCGATTCGCTTCATGGCTATACCGCAAAGTCTTGTGGTTGGCGCACTTCCCGGCCAGACGGTCGTGATCCGCTATCCCCACTTGCCAGATATGCCATATGACCAAATCAGCATGTCCATCGAGAATGAAGCTGCCCAGAGCATACCTTACGACCTGTCAGAAGTCTTCATAGATTGGTCACTTTTGGACAAAGTCACAGAAGATGAAGAGACCACTCTGAAGGTGCTTCTTATTGCGGCCCGACACGAAGTGATAGAGTCTCGTGTCCAAATTGCCGATGCATCAGGAATTCAATACGGTATCCTTTCAGTTGATTCGTTATCTCTAGCGGATGCAGCCGAATGTTGCGACCTCCTGAGAGTGGGGGAATCCGTGGCAATCATCAACATTGGTTCTTCCTCAACGAGCATACATTTCGTCAAGGACGGAGTCTCAAATTTCATCAGAGACGTCAGTTGGGGCGCTCAGGAGTTAATTCAAGCCATAGCAAAAGGGCGACGTTGCGATTATGATGAGGCCGAAAGAATCCTGCAAGATGCAGTAATGGGTGGCCTTGTGGAGGAAGAGCAAGAGTCCTTCGAGCCGGTCCAGGAAGAACAACCTCCGCCTGCTGATGTCCCAATGGGCGCCGGCCTGCTAGACCCTCTCGATGAAGAGCTCGGTGGAATCGGAGACGCACCCGGTATTGACATGACCGAGCCGATGAAGCCACCTGCGGGCATGGGCGGGCAAACTGAGGGTGAAAAGAGTGTTCGCGAAATCCTCCATCCGCCATTGGCCAGACTCGTGACTGAGATACGCCGTTCTTTTGAATACTATGAACACCAGTTGTACGAGAAGCCGGTGGACCGCCTGATATTGAGCGGAGGAATAGCCGGTTTCGAGTTGTTGAAAGATACATTTATATCAGATCTGGGAATGGACAGTGTTGAGGCTGCCGGGCCGCATGAATCGGCCCTGTTTATGGGTGACCCCAATTCCGTTTCCGCTCTGGTTGAACGCCCCGCACAGTTCATGGTGGCGGTGGGGCTCGCAGCAAGAGGGATGGCAGACTTATGATATTAGTCAATTTATTGCCATATCATCTTCGACCCATTAAGAGGACGCCTATACCTTACATTGCGTGCATGATTGCAGCAGTATTGATCATTGGCGCCATCGCCTTGGTTATCTTATCCGATGCCAGCAAAATAAGCAGTGCAAAAGGCGAACTGGAAGCGCATAAGAAAGAACTTGATAAACTCAGGGATGTCGTTGAAGAAAACAATAACCTTGTCAAACAGAAGCAACAGTTGGCAAAAAAGATGTTAACAATTGAGGAAATTGTGAGTGGCCGTATCATCTGGTCCAAGCAGTTGTATAACTTGGCCAAGCTTACACCAGAGAATTTCTGGTTCAGCGATATAAACGTCTCGACGGCACCGTTCAAAGAAGAAAAAAAGTCGATAGATCCCAAAACCAAGAAACCAAAGGTTACCGTGATTACCGTGCCAAAACCTGTGCTAAACGTGTCTGGATACGTTGCGCCTACAGTAAGTGGGACGAAACTCGTCCACCCCCTGATTTATGCCACCCAGAGGGACAAGGAGTTTGCTGAAGTATTCAAATTCTTGTCCAGTGATTTCGAAGACACGGATTTCCAAGGTTTTCCCGTTAAAGAGTTTTCGCTTGTGTATGTAATTGGCTCTTGGAGTAACGGAAAATGATGGATTTTTTTAAAGGTCAAGTCACGGCGAAAGATTGGCTTATCGTTGGCACCATAGCGGCGGTCTTAATCGCTATGTGCGTAGTCTTTTATTTTTTCGTCCATAGCGATTCCGTGAAAAAGCTTAGTGCAGTTCAGGACGAAGACAAACTCGTACAACAGGACCTAACGCGTGCCAAACAGATTAAGGCGACGATCGAAGACACGCGTACAGAAATGGCCAAAATTACGGAACTCGTTTCTGAGTTCGAAAAACGTTTGCCCAAAGAACGCGAAATCCCAATGCTGATCGAACGATTCGGGGAACTGGCCGAAAAGGTTGGTCTGAATGTGTCACTTACACAACTGCCCGAATTGAAGGACGCGACCAAAGGCACAAACCCATTCAAGGTAACCGCTAAAGGCGATTTCCACAGAATTGTAAGCTTTATTAATCTTCTCGAGCGCTTCGAACGCTACGTGAAGATCACAGACCTGAAATTTGGCGAAGAAGTAAATGGCGAGCTTGACGCGTCTTTCACGTTAAGTACTTTCCGCTTTATTGAATAGAAAAACGGGATGTAAGCTGTGAATGAAGAGATCAAAAAAAAGATGCCCTTCCTCATTGGACTGGGCGTAGTACTGATTGGCGTCCTAATCTGGTACTTCATGCCCCCCAGCGATTCTGGTACAAGCGGGGACGACAAAAGCGACACGCCAGACAACAGTGCGGCAACGTCAACCGGAATGAAATTTGAATCGGTGATCGCCACTGTGGATGTCAATATAGACGAGTTGGTTGCGAACGTGGCCAGCGTTGTTTGGGACCACTCACAAGCTCCGCCACAGCGCGACCCAATGCAGGCTGTAGTGGGAAGCATAGGCGGCAGAAGAACTGCTACGCCTTTAAGATCCTCCGCCACCGCCCAAGTGGAAAGAATGGCGCGCGAGATGGCACTGACAGGTATCGTGTGGGACGAGTACGCCCCACTGGCGGTTATAGATAATGAAGTGGTTCGCGTTGGCCACGCGTTCCCAACAGACTTCGATTATCCTAAAGAAATCCTTATTAAATCAATTGAAAAAGATCATGTGATTCTCCGTGTTGAGGACACCTTAATACCCATAGGACTTAAGGAGCAGTAGGCGATGATTCGACTAAACAAAACAACGATCGCAGTTGCAATATTTGCACTTGCTGCGTCTTTGGTTGGCGCTTCGGCCGACCAAAGTGCCCTTGAACGGCAAAAGCACGGAGTAATAAACGCTACCATCAAGGATTTAGGACTCGCTCAAAAGAGCGCAATACTCCTGGATTCATGTGCGCGCTCCGATGCATTATTGGGGCTGTCTGTGGCCGAAACAGGAAAAGAGGCCACTTTGACTGTCCGTCTGACGGGAAGTCCCCTGTGCGACCTTTTTGAACTTAACGGTGGAAGCACAGTCGTTCTGGACTTTTATGATGCGGTCAATCTGAGTTCTGCAATACAGCTCCCCACTAATGCACAGAGCATTGTTCACGGCCTCCGTACGAGCTTGTACGCCGTCGAGCCCCAATTCGTCTCTAGAGTCGTTGTGGACCTTTCGGCACCCTGCACAAGAGTCGTCACTCATGATGCCGGCCAATTCAAAATCCGTTTCAGCCCAACAGGCCGTTCTTTCGGCTACTCCTCTACTCTGGCCGACAAGCTCAACGATTTTGAATCGAATCTAACCAGGCAGCAACGCCAGGCGGCGATCCAGTTGGCACGATTCACCGAGACAACCGCGAGAGCTCGCAAATCCATCACAAACCACAATAGCGCACGTGACAGCCAAGATGTACCGTTCCAGGGCACACACGCTTTGGACGCTCTCGAAGGACACCTCGGACAGCTTGCAGTAAGACAAGCCCGCCATAAGATTCTGGATAGGCGCGACTCAGACGCGTCAAGCTTCCCTCTTCGTTATGAAAGCCTTATCGCCCGTATCAACGCCCGCGTCTCGCAACAACTGGCCCAGCTTTCTGAACTTCGTGAACAGGCTACTGACACACGCACCGAAGCCCAAGTTATGGATAACTTGAAAAGCCTGCGCATCGAAAGCGAACTGGCGGCTGGCAAAGAGATGGCCCAATTTGCACGGATCGGAAAAGAGTACGCTGCTCTAGAAGATACTTTTGCCCGGCAAATTACAGCAACGACCCGTCCGGAAATTCAGCAAATCGCTTTCGTACCTAAATCTGATGAAGCAACTCTGGACGCCGTGTTGCTCCAAATTGACGAAGAAATCCAAAGGATCTCCAGTACAACCCCGACATTTTCAATTGAAACGTCTGAGCTGCCCTCCTATGAACTCGCCGAGCCCGTGACTGCGTCAACGGACCTGCTCGAACAACTCACAAGCGACCTTGTGGCTGTGAAGGAAAAGCGTGCCGGGAATGGCCAGAATATAATTCTGGCCGCAGTCGAGGGTGAAGGCTCAGACCCGAAAGACAATCCAGAAGGCTCCTCAGTCGAAAAAGCGCAAGAGGGTTCAGGGGCTAAGCCGGAAGAAGGCTCGGCTCCTAAAGACGACCAGTCCCCAGAACCCATCTCCGTTGTGGTTCCAGAAGAAGAAGTCCCTTCTATCGCTCCTGTTGTGCGACGCCTCAAAGGAATCGTCGACAACGTCTCCCCATCTGAAGAGATGGCCATGACTACTCGCTCATCAACACCTGCCGTCGTCCGGGCACAGGACCTGGCCAATGACGAAAGAAGCGTGGCTGTCCCAATCCAGAAACCTAAGCCCAGATACAAAGGCGACCCTCTTCGCAAACCCGTAAATCTAGTGTTCCGCGAAATGGCCCTGAGCCATGTCGTTGCAATACTGGCGGCAGAGGCGGACATAAACATAATTGCCGGCACAGACCTCACCGGCACGGTTTCCAGCAATCTCAAGAACATCCCATTGATGGACGCCCTCGAGACTGTTCTGCAACAGAACGAACTTGGCATTATCAAGGAACGAGGCGTCTATAAGATTATTCCATGGGAGGAGGTTAGGGCCACCGAATTGCAGACACGTATCGTTTATCTGGACAACGCCGACGCGAAGGAATTGAAAGCAACCTTCACTGAATACATTGCCATACATCCTGATGCGAACCTTATCTCTCTGGCCACGAACCAGAATGCCAACGCGCTTATAATATCGGCGCCTGCAAAGCATCTCGAACAGATCGCTTCAATGGCAAAGGAACTGGACGTTGCTCAACCAACGCTGCCTACACAAACCGCAGCCATAAAACTCAATTACTCCGAGCCGAAACTCATTATACCGGTCGTAGAAACTATACTTTCAGAGCTTGGTAAGGCCCAAGCCGATGAACGTGGACGCCACATTGTTGTAACCGACACCCCGGCCGTTATTGAAGAGGTCGAGAGGTTAATCGCATCAATCGACTTGCCCGTCAAGCAGGTTGTCATCGACGCCATGATTGTCGACGCAGTCATGAACGACGAGTCACAGACAGGTATGCAATGGCTTATCAATTCAATGAGCCGATTCGAACAAGGAGCCTTTATTGGGGACGACAACAGAGATGTTACTGGTGGCGCTTTCCTTGAAAATGTCGACCCAATAAAACTTGACGCGGGCTTCCTGCAGTTTGGTTTGCTGTCATCCCATTTCTCACTTGAGGGTCTGATTTCCGCTGAAGTAGCAAGCCGAAATGCCGAGATCCTGGCCAATCCGCAGATTTCCACAATCGAAAACACTCAGGCAATGATCAAAATTCAAACTGAGTATCCTTATCAGGAGTTGACCCAGTCGACTGAAGGCGCTGGCGCCGTTGTATCGACCTCGTTTAAGGAAGTCGGTATCGAATTGCGGGTAACTCCGCGCGTAACGCATGACAACGACATAATTGTTAATCTCATGGTCGAACAGAGTTCCGTCAGCGCCCTCACCGAGACCTTCATTCCTATTGAGGAAAGCCGTACTGCGGAAACTACGTTGAGAATGCAGGACAATCGCACGGCGTTCATTGGAGGCCTCCGCAGGGTGTCGGACAACCTGAATGTTACAAAGCTGCCTCTTTTGGGAGACATTCCTGTGCTCAACTTCCTCTTCCGAGGCACAAGTATCGAGAAAGTTCACACGGAATTGCTGATCTTCCTCACATGCCGTGTTGTAGCCGATTCTTTGCCCGTACTCACGCCGGAGCTCATTAAAGAATACAATAAGCTCGAGGCGATTCCCCATGCCCCTGATGCGCAGCGCACGCTCAAAAAGAATACAATAAGGCCTGGCACTATGCGCAACCCAATCTGGCGGCGAAACAAGTCAGCGGATCGCTAAAGCAAGATCAACTGTATCAACAACGGCCGTGATTAGCACTCACGGTCGTTTCTTTTTTGAAAGGTGGACTCTGGCGGGTCCTGAATAGACATCGATACGCCTTAGACTCTCCACAACCAAAGAGCAATGATTATCTTCCTCTTTCACCTCGCCTGTCACAAGGTAAGGGCCCTGCGTCCCCAGAAGATTTCCGTATCTCTGGTACACCCGTGGGAAAAGCACCGCCTCGAAAACACCGGAAATGTCCTCAAGGCTAAGGAACTTCATGCAACCCCTTCCCTTCAACCCCAACCGTCGTTCCGCTATCAACCGCCCAAGCATTGAAATGCGGTCGCCACAGTATTTCCCCAGATCGCTGCTCAGAACCAATGGAGTGCCGTTCAATATCTGAACGCAATATTCTATGGGATGCGTCGATGTCCAAAAACCCAGCGTACTCTTCTCCAAATCAAAGCGCCGCTTCCTGGAATAGTCTGGCAAGATGGGTATTATCCCCCCCTGTTCAAACCCACATAAAAAAATCTTAGAATTGCCGTAATCAATAAACTGTTCCCTTAAAATGCCTGCGGGACTTTTCCTTCTGACAAGTTTAAGCTCCCATAAAAGCTCAGGACGCGTTTTGCCGAAACAGTCACAGGCACCGGCATCAATTAATGCCTCAATATCCGCATATTCCCCCCCAGTGCGCTGGCAAAGAGCTTCTATGCTCTTAAACTGTCTGATCTTTCTGGCCTTCAAAATCTTTTTCATGGTCGAGCGCTTTAGATTATGAATTTCAGATAATCCAACCCTAATTCCACTCCCCTTTTCAGTTCCGTGCCAAGTCGCCGTATAATCAATATCGCTTTTGTTGACATCTGGAAGCAGAATATTTATCCCACGGCGTTTGGCCTCCTCAACATATACAGAAGTTCCGTAGAACCCTCCTTTGTTGGACAACACAGCGGCTAAAAATTCCGCTGGGAAATGGGCCTTAAGATAGGTGCATTGATACGCAATTTCGCCATAAGTGCAGGCATGCGCCTTGCAATAAGAATATCTCGCGAAGTTCGATATTATTGCCCATATTTCTTCGGCAATGCACTCCTCCACTCCGTTGGCAACGGCTTTTTCAAGAAAAACCTTCATGCAAACAGCCAGTTTCTCAGGAGAGCCCTTCTTACTAATCGCCCTCCGTAAAGAATCTGCCTCGGCAAGGTTCATACCCGCAATAACACTCGCCACTTTCAAAATATCTTCCTGATAAAGCATGACCCCATAGGTATCGGCAAGGACTTTTTCCAATAAAGGGTGCAGATATTCCGTTTTCTCCCTTCCCGCGTGCCGCGCGATAAAACGCTTCTTCATGCCGCTGCCAGAGGGCCCCGGACGCACCAGCGACAACGTTTTAATCAGCATATCAACGTTGTCCGCGGCTGTGTTTTGCAACAACGAACGCATAGCGGGCGACTCGATCTGAAAACACCCGATAGTTTGCCCTGTTCTGATAAGGGCTCCCGTTAACTTGTCTGAGTCAGGAAGATTATCCACATCTATTAAAATCCCCCGTCCCTCATGAATCTTTTCGACTGCGTTCACAATAACGCTAAGGCTTCTGTGTCCCAAAAGGTCCATTTTTACCAGGCCCAAGTCTTCAACTGCTCCCATTTCATATTGCGTAATCACGATTCCTTTTCTGGAAATTTGCAACGGCACAAATCTTGTCAACGGTTCCGGGGCAATCACCAAACCACCGGAATGAATCGACAAATGTCGGGGAAAACCATCTATAAACTCGCTTATTTCAAGCACGGACCCTAGGAGGCCTTTGTCCATTTTTATGTGGCGGCATTCAGGCAAGGCCTTCAATACGGTCCTGACGTCCTTCGCGGCATAATGCGGAATATAACGCACTATACGAGAAATTTCGTTGTGCGTTATTCCAAATGTCTTGGCCACCTCGCGCAATGCCGAGCGCGCCTTAAAAGTATTGAATGTGCATATCATGGCAACACGATCAGCGCCGTACTTTTCATACACATATCCGATTACTTCATCGCGCCTGCGCCAGCATATGTCCAAATCGATATCAGGGCAGTCCGTCCTGAACACGTTCAGGAAACGCTCGAAATACAGGTCGTATTTGAAAGGGTCGACGCGCGTGATGCCAAGCACATAGGCCACCAGGCTGTTTGCAGCGGATCCCCTGCCCACGATAGCTATGCCCTCAGCGCGCGCATAACGCACTATGTCCCATACGATCAGAAAATACGACGCAAAACCCAGTTGGTTTATTACGTCCAACTCGTATTCGAGACGTTTAGTATGTTCGGGAATCAGCGGCCTGTAGCGTTCTTTAAGGCCGTCAAAAGAGAGTTTCCACAAATAAGAAAACGCCGTCTCATCCTTTGGTAAAGTACATTTCGGAAACAGCGTTTTGCCAAGCCCAAGTTCAACGTTGCAATTATCGGCAACCCATCGAGTGTTGGCCAAAGTTTCAGTCCAATCGCAATAAAGCCGCTCCATGTCCTCCCTGGAACGAAACCATGCGCCGGGATTGGCCACGTCCCGCTCTCCAAGTGCCGACACCGTGGTATTCAAACGAATCGCCGAAAGCACCCTATGTATGCGCGCGTGCTTAGCATCGAGAAAATAGACGGGATTCACCGCCACAGCGCGCAATCGCATCGAATCGGCAAAATCGCGCAACTGCCCGGCCCTATAGCGCGATTGAGGATCCCCATAATGAGTAATCGCAACCAGCGGCTCCACACCTCGATTATATAAATCTGCGATCAGTTCCCTGTCGGACGTAATTGCGAATATATGCGAAGAGCACCCGCAAATACCTTCGATCAAATCGAATGCATCGTCCATATGAAACGCCGTAACAAGTTCGCAAAGGCATTCATAACCCGCGTTGTCGCGCGCAAGCAACACCGCGGAACCGAGTTTAACCCCCAAAATTGCTTTAATGGAAGCCGCCCTAGCCGCCTTATAAAACGGTATGACGCCGTACAGGCCACCCGTGTCAGTAATCGCCAGGGAATTCATGCTGCAACTTGCAGCACGCCCTACAA
>SDBV01010918.1_pt1 | contig 11852 bp, 10 predicted proteins | sample 2277081 | NCBI WGS metagenome assembly SDBV01 (sample SAMN10402039, study PRJNA504765) | marine sediment metagenome | isolation source: marine sediment core GS10_PC15, 223 cmbsf | place: Arctic Ocean: Southern Knipovich Ridge | collected 2010
CCCTGTCGCCGATTGGTGTGCCCGGTCTATCTTCACATTAACTTCTAGCTCGCTTATCCCCGACAACTGACTGATCAGTTGACTCGTGCCCTTAATGGGCTCAAGATCCGATTCCACCTTGGCGCTTGCTAAAACTCGAATTCGCGCGGATGGAGGCACCTTGTGCTCAGCCCGAATTGTACGGACAGAAGTGACAACCCCCCGCAACACTTCGATTTCTTTTTCGGCTTTATCATCAAAAAGAGCTGCATCGACTACCGGCCAGTCAGCTACCATCAGACTCTCGCCCGCAATCGGCAACTTTTGCCAAATCTCTTCAGTTATAAAAGGCATGAAAGGATGGAGCAGTCGCAATGCTGTATCCAGAACTTTCACCAGCACAACTTTTGTCATCAATTTATCGTAAACAGCGGCACTAGGCCGTGTGTCCAGCTCACCCACCGGCGCTTCACCCTCTATTTTTGCATAGAGCTTGGGCTTTGCGAGCTCCAAATACCAATCGCAGAATTCGTTCCAGAAAAATTCGTAAAGCTGCCTCGCGGCCCCGCCAAAATCATATTCATCGAGAGAGGTTGATACTCCATCGACGAGCCTTTGACTTCTCGACAGAATCCATCGATCCGGCAAACTAATATCTTTCTCACTTAAACTGTCTAGGGATGCCTTAATCGGCTCCGTGTCGTTTTCATCTATATTCATCAAAACAAATCGAGCCGCGTTCCAGATTTTGTTGGCAAAATTGCGGCTCATCTCCAGTTTTTCCTCAGAAAAACGCATATCTTGCATTGTTGTCGCTTGTACCATCAATCCAAAACGGGTCGCGTCAGTGCCATACTTCTCAATTAACCCAAGCGGATCGATGCCGGTTCCTAAAGATTTGCTCATTCGCCGGCCCTCTGAATTAAGAACCGTTGGATGAATTATGACCGTGTCAAAAGGAATTTCATCGACAAACTTTAGACCGCTCATGATCATGCGAGCGACCCAAAGATATAGAATGTCACGTGCAGTCGATAAAACAGATGTCGGATAAAAGTAAGCCAGATCAGCGGTCTCCTCCGGCCAACCAAGAGTAGCGAAAGGCCAGAGTGCTGAGCTGAACCAGGTATCTAGAACATCGGGATCTCTCTTGAGCTCACTTGCGCCGCACTTTGTGCAAGCACTCGGGGTCGTTGTCGCCACTACTGTCTCTCCGCAAGCCTGACAATACCAAGCGGGTATTTGATGTCCCCACCATATCTGGCGAGAGATACACCAATCGCGAATATTATCCATCCACTCAAAGTAAACCCGCGCCCAACGATCAGGTGAAAACTTGACCTTTCCTTCCCTGACAACATCGATAGCCGGGGCTGCCAGTGGCTTCATGTCAACAAACCATTGCTCTGAGAGGTACGGCTCAATTATGGTATGACAACGATAACAATGACCGACCGCGTGAAGGTGCGACTCAAACTTTTCGAGCAGATTTTCTTCCTCTAGAGCCTTGACCACCGCTGCGCGGGCGTCAAATCTATCTTGGCCGGCAAATTTCCCGCCATTCTCATTGATGCGGCCATCCGTCTCAAAGATATTTATCTGTTCAAGGTCGTGCCGCATGCCGATCTCAAAATCGTTTGGATCGTGGGCTGGAGTAACCTTAAGGGCGCCCGTCCCGAATGCCGGATCAACATGATCGTCAGCAATAATCGTAATCTCCCTGCCAACCAGCGGCAATATGGCTTTCTTGCCCACCAGGTGTTTGTATCGTTTATCGTCAGGATTAACGGCAATCGCGGCATCTCCCAACATCGTCTCCGGTCGAGTTGTGGCAATAATCAGGTGACCAGACTCGCCAACCAGAGGATATTTGATATGCCACAAACCACCCTCAAGATCACGATGTTCGACCTCGATATCAGAGAGAGCCGTATGGCAACGAGGACACCAATTAATTATGCGATGACCGCGATAGATAAGACCATCTTCATAGAGGCGAACGAAGACTTCCTTAACTGCCTTAGAGTAATCTTCATCCATCGTAAATCGCTCACGTGACCAATCACATGAACAACCAAGGCGTTTAAGCTGGTTGATAATTGTAGCCCCGTACTCTTCTTTCCACTGCCAAACGCGCTCAATAAATTTGTCCCGTCCAACGTCTTGTCTCGTCAACCCCTCTGTCGCAAGTTGTTGCTCAACCTTGTTCTGGGTGGCAATGCCGGCATGATCAGTTCCCGGGAGCCATAAAGTTGAGTAACCCTGCATACGCTTGGACCTGACGATCACATCTTGAATAGTGTTGTTGAGCGCGTGGCCCATATGAAGCGAGCCAGTTACATTAGGCGGAGGTATGACAATCGTAAACGATTCTTTAGAATCGTTGACTTCGGGCGTGAAATATTTCTTCTTTTCCCAAAATGGATACCAGGTTGATTCAGTCCGAGCCGGATCATAAATTTTTGAGAGTGTCTCATCTGTCATGACGGTGATTTTAGCATAAAAATAAAAAAAGCCGCCTGGATATCGGGCGGCTTTTTGAACTACTTTCCAAACTATCTTCTTTAGGCCGAAACTTCCTCGTCCGACGCCCCTTCTTCTGACTCTTTCGGGGCTTCTTCTACAGCCTCGGATACCAGGGCCGGCTCTACTCCATCATTTATCACTTCTTCGGTGATTACACATTTTGTAACATTTGGAAGCGAGGGTATGTCATACATAACATTCAATAACGCGTCTTCCATGATCGCCCGTAAACCTCGCGCTCCACTCGACCTGCTGAGCGCTTTGTCAGCAATGGCCACTAGGGACTCATCGTTAAAAACAAGCTCGACATTGTCATAAGCGAAGAACTTATGGTACTGCTTAACCAGAGCGTTTCTCGGCTCCCGCAATATCAGCACCAGGTCCTCCCGGGTTAAATTGTTGACTGTCGCCACCACAGGTAGCCGCCCGACAAACTCAGGTATCAGACCATACTTTAAAAGGTCTTCCGGGAGAAGGTTGTTGAGAATATTTCCGATATCTTTATCCTCACGTTTCTTGATGTCTGCCCCGAAACCTATGCCTTTTTTACCGATACGGTTTTCAATCATTTTTTCCACGCCGTTAAAGGCGCCGCCACAGATAAACAAGACGTTTGTAGTGTCAATCTGAATAAACTCTTGATGCGGATGTTTGCGCCCGCCTTGCGGTGGTACGCTCGCCTCTGTGCCCTCCAATATCTTAAGCAGAGCTTGCTGAACACCTTCGCCTGAAACATCTCTAGTTATTGATGGATTTTCAGATTTCCGGGCAATCTTATCGATCTCGTCAATATAGATTATTCCTGTTTCGGCTCTTTTGACGTCGTAGTCGGCCGATTGGATCAGCTTCAACAAAATGTTCTCGACGTCTTCACCTACATACCCGGCCTCGGTTAAAGCCGTTGCGTCCGCAATTGCAAATGGGACATTCAAAATCCTAGCCAGCGTTTGTGCCAGTAAGGTTTTGCCGCAACCAGTTGGTCCGAGTAATAGAATATTGCTCTTTGCCAGCTCAACGTCATTTTCGTGCTGTGGCCCAACTTGTATCCGCTTATAGTGATTATAAACAGCTACCGAGAGAATCTTTTTTGCGTTCTCCTGACCAATTATGAAGTCGTTGAGAGCTTCATAAATCTCGTGAGGTTTGGGTAGATCCTCAAGCTTAAGTTGAACCTCCTCGCTCAACTCTTCATCGATTATTTCGTTACATAAATCGATGCACTCATCGCAAACATAGACACCGGGACCCGCGATCAGTTTCCTAACTTGTCTTTGACTTTTTCCGCAGAATGAGCATTTTAGTTGCTCCGTGCTGTCGCTAAACTTTGCCATAGCGACCCCCTTATCTTTTTCTCTCAACTCTCTCAACTATAACTTCGTCGATTATACCATACTCTTTTGCCTGCTCAGCTGTCATTATAAAATCACGATCAGTATCTTTTTTTACTTTGTCAACGGTCTGGCCCGTATGTTGCGCCAATATCTTATCCAACAACGTGCGAGTTCGTACGATCTCGCGCGCTTGTATGTCTATGTCCGCAGCTTGCCCTTGAGCGCCGCCGTGTGGTTGATGAATTAATACCCGCGAATTAGGCGTGGCAAATCTTTTTTTATTCGCGCCCGCGGTTAATAATAACGCCCCGCCACTGGCCGCTTGCCCGATACATATAGTTGACACATCAGGCTTTATATATTGCATCGTGTCGTAAATAGCCATGGTCGAGGTGATCACCCCTCCGGGACTATTTATATATAAATTGATATCTTTTTCCGGATCGTCCGATTCGAGATGTAGCATTTGCGCGATTACCAAATTCGCAATGTCATCATTAATTTCGCTGCCAAGAAAAATAATTCGCTCGTTTAGTAACCTTGAAAAGATATCGTACGAGCGTTCACCCCGTGCAGTTTGTTCAATTACTATCGGTACCAGACTCATGTGCATCATCCTTTTTCTTAATTTTTACTTTGGAGACGAGAAAGTCTACAGTCTTGTTCATAGACAGCCTGCTTTTCAAAAATTTGCGACCGTCCATCCCATCTATCTCTGCCCTCAGATCATCAAGGTTTCTTTTCGAACTTTCAGCTAATCGCATGATCTCTTCTTCAATATCTTCATCCGTAGCTTCTATATTCTCCTGGTCCATCAATGCTCCGAGAACCAACTCCGACTTAATCGTTCTTTCAGCGTCGGCGTGAAAGTTCTTTCGAAGACCAGCCATTTCCTCACTTCCATCAGGCATAATTGCGGAAAAATCTGCGCCTCCACCACCTTTTGCCATCCTCCCTTTAAAATCTTCAACCATTTGATCAATACGCTGCTCAAGCATGGCTGCAGGTAACTCGGGTCCGCTATCAGCCGCCAATGCGTCGACCGCGCTATTTCTGATAAAGTTTTCTCTTTCCTTTTCAATACGTTCTGTTGCTTCCCTCTTTAAGTCTTTATTAAGTTCTTTTAAGCTTTCAAACTTACTGACATTCTTCGCAAACTCATCGTCGACTTTGGGTTTCTTTTTACTCTTAATCTCTTTGACCTTAACCGTGAAAACCGCGTCTTTTCCAGCTAGGAAGTCGCTCTGATAGTCTTTCGGAAAAGTCACTTTTACTTCTTTTTCACCCTTTGCTTTTACACCTTCCAGCTGGTCTTCAAAACCAGGAATAAAATCTCCTGATCCCAGCTCCAACATATAGTCAGTAGCCTGACCGCCCTCGAAAGGTTTGCCGTCAATGAAACCATCGAAATCCATCAAAACAAAATCTTGTTTCTTGGCAGCTCGACCCTTAACTAACTCAAGCGTCGAAAACTTATCCCTGAGCTTTTCAAGCCGCACTTTCACCTCGTCTGATACCGACTTTTCCGGTGCATCCTCGATCTCAATCTTGCCAATATCAGCAATTTTAACTTCTGGCTTAACCTCAACTTTAGCCTTAAAGATTAAAGGTTTGCCGTCAATGGCCTGTACTACATCAATCTCTGGAGAACTTATGGGATCGATGCCAGAATTCTCTACCGCCCTAGGATAAAAGGCTGGAACAATCTCGTGCAAAGCCTCGTGAAATACAGCTTCTTTACCTATCATCTGGTCAATGACAGCCTTCGGTGCTTTGCCTTTTCTAAAACCCTTGATCTTTACTTTGGTTGCAATATCGCGGTATGCGCGATCGATTGAATCTTCAATATCCTCAAAAGGAATCTCCACTTTTAGAACAACCGTATTTGGTTCCTCACTTGTCTCTATTTCCGTCTTGATAACAATCCTCCCTCGCCGTTTCGACTAACCCACATTATGCCCGCGAGTTAGCCAGACAATACTATCACAAACTATTCGTGACGCCATGTCTCTAAAGCCCTGCCAACTTTCTAATACGCGGTTGTGCGGGTGAGAGGACTTGAACCTCCACGTCACTCGGACACATGCTCCTAAGGCATGCGCGTCTGCCATTCCGCCACACCCGCGATAAAACTGTTTTCCAGCCAACAGAAAACACCGCAAATAATACAAGAATCTTAACGATATGACAAACGCGCGTCTTTTCTTCGTACAATTTGTTTTATTGACGATTACGCTGAATCGCTCACATTATGGAATTCCTTGGTAAAAACAGAGAACGCGGAGATTATCGTGAGAACCACAACGGAACCAATGATAGCGGAGAAAATACGTTCATCGATTATTTGATTTTTCAGGCCCAAAGCCGCGGCAATGATGCCAACCGAGAGCCTGGCGTTGAATAGCTCAGCAATAAAAAAGGCCTCTTTTTTGAAGAATGGCTTAGCCGCAAAATAAGTTCCAATGAACTTACTGGAGAAAGCAAGAATAGCAAATATAACTATATAGCTAAGACTTTGCCTTAACTCAGCCAGCTTGATTGATAGCCCGATAGAAAAGAAAAAGATGGGTGTGAGAAAACCGAATGTTAAACCACGGAGCTGATTTACTAAGTCGGAATGTTTCACTACAAGTTGTGATGTGACTATGCCGAACCCGAAAGCGAGGATAGCCTGCTCCACCCCAATGCTCTCAGAAAGAACCGAGATACCTAAAAGGGACAACAAAACAATTCTTAGCTCAAAAAGAAACTACATTCTTCTGGTAACGGGCAAAAATCGTCTCCCCAAGGTCGGGAGCGAGAAAAGAAATCAGCGATATCTTTTGCCGTAGACACTAAGGCCATGGGTTTTCCGTCTGTGTCTTTCGCAATAGAAATAGTGAGCCAGATAGGAACCAGGCTCCCGTCTTTACACTTAACGATGCTTTCACCATCCCATTGGCCAGTCTTCATAACGGTAGGAATTATAACGTTGCTTGTTTCATCGGAATCAGGCGATATTTGATCTGCCGACATGCCCAGATATTCCTTCTTTGTGTAACCAGTAAGTTTCAAGCTGGCCGCGTTTGTATAGATGAAGTTCCCTTTGAGATCAGTTAGTTGAATACCGTAGGAAACTGACTCAACGGCCTCGGAGAGCAATTCAAGACGATTTTCCCTCTTCTTATTTTCGGTAACGTCAAGACCATAGAAGTTAACGTATCCAGCATCTAATATCGGTACGGCGCTAAAAGAAAGTGTGCGCTTTTCATGTTTTATCAGAATATCTCTGGTCACTTTTTTTGAACGAAAAGTCTTTGCCGTCAGCTTCCGCAAATAATTAGGTACCAGCTGGCCAACAGCTCTTCCCCAGTCAAACAATAAAGAATTACTCGCCTCATTTGCGTAAAGAATTTTTCCGTCTTTCTTGATTCGCATGACTGGAAAAGGGTTCTCCGAAGGAAACTTGGCCAGACTCTGTACCCTGTCTGAACTCAGCCGGTGTTTGTTGATCATTCCTAGTCGCCCGGCAATTGCGTCAATTAAGTCTCGCTCCTCTTTAAGGAATGGACCTTCATCGGCTTCAGGTTTTTTCTTCAGGTAACAGATGTCTACGACCCCAATTACGCTCCCACGAAGGAGAATATCTTTGGACTGCCGCCAACGTGACTTTTTGAAATTGGCAGTTTTGAACTCCTGCCCGTTCACTGTAATCCGGACACAGGTAATGTCCGGGTACTGCCACGAAGATGGTATTAGATCAACTATTTTTTGATACATCCGAGAAGGCGATGAGTCGGCCAACTCCTCTATCCGAGCCATGCCATACAAGCACTCAGTTCTTTAATTCGTTCGCCTAGATCGTGCTCAAGTTGCTCATTTTTCGCGTGTTTAGATTTTCCCATTTTTCTCCAAGCTACCAATGATCCTTGTATTTATTCCCCAATGGAGATTTTCTCGGCAAGGCACCGGAGGTTTTTCTAGAGGAGCAAAGCTAAAGTGATATAATTCAGCCGGCAATGGGTCATTAGCTCAATTGGTAGAGCAGGGGACTCTTAATCCCAAGGTAGCCGGTTCGACCCCGGCATGACCCACCAGAAGAACTCCTCAGGGCTATTAGCTGCGTCCCCGTCGGATCACGTAATACACTCTTCTAGCTTAAACGTCTATATAGCAAACGTTTGATGAATCATTGACCAGTTGACCGCCCCTTTATATCCCCTATATAATTCCCTTGTTAATCTCGCTTTTCACATAAGTTTTCTTACAAAGAATTCTCAAACATTCAGTAATTCTGTCAGGGGGTGGCCCGGCTAAATTAGACCTGTTCAATCTATTTGTAACGCCTATTTACCAACACAAAGGAGTATTTCAAAATGGAGGGAAAGATGTTAAAAAACTCGCCATAAAAGGGATGATGACATATATTGCTGTCTTCGCCCTCATGCTTATGGTAGCTATGCCGGCTTTGGCCCTCTTGGCTGATTCGGTAAAAAGCCCGGCAATCGTTAACGGGCAAGTTTTATCGCGGGACATTGGCTTCGGAGAAGTTACATCCAAGGACATTCGCGAAAGAGCAGTAAAGGCCAGTCATATTGGCAAAAGAGCCGTTAAGAACGGTCACATTGGAAACAACGCGGTAGTGGGCCGACAGATTAAGAACGGGACCATCGCAAATGTCGATATCTCCCCACGAGCGCGTATCGCGGCTTCCAAGAAATAAACACGGCCGGCCTTAATGCCAGACACCGTTGACGGTGTACACGCGGTCGCGTTTGCCAGAGCTATTCACGGTCACGATTCCGATTACTACAAAAAAGCTGCGGCTGATGTTATTTTTGCCGCTATCAATCACGGTCACGCCGGCGACTATGCTTCGCTAGGTCACGATCACGACAGGAGCTATTCCGTGCTAGCTCATGGTCATCCATCACCAATCTTCCCCAAGATCTGGCCGATGGCGACGATGACACTATGTATCAAGCAGGTTTCGGACTTTTCTTAAGCAAAAGCCGGCGACTAACTCGCTCCCTATTGGCTGACCCCGGGAACACTTTTCGTGTTGATGGAACAATTATGCAAAGACACAACAGAACGCCAGAGCAATTGGCAACTCTTAACTGGCATGATCTCGCTGAGTTTCCAGCCAGAGGTAATCCCACAGCCATTGCTTTTGATGGCGCCAATATCTGAGTGACCAACTTTGGTCCCGATAGCGTCTCCAAATACAACGCGATTGACGGTATGCCTCTTCGCATATATCAAGTCGAAACTGATCCAGAAGGCATTGCTTTTGACGGCAAGAATGTCTGGGTAGCCAACGCTGGATCAAATCTCGTCGGCAAACTCGACAGAAACGGTAGGCCGCTCGGACAATATAAAACTGGGAGCGGTCCAGCAGGCGTTGCGTTTGACGGATCCAATATCTGGGTAGCCAACCAGGATTCAGATTACATTAATAAACTAGATGCAGATCGCACAATGGTTCCACCTAGACCAATTCCGTAAATAGATCGACAACTAAAAAGAGGGCACTTCGGTGCCCTCTTTTTTTATTTCAAGCGAATACCATACTTGGTTCCGTGAATAATTAAGGGGACACGTACTTAATTCCGTAGAATTGACAATTAAAGGGACACGTACTTAATTCCGTAGAATTAAGAACATGTCCCTTTAATTGTCTTGCGCGCCCGGAGGGATTCGAACCCCCGACCTGCGGATTCGAAGTCCGACGCTCTATCCAGCTGAGCTACGGGCGCACGCAAATCTTAGTGCTTTTGGGTGGCTGAGGGGATTCGAACCCCCGGCCTCCGGAGCCACAGTCCAGCGCTCTAACCAACTGAGCTACAACCACCATGAAAAATAAAACATCGCCAAAAAAATCTTTAGCTGACGTCACATTATCACGGTTTTTTACTAATTTTTCAAATGTTATATGCGCGAATTAATTGTTGCGATCATTGAATAATAGTTTTAGCGGTCATTTCGCCGTCCTCATCAATCTCTACTTCAATGAGTACGTCTTTCTTAGTTTCCAGGTCTTTAGCATCAACTTTCTCAGCGTTCTTGACCACAGCTTTGCCATCTATGGCGACTTTCACTGTGCCTCTTTGCGTTGTGAGAGTAAGCTCGTCATCGCCTATCTTATCGAGACGCCCGGATATAATCGGTGTGCCCCGACGCTGCGTGTCACCATTATTACCTGCGCCCCGCTGACCTCCAAAACCACCGCCAGGGTTGCCGCCTCCAAAACCGCGAGGACCGCCCTGCCCGATAAAACCCCGTCGATTAGCGCCAAAACTCTGGCGCTGATAATAAGTGCCGCCCCAAAATGAGACCGCGCCGACGACCAGAACCACTACAATAATTACTACGTTTTTCAAGATGACTCCTTTTACTCGTATTTAAGCGCGTCTATCGGGCTTAGTCTCGATGCCCGAACGGCCGGATAGATTCCAAAAAATATCCCTATGGCAGCCGAGAAAACAAAGGCCAGCACCATAGAGTTGACAGTGACAACAGTTTCCGACCCCATCGCTGCCGCCAACAATCGCGAACCACCCACCCCTAGCAAGATGCCAACTAGGCCACCAATTAAGCTAAGAATAACCGACTCGGTTAAGAACTGTTTTAGAATATCCTTCCGTTTAGCGCCTACGGCTTTGCGCAAACCAATTTCCCTTGTCCTCTCTGTCACTGATACGAGCATGATATTCATGATGCCAATACCGCCCACCAGAAGAGATATCCCGGCGATTCCGCCTAAAAGAGCGGTCATAATGCCGGTTACTTCGCCGATCGTTTTCAAAATATCTTGCTGATTCATCAGACGAAAATCTGCCTCCTCAGGATCAGCGACCCCATGGAGACCAAGAAGCAGCCAACCGATCGAATCCTGAGCCTGATCCATAGCCTCGCTATCGCTTATTTCCACGCCAAGCTGGCTTACATGTTCAACTCCGAATAGGCGATTCTGCGCGGTAGTTAAGGGGACGAATATGGCATCATCCGAGCTGATAAAACTAGCGCCGCCTTTTGACTCCAATATCCCGACAACTGTAAATGGGATGTCTTTTATTTTCACACGCTTTCCAATGGGGTCTGCGCCGGCAAAAAGATCCTCCACTACATTTTGACCGATAACCGCTATCCGGTCTGAAGTTCCGACATCACTATCAGTGACAAAACGACCCACTTCAACGGTTGTATTGCGAACCTTTTCATACTCGGGGGTGACTCCATTTATAGTCGCGTTAATATTATTATTCTCATAAACTACCTGAGCTCTATCGTTGTACTCAGCAGAGACCCGGACAACCGTTGCAATGTTATCCTCAATAGCATCACCATCCTCAACCGTTAAGTTGGTAGCGCTTCCCAAGGCCGCTCTGGCACCACCTTGGCCACCACCAGAACCAGGAATTACTGTGATCAGGTTAGAACCCAGACCCTGTATGCTACTGGTAACCGACTGACTTGCGCCGGCGCCAATAGAGACCATGGCAACAACTGCTCCAACGCCAATAATGATCCCCAACATGGTTAGCCCGCTCCGAACTTTGTTCGCGGCTAATGCCCGCAGGGCGATTTTGATCGTTAGGAATAGACTCAATTCGAGCCACCGCCTTTCGATCGTTCGCCATTGTTATGGTCGGAAACAATTTCCCCGTCGCGGAGTTTAATGATGCGTCTTGCCTGTTCGGCGATGTACGGCTCGTGGGTAATTAAGACAATCGTCTTGCCCTCTTGGTTCAGTGAGGAAAGTAAATCCATTATCTCGCCGCCCGCTGCTGTGTCCAGAGCGCCTGTCGGCTCGTCAGCCAAGATTAAATCAGGATTATTAACCAGAGCGCGAGCGATAGCCACGCGCTGTTGCTGGCCCCCTGAGAGCTGGTTGGGCCAATGGTTGGCTCGATCACTTAGCTCAACGGACGCTAGTGCTTCGACGGCCTTTTTATTTTGATGGGCTTGCCCTGAATAGACAAGCGGTAGAACGACATTGTCCAATGCTTATGTCCGTGCCAACAAATTGAATTG
>SDBV01010919.1_pt1 | contig 11851 bp, 18 predicted proteins | sample 2277081 | NCBI WGS metagenome assembly SDBV01 (sample SAMN10402039, study PRJNA504765) | marine sediment metagenome | isolation source: marine sediment core GS10_PC15, 223 cmbsf | place: Arctic Ocean: Southern Knipovich Ridge | collected 2010
AGAGAGTGTACGGCCGGGAGACACAGAATGGCGGTTCTGGCTTGCTGTCAGCCTTGCGGCATAACGGGTAGCAACTGGCGGCAGCTCAACAGGAGTTGGACTGCGACTGATGCGCCGGAAGAAGATGAGACGGAGGTTACTTCACCAAACCATCGTGCCGGTATGGCTTCGGAGTGCGTCTGTCTTGAGCCTTCTGTTCTGGTCGTGCAGTGAAGCCACTGCCCCTGAGGACCAATTAGTCGCCACCGTGCAGGCTGAGCCAGCCGCTGTGGAGGCAGGAGATTCGGTCGTCATCTCAATAGCGGTCATTAATCGGGCTGGCCGCTCTCTCACAGTTACAACGCCGAGCAGCTGCCTTTTTACTGTGAGAATACGGGATGAAGGCCAGAAAACCGTCGACCAGCTTCTGACCGGCACGTGTATTCACGATACAGTTACGAACCACCGGATATCTCCGGATTTCTCTTTGGAACTCGAGACTACGTGGCACACTGATGTTCATCAGCTTTCGGGCATGTACACAGCTGAGCTCGTCGTGACTGTCTTCGAGAGAGGGCTTTCTATCTTGGGGATCGCTCACATTGGCGTCAGGCAACAAGGCATTATCCCCGCGAGCTTATCTGCCGTTGCACTCCAACAAGCTCTTATAGCTGGTGCCTAGAGTTCCGATGTACCGAGAGACCTCGTTTCTTTCGTTCACCTGCGCCCTTCGCGTGTGCTCAGGGTGCAGCTGAAAAACTGAACCGTTAGGCAGCGAGGACCTTTTCCTTCGCTGCTTGGGAAATGCTGCTATGACTTCCGGCTCACAACGAGAGGTGCGACTGGAAAGACTAGTCCGGATGACAAGAATCCCCGCGGCGGGCTTGGTCGCTCTACTAGTCGCTGGGTGCGATTCGGCGACGGGGCCTGATCTAGACGTCTTGCTCGAAGTCATCGCCACTCCAACAGTAGCACGGCTAGGAGTTGATACGGTTGCCGTTACGTGGACGGTACAGAACGTCGGATCCGGAACTGCCGTGATCACCGAAATCGTCAGCGAGCTACGCCGTGTACCGTCAGGCGAGTCGGTCATACGGATCGCCACGCGCGGCAGTATCTCGATAGCGGCGGGAGATTCCATGTCATTCGCTGGCTTGAGGCTGATCGGAGCCCTGGACCGAGCTGGGGAATACGAAGTGATTATTTCGTTAAACGGTGGACAAGCAGCAAGCGCTGATACGTTTCAGGTTGTCCTCTGAGGCTGCATCATCGCTGCCTAACAAGACTTTTGCAGCTGGCGCCTCGGGCTCCGGCTGGTTGATAGATCTTCAGTTTGTTCGTTTCAGCTGCTCTCTTCGCGTTTGCTCAGGGCGCAGGTGAAAACCTGAACCGTTAGGCGGCATTGGAAAATCCTGTCTTCGGCCGAGTATGAATCATGCGTCCGTCCAAGATCTTATCGGCATGTGCTCCTGTAGTTGCCCTCGTAGCGTTGGGTGCATGCTCGACAGGCACTTCAGAACCCGCGGTTCTGCCATATCCAGCGCTCAGTGCGGACGCCTATGAGTGTGAAGACAATCGAGGATGTTGGCCATTAGAGTCGCGCGTCCGATTCTTGGAATGGGTTCAGCGACTCGAACTTCGCCATGAGACCGAGCATATCTGCGTTCTTGAAGACCGCGTTGATGACAAAACGCGCAGGTTTGCTTGTGGCAATCTGCTGTTTGACGTAATGGAAGGCGTCACCGAACATAGCTTCGACCGGGTCAAGAGATTGACAAACGGGCGGGTTACGAAGTTTCCGGATAATGTGAGTCGTATCGGAGAACTGCAGGTACCGCCTGGAACCGAGCGAGCGGCCATCGAGGCGATTATCTTCAATCGCGATTTTAGGTACATCACGTTCGACTACGTTGTGAAGGCTGTCCTGTTCGGCATCATGCCGCCTAACAGGCCTTTGCACCTGGCGCAGGCGCCGTCCGAAGCTGGGCCTTAGATTCCTTAGTAGGGCGCAGTCGCTGCCGCGCAGGTGAAACGCAGAGCCGTTAGGCGGATACGGACAGTTGGAGCAATCGAATCGTAATCGAGAGCGGCAGAGTGCGAGATGCGATGTGGCCTCCTCCTCGTAGTTCAACTGAGCCTTCTCGGCTGCTATGGCCACAAGTTGGGCACCGAGCGATCTCGAGCGGAAGTTCTCGAGCGTATTTCCTTCGTGAGCGATCGGGACGGACGGTCGACGATCTACTCTATATTCCCAGATGGATCTCATCTAACTCCGATAATCTCAGTCTCCATGATCCCTGACGGAGAAATCACCTCTCTGGAGCGTCCCGCTTGGTCACCGGATGGGAGCCGCCTCGCTTTCGCCGCGAGGAGAGAACCAGCCACACGTGGCAATACTACTCTCTACCTGGTAAACGCCAACGGGACCGACCTCAGAAGTATCGGGCCGGGCAATGATGCTGCGTGGTCACCTGATGGAAGAACCATAGCGTTTTCTCAGTGGACAGCCCAGCAGCACATCAATGTGTTTCTGCTGGATCTCGAGCATGAGTCTCTGACGAATCTGACTGACTACCCCACGACGGATAGACAACCGTCATGGTCCCCTGATGGAAAACACATCGCATTCGTCAGTTTCCGCGATTCCTACACTGAGCTATACGTGATGGATGCCGATGGATCCAATCAGCAACGTCTAACGAGTTTTGGTGGAATGACGTTGAACCCCGCATGGTCCCCTGATGGCTCTAGCATCGCTTTCGCGAGCATGCCTCGCGAGACAGACAACATGGACATTTACGTCATCGGAGTCGATGGCGGAGAATTGCGCCGAGTGACCCATGACGTTCACATGGATGCAGGTCCATCATGGTCACCGGATGGGAAGCGCCTTCTGTTCACGAGCTCGCGACACGGTAACCGGGACATCTTCCTGATCGATTTGGATGGGGATGTATTGCAGAACCTTACTCAACATCCGGCTGATGACTGGGTTGAATCGCCGATGGCTTGGTCGAGGCAGGCGCAATGAGGTGCGGGCTCGCCGCCGGAGCCCGGCCAGTACCTGCTACTTAAGGTACCTCTCTCACTATTCACAGTTGCCGTAGCTGTTTAGGTTTCTCACAGGTGTGCTCCGCATCAGGCGCATAAGCTTCCCGACACTCACCACACACCAACTGGTAGCTCGTCTGAAGAGTCGACGGCTCCCAAAGATCTTCCTTGGTGGCACCCTGGCGGCAGCTTCAACGTGATGACGGCCCCGTGCACGCCCGCTTTCACCTGCGAACGCGTCATCCTCGGCAGGAGGCGGTCCATGACGCTGTCGGCAGCGCTGATCCTGTCTCGGTGTGCGCGTTCTCGTCGTTCATCAGGTGCTGGTAGATGTCGGCTGCTGTCGGCAACATCGTCGCCGTGCCGCAGAACTCGCGGCGCGCGCACCGGCCTTGCTGAGTCGCAAGCAATTTGTGCACATGCGTCTTCGGGCAGCCGGTGCAGTCAACGATGGATCTAGGCGAGAGGCCGAGGGCGGCGAGTCTGAGGATGAGCTGTTGGCGTTCTGAGAGGCTACGAGGGTTCCAGCTTGTTACGGCGTCAAGCAATTGGGGTCCTTCTGGTTGGAGTTGACAAATACGATCAATTCTGAGGAAAATTAGCCTGCGGCGAGGTTAGTCTCCAAACTTCCAGTTAGCTAGCCACTCAAACACCATCCCAGCGCTCGCCAATCTCGTATCACGAGATACGTACAACCCCTTATGGCCCAAAGTGTCGACGATGTGTTGATAGGTGAATTGAATAACTTTAGATAGCTCAACTAGGGGAACAAGTGTGTGTCAAGGATCGCTCAAGACCCGAATATTAGCCGAAATAGTAGTTCAATCAGGTAAATCGGCCAAGAATCATAACATCTTGTCTCAAATTCATAAGGTATCTGCCAGTTGGGTCACATATATTCCGGCATGCGCGCATAAGGAGGTTTCTATGCATACCGTTCGACAACTATTCCGGGCGGCTGCTGTCATGGTGTTCTCTGTTGCACTTTCCTGCAGCCAGTCGGCTCAGCCCGAAACAGGGTGTTCTCAAACGACAGAGCCGGCGTTGGTGGCAGCGATTCAAGCGGACACTATTGGTGACTGGCAAGACTCCGTCGAAAGGCTCATTGAGTCTGTTCCCCCCGACTCGGTTGTGCGCCTTGCTGTCGTTTACGTGTCCAAACCAACGGAACAAGACCGACAATTCCTGCTGGAACTGGAAGTAACGATCATATATGAGTTCCAAGGGCTACATGCCTTCGGTGTGGCGATCCGCGCAGATAGGCTCGGAACGTTAGCCGGCTCTGAGCGAGTATTGTTTATCAGCGTCGGCGCGGAAGCGTGCCCCTCGGCTGCAACTAAGTGAACAAGCGCACAAAGAGATGGTACCATGAGGATACGATTTCTCTTGGCGGCCAGCATGTCTATTGGGCTCCTTTCCTGTGGTGAGCGGGCGGCGCTTTCACTGCCTGACCGTGGTGGATCAGTTCACGCGCGAGAGTCTGGCCGTCGAGGCGTGGAGAATCGACTACAACCAGGTGCGTCCGCACAGCTCTCTGGGCAATCTCACCCCTGAAGAGTTTGTGGGTAGTCTTGAAGAGAAGAAAGAGTCAAACCAGCTGGCGGCTGTTGCATAAAGGCTGGATCAAAGTTGGGGAGCACCTCACTGGAAAGACCGGCATTCAAGGAGGGAGGTGCAGTATGAACGGCAGACTAGCTCGTTCTCTGGTCTATTCTCTATTCGTGGTCGTTTTGGTTTCATGTACCGACGATCCAGCGGCCGCGCCCGATTGCATGGTTGAAGATCTAGCGCTCGCCGCGTCGGCCGCGGTGGACTCGGTCTGGCAAGACAAGCTTCTCACGTATGTTGAAACCCATGAGCCGGAAGACACTGCGACTTTTGTCATCACTCCGGAATCGGAGCTTCTGCAGAACGCCGTCGCGGAAGCAGGCGGAACGGTTGCCCATGTATTCCACTCGTTTAACGGGTTTCTGTCGTTCATGAGAGTCGCCGATCTTCCGCGGCTTCTTGAAATTGAAGGAATTGTGAATCTTACTTTTGGTGCCCTAGGAGAACAGCCGGGTTCGTGCACCTGACGGCACGCTGCGAACGGCTCAGCGAGCGATGTCTATTGCCGGCATCAGGCATCGGTTTCCAGGCGCCCGCCAGCAGCGAAGACCTTTGTGCTCGTTTTCGGTTCTCTAAAGGTGCCACCGTCTCCAGGAATCTGTAGCCTGACACTATGATCGTCGAGCGATCGTCGGAAAGCGGGTCCTATAGCCAAGAACCTGGTCGCCAACCAAGAAAGGGCGATCATGACAACGCCCCTAAGCTTCTCCGGGTGGGTGTACCTTCAGCGATAGTGTATGCTAAAGGGAACACCTACTTAACTCAGATAGCATGAGGTGAGGATTCTTGGACAGGCACAAAGGAATCGCAAGCTGACGAGAGAAGGGAGCACTTCAAGATGTGTCGACAAATTTGCCCTATGGCGTTGTTCACAGCGATGGCCGCTCTGTGTATTGGCTGCGATGGCGGCACGCCGATACCTCAAGAACCTGTTTTGCTCGACGAGTATGAGTTGCACTACACCGAGTCTGGGTGCTTCGCTGTTCTTGTTGACGACGCCGTAGGATCTCAGCGTGACACAATCCCATTTCAGTGTGGCAGGCTGAACGTCCGGTTCGTTAGTAAGCTGCTTCGGGAGGATGTAGCCAAGTTTGCTGCGCAACTGGGTGGCGAGTTGAAAAAGACCGGTCCGCAGCTCGGCGATTCGGTCATCCACGCAATTATCGCTGTGGAGGTTATGGCTGAGAAGAAGGCTATCGAAGAAGCTCGTGCAGACTCAAGGGTGGATTCAGCCAATCTCGACTTTCTGATCATCGGAACAATTAGCTAGATCGACCTTGCCCACCAACGCAGCCAGTAACGACCAATCGAACTAGAGGAGTACGCAGATGAACCGCATTCGATGGTCCGTCGGGTTAGCTCTTCTGTTCATAAGCTCAGCTATGGCATGTGATGACCCCACAAGCGAGGCCCCCCAGAAGCGTACCGCGTCACCTTCCGATGTCAGTGCTCTACTCTCAGCGTTAGCCAACTCCGAATCTGGTGAGTTGGTAATCGGCCTCAAGGCACCGCACGAGCCACGCGGCATCAGACTCAGTGGCGTGATCTTGCCGGAGCAGGCGCGACGCCAGGCTGAAAACGCTATCAAAGCCAGGTTCCGAAGTCTGAAGATTGTCCGAGGCGTCGAGAGGCACTTCTTTGAGAGAGTGGGATTTCAGGCATCGATTAGGCAGGCGACGAGCCACTCAATGGTCGTAGCGGCGCCGCCAGATAGTCAGTTGCTTGAACGTCTCGTCAGACACCCAAATGTCGACTTTGTTTCCCCGAGACGGTTGCTTTTCTTCGAAAGATCATCTGCTGAGGCTACTACAAGAGCTATTTCGTCCTCGGCTGGAGCTACGTTCGAGTTCACTCCTTGGGGGATCGATTCTGTGCGGGCGCCAGCAGTATGGGATAGTGTTCGCGGGCGAATCAGTATTGCCATTATTGACACCGGAGCTGATTTTTATCCGTTCGAGCATCCCGATCTAGAGTGTGTAATCCCACCCGGTGAAACCAGTTGCGGTAGTGTGTTTATCAACATGGCTTTCGATCCGCTGGACCCTCTCGCGTACCCTGAGGCTTGCCAATTCCTTAACCAGGAATGTTTCTATGAAGAGGTTTACCACGGAACGGGGGTTGCCGGCACCTTTGTTGCGAGTGAGAACGGTGCCTTCTCAATCGGAGTCGCTCCTGGAGCCTGGTGGCGATACTATTACAAAATAGCATATGATTCTGTGGCCAACGGAGTCCCGATCTTCGTCGTAAGGCCGTCAGATTGGGAGCTTGCGATAGACGACATCATTGAAAAGAACGATGCCGCACTAAATCCGACGATCCGAATCGTCGTGACCGGCATCGGTGCTAACACGAACGATCCTAATGAGCTGCCGGAGTTAAGAGCTGCGTTTGCTAGGCTGGTCTTCAGACTCAGAGCAGTATACTTCGTAGCCGCATCAAATTCCAGTAACATCGGCGTTCCAGCGGTCTGGTCGGAGGCGGTTGCTGTAGCGGCAATCGGTAGAAACTATTTTCCCGCTTTTCAGACAAACGGACCCGAGTTGGATTTCGTTGCGCCGGGTTGGCAGCTAAATGACATCACGTGGAACCGCAACGATGAGTTCCTCGGTACGGCAACGAAAAGTGGTAATTCCTATGCAGTGGGAATAGTTGCAGGGATCGCGGCGCTTGCCTGGGAAACCGACACCTCACAAACACCTGGTGAAATCAGATCCAGGCTGCGGCAGACTGCGATAGACTTGGGCCCTCCTGGTAGAGACAACGATACGGGATTTGGAATGCCTGACGCCTGGTGTGCTGTCGAGTTCTTCAGGGGTTGTGATCATGTCTTCGGTCCCCAACCACCGTTCAACCCAGGTGCCGCACCGTTATCCGTTGCGATAAACGGTCCCGCGTTCGTTCCTCAGAATCATGAATGCACATGGATAGCGAATACGTCAGGAGGCGAGTTGCCCTTAGAGTTTGAATGGTTTCGGGACGGGCAGCTTGTTTCTCAAACTGACATATATACAGATGACACAGGTTCAAACGATTTTGGACTTCAGCTTGAAGTCACAAGCTGGGAAGGACAGACCAGCTCAGATGACGCAAGCGTCGTGATCTCACTTGGAATGGGTGACTGTTTCGAGGTTAACTAGATCGCTGTCGGGGGCGACGACTATATAATGCAGTCTTTGTGCTCTTCGTCGCTTTAATCTCTCTCAGCGATCACTAGATCGTCGGGGGAGTATAGGCCAGGTGTATAAGGGGCAACGCAGTTCTTCCTCTCGGGCTTTGGCTCGCGCTCTCAGCTCTAAGACAAACGCGAAATTAGCATATGCAGCACCGACTGAGTCGCGTACGGCGGATAATCCTGGTGCTCGGACTTCTCGTACTGGCTTCGTCCACGGTCTATGTACCTTGGCAGGCGAGCTACCGCCGAACGGTTGGCAGGATCTAAATGTCGCTTATAGGCGTGGCGTTAGCGGCGTGGGGTCAGTGTGGGTCGACTACAGACGCATCCTGCTCTCTTGGGTTGGAATCGTGACAGGAGCCGGGACGCTGTTGTTCCTGGTAGGCGTTGGCGCCGAGCGACGTGCTCGGGCCTCGAACGACTGATTTGACGATCCGTTGATAGTGCCGTTGATGTTCATCGACACTATGGCAGATGAGCCTATTCGCCGAATCATATCGCCCGCCATCGGCGCCACCATCGCTGGGTTGCGCTACGAGCCTAACGCGGGCTTCGTGGTGATTGAGCTGGATAGCGGCGAGGAGCTGTGGGTGAGCGCGGATTACTGCGGATACCATCTTGTTATGAGGGACAGCAATATTCAGAAGGGAGCCACCTAGCGTGAACGATTTGGCTGTCTATGTCGGACTTGTTTGGCTAGGTGCGTTGTGGGGCTCAGGCTTCTGCGCAGGACGTGCAAACGCAGCCAGCATTGACAGGGATAGGACAAAGCAAATGCAAATAAGATCAGGTGTAGTTGAGAGAAGTCCAGCAGAGAATGAACTCGGTCAGGAGTACGGGCAATGGGTCTTTAGCTCCGTGGTGTTGGGGCTAGTCGCCGCTGCTACGATATTCATCAGCGTGGCCATACTCAGGTAACTACACGAGCTGTGGGTGCAGGCGGATGGGGAGGGGTATCATATCTTCGCAATTAACAACCTCGACGATGCGAGCGAGCGCGAGCCAAAGGGATTCAATGTCCTGTCGGGCAACGGTTGGGGGGCGGGCGGCGCGCTGAGCATCTCACCAGTCTTCAACTGGCTTCGCCGCACCCTCAAAGCACCATTCGACTAGGTAGCTTGCAGGTTGATCGGCCATGTTGATATCGGGGTTGTACCACTGCGCGTCGGCTACACACGCCGCCACAAGCTCCAGTTTTTTTTGCTGATCGTGCTGCCACCACATCCAGACCACCGCTGCCAGCAGCACACCCGCAGTCATGCTTTGACGTGATTCCCAGGGTTTATCGGTGGGGTTTGGTTCTCCCAGGAGGAAACTCAGTCCCGCGTATAAAAAAGAGTACGCGAGCAACCCTACCACGGGTGCGAAGAGGCCCAAGACGGCTGCCGTCACTAACGTATCGCCAAGGGATGTCTGCGAATCGCGAGTCAGTACCACGAATAAGAAGATAGCGATACCCGGAGACGACATCGCGACGGCTTCTCGCCAACCCTTCAGATAGTTCTTCATAGTCATGATTGCCGTTTCCTCCAGTTATGCCCCAAGAATCCGACACCCGAGTGGGCGTGCAGGCTGGTATTTCTGGTTTCCTGCCGTCCTATTTCGGGTTAACGGTCAAGTAATCGTTTGCGAACTTGTCTATGTACTTGGCTACATCGTCCAGCACGTCGCTACGAAAGCTAGTGACTGGCCCAGGCGAGTTACCAATTGGGGTGTCGCGATTATATGCGTTGAGCGTAATCCCGCTATAGTAGGTCGCGTTTTCGTCCCACAACTTGCGCGATGCAGATAACAACTAAATCGGTTACCCAAGTGAACTGCATACGCTGCAGTTAACCATTACATGCGCACCCCGGCCCTTTATGGCAGGTCTTGCTCCTGGAGATGCATGAGTTCCCGCAAGCTTTTCCTTTCTTGCATATCTTGCAACAGGTTCTTACTTGTGTTGCCGAGCCAGCAGGTGTGCGCGTCAGCTTGTTCTCGGGCGCGTATCCCTTCACGCTTTCGCCGTTCACGATCACCGTTGCAGGACACCAGCCCGAGTCGCACTCGCTGATTGTCAGCTTCTGATCGCGCTGTACTGTTACGAGCGCTTTTGCGTCGGACGCGGGCTCCGCGCGAAGCGTGAATTGCTCTTTCGCGTAGCGTGTCGATTCCTGAAGAGCGCAAGCGTCTGTTGGGAGAAGGGACGTCGAAACGAGCAGGAGAGGCAGCAGGGCAGTGAGAATAATCCGTATCATGGACGTGCCTCCAGGGTGGAAGCTGGCGGGGCTCTGAGCAATGTAGTAAGATAGACGACCGAACGCTACCATTCTATACGGGAATCCGCGTACATGGCCGAACTCAACTACGCGCCCTCACCGTAGGAGGACCCATGAGAGCGTTCCTGGCTGTCGCCTCAGTTGTCATCGCCTTCGCGCCCGCCTCAACTCATGCGCAGTCCTGCCGCTGCGAAGTCTCAGATCGCCATGAAGCGGCCTACAACATCCTTCTCAATCTCACCGACGCTGAGAATGCCGACGTCGAGCTGATTCACCTGCCTTACGGCGTTCCCACGTCGCCGACCTCTAACGAGCGCCTCCTGCATCAGGATGAATACATCATCGGGTACGACGACGACCTGCGCGTACCCACATGGGTGGCGTATCGCCTGACGGCGGATGATCTCAGGTGGGGACGCCCCAGGACTCGGTGCTTCCGTCGAGATCCCCGGCTCGATGAAGAAGAGGCCGCCTTCTGTGCAGATTACGAGGAACCCATCTTTGATCGCGGTCACATGGTTCCAAACGCGGACATGGTGCGCGACGAAGCGGCCATGATCAACACCTACATTTTCTCGAACATGGTTCCGCAACATGACCGCTTCAATCAGGTGATCTGGAAACGATTGGAGGGATATGTGAGGGATTGGGCCGTCTCGAAAGACACGATCTTCGTCATCACTGGAGCGGTGTTTGATCGCGACAGCAACGGGCAGCGCGATGATGATGCTACCGCCGAGCGTGTTGACCCACGTGATCGTGTCGCGATCCCCACGCACTTCTACAAGATCATCCTGCATGAGCGTCCCAACGGCTTCATCGAAAGCATGACCTTCTTGCTCCGGCATGTCGATGATACACCGACGGGCGCCGTCCCCTCAGATCGCTTCCTCAACGATCACCTGACGACCATCGATGAAATCGAAGCACTAACCGGCATCGACTTCCTGGTTGGCCTGAGAAGCGAGAATCCAGCGAAGGAAGCGGCAGTGGAGCGGTTTGTGGCGGCAGAGATGTGGGCGCGTAACTAATGGCTGATCAAGGCGTTGATAATGTGTTGACGCTGCTCTCGCACCTTGGGCGGCATGAACCAGGAACGAATTCGCCGAATCAGATCACCCGCCATCGGCGCCACCATCGCCGGGCTGCGCTACGAGCCTGACGCGGGCTACGTGGTGATCGAGCTGGATAGCAGCGAGAAGTTGTGGGTGCAGGCGGATGCGGAGGGGTATCATGTCTTCGCAACTAGCAACCTCGACGATGTGAGCGAGCGGCGGCCGCAAATCACGACCCCTTGCATCGCAATAAACCTTGCAGGATGCAATACCAGGCGACGGTCCGCCGCCCTCGCGTTCCGCTGCAAGTATAGACACGTACCGCAGTAGAGTGAAGCGCGGAAGGCTGGCATGACTTCTGCTGTTTATCTTCTCCCCCCGGCTAGCACAGAATCCGCCCCAGTGTTGGCGTCCTGGAGTTCCGGACCAGCCCTGGGAGGGCGTATGGCACAGACTCGAAGTGGTTTCACGCTGATCGAACTGCTCATTGTGGTAGTCATCATCGGTATTCTCGCCGTCATCGCTGTGCCGACGTATTCCAATACGAGGGAGAAGGCCTTCGACGCTGCGGCAGTCTCCGATCTCAGGAATGTGATAGCTGCTGCGGAGGCTTACTACGCCGACAACCTTACCTACCCGTCGAACATCGCGGATACGGATTTCAGTCCCTCACCCGGCGTTACGTTCACAACGTTCAAGCTCGAAACGAAGAACGGGACTCAATC
>SDBV01010920.1_pt1 | contig 11849 bp, 9 predicted proteins | sample 2277081 | NCBI WGS metagenome assembly SDBV01 (sample SAMN10402039, study PRJNA504765) | marine sediment metagenome | isolation source: marine sediment core GS10_PC15, 223 cmbsf | place: Arctic Ocean: Southern Knipovich Ridge | collected 2010
CGGAGTTTAGTCATTGGGATTTGGGATTTGATTAGATCAATTAGAGTAATTAGAGCAATTAGAAATTTAATTATAGTCCGTGTTAATCTGTGGCGAAAAAATAAACTTGCTAAATTTAGGTATTTACTTATTGTATAAACTCTATTTAAAATGAACATTAAAGTTATTATCAAAGAAAAAGTAATTGAAGCAGTTAATAATTATTACAATAAAGCTATTGAACAGGAAAGTATTCAGGTTCAGAAGACTCCTGATGAATTTGAAGGTGATTTAACAGTTGTTGTTTTTCCTTTTTTGCAATTTTCAAAGAAATCTCCAGAGCAAACCGGAAAAGAGATTGGGCAATATTTAAAAGAAAATATAGAACAGGTTGCTAATTTTAATGTAATTAAAGGATTTCTGAATCTAATTATTGATAATTCATACTGGTTATCTTTTCTTAATCAGGCATATTCAATTAAAAATTATGGTTTTTGTTCTATAAGCCCTGATGCTCAAACAATAATGATAGAGTATTCTTCGCCTAATACCAATAAACCTCTACATCTTGGTCATATTCGTAATAACTTGCTGGGGCATTCTTTATCTGAAATTTTAAAAGCTAATGGCAATAAAGTTATTAAAGTAAATCTGGTTAATGATAGAGGAATACATATCTGCAAGTCTATGATTGCATGGAAAAAGTGGGGCAGTGATAAAACCCCTGAAAATACAGGGAAAAAGGGAGATAGTTTAGTAGGTGATTATTATGTAAAATTTGACAAAGAATATAAAAAGCAAATCTTAGAGTTGAAAAATAAAGGATTTACAGAAGATGAAGCTATGAGTAAAGCACCCTTAATATTAGAAGCACAGGAAATGCTCAGGAAATGGGAAACAAAAGATAAAGAAACAATTGACCTGTGGACAAAGATGAACACCTGGGTTTATAAGGGCTTTGATGAAACTTATAAAAAGTTAGGTATTGATTTTGATAAAATTTATTACGAATCAGAAACTTACCAATCAGGCAAAACTATTGTTTCGGAAGGTCTGGAAAAAGGAGTTTTATTCAAAAAGAAAGATAACTCTGTTTGGGCTGATTTATCAAAAGAAGAGCTTGAAGAAAAATTATTACTGCGTTCTGACGGCACTTCTGTTTATATAACTCAGGATATCGGAACAGTTTATCAACGGTTTAATGAATTTACAATTGACAAATTGATTTATGTTGTAGGGAATGAACAGAATTATCATTTTCAGGTTTTATCTGTTGTGCTTGATAAATTAGGATATCCATGGGCTAAAAATTTATACCATCTTTCTTATGGAATGGTTGAACTTCCTTCGGGTAAAATGAAATCCCGCGAAGGAACCGTTGTTGATGCAGATGATTTGATTGATGAAATGATTAAAACAGCACGAAAAACTTCCAAAGACTTAGGAAAATTAGACAACTGTTCTGAACAAGAAATAGAAAAAATTATTAATATCATTGCTCTTGGGGCATTAAAATATTTTATTTTAAAGATTGAGCCAAAGAAAAATATGCTTTTTGATCCTGAAAAATCTATTGATTTCAACGGAAATACAGGACCTTTTATTCAATATACTTATGCACGAATTCAATCGGTTTTAAGAAAAGCTAAAGAGCAAAACATTTTAATCCCCAAGAGTATTGAAACATCTTTATCACTAAGTAAAAAAGAGATTCAATTAATAACGCTGCTCTTTGAATATCCCGGGAGCATTAAAGAAGCAGGCGAAAGTTTAAGCCCTGCATTAATTGCCAATTATGTGTATGAGTTAGCTAAAGAATACAATCAGTTCTACCATGATTTTGCGATTTTAAAAGCCGAAAATAAAGAATTAAGGGATTTTAGGTTAGTTTTATCCACGGTAATTGCACAAATTATTCAATCTTCAATGAGATTATTAGGGATTGAGGTTCCTGAAAGAATGTAAATAGAGTCTATTCATAAATAGTATATTTTATGTTGAAATTTTGGATTTACGATTTACGAATTTCCTTAAATTAGCAAGTCTTAGAAATAATTTTATAAAGCCACTGATTAACACGGATTTTAAAGGGGATATAAATCCTGCTAAATTAGATACAAGTAGGCAGTTGACAGTAGGCAGTAGGCAATTTGTTTTTTTGTCAACTGCCTATTGTCAACTGTAAATTTGTTTTTTATCCGTGTTAATCTGTGGCGAAAAAATAAACTTGCTAAATTTCTAAAATATAATATTAATTTTAGGAAATTTTTAAAATCACTTTTTTATGAAAAATCTAATATTATACAGATTATTTTGTTTTACAATTTTGTTGTTTGGCATAAGCTATTTTGTTGAAGCACAGAAAATTGAAAATCAAAATTCTTTAATATGGGAAATATCAGGTAATGAGCTGGAAAATCCATCTTATTTATTCGGCACAATCCATATAATACCAAAAAAAGATTATTTTTTTACAGATTTAATGAAAGAAAAGTTTATTAGCTGTGAAGCCCTTGTAATGGAGGTGGATTTGAATATGTCTTTTAAGGAAAAGATTGATATTGCCAAGGAAATATTCCTTCCTTCGGGTAAGACACTAAAAGATTATATGAGTGAAGATGATTTTAATATTTTTTCAGCTTATATTCTGGATACCTTAGAGTTAAAAAAATCAAAACTTGAAAAAAGATACATTCGTATAAAACCTTTTTTTACGTATGGTCTGATATTAAAGGACAAGTTAGGGAAGGTAAAAGTATATGAAAATAAATTAAATAAACTGGCAAGTAAAAATAAAATGAAAACAATTGGGCTTGAAACTATTGATGAACAAATATCAATTGTAAATAAAATTAGTATAGAAGACCAGGTAGAAATGTTCCTGGGAACCAGGGATTATGATATTATTGATGAATATAACCGGCTTTTGAAAGCATATAAACAACAGGATATATCGTCGCTTTATGAATTATCAAAGGAAACTGACGAATTTGCTGATTTTGAACAGGATTTTTTAATAACTAGGAATAAGAACTGGGTACCTGAAATTGAAAAATTTATTAATCATCAAAGCACCTTTATTGCTGTTGGCGCTCTTCATCTTGGCGGTCCCGAAGGAGTAATAAATCTATTAAGGGAAAAGGGTTATACTGTAAGAGCATTGACTAATAACAATTAGAAATTATCCGCCATAGAATCTATAAAAAAAATCATGTAAATCCTGTTTACCCTGTGGAATTTATGAAACAATTATTCCATAGGGTTAATCTTGTCAAAATAATATTATGAAACTATTTCAAATTTTATCAATAATTACTATCATATTTTTTTTGTCTTCCTGTGGTGAAAATCATTCAAAAAAAATAACTTATTATCACATCAAAAGTGAAAATCCAAATGCTCTATTAGCTACCGAAGTAATAGCAACTTATGTAGTAAATCTTGAAAAAGAAAACGATAACATTTTACCATTTCTTAAGGATTTTGACAGCAAAATATTTATTGCTCATCTTATAAACAAAGTACTATCAGGCGATATAAAGGCATATTCTTATTTAAGCGATATACAATTAACTATTGATGAACTAAATATCTGCTGTGGAAAAAGTATTGATACAATAATTGCAGAAGACATTAATACAGGAGAGTTTGTAGAGAAAATTGTGAAAAATGAATTTAATCAAAATGAAGTTAAAGAATTAGTTTTTAAGGAAGAATGGCATTTTGATGACAAATATTTTACTATGGAAAAGGTAGTTCTATGTTTAGGTCTTGTAAGATATTACTACCGTGATAATGATATTAACAAAGAAAACTTAATAAAAACGGTATTGTTTACTATACATAATGATGATATTCAAAATACCCGTCCCGGCAAAATGTCTGGAGGCGGACAGGAAGATAACAATCATTATGATTTCATTAAAGAAGTAAAAAATTTAACTGTTCTTACTACAAAAGCAGAATATATGATAAGTCTTGAAAAAGATAAAAGTACACTTCCGTTTCTTGAAGGTTTAGATACTAAAAAATTCATTAATATTATATTAAACAAAGTATTATCAGGTGAGGTAAAGGCTTATAATTATTTTTCAGATAAGCTTAAACAATTAAGTGTTGAAGAAATAAAAGAAAAATTTGGAGCTATCAACGATACAATAATGGTAGAAGACGTTGAAACAGGCGAAATGATGATAAAAATTATTGAACCTGAAATTTGTCCCGAAGAAATTCAAAGCCTGGTTTTTATTGAAGAATGGTACCTGGACGAAAATAAATTTATGCTCTACAAAAAGGTCGTTGGTATTGCCCCTGTTAGAGAATATTTCCGCGAAGATGATATTAACTACGAAGAAAAACTAAAAACCGTTCCATTTGTTGTATACTTTAATAAAGCTCCAAGTCCCAAATTCCAAGCTCCAAGTTCCAAGAGGGAAGAGCCAATATAAAGCTCCAAGTCCCAAACTCCAAATTCCAAGACCCAAATTCAAAACACTCTTGGAGCTTGAGACTTGGGGCTTGGGGCTTGGAATTTTGTAAAATTAAATATATTCCTGACATTATGATCAGACACTATTTAATGAATAATCTTTTCTTTGTCGTATTTTCCCTTCTGAAGATTTTTTTGTATCTGAGCAAAAGCATTAATAGTATATTCAACATCTTCTAATGTATGCATTGCTGTAGGAATAAGTCGTAACATTATAACATCTTTCGGTACAACAGGATAAACTACAATTGAACAGAATATATTGAAATTTTCTCTAAGATCAACTGTAACATTTGCACCTTCAGCTACACTTCCTGAAAAAATAACAGGGGTAACCGGCGATTCTGTATTTCCTATATTAAATCCATTTTGGCGTAAACCTTTCTGTAAAGCATTTACTATAGTCCACATCTTTTTACGAAGCTCGGGCTTTGTTTTAAGTAATTCCAAACGCTTCAAAGCTCCAATTACCATTGGCATTGGAAGAGATTTTGCATATATCTGCGAACGCATATTATATGCCAAAAAATTTATAACATCTTCGTTGCAGGCAATAAATGCACCTATTCCTGCCATTGCTTTTGCAAATGTTGCAAAATATAAGTCTATTCCCGACTGAACACCTAAATGTTCACCTGTTCCAGCACCATTACTTCCCATCGTTCCGAAACCATGTGCATCATCAACTAATAATCTAAAATTAAACTTGCTTTTTAAATCAATAATATCTTTAAGCTTTCCTAAAGTACCCGACATCCCAAATACTCCTTCTGTAATAACTAAAATTCCCCCACCGGATTTTTTTGTATTTATAGTTGCTCTTTCTAATTGCTTCTCTAAATTATTAATATCGTTATGTGGAAATACATACCGTTGCCCCATGTGTAATCTTACACCGTCAACTATACAGGCATGTGATTCAGAGTCATATACTATAACATCTTTTCTTCCAACCAGGGCATCAATTATTGAAACCATTCCCTGATAACCGTAATTAAGAAGATATGCATTTTCTTTTTCCTCAAATTCCGCTAATTTGTTCTCCAGCTCTTCGTGTTTATTGGTCTGCCCCGACATCATTCTTGCACCCATCGGGTATGCCAAACCCCACTGCTTAGCAGCTTCTGCATCAACTTCTCTTACTTCAGGATGATTAGCCAAACCTATATAATTGTTTAAACTCCAGGTTAGAACCTCTTTTCCTCTGAACTTCATTTTACTGGAAATTTCCCCTTCTAATTTAGGAAACGTAAAATACCCATGTATCTCTTGCTGATACTGACCTAAAGAACCTCTGTCGGCTTTTATTTTATCAAAAATGTTCATCGAATAAAATTTATGTTAATACTAAATATTTGCAAAAGTAACATTTTTAAAATAATTTTAAGTATCATTGTCTTTTTATTTTTACTAAAAAAATAAAAAATATTTTTGCATTAATTACTTTATAATTTTGAATATAAAATTGTATCTTTGCAAAATTGTAAAAGTATATAATGAAACAATTTTTTTTAACTAAATCAATAATATTATCGGTTTTATTCTTATTTTTGTCCTGCAGTGAATATCAAAAGTTATTAAAAAGCTCTGATTTTAACTTAAAGTATGAAAAAGCAGTAGAATATTATAAGGATAAAGATTTTTTCAGAGCAAACTCATTATTTGAGGAATTGCTTACAATATATAAAGGTACCATTCGTGCCGAAGAAGTTTATTATTACTATGCTTATTGTTATTATGGTCAACAAGAATATATACTTGCAGGATATCATTTCAGAAATTTTGCTAAAACCTATCCCTATAGTAAGCATACTGAGGAATGTCAGTTTTTAGGCGCATATTGTTATTTTTTAAATTCACCTGTTCCGAGTTTAGATCAATCAAATACCTATAAAGCAATCAATGAATTACAGCTTTTTATTAATAAATATCCTAATAGTACAAGAATTAACGAATGTAACGAGTTAATTGATAAATTAAGAAATAAGCTAGAAACCAAGTCTTTTAATAATTCAAAATTATATTTTGATTTGGGTAATTATAAAGCTGCTATAACCAGCTTAAAAAATAGCTTAAAAGAATACCCTGATTCTAAATATAGAGAAAATTTATTATTTCTAATTTTAAAATCAAGTTATTTATTAGCTGAAAATAGTATTGAAAAGAAAAAAAAAGAAAGATACCAATCAACTATAAATGAATATCATGCTCTGATTTCTGAATATCCTGATAACGAATATTTGAAAGAATCACAAAAAATGTATGAGCATTCGGTGAAAGAATTAAAGTAACTATTGCAAATATTTTTTCCATATTCAACAATTTAACAGTTTAGCAATTTAGCAATTTAGCAATTTAATTTCACTTATTAATTGAACACCATGGATTATAAAAAAACAAAAGCACCGGTAACAACTCTTCCACAAGATATTAATAAATTGGAAGATGAAACGGGTAATATTTACGAATCTTTAGTTATTATTTCTAAAAGATCTAATCAAATTAGTATTGAAATGAAAGATGAATTGAACAAAAAACTTGAAGAATTTTCATCATATAATGATAATCAAATTGAAGAGATCTTTGAAAACAGAGAGCAGATTGAAATTTCAAAATTTTATGAACGTCTGCCCAAACCTGCTTTAATAGCTCTTCAAGAATTTTATGACAAAAAAATATATTATAGGAATCCTGATAAACCTGATAAATAATAAATAAAAGTGGTAACCTTTTATTTGATATTTAACCATTAGATACTGGGTGCTGGGTGCTGGATATTGGATAAGTATCGTCTCAATAATTAATGGTAAATCCCATATGTACGACTGCACGAAAGCATGAAGGCACGATTGCACGATAGCTTGACTGCACAATTATACGACTGCACGATTGCGAGATTACAAGATCGCACGATTTGATGATTGTATTGCACATTATATATTAATACCATTACTTTTTGAGCGAATACTTGGATAAAGCAAAGGGGCAGAGAAAATCCTTTGCGTTCTTTGCGTCTTTGCGAGATAAATTTTTGCGAGATAAATTTTGCGAGAAATAAATGGGTGTATGCTAAAAGGGAAAAAAATAATTTTAGGAATTACTGCAAGCATAGCCGCTTATAAATCTGCTGAGCTTATCAGATTGCTAATAAAAGAAGGTGCAGAAGTAAAAGTTGTAATGACACCTTATGCAAAGGAATTTATTACTCCTGTTACTCTTGCTACGTTATCAAAAAATACTGTTCTGAGTGATTTCTTTTCTTACGATGATGGTGAATGGAACAATCATGTTGAATTAGGCAACTGGGCTGATTTAATGTTAATAGCTCCGGCAACTGCAAATACAATAGCAAAAATGGCTCAGGGCGTATGTGACAATCTATTGCTAACTACTTATCTATCTGCAAGATGTCCTGTTATGATTGCTCCTGCAATGGATATAAATATGCTTAAACATCCTTCTACAACAAAAAATATTAAAACATTACAATCTTATGGAAATATTATAATCCAACCATCAACAGGGGAACTGGCAAGCGGTCTGCACGGTAAAGGACGAATGGAAGAACCTGAAATTATAATAAAAAAGAGCATAGAAATTCTTGCATCCAAAAAAAAAAAACGAATTCTCGGGACAAAAAAATTCCTTGTAACAGCCGGACCAACTTACGAACCTATTGACCCTATCAGGTTCATCTCAAATCACTCATCAGGTAAAATGGGTTACGCAATTGCCGAACACTTAGCAGAACAGGGTGCAGCTGTTACATTAATTAGCGGTCCCACTTCACTAATTACTGAACATAAAAATATTAATATTATTTCGGTTGTTTCAGCAGAGCAAATGTATAATGCCTGTATAAGCACTTTTCCAATGGTTGATTGTGCAATAATGACAGCAGCTGTTGCCGATTTCACACCTGTTTCATTACACAATAATAAAATAAAAAGAAGCAGTGATAATATCACGATAGAACTAAAACCTACTATTGATATTGCTGCTGAACTTGGAGGTTTGAAAAAAAACAATCAAATTATTGTTGGATTTGCTCTTGAAACCGATAACGAAATAAAAAATGCCAAATTAAAACTAAAGAAAAAAAACTTTGACTTTATAGTGCTTAATTCTTTAAATGACAAAGATGCCGGTTTTAATCACGATACTAATAAAATAACTATTATTGATAAGCACAACAATATTAAAAAATTTGAGTTAAAACATAAAACTCAAGTTGCCAAAGATATTGTTGATAAACTTATAGAAATTATAAATCAAAAACAAAGGAATAAGGGTATAAGGGTAAAAAGTAAAATGTAAATCTATGCCGAAGGTATCCTTTTCCCGAAAGGACTCCTTTGGAGCAGAAAAATCGTAAATCATAAATATACTTTATCTAGTTTTTAGACTCTATATATAATTCAATGAACCGGATAAGAAAAATATTAATAATATTACTTTTTCTCATAATTAGCAATTCTATAATTGCTCAGGAGCTTTTTTGCAGAGTTCAGGTTGCTCATCAATCTTCAGAGCTTCAGGGCGATTTTATCAAAAGATTAGCCGAAGCCCTGCAAAAAGATATTTATGAGTTTATGAACAATCGTAAATGGACCAACCACGTTTATAGCAATGATGAACGTATTGAATGTAACATCTTTATTAATTTAACAGACCAAATTACCTCTGATGAATTTAAAGGAACTATCCAGATTCAATCTAACCGACCGGTGTTTAATTCAACTTACAACTCTGTAATGTTTAATTATTTAGATAAAAATTTTCATATCCACTATACTGAATATCAGCCATTAGAATTTAATGAAACAACTCATATCTCAAATTTAACATCTATTTTAGCATTTTATACTTATATCATACTTGGGTTAGATTATGATTCTTATTCCCTGGAAGGGGGCTATGAGTATTTTAGGAAAGCCGAAACTATTGTAAACAATGCACAAAACGCTCAGGAAAGAGGATGGAAAGCTTTTGGAGATACAAAAAACAGGTATTGGCTGGTAGAAAATATTTTGAACGAAATTTATAACCCTATTCACGAATGTATATACCGATACCATAGATCAGGACTGGATGTTATGACCGAAAAACCCGATGAATGTCGCGAAGTAATTGTTGAATGTATGGAATTACTACAAAAAGTTCATAAAGCTAAGCCGGGTTCTTTTCTAATGCAATTATTCTTTACTGCTAAAGCCGATGAACTGGTTAATATTTTTTCAGAAGCATTCCCTGATGAAAAAAACAGAGTATTTATGATTTTAAATAAAATAGACCCCGCTAATATTGCTAAATATTCAAAGATTAAAAAGTAGAAAACCGATGCCAATATACAAATGAATACTAATAATGCTAATAAACCCGATGGAAAGTTAATTTATCCTGAGTTGTCATACAAAGTCTATAATTCGTATTATTAGTATATTAGCATTGAGCATTTGTATAATTAGTATGAATTAGTATATTAGCATCGGGTATATTCAACAATAATCAATCGTAAATCTAAATGCTCCAATCCTTATCAATACAAAATTATGCATTAATCAGTCAATTTGTAATTGATTTTAATAATGGCTTTTCTACTATAACCGGCGAAACAGGTGCCGGAAAATCAATTATGCTTGGTGCTTTATCATTAATCCTCGGTCAATCTGCGAATACAAATTATTTAAAAGATAAAACTAAAAAGTGTATAGTTGAAGGTACTTTTAACCTGGGCAAGTATCATCTTCAGAATTTCTTTAAAAACAATGACATAGATTACGAAAAACATACAATTATCCGTCGTGAAATTAATATACAAGGCAAATCACGGGCTTTTGTCAACGATACACCTGTAAATATCAGCTTATTAAAAGAATTAGGTGTTAAATTAATTGACATTCATTCACAGCACCAAAACCTTATGTTAAGCAATAATCAATTTCAATTAAAAGTAGTTGATGTTTTTGCCGGGCATCCTGATTTATTAGAAAATTATATCAAAACTTTTCATCAATATAAAGAATTAAACGGCTTGTATGAGCAATTAAAAGAAAAATCTGAAAAAGCAAAAGATGATTTAGATTATTATCAATATCAATATGAGCAACTAAAAGAAGCTGATTTAAAAGAACCCGAACAAAACGAATTAGAGAACGAGTTAGAAACATTAAATCATACCGAAGAAATAAAAACAAATCTTTCAAAAGCTTCGTTCTTACTTTCAGGTGACGGTAATACCATCTTAAATCAAATTAAAGATGTAAATACAGCTATTGAGCAATTAAATGACTTTTATCCTGAATCAGAAGAATTGTCAAAACGTTTGGAAAGCATTAACATTGAGTTAAAAGATATTGCTTCGGAAACCGAAACTTTAAGTCAAAATATTGAATATGACCCTCAAAGAATTGATATTATTCAACAGCGTTTGGATTTAATCTATAGTCTGCAACAAAAACACAGTGTAGCAACAGTTAAGGAGTTAATTGAGATAAAAGATACTTTTCAAAACAAAATTGACAGAATAAATTCTTACGATTCTGAAATTGAAGACTTGCAAAACCAGTTGAACCAAAAAAAAGAATTATTAGGAAAATTTGCTGCTGAAATTTCAAAAAACCGCAAAAAAGCTATTCCTGAAATTGAAAAAAAGATTATTGAACTATTAATAGCTTTAGGAATACCTTATGCACAATTTAAAGTTCTTCATTCAACAAATGATGATTTCCTGTTTAATGGGATTGATAAAGTGAATTTTTTGTTCTCTGCAAATAAAAAAGTTGATATGCAGGATATTTCTAAGGTTGCATCAGGTGGCGAGCTATCACGATTAATGTTAAGCATTAAATCATTGATTTCCCAGTCCGAATCACTACCAACAATTGTTTTTGATGAAATTGATACCGCAGTATCAGGCGATATTGCCGATAAAATGGGTAATATTATGCAAAAAATGTCTGATGATATGCAGGTTATCTGCATTACTCATTTACCTCAAATTGCAAGCAAAGGCAGTAATCATTACACTGTTTATAAACTCACTGATAAAGATACAACTACTACAAATATTAAGTTGATGAATAAAGAAGAAAGAATAATGGAAATTGCTAAAATGCTTAGCGGAGAAAATTTAACACAAGCTGCGATTGATAATGCAAAGGAATTATTAACCTGAATTATGCATAATTCAGTACAATAAATAAACAAGTTGGCAGTTGGCAGTCGGCAATAGGCAAATTCTTTTTTTGCCAAATACTGAGTCACCTCTAAAAAGTAGTTTTTGCCACGAAATCACAAAAACACAAAATTTCACTAAAAATTAAATAATTGATTTTCAGTATTTTGTGGGATTTAGTGTTTTGGTGTTTTAGTGGCATTT
>SDBV01010921.1_pt1 | contig 11849 bp, 16 predicted proteins | sample 2277081 | NCBI WGS metagenome assembly SDBV01 (sample SAMN10402039, study PRJNA504765) | marine sediment metagenome | isolation source: marine sediment core GS10_PC15, 223 cmbsf | place: Arctic Ocean: Southern Knipovich Ridge | collected 2010
TTCTGCTGGATAGGTGATTGTGTGGAGGGGATTATTCGTCTAACAGACTCTGATTACCAGTATCCACTCAACGTCGGTTCGGATGAACTGGTCTCTGTTGATACACTCATAGAGAAGGTAGAGATGGCTGCCGGTTACGAACCGAGTGATCTGCAATGCGTATACGACCCCACTAAACCTCAAGGTGTAGCCGGTCGCAATTCAGATAATACTCTCATCAGACGAACATTAGGCTGGGCCCCTCCCACTTCTCTTCAGGAGGGTATTGCGAAGACATACAAGTGGGTTGAAGATCAAGTGAAAAGGGGCGAGATATGAGTGAGATGACCGCTGAAGGAATACGAGATCTGGTAGGTACATCCCCCACGATATTGGAGATAGGATGCAACGATGGTACGGATACCAACCGATTCCTTGAGGCAATGCCAGACGCTACAATCTACTGTTTCGAGCCAGACCCGAGAGCCGTTGCTAGGTTTAAGGAGACGGTGTTAGGGTTCAATCTGGTTGAAGCTGCTATAGCTGACTTCGATGGGTTTGCGGTATTTCACGGTAGCTCAGGTCAGCCACCAGAAAAGAGTAAAAGTTCAGAGTCTTCACACTACTGTCTTCTTGACGAGTGGGATTTGTCTGGATCGCTGTGTAAGCCTACGGGCCATTTGACAATGTCCCCTTGGGTAACATTTCCAGAAGACAGAAAGATCCAAGTACAAGTGCTCAAACTAGACACTTGGCTTACGTGTAATCCACAAGTGAGACATATAGATTTTATCTGGTGTGATGTCCAAGGTGCTGAGGCACTTGTGATACACGGAGCATCAAGAGTTTTGGCGATTACTGACTACTTCTACACTGAGTATTATGATAAGCCGATGTACAAGGGTCAATTATCCTTGTCTTCTCTTCAGGAGTTGCTGCCGAGGTTTGGATTATCGGTTGATTATCAGAGCGATGCTCTGTTTCGTAACAAACTGAACTACCAGAAAAGATGAAAGATGGTTTTATCCCGTCATCAGTTACGCAAAAGAGAAGCTGTCATCCAAAAACGTAAACACAGAGATAATTTGCGGAGAAAAGAAGTTGTGACCACAACACTAACAACGGGTAAACTTGAGGCTTTACAGGGCCTACTTACTCACCTGCTTCAGCAAGATCAAGATGGGGATGTACATGCCCCTAGTGGTCTAACAGATATTGACGTTAATCTGGTTTTGAACCTAGTTACGAAATTCAGAAAGAGCTTAGCAAGAACAAGGACAGAGCCGTCTACACCTGGATACCAATACAACGAGGGATTCATAATAGAGGAGTTGCTGCAAGATCCTATTAGTCAGTGTAGCTATGTTGACATCGGTGCCTCCTACCCAAAAGAGTGTAGCAACACATGGATGCTTTACCGTAAGGGATGGAGAGGACTCCTCATTGAGCCATTGCCACATTGTTGGCCATCAATCATGAAAGAAAGACCAGGTGACTTTATATATCCTACAGCAGTGTCAGACAGTGATGGGTTTGCAGAGTTTCGTGTGGCAGGGGAATTGAGTACTCTACGAGATGATTGGCCTATCGTAGATCAAGCGACGTTGACAGTAGAAACCAGGAAACTATCAAGTATCCTAGAAGAATTCCCAGGTGTACGAGATAAGTGTAAGTTCTGTTCAATTGACGTTGAGGGGCATGAAAAAGAGGTACTCTCAGGAACTGATTTTTCGTCGTTTAGTCCAGATGTGTATGTCATTGAATATCGAGAGCATCACCCTAGAAAACCTGGAGATAATATCTCCGCAGAGTGGATTTCACTTCTTACTGATCACGGGTACACTCTTATTGCTTGGTCTATCTTGAACTATATCTTTGTACATGACCGTAAGCTGGAACTATGGGCAGATATTCGTACCAGACTACCACAAGAGATTCAAGATAGGATAGGCATAGCAAAGTGAGTATAGACTGGTCGTATATCAATTTGGAGTGTCGTACAGACCGGCGGTTACGGATGCAACAGCATTTGATGGAAACCGGGGTTATCGCAAATCGTTTTGAGGCATTTACCAAGGAAGATTATACCGGGCCATTAGATGATATAGCTACTATGCTTTGCACTCCTGACACAGTGGGAAACTGGTTGTCTCATACTGCCTTGATTGAAAGTGGTAAACCTGGTACAGTGGTTGGAATTTTAGAAGATGATGCATTGATCTGTTCTGACTTTTTGGTGCGTATAGAGTACATAAAGAAGTTTCTTGCTAGCCATGTGTGGGATATCTTTTTCTTAGGTGGTACGTTTCATGCTGATCGGGGACAATGGCATCCAGAAATAGGAAAAGACCATGAACTAACACCCACTAAACACATTGTTCGTCTTTACGGTGCTTGGTCAAATCAGGGGTACCTCGTAAACGGAAACAGCTCTACAAAAATCGTCAGTATGATGAAGTCTGTCATGTCTACTTCTACAGGAAGTGACCATGCTTTGATTCAAATACAACCTCATCTTCAATGTTTCGGGTTTGTACCTGGGTCGGTTTTCCAGGTGGACGGTGTATCAGATATTGGAAAAGGTATCACCAAATTCAGTAATTTTTTGAAAATGGGTCAGTACGTTTGGACAAACACACTTAAAGAATTTGACTATGACTGTTGGCTAGCTATGCATAAAGGACTGTAATGAACATCTTAGTCACTGGTTCAGCCGGATTTGTTGGTAGTCGACTTTGTCAAGTGCTCACAGAAACTGGTTATACAGTATTTGGTCTTTGTAACGATACTTTTCCTAAGTCTTCAACATGGCAAAGTCTTCAAGGTAACATTTTAGACCAGGATAGGATGCTATCAATCCTTGTCGACCGTGAAATTGACCAGGTTTATCATTGTGCTGCACGGGCTATTGTTCGTAACTGCTCTAAAGATCCAGTAGGGTGTTTTCGGACGAATATCTTAGGGACTGCGACACTACTGGAAGCATGTAGGCTGTCAGACCGTGTGCAAGGCATTATGTGCATGGAAAGTGACAAGTCTTATGGTGCTGGGATTACACCTTACAAGGAAACTCAGGTTTTACATCCCGGCGGAGTTTATGAGGCGTCAAAAGCATGTTGCGGTTATGTGGCTAGGAGTTACCATTTGAACTATGATGTGCCGGTATTCACTATTCGTTCTGCTAATGTCTACGGGCCTAACGACCCCAACCAGAGTCGTCTCGTTCCAAATACTGTGAACAGAATACTTCGTGGTGAACTTCCAGAGATTACACCAGGGGCGGACAAATTCCTAAGAGAGTTTATCTATATAGACGATTTAGTGTCTATTGTTACGTCTCTAGTGGACCTTAGTCAGTGGGGAGCCGCGATCAATGTTGGTTCGGGGGAGGTAGCCTCTGTTACTGATGTGGTAAGGACTATTTGCATGTTGTTGAAAACTGATTTTGCATACAGATACCAACCAGAGCAGAGAACGTTGTCTGAGATAGAAACGCAAGAACTTGATACAACACTCCTACAGTCTTTACTACCTGATCTGCCACAGTGTATAACCTTAGAAGAAGGTCTTAAAAGGACTGTAGAATGTCTTCAGTAGGGCTAGACTTGACGAATCGACATTCCTTAATGGCTTCTCTACCAAAAGGTGGAGACGGTGTAGAAGTTGGTGTAGCTGAGGGGATATTCTCAAAGCGGCTACTAGAGTTGTGTGAACCTGTGAAACTCTATCTTGTAGACCCTTGGCAATGGCAAGGATCAGAAGAGTTGCGTGATGATGCGTCTAATGTTCCTCAAGAAGCGCAAGATGCTAGATATACAGAGGTTGAAAAGGTTCTAGGTGAAGACATCAGGGTACGTATAATCAGGTCCTGTTCTCTGGACGCAGTTACACAGTTTCAAAATAGCAGCTTGGATTGGTTCCATATTGATGCTGACCATACACAGGCAAAAGAGGATGTCATAGCTTGGTGGGAGAAATTGAAGCCTGGAGGTTGGGCAACAGGGCACGACTACACGATGGCTGGCGAGCATATCACGGTTAAAAGGCAAATTGATGAGTTTACAACGGAATATGGATTAACCCTCTTCGTTACCCGTGGAGACTGTGGAGACGTTTATGAAAAGAACTATCCGTCTTGGGTTATAAGGAAACCTAGTGTATGAGTAACCAAGTAATCACTTTTGTTACTGATGACAACTACCTCGACCATGCGAAAGCATTCATGGTGAACTGCCGTAGGCAAGGAAACTGGAGAGGTGATTTCTGTGCTATTTGTCCGGTGACCCCTGGCTGTTTAGAACTACAAAACCATGGTGTTACTGTGTTTCAAGTTCCAGAGAGTGAGTGGAACTTTATGGTTAAGTTTTGGACCTTCGACCCTTATTTCAGGCGGTGGGAGCATGCCCTATGTATTGACCTAGACGTTCTAGTACAAGACGACATACAAAAGATGTTTGATAGATTGTCAAAGACGTTGCCGGAGAGTATCTCCTGTGACCATGACGATGGTTCTATCCTTCGAGGTCTTCAGCATTGGGACGAGAAATGGGAGAGCCACTCTGAAAGCTACTCGCGATTGGAAAGAAAGTTTCCGTGTGTTAATAGTCAGATGTTCAACGCTGCTTTTATTTTCTACTCTCCATCGAGCATACCTTCGGACACACGGGATCAGTTACTGGCAATCAACGCCGAGTTTCGAGAAATAAACCCGACTGATGCAGACCAGATGCTCTTCAATCTGCTGTTCTATGACCGGCTGCGGATAGCAGGTAAAGATGCAGTTTGCTTTTTTGGGCATGATTATCCAGAGAACAGGGTACCATCAGAGAGCAGAGGCTGGAAGGGAGATGAGATTCCTGCCATCTTACACTACACTCGTTGGCATGCACCCTGGATAGTAAAATGTATCTGCGATGATGGTAACGAGATGGGTGGCTACCGTAACCATAGACTTGGTCGGATTTGTCATGAGTTGTATGCAGAGAATCTCGCAGCATTTGAGTCTGAGTTTTCATCAACTATTGGAAGAGTCGATGAGTGATTCTGTTGTAGTGGTTGTAGTAAACAGTGACTACTTACCTCAGATGAAATCTCTGTTCGTTAGCTGCGTTCGACAGGGTGGTTGGCAGGGAGATTGCTGTTTAGTAGCTGCACGGGATTGTAACTCAAACGATCTAGAGCAGCGTGGTATTCACGTGATGAAATCTTCTGATGCTGAGTGGTCGATGTTTACGAAGTTTCACATTTTCTCTGATTACTTCAAACGTTGGCGTCAAGTACTCTGTCTGGATTGTGATATTTTGATCCAGAATGATTTGAACGAAGTGTTTTACAGGCTCTCTAAGCAGTTTCCCAGTATCCTGTTTGATAACCAAGGTGATAATTCAATTGTCCATAACTGGGAACACTTTGACAGACTTTGTGGAACAGGACCAGAAGCACACCCAGAAATTTACGAAGAGATGAGATCTGAATTTCCGCACCTTGATGAGACTGTACTAACTGCCGGTGTGATCTGTTTTGACCCGAATACTGTGAGTAAAGGAACGGTAAAAGAGTTACAGCGAGTTGCGAATAAGTATCTGGATGCGAATCTAGGTCAGATCGACCAACCAGTCTACAACCTAGCACTTTATGGCAGAATGGCTCCGATATCGAAAGAGTCTTGTACCTGGTTTGCTTTTGACGAACCTGCTAATCGTATAGCTTGTTCGGAAAGAGGATGGACTGGGAACGAATTTCCGGCAGTTATCCACTACTGGGGTATGTATGCTCCTTGGATTAAAAAGACACCGGACGCTGGAGGTTACTACAACTCCAGGCTCAATCGAGTCTGCCACGAATTGTACGCTGAGAATTTATCTTTGTTCGATGAGACATTTCCAAGAAGAGGCATTGGGGGATGAGTGATAAAACAATCTTGCTCGTAGCGGACGACAAATTTCTACCTCACGCTAAGCATGTCATGGTGAACTGTCGGAGAGAAGGTAGTTGGAAAGGTGATTTCTGTTTGCTAGTTCCAGAGGGTACAGACACCTCTACTGTTGAAGGCCGTGAAATTGACATAATGAGAGTGCCGTCAACAGGGTTTTTGACGAAGTTCCACATCTTCAGTGACTACTTTTGCAAATGGTCAACAGTCTTATACCTCGATTGTGATGTCATCATTTTGAGTGACCTAACACCTTTACTCCAACAATTATCAGACTACGAACCTTTGCCTGACGGGAGTAAACCAATCATTGCAGACTCTGAGGATGGTCCAGCTTGGATGTCTTTGGAGCGGGCTGCTCATGGACTACCATCAGCAAGACACAACACGTTTATGCAATTTGTTAGGGAGCATCAATGTGTTTTAGAGCAGTTTTGGAATACATCTATCCTCTTATTTGATCCAAGATCTATACCTGAAGGTACACCTGACAATCTGCAAGAAACCCAAGACAAGTACCAGTTGATAAACAACCAGGATGAGGAAGGAACAGACCAACAGATTATCCACGTGATAATCTACGAGCGTATACGAAAGGTTAAACGAAAGCTGTTCTGTTTCTGGGGTTTAGACGAGGACAACGCTAGAGTAGAATCTGAAACCCGTGGCTGGGATGGAACAGAGGTTCCGATCATCCTCCACTACGCCCGATGGTATGCACCGTGGATCGAGAAGACAAAAGATATGGATGCTTATCACAATAGCCGTTTGAACCGGGTCTGTCATGAGTTCTACGCAGAAAACGTCGAGGGTTTTAATAAGGAGTTTCCTAGATGATTGATCCTACGCAGGAGGAAGCGATGTTGAGAAACTCCGCCGACTCTGATGAGTACCGCTTGAAGTCATTAGACTTTATCCCAGATGTCTTCTATGATATTGGAGCTAACGTAGGCGGAGTGACTATTCTTGCTGCCTCATTGTTTCCAGACACTATAATCGTGGCAGTTGAGCCAGAGGAAGAGAACTATCGAGCATTGGTGAAGAATACTAAGCATTTGTCAAATGTCACAACAGTTAATGCAGCGTTGACGGCTGAGAACAAAGTCTATCGATGTCCTACTAGTCCAGGTATTGGTAATTGGATATTCAATAGCGAATCAAGTCCGACATTCGTACAGGACTGGGTGGTTAGCGATGTGCCAGGCATCTCCTTGGACCAGCTACTCCTAGAACACGGCGGTGAAAAGCCAGCTATCAAGCTAGACTGTGAGAGCGGTGAGATGATGGTTATTACCCATCACCCATCCAGAAAAGCCAGTTTCAAGTTTGAATATCTTGCTGGTGAGTTTCATCTCTGGGGTAGTACGCATAGTATTCTTCAGGAGCTGATGAGAAAGTTTCTTTGGTGGATATATCAAATGTCTATGACCCACGATGTCGATGTAGAATTCCGTGGTGGAATGGCTATGGTCTATGCTACGAAGAGAGCAGTGCCAGACGGAGAGAATAGCTGGGAGCATGTGCTAAAACTCCAAGAGAAGGATGTATGATGTCGTCTTTATGTGAGATAGGTGAACAGTACAACACAGACAAAGTCTCTCATGGTTATATCTCCCATTACGAAAGAAGATTTGGTGGCAATAGAGGTAAGCCTATCACAATACTAGAAATAGGTGTCATGGATGGTGCTTCTCTACGTATGTGGAGAGACTACTTTTCGTTTGGGAGGGTGTACGGTATTGATATACGTCACAAAACAATCATTTCAGAAGACCGTATAGTGTGTTTTGAAGGCAGTCAGGTAGACACCAACTTTTTAGAGAACGTAGTCAAACAAACTGGGAATTTTGACTTCATTGTAGACGATGGCAGCCATAAAGGGTCACACCATCTAGCATCTTTTGAATATCTCTGGTCGTTTGTCAAGCCAGAAGGTTGGTACTGTATAGAAGACGCAAGTAGTATTTTCAACACTTGCTGGACGCAACCAGAGCAACGGACAATGCTTAGTTTTATTCAGGAACAGTGGGCAGACATACTTCGTTCAAAGAGTGATATCGCTGAAGTGTCTATAGTGGGCTGTGATACACGTAAACCAAAGAATGGCAGAAATAATGGGTTGATATTTTTACAGAAAGCTGTTGAGAGTGGAGAGCAAGACGAAGAAACAAGAGAAGATGAGAGTTACTTTTTCAAGTAAGGAGAATTGATTGTGCTGAGCTTAGCCATAACAGCTTATGACGAGTTGTCTGACCGTAGGGGACATGGCAAAAGACTACTCCGATCTTTACGCCCTGCACAGATAAGTGAGCATGTCGACGAGATAGTCGTAGTAGATGACGGTTCTAGCGATTTTGCAGAGTTGTCTGACTTGGTATCCAAAGAACCAAAAGTACGTCTCCATCACAACTCCACCAACCTGGGAGTCTTTGGCAACAAAATTGAGACTGTCTTACAGTGCAATCCAGGATGGGTTATCAACTGTGACTCAGATAACCTGATGGATGAATCGTATCTGAACCATGTTGCATCTATGCCTAAGCGGTTAGACACATGGTACAGTCCGAGTTTCGCCCACCCTAAGTTTGACTATCGACGTTTCATAGGTGTTTATGATCTAACATCTTTGAACAGTATCATAGACCATAGAATGGCTCCCTGCTTATTCAATACTGGTAATCAAGTAGTGAACAGAAACGAGTTTGCTTCTGTCTTTGGACAGTATCAAGGAACGAGAGCGGACTTACAAATGCCAAATTACCTCAACATTGAAGAGGACCAACGAGACACGCACCATTGGCGTATGGTATTTGACGCTTGCGACTCATTTGTTTTCAATATGGAATGGATTTTAGATGGAAACAACCTATGTGTGGAGCAAGGATTAGAGTACGAGCATAGGTATGCATCAGGAGATGATGGGAACTATGCTCGATCGCCAATAGAGAAGGAAGAGTTGGCAAGGGTACTGATGAAGAAACTTGCACAAGCGGTTCGTAGATCATGATGGATGAATTTGCTACTGATGGGTATAGAGCTATTAACAAAGCAAGACAAATACACCTTGGTGGTTTAGGTCTAGAACTAGAAGACCGTAGGGTGCTTGAACTGGGGGCAGGAGTTGGAGACCATACTCTATTTTGGGTACGTCGTGGATGTATTGTGACCAGCGTAGATGGTCGTCAAGAGAATCTAGACAAGATTAGACAGCGTTATCCGACTGTAACCTGCGTCCAATATGATTTGGATCATTCAGACTGGCCGTTTAGCTGTTATGATATCATTTATGCTTACGGTATTCTGTATCATCTACAAGATCCGATAGCGGCTTTGGAACGGTGGGCTAGAGACAGTAACACACTTTTGATCTTAGAGACTGTAGTGAGTAGAGATGATAATCCGTACATTAAGGTAGAGAATAGTGAAAGTTCTACTGCCTGTTTACACGGAGAGTGTGTCTGGCCATCTATCAAAGACATAGTAGATACATTGCAAGCGTGTGGCAGGTATGTTTACAGACCCGTAAACGTACCAAACCATGAAGAGTTTCCATCTGACTGGTCTGATTTGCCACCAACCGGCTCTATTCGTGCCGTGTTCATTGCATCACGTAAAGAGTTGTCTCTCCCTACGTTAAGGAAGGTATACTGATGAGTAGAGCGATCACGATGAGCCAATTTGGCAGGCATGGTAGAGCTGGTAATCAACTCTTTCAATATGCTTTTCTCTCAGGATATGCAAAGAGATACGGTGCAGAGCTACAGATACCCCCATGGGCAGGAAACGACCTGTTTGGGTTAAGAGACTTTGCAGTTCGTTCTACTTTGCCTGCCTGGACAGAACAAGGAAACGGGCTGAAGCACCCTGTCCCTCCTGCAGGTGATGAACTGGTGGGCAAAGACTTTCGTGGGTACGCACAGTACCACACAAGCTACTATGCGCCTGACAAAGAACGTATCAGAAAGATGTTTCAACCAGTGCCGCGAGTGGCAAAAAGGCTTGAGCCAGCACGTGACAACTTACTCTCAGGGAGGAGTACGGTGATCGGGATTCATCTGCGCCGGGGTGACTACGGTCAAAGGATATTCCCGATCATCCCCACAACATGGTATCTTGCGTGGTTGAAAGACAACATACACCTGTACTCGTCTCCTGTACTGTTCATCGCTTCTGAAGACCCAGACCTAGTCGATGAATTTGCTGAGTACAACCTTGTGACAACTGAAGGTTTGGGAATCCACTTAGATGACACGGTCCCGGCACTCGACGGTACGCTGGAGTACGACATCAAAACTGAGAACACCAGAGCAATCGATTGGTACCCTGATTTCTACCTACTGTCGCAATGTCACGTCATTCTTGGACCCAGTTCGTCATTCTCGTTTATGGCTGCAATGCTCGCTCCACGATTGTTAGAGTATTGGCGAGCCAGCCTGAAGGCAGAGAAGTTCGTACGAACAGATCCGTGGGATGCTTATTCTCAACTGCGCGAACACGTAAGAGACTATCCCCATCTAGAGGGTATAAGCCTAAAGAAGAATCCCTACTGGTAGGGCATCAAAATAGGTTCCATGGCGTACCAAAAATAGTCGAGAGAGAACCACAAGCCCAAATGAACGTAGCAAGAATTAGATGAGCGAGGAGTTCTGAAAATCTCCCTTTTAGCGTTTTCTCCTTTGCGCAGCCTATACCAGTACGAGACACCAGAAGTAACAACAGTATCCATTGACAAATAACCATCACTTCACTCCTTATCTTTGAAGGGGTCAAAACCGCCGCAGCCCCCACACCCACCCCCTGTTAGCGGGTTTCCTCGCTCCGGCCCGCCACGGGGAAGGGGGCTGCGGCCTCTAATACTGTCGTTAAGGCACCTAGCACGTCGCCTAAGGGCCTCCAGTAGGTTTTTAGGGGTGAGGGTACCCTGAGGGGCTAACGGACGCCTACGCAGGCGCCTCGATACTTCCTCCAGATTGTCTCGCTTTTCCCTTAGCGCATTTCAAAGTGTACCCCTACCCGATGTAGCGTTGCAGGTTTTGGTGGTTTCGGCTCATCTCTCACCTTTTTATCGGGATAGAGTTTTGCTGCTCGTGTAGCCTCTCGGTCTAATCGGCAGAGTTCACATCGGCACCACGTAGGGTGAGTGGCAATGTCACCTTTGTCGTTTTCACCCTCTGGTGGTGATTGCAGTTTCCAGTGGTCATAGTTCATTTTAAGTTCCTACTCTCATGTCTGTAAACTCAATTTCTGGAGCATTGACTCGCAACACCGCTACGCCGTCTATGCATACCCAAAGTTTATGGCCAAGTGTTCCAATTTGCACTCCGACTACTGTAGACGCTTCGTAGTCCTGAAGGTCTATTTCCTTTCCGTTTTTGTCTACCACTTCCGTCTCCTAAACACTAACTTGTTGTACGTACATCTGGCTCACTAGCATCTCTTGCTCCCAGACGAATTCCAGGAACAGTCTGCGGGCTTGCTTCTCGTCGACTGCAGTCACCACGGTTACGAGGCAGGCTTTGCAGTCGGCGTTGCGTGCTAGACGAAGCATGGCCTGGATATGGTACGAATTACGGGGTTGCATACTGAATTCTCTGAGTAAAAGAAGAGGCACTCCACGTAGATAGCTAATCAGGTAGAGTGCCTCTTCGATGTACAGTTGCGGTAGGGGTGCCAGATTACGACTCCAGTTGTACGTGCTTCCTTCTGTCGTGCAAGCCTTTTCGCAATCCTTACTGGCTGGATGGTATGACACTGATGACCCTACGTGCTCGTCCAATTCACTTTGTACTTATCTGGTTCATTACTATTTTTATACGCTTTACATTGTGGCAATTTGCGATGAGATCTTTTTGGTAACGTCACGTACCAGTACCAGAAAGCTGTTCATCATTGCAGGAGATTAGGTTACTCCCCAACCTTGCCACCAGGTACCCATAGA
>SDBV01010922.1_pt1 | contig 11848 bp, 11 predicted proteins | sample 2277081 | NCBI WGS metagenome assembly SDBV01 (sample SAMN10402039, study PRJNA504765) | marine sediment metagenome | isolation source: marine sediment core GS10_PC15, 223 cmbsf | place: Arctic Ocean: Southern Knipovich Ridge | collected 2010
GTATTACCAACCTGGGCATATATTAAGGGAGTTGAAAGTGGTGCGCTTGCAGAGGGGGCTGCGATTGCCCTCTTTATTTTCCCGGTTTTGCTCGCAGCAGCAATTTTTATTCTCAGGTACTCCCGGAGAACTGAGGTCGTATGATGATCAGGATTAGACACGGAATCAAGCGTTTCTTTTTTTTCCTGGCTGTAGCTTTTTTCTGTTTCTTTTCTGCAGCTCCCTTTGTGTGGATGATTATCACCGTCTTTAAGCAAGATAAGGATCTATACCGTTCTGGAAATAATCCCTTTATATTTAATGAGCCACCAACACTCGATCATTTAAGATTTCTCTTTAATGACACGAATTACCTCATCTTCTTAAAAAATTCCCTGGTCATAGGATTTTTGGTAGTCATCATTACGCTTGTGTTCGCTTTACCAGCTGCATATAGCCTGGCCCGTTTATCGGGACGATGGGGAGAAAGGGCTGGTATTGGTATTTTCCTGGTTTATCTAGTCCCGCCAACACTTCTTTTTATTCCCCTTTCTCGGGTAGTCGTTTCTTTAGGCTTGAATAATACTATTTGGGCTTTGGTTTTGATATATCCCACAATTTCAATTCCCTTCTCAACATGGTTGTTGATGGGCTTTTTTAAGTCTATCCCGAAGGATTTGGAAGAAGCTGCCATGATGGATGGATACAGCCGCTTAGGAGCTATCCTAAGAGTTGTGCTGCCTCTATCGCTTTCAGGCGTTATCGCGGTAATTGTATTTACGTTTACCCTTACATTACATGAGTTTATTTATGCTTTGGCATTTGTCACTTCTTCTGCGCAGCGAACGATCAGTGTGGGTGTGCCGACAGAGCTTATTCGCGGCGATGTTTTCTTTTGGCAGTCATTGATGGCTGCTGCTGCGATCGTCGCGATACCGGTTGGGATCATCTATGTCTTTTTCTTAGATAGATTGGTGGCTGGATTTACCATGGGAGCTGTCAAGGGGTAATTTTTTTGCAGCACGGGATCAGCGTTTGCAGCTGAATAAAGATATCCGATCATTTTCACGTGTAAATTGGGTAGACACCATATAAACCATTCTCGCAGCATCTCGAGTGGAACCCCGGTATTAGGCAGAAATCAATACCATAACCCCAATTAGATTAACAGACAATCAACCGTAAAAAACCCTCACCGGTAACTCCGCGGGGGTTCAGCCTACACCCGACCTACTCAAATCAGCAGATCTTTATTCCCTCCTGCAATACTTGGTATGATCCGTAAAAGATCTTGATCGCCCAGCTCGGTTTCTAAACCTTGCAGATGTCGTACGTCCTCGTCATTCACAAATAGATTGACGTAAGGTCTCAGTTTGCCATCCTCAGTGAACAAATGGGGATACAGGGCCGGGTATTCGGCAACCAGCTCATTTACTGCGCCAGCGACATCAGCGGCATGCAGATCGATACTGCTGGTTCCACCCGTGTAAGAGCGTAGTGGTGCGGGAATATTTAAGGTTGGCATAAGTTCCTCCTAAGATCGATTTGAGAATTAAATGGTTGATAGATGTTTCAAAACAGGTTGGGGTATTGTGGAGATCAGAGGATCATTTAATATCACCTCGTCGTGAATTTTATTGATGGCGTATTCTCCATCCTTATTGGCAACCGCAAAGACCAGACTATCCGGAGAGGTCCCATTTCCAATTCGTTTTATATCTATTCCAGCTTTATTCAGCGTACTGGTAGCTAACGACAAGGCCTGGGGAGTTAAATAAATTTCCCGTCCAACCAAGGTGATGAGGGCCACCTTCTCAATCACCTGAGGCTGCGAAAAATTCCAGCCATGGGACCTTAAAGCCCCATCTTCTCTAATAATTTGGATTGCGTGGTTTGAATTATTTGCGGAGAAAGCGAAACTGACTGACCTGTCATGTTTAGCCTGGAAAACTGCCAAAGTGGTAGTGCCTCGATTTTTCAAAGCAGCTCGTAGGAGGGCTTTAATTTTATTAACATCCCCACCTGGTATTGTTCGAAAGGTAATCAAATTAATATCGAAAAACCCTGTAACTGCAGAAATCGTGGATCTGTCCGATAAGGAGCAATGGCTGATCCTGGTCCCATTACATTCCGAATTAAAAGTGTTTTTAACCCACAGGGGGATGTCCCCTTCCCTGGCAAGGAGAATCGTTTTGGGATGCAATACCCTGGCGCCGGAATATGCCAACTGGTAAACTTCGTTATACGAGATTTCGGGAATCAAGCGCGCCCTGGATGATAGGTTCGGATCGACGGTCATAATCCCGTCGACATCTGTCCAGATCCAAACTTGATCAGCTTTTAGGCTCACCCCCAAAATTGCTGCGGTGTAATCACTGCCTCCCCGCCCCAATGTAGTCGTAGTCCCGTTGGGGGTGGCGCCAATAAAACCAGTGACGACCGGTATGATGGCATCTGCGAATAAGGGGGATAAAACCGCATCTACGCGGGCATCTGTTGCGGTTTGAATTGGGGATGCAGCCTGATAACAATCGTCGGTAACAATTAGATTGGTAGCTTCAATCGCTTGACTACGGACTCTACGCTTTCCTAGCAGGGCCGAAAAAACATGAACATTGATCCGTTCCCCCATTGCTGCAATTTCATCCATATCACGAGGGCTTGATTTTCCTTGAAGCTGGATACGCTGGCAAATATTGGTTAATTCTTGGAGGCGAGTGTCTATCAAGGCATTTAGTTTCTCATAAGAATGGTCCCCAGCAAATATTGCCCAGACCACAGCATTTAAATTATCCCGCAGCTGATCGATGATGACTTGATAACGAGCTTTATCCTTGGAGAGAGATCCTTCTGCACAGTCGATGAGCATATCTGTCACCCCCTCCATTGCAGAAACAACCACAACCATTCGGTCCCATGCACCATGTTGAGCAACCACAATATCCGCGGCGCGATTAAGGGCCTTTACATTGCTTGTTGATGTGCCGCCAAACTTCATTACTAAGGTTTTCATGTTCTCGTCGCCTTATGTTTTTTTATAGTGCTTTCCAAATGGCTTATATCTGGGTCAAGGCATGATCCAGATCGGCAATCAGGTCATCGACGTCCTCAATGCCCAATGACAGCCGCACAAGGTTACCCGGGATTCCTACTGCCAGCCTCTCTTCGGGGGACAGCTCATAGAAAGACATCAGAGCAGGCTGTTCAATCAAAGTCTCCACGCCGCCAAACGAAGGAGCGATGAACGGAATTTGCAGAGCATCAATAAAGGAGGAGGTTGTATCCAAATCGCCTATTACGGTGAAGGAGACCACCCCACCAAAACCTTTCATTTGCTGTTTTGCAACCTGATGGTCCGGGTGGGATGGCAAACCTGGATACCAGACCTTTTCGATCTTCGAGTGGCTTTCTAAAAATTCGGCTATTGCCTGCCCATTCTTGTTTTGTTGAGTGATCCGTAAGGCCAGCGTTTTCAATCCACGCAGTAATAAAGCCGCATTCGATGGATCTGCAATGCCTCCCAAGACACCCAAGGCATTCCGTAACGAGGCAATCAACCCGGCTTCACCGGCCACAATTCCAGCAAGAAGATCGTTGTGCCCCCCTAAATATTTTGTCGCCGAATGCACCACCAGATCCACTCCTAATGAAATGGGTTGGATATTCAGTGGGGTTGCAAAGGTTGCATCGACAATCGATATAACCTTCTTCTTTCTGGCAATCTCTGCAAAACGGATGAGATCAAGTGTCCGCAAGTAAGGATTGGTTGGTGATTCAGATAACAATAAGCGCGTATCAGGCTGAATGGCATCTTCCATGGCTTCATAATTGCCCATTGGCACGACTGTGCAAGAAATCCCCAAACGCTTCAGAAAAGTGTTGCAAAACTCACGAGTTCGACGGTAGCAATCATCGGTGATCACCAGGTTGGTGCCTGTTGGCAGCATTGCAATCAGCACGCTTGTTATGGCTGCCATCCCGGAGGCGAACAAGATCCCAGCCTCGGCCCCTTCCAGTCTGGCCAATCTATTTTCGACAGCAGATACGGTTGGATTGCCATAGCGACCATAATCTATGCGCCCATTTTCTTTCCCCCATAAACGCGCCTCCATAAAACCGCGCAGATCTGCAGTATTCTCGAAGGAATAAGTAGCTGCCTGTACGACGGGTTCGGCGATTGCATGATAAGGATTACGCCGCCAATCGCCGTGGACAGCCCGCGTGGAGGGGCCAAATCGCCGATCCTCAGAGCGGATTGGATTCTCTTCAGATGTTGACAGAGGATCCTTTTTGCGAGCAGAATAACTTGTGTTCATGTGAGCCTCCTTCAGTAAATTCGTAAGAGATTGTTTCCTCAGGTAGATAAGAAAAAAGGTTGCTCTCTAATGGCAACCTTTTGATGATCTTTCAAAAACGATCTTTGGGTGATTCAGATCATGGCTGCCTCGTTAATGTAGGTGTGCACATGGCCACCAGGCACATGATCATAGATAAGTCAGACTCTTCAGCGGTAGTGTGGATAGCCGCGCTAATTGTGAAGGGAATTGGGCAAAAGATCTTTGGATACGGCAGGTAGGATTTCATTTGATTTTGACTTGTTTATGATCGAATTATTTCATTTCCCATAAGATCTTAAAAAACAAAGAGCTGCGCAAGGCAGCTCTTTGTTTTGCGTATCTAAAAATAAACGCTTCAGGAAAAAGCCTGCCTCGCTGTGCTGTGCGTATGCATCGCCATCATCATGGACATTATTGCTTGGGATTTGTGCATAACAAGGTTGAAGGCTCTCATTTTCATCTCTTTTCATGCTCTAATTTGGGCGGATTATACCATAAATATTTATCCGGAAATTCGGGATATATACAAATCAGCAAGAATTGTCCGCCGCGGGCTCCCTGCCCACGATACAGTTCCTGCCAAACGAAAGGCACTTCACTCTCCGGTATCCCCGGGCCGGTATCAGCAACTTCGATGATCACCATATTTGCGTCCTCAAAGGCCCGCACTTCCACTGTTGCCCCCGGTTCAGAGAACTTGACCGCGTTGCCGAGTAAATTGAGCAGGGCTAAAAGCAGCAAGTCTTCATCGCCTTGAACATCAGGCAGTGGCCAGGGCGGGCGCGGCGTAAAACTGCGCGCATACGGGCAACCAGCTCATGGGGTCAAAGGGTTTATTGAGGTAGTCGTCCGCCCGCTCTTCCAGGGCCATGGCACGCTCGCTGGCTTCCCCAACCTGGGTGAGCAAGATCGCCGGGGTCCAGTCACCAGCCTGGCACAGCTGGCGTAAGACTTCCCGTCCATCCACCTTGGGCATCAGCACATCCAAGACGATTAAATCTGGAGGGTTGAGCTGTACCTGGTATAGCGCCTGTTCCCCATCTCCGGCGATGGAGGATTCGAATCCGGAGCGGTTGAGATATGCGGCCAGGTTGGAGGTAATGGCTTGCTCATCATCAACAAGTAATATATGCGGTTTCTTTTCCATATTCTTGGCTCATTTTCCTGGATGATCTTACAGCTGAGCTTCTGCAGGTACGATTTGTAATATCGCGAGCAGATATTGTATTACAAAAATGCCCTGGAGAACCTGGCCATTCTCGATCTCAATGGCACCCTTTAATGCAGCGGTCAGTCCTCAGGCAATACCCCCTCCATCTGAGCTATCACCATGTCTGGATTGATCACCAAACCGCAGTCGATGGCGAAAACTCGTCCCCCCGGTTTTAGTGCTCGGAATAGCTCCTGGTCAGACTTGGATGGATCCTTCAAATGCTGCCAGACAGCAACGGTGATCTCTTTGTTAGCGATCTAAAAGTACCCTGCTTTTGGCTCGCTTTTCCAAGCTGGCCAATATTTCGGTAGTGCCCCGCTTGAATGTTGTCAGGCCAATCTCGCCACGAGACCACAGAGCACGCGGAGAGCACGGAGAACGTGAAAGGAAGCAAAGAAAATTCTGCGATCTCAGTGTTCTTGAATATTAGAATCAACACTTAACAGGGGGATTATCCAATCATCAGTCCTGGTTAAAGGGGGAGGTTGTTTTGATTGATTCGGCGAATGTCGGCTGCGATCTTGCTGACCGGCACGGGATTGGCATTGAAATATCTTTGATCTGGTGGGGATCAGAGTCTCTGTAACGGTTTTCGAAATTTGCCAACCACCAGTGCTGCAAACACCCGCGCATTGCTGGCTTGACAAAATGTGTGGGGAGGTTATAATGAAAATGGTTATCATTATCATTTGAGTGCTGATCATGTCCGTTCAAAACCAACCCTCAACAAACGACGCCTGGCTGGAAAGCCTGCAGGACAGCGGATACCGGTTAACCGCCCCTCGCCGGGCGATCGTGACCATTATCGCCAACAGCTCGCGGGCTCTGGAGGCGATCGAGATCTTCGATCTGGGACGTGGCGAGCACCCACGCCTGGGTCTGGTGACCGTCTACCGCACACTTGAGAAGTTGGGGCAATTGGGCCTGGTGCAGCGGGTGCACCAAGCGGATGGATGCAATATGTACTTGCGGGCTCCCCAAGGGCATGAGCATTTGCTGCTGTGCAAAACCTGCGGACAAATGGAGTATTTCAGCGGCGATGACTTGTCCAAGTTAATCGAAGAGACTTCCCAAAAAAGCGGCTATCAAATCCAAGAACATTGGCTGCAGCTGTTTGGATTATGCAGCAACTGTCAAGCCTCGCCTCCACCCGGGCAAGATGAATGGACGGGTGAGGCTGAGGCTGGATAATAGATTGAGGTGATCGTAAACGCATTAATGAACCAGACACGAAATCTGCTGGCAAAATTTATTTTGTTTGGAGTCATCCTTTTGGCTGCCTGCCAAACAAATTCAGATCCCATGCCCCAATCCAACGGTGGGACTTTAGAAGAGAGTGGACCAAAGGTGCTGGTGGTGGAATCGTTCCTGGCTGATATCGCCCAAAACGTAGCTGGCGAACGTTTTGATGTTGAAGTGCTTATTCCGTCTGGTTCTGACCCGCACACCTTCCAGCCTACACCCCGGGATGTGACCAAGATCGCCAACAGCCAGGTACTGATCGCCAATGGAGCCGGGCTTGAAGAATGGCTGCAGGAAATCCTGGACAATGCAGGTGGGGAGCGCCTGGTGATCGAAGCAGCCGAAGGTCTTTCAGGGAGCCTGTCTCGTGCGGGGGACCCGCACTTCTGGTTGGACCCAAATTATGTGATCCATTATGCAGAAGAGATTCGCGATGGATACATCTTAATTGACCCAGCCGGGGAGGCAGTTTACATCCGAAACACCGCGGATTATATCCTCCAGTTAGAGAAATTGGATTCTTGGATCGCAGGTCAAGTCGAGCAAATTCCCTCAGAACGGCGAATGCTGGTCACCAACCACGAGAGTTTTGGCTACTTCGCTGACCGTTATGGATTCATAATCATCGGCACGATCATTCCCAATGTCAGCACAGGCTCCTCCCCCTCGGCTCAGCAGCTGGTTGAGTTGATCGAAGCGATCAAGGCAACCAGCACCGCGGCCATATTTTTGGAGTCGGGGACGAATCCAGAGCTGGCAGAACAGGTGGCTCGGGAGGCAGGGGTGAAGGTGGTCAAAGATCTCCACACCCAATCCGTTTCTCCCCCAGGTGGCTATATTGATATGATGAAGTACAATACGCTGGCAATTGTTGAAGCGCTCAAATAGATTGGATATATGTACTCTGAATGGGACAGTTAATATAAGTCTATGGATTTAATAAACGGATGAACAGCAGCAATGTTTCAGCAGCAGGCCCCCAAACCTTACCGAATGAGCCGGCGCGTTTGGAAATAGAGAATGTGCGAGTAAGTTATAACGGGCAGCTGGCATTGGAGGATTTAACCTTCCAGGTCGCTCATGGGGCGCATTTGGCAGTTGTCGGTCCGAATGCGGCCGGCAAAACAACGCTGTTCAAAGCCCTGGTTGGACTGGTGCAGTTGAAAACGGGTCAGATTCAAATTCACGGGCAGCCGCTGGGCCACCACCAGGATTGCGTGGCATACGTTCAGCAGCGTGAAGAAGTTGACTGGCGTTTTCCAGTCACGGTGCAGGATGTGGTCATGATGGGACGCTTCGGCCGGCAGGGTTGGCTGAGGCGACCCAGTAGTGCCGATAGGGAGGTTGTGGCAAACTCTCTTGAGCAATTAGGCATTGCTGATCTGGCAAGCCGGCCAATCGGGGAGCTCTCAGGTGGGCAGCAGCAGCGAGCTTTCCTGGCCCGCGCCCTGGCTCAGGAACCCCATATCTTATTGATGGATGAACCTTTCACCGGGGTGGATTTCACTACCCAGGAAGCCACCCTGGAACTTCTGGAACACCTGCAAACTCAGCAGGTAACTGCCATGGTCTCGACCCATGACCTGACTCTGGCATCTGAGCGCTTTGAGCAGGTTTTGCTACTCAATAAACACATGATCGCCTATGGCCCTCCGGAAGAAGTGTTCACGGCACCAAATCTCAGCCAGGCGTTCGGAAGCCAGGTCTTGTTTCTGGATGGCGTGGCAGTAGTCGACCAGTGCTGCCCACCCGAAGATGAAATTGGGTAATGGTAGAAATTGTAAATGGGTTATTGACCCCCCTGACTTATGCTTTTATCCAGCGCGGCTTGCTGGCCGCCTTGATGGTGGGTGTGCTGTGCTCGGTGATCGGGTGTTACATAGTGCTGCGCTCAATGGCGTTTTTAGGAGATGCAATGGCGCATGCAGTCCTGCCTGGTGTGGCAATTGCCTATCTATTTGGCAGAAATCTAACCCTGGGCGCGCTGGCTGCTGCATTGGTGGTTGCACTGGGGGTGGGTCTCTTTTCTCGCCGGGGGGCGATTAAAGAGGATACTGCCATTGGAGTGCTCTTTGCGGCTGCGCTGTCTATAGGTGTGGTACTAATCAGCAGTATCCGCACTTATGCTGTCGATCTCAGCCATATTCTATTTGGCAATGTGCTGGGGGTAAGCAGCCTCGACTTGTGGCTGACTGCGGGACTGGGGGCTGTGATTCTGATCTCCATTCTGGTGTTTTACCGACCATTCCTGGTGGTTTCTTTTGACCCGGTGCTGGCAACAACCTTGCGTATGCGGGTTGGATTCTTCAACAACCTGCTCCTGGTCCTTCTGGCCTTAACCATTGTGATCTCCATGCAGACCGTAGGGGTTGGGTTGGTGGCAGCCATGCTTGTGACGCCAGCAGCTACAGCATTTTTGCTAGTCCGCCGTTTGCCAAACATGATGGCGCTAGCGGGGTTAATTGGGGGATTTTCCAGCCTGATCGGATTTTTCGCCAGCTACCATCTCAACGTGGCTTCAGGTGCAGCGATTGTGCTGACCGCCACGCTTCTCTTCCTACTAGCGTTCCTCTTCGCTCCTCAGCGTGGGCTGGTGTGGGATCTCTCCCGCCGCCATTCAGCTTAAAAAACCTGGCGATCGATTGAATTAAATCCATAAATTAGATTAACTCTCCCCCTCGGGAAAAGAAAACTGTCTGTTTATGCCTCGATTATTCTGCCCTGGGGGTTTGATCCATCGTTGCCGCGATCGGGCGCAACTTCAACCACCATTGCTCCTTTGCTCTCTGGAAACCAGGTTCGATCAGGCGCGGGAAATCGTAAATGCTGGTAATTTGGATTTCGCCACCTTTGAGGCCTATCGCGGCAGCTGCAGGGACAGGTTTGTCGACCTCAGAGAGCAGAAACTCGATGCTCTGGGATGCCAGCCGGGTAGCCTGGATACGATCGAATGGAGAAGGGCTGCCACCCTGTTGGATATGCCCGAGAATTGCCTGTCGGACATCAAAGAGATCGCCACCCTCCTGTTCGAAGAGCGTGGACATGAAATTGCTGTCATACAGCCCTCCTGCTTTTTCGTTGCGGATCATCAGTCCCAGGCGCTTGCCGCCTTTGAATCCGTCAATCAGGTCGGCAACATCACGCTGGAGTTCGGCGAGAGTGATCTCTTCTTCAGGTAGATATGCTTTCTCTGCGCCCGTCGCCAACCCGCTAAAGAGAGCCAGATACCCACAATCACGTCCCATCACCTCCACCACGAAACAGCTGCGAGATGCAACTGCGGACTGCTTGATCTTGTCCACATTGGTGACGATATTATTCAGCGCGGTGTCGGCCCCGATGCTTAACTCGGTGCCTGGTAAATTGTTATCGATAGAAGCAGGCAAACAGGCGATGGGGATATTAAACGACGGGTAATCGTTTCGCCGGTTGAAAAGCTGGTAGGCGCCCTGGTACCCGGCCCAACCGCCGATGATTAACAAGCCATCGACCTGGTGGGTTTCCAGGTTCTTGGCTATGGAGTAAAAATCGCGACCTGCAGGAATATAGCGGCTGGTGCCAAGTCCGGCCCCACCTTTTGAAACCCAACCGCTGATGCTCATCCAGCCCAATTCGTTGATATCTCCGCCAATCAGACCGTGAAAGCCATGCCGGACAGCCAGCAGGGTATGTCCTTTGTCCATGCCGAGCCTGACAGCGGCACGAACTGCGGTATTCATGCCTGGGGAAAGACCACCGGCGTGCATGATAGCTAACCGTAAACGCCGTTCACCGGTTTCTGGGGGGTTGGGGTAAGAGCGCAAGATGGTGCGAAAAATGCGATAAGATTCCGCGAAGCTGCCACCGCGCATGCGGAGGGCGGTTTCATAATCCTGGGCTTGAATTACTCTAGCTACCTCCTGCGTTTGAGCAACACACTCCACCAGAGAGGAACGCACTACCCCATGTTGGCGAATGCCAACCAATTGCGGTTCTTGATCTGGCTTAGATTTCAGCAGCTCCTCAACTGCTGTATAGCCCTGCACAGTGCCAAGATAGCGATCGAATGCGCTTGGAGCTCCCCCGCGCTGCACGTGTCCCAGGATCGTGATGCGCACTTCTTCGCCCAACCGTTCTTCTAAAACTTGTTTTGTATATTCACTGGTGATGGGTTTTCCAAAGCGGTCGTGAGCGCCTTCAGCGATGACGACAATGCTGTGCTGGCGACCGACTTCTCTGCCAGATTTCAATGACCGGCACATTTCATCTTCCCAATCCCTCTTTTGAGGGGGATCTTCCGGGATCAGCACCCAATCAGCGCCAGTGGCGATGCCAGCCATCAGGGCGAGGTATCCACAATGACGACCCATGACTTCCACGATAAAAGTGCGGTTGTGGCTGGCGGCTGTGCTGGAAAGGGCGTCGATGGCCTCCGTGATGCGGTGCAGAGCGGTATCCGCGCCAATGGTCATATCTGTGCCAAACATATCATTATCGATTGAACCGACCAGACCTACAATGAGCAGATTGGGATGGGACCGGGCGGCACCCTGGTCGATTAACTCCTGATCTACCAGTTCCGACAATAAATCAGGCCATTCCTGGCGAAAAATGTTTGCCCCAGTCAAGCTGCCATCACCGCCGATCACCACCAATCGATCGATATCATTTTGGATCAGGTTGTGGGCTGCCTTCCGGCGACCCTCCCGGGTGCGGAACTCGTCACAACGAGCAGTGCCAATAACGGTGCCCCCCAATTGCAAGATACCTCCAACAGACTCCCAGCCCATCTTACGGATGTTATCCCCACCTGCTACCATGCCACGGTAACCATCCATGATGGCATATGCGTCAACCCCCCGAGTCAAGGCAGTCCTGACAACTGCTCTGACGGCTGCATTCATACCCGGTGCATCTCCACCACTGGTCAAGACTGCGATATTACTGCGTTCATTTTGAGACATAATTGAACTTAACTTGGTGGCCTCTTCTGATCGTCCGTGCCTCATTAGCACACCCGAGGCGGAAATTTGACTTTACCCGATTAGTGGCCCGGATGTCCTGATGGCCTCCGAGACATGATCTGCAAATTGAGCAA
>SDBV01010923.1_pt1 | contig 11848 bp, 7 predicted proteins | sample 2277081 | NCBI WGS metagenome assembly SDBV01 (sample SAMN10402039, study PRJNA504765) | marine sediment metagenome | isolation source: marine sediment core GS10_PC15, 223 cmbsf | place: Arctic Ocean: Southern Knipovich Ridge | collected 2010
GTGCTCCGCATGTCGTGACTGCCGAGCGTGCTGGGATACACGCCCGTGATCAGACACGAACGGTTCGGGGCGCAGACGCCGGTGATGCCGTAGGCATTCAGATAGCGGACGCCCCCGGCGGCCAGCCGATCCAGCGTGGGCGTGCGGGCGTAGTCGTCGCCGTAGCAGCCCAGGTTCGGCGAAATATCTTCACAGGTGATCCAAAGCACGTTCGGCCGCGGCGGCGCCGAATCCGCGGCGGCCGAGGCGACGGCAACCACGCCCGCCGCCATGGCCGACGGTACAAACCAACCGAGTAATAACGTTCGCAACATCGTACGATCCTCAGACAACTAGCCGGGAAGTTTGCCCCTCTGGTTCCCAAGCTCCAGCTTGGGAACCGGTGTTCGGTTTTCATGTGCTGTCAAGCCGATTGGTTCCCAAGCTGGAGCTTGGGAACCAGGGAAGGGAGATTGTTTCTGGACAGGTGCTAAGCCGCCAGCGGCTAGCCGGGAAGTCTCGCAAAATTATCGAGGATTTTCAGTCCCTCCGACTGGCTCTTTTCCGGATGGAACTGCGTGGCAAAGAGATTGTCGCGCCAGATCATCGAGCAGAACGGGCCGCCGTAGTCGGTCTCGGCGGCGATCACCGTGGGGTCGTCGGGCACGACGTAGTAGGAGTGGACGAAATAGAAATGGGACCCTTCCGCGACCCCGTCGAGGATTGGGGGGCGGCCGGTAGTGACCAGTTGATTCCAGCCCATGTGGGGGACGGAATACGTCGGCGGCAGTTCGAAGCGGGCCACTTTGCCGCAGAGCACGCCGAACCCCGAGTGCTCGCCGTTTTCGTAGCTGAGCTCGAAGAGCAATTGCAGCCCCAAGCAGATGCCCAAGAAGGGCCTGTTCGAGTCGATCGCCTCGAGCACCGGTTCGAGCAGTTCCCGGCGTCGCAACTCCGCCATGGCGTCTTCAAACGCCCCGACGCCCGGCAGGACGACCTTTTCGGCGGCGGCCACCTCGGCCGGATCGCTGGTCACGACGGCCTGGTGCCCGACCTTCTCAAAACCCTTCTGCACACTGCGAAGGTTACCCATTCCGTAGTCGATGATAGCGATCATGGGGAGCGATGGCTTGGGCGGTGGGGAGTAGGTGGTAGATAGTAGGTGGCAGGTAGTAAATGGCGTGATTTCGGGAGGAAAACCGTTTAGCCGCCGCGGCCACGCGGTGTGTTTTTCCGGCGTGGCCGCCGGGGCTAACAGATGAAATCGGATTCATCCGACTTCTTCAAGCGACCGCCACGGAAAAGAGGCTCGCACCCGCTCCTGCCGGTCAGTATGGGTGAAATCGCATCGCGTGGCAAGGGGCCCGTTTTGCGCGGCGGGGGGAAGTGTGGTGAAGTGGCGGGTACGGTTCGTGAGGCGGGGGTGGGGGGCCGTCGCGCGAGAAGACCCCCGCGGAACGCAGTCCGCGGGCGTTGGCTGCGGCAGTCAGGTCCCCCTTTGCCACCTACCACCTACTATCTACTACATACTACCTGCCGCCTACTATCTACTGCCCCATCCTCTGCGGATGAACGACGAGTTCCACGCGGCGGTTGCGTTTCTTGCCGTCCAGCGTGGCGTTGGAGGCCAGCGGGCAGTTGGCGCCGTGGCCGGCCACGTAGAGCTGGGCCGATTCGTACCGGGTGCGGTTGATCAATAGGTCGTGGATGGCCATCGCCCGACCTACCGACAGCTCGTGGTTGTTGCGCCATTGGGTGCCGGTGATCGGGTCGCTGTCGGTGTGACCCTCGATGCTGACGATCTGCCGGGGATACATGCGGAGGATTTCGCTTGCCGCGTCGAGCACGATCTTGGCGGCCTCGCCGCGCAGCCGGGCACTGCCCGACTCGAACAACCGGTGGCCGGGCAACGCCACGCGGATCACGTCGCCGTCGCGGCGGACGTGGACGTCCGGCAGATTGATCGCCGGCAGGTTTCTCAGCAGGCTGTTGTTGGGAATGATCGACACGCCCGGGCGTTGTCGCATCGAGGCGGTCAGCGCCTCGACCTTGTGGTCGCTGGACTTCTTGCCATCGCGGGCCTCGACAAGCTGCTGCGTGGCGCCCCGGAGTTGGTCCCGCACCGCGGCCAATTGGTCCTCGACCACGTTGGCCTGCTGGCGCGATTGGGCCAGCAGCGTTTGCAGTTCCTGGTTGTCCCGATCCAGCGCATCGGTACGAGCCTGCAACTGTTGGGTCTGCCGCGAGAGGGCCAGTTGTTGCTGCTGGGACTGGTGCATCTGGCCCTTGAGCACCATCGAGTTGTCGGCGCAGCCGGAGAGCGACACCAGGGCAATCGCCACCGGCGCTATCGCCGACGCCACGATTGCCGAGGGCCGCAGCGAGCGGGCGAAAGATCGCGTCACGCTTTTCTCCTCCACAGATCGCAACAGACAGGGGCGGGGGAATTTCCCCGGGAAAACCACCCCTCGAAGCGGGGGTTTGTTGGGCGAGGCCTACCACGACAAGTGGGGCGGATCGTAGCAAGAGGACCAGTGCGAGGCAAGGCCAAATGCGTTTTCTTGTGGGAGGCGTCTCCGACGGCGATGGTACCCGTGGCCTGATGGGACCGTGATCGGCCACAATCGCCGTCGGAGACGCCTCCCACAAGAAAAACGCTCGATATCCTCCGTCGTTCACTGCTCGGGGTATATCCCGCACCTGTCCGGTGGAACATGTGCCCGAAAAACAATCACCCCATGCCTGGAAAAAGGGCAGATTGGAAGTCCCGTGCCAAAACCAAACAAAACTGGATATTGCTCGCAAGGTGTTCCTATGGAAAAGGTTGCGTCAGGCGGCCCCGACCGACACACACGCCGACGGCATCCCCTTTGCAGACTGGGGTCGGTGATTTCGTACGCAGGCCGGACCGTGCCAAGAACTACCGGCTCTACCTGTTCTTCCGCCTGCTTCTGACCCAACTTCTGTCCTGGTTTGAAAGGAACGACTCGTGACTCCTAAAGAAGTATTGGCGCTGTGCCGGGAAAAAGACGTCAAAGCGATCGACCTGCGGTTCATGGACTTTCCCGGTCTGTGGCAGCATTTCACCATTCCGGCCAACCAACTCGATGAAGACGTGTTCGAGGACGGCCTGGGGTTCGACGGATCGAGTATCCGCGGCTGGCAGGCGATCAACGAGAGCGACATGCTGGTGGTGCCGCAGCCGGAGACCGCCACGCTGGACCCCTTCACCGAGCTGTCGACCCTCTCGATGATCTGTAACATCCAGGACCCGATCACGCGGGAGGACTACAGCCGCGACCCCCGCAACGTGGCCCGAAAGGCGGTCAACTATCTCAAGAGCACCGGCATCGGCGACACCTGCTTCATCGGACCCGAGGCGGAGTTTTTCATCTTCGACGACATCCGCTTCGACCAGACGCCCAACGCCGCGTTCTACTACGTCGACAGTATCGAAGGGCAATGGAACCGCGGCAAAGACGAGAAACCGAACCTGGGCCACAAGCTGCGTCACAAGGAAGGCTACTTTCCCGTGCCGCCGGCCGACCAGATGATGGATATCCGCAACGAGATGATGCAGACGATGATCGAGAGCGGGCTGAAGGTCGAGTGCCAGCACCACGAGGTGGGCACCGCCGGCCAGGCGGAGATCGACCTGCAGTTCGGCAACCTGGTGGACATGGCCGACCAGATGATGATGTACAAGTACATCGTCAAGAACGTGGCCGCCAAGCACAACAAGATGGTCACCTTCATGCCCAAGCCGATCTTCGACGACAACGGTTCGGGTATGCACACCCACATTTCCATCTGGAAGGCCGACCAGCCGCTGTTCGCCGGCAACGGCTACGCGGGCCTGAGCGACATGGCATTGTACGGCATCGGCGGCCTGCTGAAACATGCCGCGGCCCTTTGTGCGTTCACCAATCCCACCACCAACAGCTACAAGCGGCTGGTGCCGGGTTTCGAGGCGCCGGTGAACCTGGCCTATTCGCAGCGGAACCGCTCGGCGGCGGTGCGGATCCCGATGTACAGCCCCAGCCCCAAGACCAAGCGGCTGGAATTCCGTTGCCCCGACCCGAGCTGCAACCCGTACCTGGCCTTCTCCGCCATACTGATGGCGGTGATCGACGGGATCCAGAACAAGCTCGATCCGGGCGAACCGCTGGACAAGGACATCTACGACCTGACGCCCGAGGAGTTGCAGGACGTGCCGCAGACGCCCGGTTCGTTGGAAGCGGCGCTGGCGGCGTTACGGGCGGACCACGAGTTCCTGCTCCGCGGCGACGTATTCACGCCCGACGTGATCGACACCTGGATCTGGTACAAGACGGAGAACGAAGTCGACGCCCTTCGACTGCGGCCGCACCCCTACGAGTTCTGCATGTACGCGGACATTTAGGCGTACTTGGCACGGTCCTGAGTCCCAATATCTATTGGGCCCCGTCCGGGGCAGCGGCTGCGGCGGCTGCCCCGGACGGCAGGGCCTTTTGTGGTTGGCTGGGCCCGAAAGGTCAAGGGACGTAGCCGTTCACGGGAAGTTGGGCAGTAACGACACGTCACGCCTGCAATGGCCGTTGGGCGTCGTCGACAACTCCTTGCCGATCCTCTGGCGACGGCCGGAGCGTCACCGATTACGTGCCGCTGCGAGCCGGAGAGCCGGCCCGCGCTTCGTATCGGGCAATCTCTTCCTTGAATTGGTTGATTCGCTTCTTGAGCGAACGCAACGTCAACTCGCGAACGTGTTCGTCGGTTGGCTCTTGTCGCTTGCTTTCGTAAAGCTGCTCCAGTTCAAGCAACTTCGCCCGGGTGTTTTCCCATTGGCGTCGGTTTTCAATGCTCATGGCATTACCTCGACACAATCCACGTCATTCGGTTCCAGCTTGTCGGTGACAAAGCTGCCGTTGACGACGATCCGCCGAGCGCCCGCCCGCCGCGCCAGTTCAACCAGCCATCGCAACGACTCCATCTGCACCCGCCGCAATCCCGAATCACGCCCAAACCGTGCATGAATCTCTTTCACCGTGGCCTGGTGGAGGCCCGGCGGCAGGTAGCCTTTGTCGTTGAATGCTGGGATCATGGTCCATTACAAAGGTGCTGACCGTCCGTGTGGGGCTTCCGAGTCAGGCGCCCGCCATTCTCTCAATTGTACCCGATTCCGGCCGGCTTGCGAGGGTGAATAAGTATCACGGAATGTGAGGCACCCCCATAACGACCTGCCTTGCCCGAGGGTGATCCAGCAAGCGGCGTCGATAGCACGAAAACGTCACGAACTGGGCATGAAGCTCGTCATCGTAGATTAGTCGCCGGGCCATGGAACCATTATCCCATCGGGCCACGGGCGACGCCATCCTCCTGCTGCAAGCAGCACCGACGATCTTGCGAATCAGCCTTCTCCAATCGCAAAGCCCACTCCGCAAGATCATCGCTGCCACCCAGTGAACAACTACTCTTGCCTTCCTGGCCGTTCAGACGTCCGTGGCACCCGGGGCATCGCCGTCGCCCCGGACGGCAGGGCCTTTTGTGGTTGGCTGGGCGACCAAGTGGTCTGTCCGATGAGAACCCGCCCACGCGTCGGGCTCTCCCCCCGCCGACCGCAGTCGACGGGCGTTTCTGTGTGTCAGGCTAGCGCACACGTGGCGGCAGTATCGATCGTTCGGCCTCCCTCTTGGCGGGGGGGAGGTGATTCGATCTCCCCGGCAGCCGCAAGCTTCGCTACAATAGGTCCCTTTGCTGCGGCTGCCAGGCAGCGGAGTCTTCTTACCGAACCGGCTGCCCAGCCGGTTTGTCCTATGGTTGAGAAGACCGATCCCTGCCCACGGTTGCCGACCGTCCCGCGGCCCCAGCCGCCTTGACTTGCGGAGCACGCATTACGATGCGAAGAATCCTCGTCACCAGCGCCTTGCCTTACGCCAACGGCCATATCCACATCGGCCACCTGGTCGAGTACCTGCAGACCGACATCTGGGTCCGGTTCCAGAAGCTGCGGGGGAACCGGTGTGTTTATATGTGCGCCGACGACACCCACGGCACGGCGATCATGATCCGCGCCCGGGAAGAGGAGATCACCGAGGAAGAGTTGATCGGCCGGATGCAGAAGGCCCACGTCGAGGATTTCGCCGGCTTCGACATCGAGTTCGACAACTACGGCAGCACCCACAGCCCGGAAAACCGCGAGCTGTGTGCGGAGATCTGGGCGTCGAAGCGCAAGGCGGGGCTGGTCAACCAGCGGCAGGTGACCCAGCTTTACGACGTCGAGGCCGGCACGTTCCTGGCCGACCGCTTCGTGAGGGGGACTTGCCCTTTCTGCGAACTGACGAACCAGTACGGCGACAGTTGCGATAACGGCCACCACTACAGCCCCGTGGATCTGACTAACCCCATCAGCACGCTTTCCGGCACCACGCCCGAGGTCCGCACGGCCGATCATCTGTTCCTGAACATCGAGCGATTCCACGATTTCCTCGAGCAGTGGACCCAAAGCGGCGAGCACCTCCAGCCCGAAATCGCCAATTACCTCAAGGGCCATTTCCTCCACGAGCCGCTGCGGGATTGGGACGTCTCGCGGCCGGCGCCCTATTTCGGTTTCGAGATTCCCGACAGTCCGGGCAATTACTGGTACGTGTGGTTCGACGCGCCGATCGGCTACATGGCCTCGACCCGGCAGTGGTGCGACCGGCACGGCGAGGACTTCGACGACTGGTGGCGCAGCGAGCAGGTCGAGATTCACCACTTCATCGGCAAAGACATCACCTATTTCCACACCTTGTTCTGGCCGGCGATGTTGAAGACCTCCGGGTTCACTTTGCCAACGAAGGTCCACATCCACGGGTTCCTGACCGTCAACGGCGAGAAGATGTCGAAGAGCAAGGGCACGTTCATTCGGGCGTCGACTTACTTGGAGCACCTCGACCCGGCTTACCTGCGGTACTACTACGCCTCGAAGCTGACCAACCGCGTCGACGACCTCGACCTGAACCTCGACGAGTTCGCCACCAAGGTCAACTCCGACATGGTGGGCAACGTGGTCAACCTGGCCAGCCGCACGGCCAGGTTCGCCGCCGCGACGGGGCTCGCCGAGACGTATCCCGACGACGGCGGGCTGTTCGAGCAGGCCGCCCGGGACGGCGAAGCGATTGCCGAGGCGTACGAGACTTGCGACTACAACCGGGCCATCCGCCAGATCCTGGCCGCCGCCGACCGGGCCAACCGGTTCGTCGAACACAACGCCCCGTGGAACTTGCAGAAAGATCCCGGCCAGATCGACCGCTTGCGCGACGTCTGCACCATCGGGCTGAACCTGTTTCGCCAACTGGCCGTATACCTCGCGCCCGTGCTGCCGCGGTTGGCCCAGCAGACCGGCGAACTGCTGGGCAAGCCGATCGAACATTGGGACGAGTCGAAGACGCCGCTGGTCGGCGCCGCGGTGGGCCAGTTCAAGCACATGATGAAACGGGTGGACCGCAAGCGGCTCGACGCCATGGTCGCCGCCAGCACCGAGCCGCAGCGGCCCAAGGCCACGCCTACTGCGGCCACGGCCGACGAAGACCCCGTCGACGCGGTGGCCGCCGAGCCGCTGGCCGAGACCTGCACGATCGACGATTTCGCCAAGGTCGACCTGCGGGTCGCCCGCGTGGTGGCCGCCGAGGACGTGCCCGAGGCGAAGAAACTATTGAAGCTCACCCTCAGCCTCGGCGGCGACCACAACCGGACGGTGCTGGCCGGCATCAAGGGCGTTTACGAGCCGAAGGATCTCGTCGGCCGGTTGGTCGTGTGCGTTGCCAACCTCGCTCCTCGCAAGATGAAATTCGGCACCAGCGAAGGCATGGTCCTGGCCTCCGGCCCCGGCGGCAAGGAGATCTACATGCTCGCGGCCGACGAAGGAGCCCAGCCGGGACAGCGGGTACACTGATTCCTTGTCGGAAAACCGCAATGTAGCCATCTCGCTCCGCGAGATGAGGCCCGAAACAGTCGGGGTCAGGTGCCGCCGCCGAAATCTTCCGGCAGGCCGTCGACGATCTTGACCGTCTGGAGGCTGACTTCGACCACCTGGCCCACCAGCCGCACGATGTACTCGGGGTCGTCGCCGCGGTTGGGGTCGGAGGTGATCCCGCTCCGCTTGTCGGTCTTGACGCGATACTGGTCGATCACCCAGTCCAAGGCCGAGCGGTTGCCCAGCCGATACCCAAAAACCTCCGGCGGGATGCCGCCCAGGCTCAGCGAGTCGTTCACCTTGAGCTGCGTCTTGTCTTTCGACAGCCGCATCTTCTCGACCCGATAGGAAAGCGGCACATCGGGCGTTTCGATCCACTCCAGCGCGTAAGGCTCCAACTCCTCGTATTCCAGGTGCAGACGTGCCAACTTCTTGCCGGCGGTGGCAAACGCCCGGAAGTCCGGCGCCAACGGCACCCGCGGCAGTTCCCGCTTGAGATTCTCGGCGAACCGCTCCCGATAGCCCGGATGGTGCAGCACGCCGTAGACGTAGTAAAAGATGTCCCACTTCGTGATCTTCTTGTCGCCGTAGTGCTCGCGGAAGTGCTTCAGCGCCCAATCCGTCACGTTCTCCCGGCGATTGGTGCCATCTTCGTCGTACACGTAGAAGGGAAAGCACTGGCCTTGGCGCCCACCTACATGCAAACAGGGAATGTTGCGAGTCATTAGCGCCGAAAAGTCGATTTGCGGCTCAATCGTACAGCAAATCGCGCTATTCTCTGTCTCTGAATGGGAGTCTGGAAAGAAGTGCGCACACCTGTAGATGTCCTCGTTGAAAGCCCTCTCGAAGTAGTAATGCTTCCTGCTGAAGGGTCGATACAAACCGACACGGATTTGCCGATCACAGAACGTCAAGTGCCTGCCACGTAACAGCGTGCGCTTCGTATTCCGTATCCACTTCAGGACGCTTTCATTAACATTCAGGAAATCATCCACGCCTTTTGGGCAACCGTGTCGTTTCCAGCGATCCAGCTGGGCATTGAAGTCCTCCACCATGTTGCTTGCACGCTTCGCCAGTTGTTCCCTACTAAACGCGTACATGTAGATGTCCGAGTTTGTCTTGACGCCGCAGCTGAAGATCTCGAACACCCTTCCGATTTCATCGAATTGAGCCGCTCCTCGCCGCCGCACGCCAAAAGGTAGAAAACCCGAGAATTCCCTGTGGTGCTTGGGAACCAGCCACCTGTTTTCGGGGTCCAGTTCAAGTCGCTCGAACTTGCAGGCGGAGATGGATCCGCAGTCACATAAGGCGCGTAGTTTCTCTTCCCGCTTCCAGTCCTCCGGGACCCGCTGATACGACAGTACCCTTCCATCAGAATCCGAGCACCGTACTGCAACCGTAATGCCCACTCCAACCTGGATCCCAAAGACGTTATGTGTGGTGCCGCTGAGTTTCGGATTCCGTCGGACATCCCCATGAAGATCGATGTGGTACAGGCACGAGAAGTCTTCTGAAAGGTGTTTTCGCATGCCACTGAAAGCAACACTATCAACGAAGTTGTTGTTAGTAACCAAGCAGACAATGCCGTCGCGCCCCTGTAAGCGGTCCGTTGCCCAGCGGAAGAACTTCACGTACGGATCATACAGTTGCATCCGCAGAGTAGATGTGGAATCCTTGACGTATGTTTGTCTAAGTCTCCCTTCCACGACCCTATATTGTCGGTTCTTGTTGTTGTCGTTCTCATCTTGTTGGCTCTGATTATACGGCGGATTGCCGATTATCACCGTGATAGGTGTGTTCGTCTCACGCTCAACGCGCACGATGTTCTGTTCAATATGGAATCCCGGAATCGTTTTCTGCACTGCGACGGCATCTCGGTCTTCAGCTAGATCGAGACTATCCACGAAACACAACCCCTCGAACGGTTCGTACTCACCGGTGCGTTCGTAGTATGCGTGCTCGATGTTCAGCGCGGCGATGTAGTAGGGCATGAGCATGACTTCGTTGGCGAAGAGCTGCTCGCGGTACACACGCGGCAGGTGTCGTTTGGGGATGCGGCGGATGAGGTTGACGATGAAGTTGCCGGTACCGGTGCAGGGGTCGAGGATGTTTACGCCCGGGGAGCCGAGGCCCTTGCCGAACTCGGTCTTCAGCACCTCCTCGACGCTGGCGCACATGAAGTCGACGATCTCCTGGGGCGTGTAGACGATGCCCATCGTGTCGGCCACCTTGACCGAGTAGCCCTGGAAGAACCGCTCGTAGATGGTGTTCAAGAAGTGCTGCTTCTCGGAGAAGTCGGAGATCCCCGCGGCCGCCGACTCGATGGCCAGATAAAAACGGTCCAGCGACTTGAGAAAGTCGTGGCGGCTGAACGACTTGCTGACCAGCTTGTCGATCACCTTCTCCACCTCCGCGGCGATCACGTTGCGGCGGATAAAGTCCTGGCGGTCGAAGATGGTGCGGATCAGCCGCTCGGTCAACAGGTGCTGCACGAGCATCTCGTCGACCGCGCTGCGGCTGAGGTTGGGGTTGAGCGACTGGCGGCACAGGTCCAAGAACCCCTCGAACGCCTCCTCGAACGGGCGGTTCTGCTGGTGGGCCTCGTCGATCTTGACCACCAGCCCGCGGGCCAGCTCGGGCACCCGCTGTTGGAACTCGTCGATGGCCTTCTCGAAGTCCTCGTGGGCCGGCTCGGTATAGGAAAAGAAGGCGTTGAGCAGATCGGCCAGTTGCCGCGGCTGGGTCAGATCGACCCGCATTGCCTGCCGGCCGTTCTGGTACAAAAACGCCTGGCCGGTGTCCTCGAAGATGGTGTTGCCTAGAGGATAGCCCTTGGCGATCTTCTTGCGGATTTCGGCCTCCAGGTTGTCCTTCAGATCCTTGGCTTCCCAGTAGCCGCGTCGGATGTGGAATTCGTCTCGGAAGGTGCCGTCGGGCTGAACCGTTTTGCCGCCGGCGACGTGGGACAGCTCGGGGATCAACGTCCAGCCGAACCGCCGGCCGGTCTCGTCCAGCAGGTTCTGGAAGGCCGAACGCACGGCGCTCTCGTTGTCCACGTCTTGCTTGGCGTAAGCCTCCAAGGCCGCGTAATAAGTCTTGACGGCTTTCTGCGTGGGCTTGACGGTCCGAGACGCTGCCATGGCGACCTTTTCTGGCTTTTCGGGAAGACTCCCCCAAGGTGGTTCGAGCCCGACACCGACGGACCGGCGGGGCAAGGTGCCCACGAGAATAGCTGATTGGACCGACCGATGCAAGCCGGCCCGGGTCTGGTCAGGTTTGTAGGTTAGGGCTCGCCCTGACAGCCTTCGGTACGACGGCCCGGGTCTTGTCAGGGCAAGCCCTGACCTACTTGACTACCGTCGTTACCGTGGTCGGAAAGCAGAAGTCCGGCGGATGGTCGCCCACTTCGCGATGCGGAGTGTTAACCTCGCATGCCGGGTGAATTCACGTGGTATGCCGGGTGAATTAACCTGGGGTTAAATTGACTTACGACGATCGGAGGGAAGGAGAGTCATTCGTAAAGTGCGAAACCAAAACGGGTTCGGGCCGTGCTCCTGCATGGTTTGTGGCCGTAAGTCGTGGTCGCGCAACACGCGCGCTAAAGGGGGTCCATGGAAATCGACGTAAGATGTTATTGCGAAATAACTTAGATACGGAATTGCCGGGCCTTTGTTGCCGCGACCCCATCTCGAGTGCGGTGGACATGCGCCGATTCTAATCGACGTAACTCCAATTCACAAGGCAACTTATTGGCCAGGCGGACCGCCGGACGATTAATTGACGTCCCAAAGGGTGCGGCGATTTTCAGATAATTGAGAGTGTCCGGGAATTCAAAACGCCGGAAACCACTGTAGGGAACGGCCTCCGTGCCGTTCCGTGGAACCACGGATCGCACCGGAACGGCACGGAGGCCGTTCCCTACAGCCTGGAATTCCC
>SDBV01010924.1_pt1 | contig 11846 bp, 11 predicted proteins | sample 2277081 | NCBI WGS metagenome assembly SDBV01 (sample SAMN10402039, study PRJNA504765) | marine sediment metagenome | isolation source: marine sediment core GS10_PC15, 223 cmbsf | place: Arctic Ocean: Southern Knipovich Ridge | collected 2010
TCGGGATACTCAGGATAACCCAGGGGTAAAACGGCCACTACCTCGACACCTTTGGGGATTTTCAGCACGGTCTTCACTCGTCCCGGATTGAAGGCGCCAACCCAGCATGTCCCTAATCCTTCGGCCGCAGCTGCCAGCATCAGGTGATCGATGGCCAGGGTGGCATCGACAGGGTACCGCTGCAAGCCGCAGCGCATAACTCCGCCGTCTGTCTCGGCGCAGCAAACAATCACAACCGGCGCTTCGGCGACGAAATCCTGTCTCGAGGCCGCCTCTGCCAAAGCTTTCCGTGTCTCAGGGTCTCGGACCACGACGAACCGCCACTCCTGGCTGTTATTGGCAGAGGGAGCCAGCCGGGCGGCCTCGAGGAGCTTCGTTACGGTCTCTTCCTCCACAGGAAGGTTTCTGAATCTTCTCACGCTTTTTCTGGTTTTGATGGCCTCGTAGAGATCCATAGAGGGTACCTCGTTCGTTATTGAGATAGTCATAATATAACGCTATGCCAACACCGGGACAAAAAACCGCCGCCGGGTGTGGTCAATCAGTACGTGTGGTCATTCCCCGGAGCGGAAATCCTCGACCCCTTGATCCGACAAGTCGAAGGAATAAAACAGGGCCTCACAGCCTGCTTCGAAGGGAGCCTGCGCATGCACTCCCACGAGCACCTCTCGGGGCATCTCGACGGTAAAGGCCCTGACGAACCGCCACCGCGAGCCGTTCAGGCTGTAATGCATACCGAAGAGGTTTCCCTTCCTCGTGAGGCGCAGCCAGCACTCGGGTTCCTTGATAAGCTCACCGTTGGAATCGTCGGACCACGGATTCGTAACCACCGATACAGCATTGAGCTCTCCTATGGGGCTTCTCTCCAGGCACAGCTTTGCCCAGACCTGCTCGCTGGCGCGCACCGTTACAGCCGCTGCATCGCCGAAGCCTTTCAATTTCACGGAGACCCGTGTCACGGCCGTAAAATCTCCGCGGACCGCTCTGTAGAGCAAACAGGCGCTGTCCTTGGGCTCGCGATCGAAGGGACGGAAAAAATCCGTGCCCTTTTCCGCTACGACCCGCAGCTCTTGCTTGTCGAAGGACCACCTCTGTGGCGGATTCATCCAGGCGAGATCGTTTTCGAGATGTTGAGCGTTGCAGCCGTCGAATAGATTCATAGTGCATACCTCCAGATTCGTATCGACATCTTCTTACGCTTTATTCGGGGCTGTCAACGCTATCAACTGTCAACTGGAAATCTTGACTCGGAGTATGAAAAGGGCTATAAGCAAGATCATCATTCGTAAGATAGTCGACAAGCTCAGCAGACTCTACAGAGTAAGCGCGTTTCGTTATCGCAATTTCTCGCTGCTCTTCGTCAGCGTCCTCGCCGTGTCTGCAGCCGACTTCATGATGATGGTCACCCTCGGGTGGATGGTGCTGGAGATGACCCAATCCACTTTCTCGATTGGAATGGTCTGGGCAACACGATCCGCACCCCATCTCATCTGGGGCTTGCTCGCGGGAACCATCGCCGACAGGCTCGATCGGCGCCGCCTGCTTATTGGGGCACTCTTGGCTCAGGCTGCGCTTGCCGTATCCATGGGACTTCTCGTCTCCAGGGGAACGGCTGAGCTCTGGCACGTGCTGGTGTTCACATTCGTGACGAGCTCGATTTCAACCTTTGTCATTACCGCACGCCAGGCTTTGATAGTCGATATCGTGGGTCCGGACGACGCCATGAGCGCTATTTCCTTGAGTGCCCTGGCAAAGCGGAGCATGGGTGTGTTCGGGAGCGCCGTCTCAGGAATTCTGATAGCGCTGCTCGATCTCTACTGGCTTTTCTATATCCTCGCCTTCAGTCTGCTCCTCGGCTCTACCGCGATTCTCTTCATCCGGGCTGTACCGGATAGCAGGCGGAAAGATTTGCAGTCGGTGAGGGCGAGTTTTTTCGAGGGCCTGAAGGTGATTCGGGAGAACCACATCGTCTTCACCCTGGTGCTGATGGCCATCCTCTGTGAGGTTCTCGGGTTCTCGTTCCAGACTCTTTTGCCGGTCTTTGCCCGGGACATCCTGAAAGCCGGCGTGGCCGGACTGGGAACCTTGAGCGCCGTGCAATCCCTGGGAGGTGTCTTTGCCGTGCTGGCCCTCGCCTCCCTGGGCAACTACAGGGGCAAGGGGCGGCTCATTCTCGGCATTTTCCTGTTTTTTGGGGTATCCCTCGTGCTCCTGGCGCAGTCGCAGTGGTACGGTTTATCGCTGGTTTTTTGCGCCTGTGTCGGCGCCATGGCTGCTGCCTTCGACTCCATGCAGCACACAATGCTCCAGCTCAGTGTTGCAGCCCACCAACGGGGCCGGGCTATGGGAATCTGGCTTTTGAGCATCGGTTTTGGCCCTCTGGGAAGCCTCGCCACCGGAGCGATGGCCGATTTGATCGGCCCCCGCTTCGCTCTGAGCATCAATGGCCTGGCAATGGTGCTGGTCTTTTTCATTTTGAGGCAGAAGGCTCTTAAACTTCGGAATGCCTAGGGTATGGTCATGATAGAGTTTGAAGAGAGGGATTGGATTCGGATACAAAACAGTTGGAGCGCCTGGTGGGAGGGCGAGATCGGCCGTCCCATGGTCGTAATCGAGGTTCAGCGTCCTCGGCGCCCCCTGGAAGAGGCTCACAAGTTTGCCGCCAACTATCCCATCGACATGCCGGCCGACGAGGTGATAGACATCTATGAGAAGCATCTCGGAGCTTATCGCTGGTATGGCGACGCCTGGCCTCGCTGGTGGCCCAACTTCGGCCCGGGTGTTCTGGCCGGTTTTCTGGGTGCAAGAGGGTCGAGGAGTTGACGGAATGCGCCGTGCGGCGCTGGGGAAATCGGATTTGCGTGGGATTTGCCGATATCGGCGGAAACCTCGATGTGCTTGCGAGCCTCCGGGTACGGAAAATCTGATTATGGATCTTCTCGACGAACCACGGACGGTGAACCGGCTTTCAAAGCGGTTGACCAAGCTATGGCTCGAATACTACCGGAGGCTGTACCGTATCATTGAACAAACGGGGAGGGGAACAACTCCGTGGGCGCACATATGGTCCCCCGGAGCGTGTTATATGCTTCAGAGCGACATCTCTTACATGCTCTCTCCCAATTACGCTCGGCCGGAAAGCTGTGCCAGCTCTACGTCAGCGCTCAGGGGGCTCGGACGAGCGTATCCGAGCTGGGGGGCCAGGGCTTTGCCCTGGTAATTCGGGATGTCGTCGACGGTAGAGAGGCCGAAGGTCTTCTTCACGAGCTGGGGGTCTGAGGGGCGGTGTGAATGAAATCTGCGAAGGCCCGAAGGATCAGGTGCATCGACACGGCGCCGGGATCGGGATGTCCCAAAGATCGTTCTCCCAGAGTCTTGGCCTTGCCTATACGGGCTATCATCTCCTTGGTCCTCTCTACGCCCTCTCTAGCCGCTTCGGCGGCGGCTTCGGCAGCCGCTGAGACGGTCGCACCGCCGGTTGTACTGGTGGCCGTCGCCACGGTGGCCTGAGGGTGTGACTCCTCTGTTACAGCCTTCACTGCGACAGCCTCCACTGCGCGCACAGCCGGCTCCAGGGCATCGACTACGGTCTTGTCGCCTGGCCGAGCGCCTCCCCTGGCCATTACGGCCTCCAAACCATCTGATAGAAGCATGCCAAGATCCGGAGCCTGAAACTCCCGCCTTTCGAGCAGTCTCTCTGCTCCTCCGCGGAAGAAGGTTCCAAAGATGATCCCGGAAGCCCCGCCGACGGATGTTATGAGGGTCGTTCCCACGGTTTTTAAGAGTGCACCGACACTCTCGAAAGAGTCGTTTTCGAGCCTCTCGCGAACCGCTTCGAAGCCCCTGGCCATTCCCACCCCATGATCCCCGTCACCGATCGCCTTGTCGGCCTGGGTCAGGACAGCGGTGCTGCCGATGATTTCGCCGGCTACGTAGAGGAACATCTGCTTGAGCTGTTCGAGGGATAGCCCCACTGCTTGCATTTAAGAAAGCTGCCCAAGATCCCTGGTCTCGGGACCAGGGATCTTGGGCTTGGAGAAACCCAGGGACTGAGCCGGAAGGTCATAGTAGCCTTTGAGCTCATCATCCAGGTTCATCATCGAAATGGAGAGCCCTGCCATCTCCTGGGATGTGCAGAAACTGCCTATGATCGTATCGTGCACTTTTATACCGTTTGCTTTGAGAATTTGATGGACCTTTCTGTTGACAACGAGAAGCTCCATCCAGGTAGTGGCTCCCAAATCGTTGATCAAAAGACAGACCTCGCTGCCCGTTTGAAAGGGAAGGTCCGGGAGAATCCGTCCCATCATGTTGTCCACCAACTCATCGGCAGGCGGGAGCTTCTCTTTCCACACACCCGGTTCACCGTGAAGACCCATGCCGATTTCTATCTCATCCTCGGCCAGCTCGAAGGTAGGCTCTCCCGTTTCTGGAATGGACCCGGCCGATATGGACACTCCCATAGAACGTGTGTTGTCTCGCGCCTTGGCGGTAACGCGAAACACCTCGTCCAGATCCTTGACCCGGGATGAAACGCCTCCTGCGATCTTGATCACGAAAAGATCCCCGGCGATGCCTCTCCGGTCCTGCATGCGGTCCTTTGGTGCGGCCGCCACGTCATCCCAGACCCTGACTGTCTTGGTTTTGATGCCCTCGTCATCCGCCATTTCAACGGCCATGTCGAAGTTGAGATTATCACCGGCGTAGTTCCCGTAGAGGCAAAGGACGCCGTTTCCCCGATCCAGCGCCTTTGTCGCTGCCAGAATCACGTCGGGTGTGGGGGCTGCAAAGACGTTGCCGCAGGCAGCTCCGTCAGCCATGTTTGTACCGATGAATCCCGAAAAGAGGGGTTCGTGTCCGCTGCCTCCTCCGACCAATAGACCGACCTTTCCGTCGGGCAGTTTTGTCTTGATAAGTGCCGTAAAGTTTTCCAGCCTTCTAACCTGGCCGCCGTAGGCGGAAACCAATCCGTCCAGCACCTCGTGGACCGCATTTTTTGGATTGTTGAGTATCTTTTTCGACTTTTTCATCTCTTACCTAAATATCTCTTGCCTAAACATCTCTTACCGAATGGCGGCTTGAATTGGAACTAAAATATACACAATTACGATTAATACTTAAAGCGACTAATGCTATGTGCTGTATGCTATTTTGACAGTTGCTCATATACAATCGCCTCGGCACGTTTACAGGCATGCGGGTCGTCAGAAGGGATCCTGGGGATTTCGTAAAATTGTCGAGAGGCAAGAAGCGAATCTACTTTTCGTTTCTCACGAAAAAGGGCGTAGACGAGCTGGAGGACGCCTCGAAGGCTTCCGACTAGACCGGACAGGCGATCACTCAATCCTTGATCTGTAGCGCGATGAGCAGGCCCACACCGGCTACAGCAGCGACGATCCAGAAGGTTCTCTGATAGGCCGCCAACGTGTGAGTAAACTTCAAAAGACTGTTCTCCAGCAGCACACCCGAAAGGGCCGGTCCGAACATGACTCCGCTAAATCGAATCGAGCTGTAGAGCCCGGCGCCGGCTCCTGACCTCTCACTCGGAATCCGTGCCATGGCAGCCCTGTGAAGGGCGGCAAGTTGGATTCCCGCGCCCGCGGCGCTCAGTACCAATCCCGGTAGCACGTACCATGACGATATCGAATCGCCGAGGAGTGCAAGACAGACAAGAGCCCCGCCCTGTGCGCATACCCCCGCCACCACAAACCACCGGCTGCCCCATCGGTCGGCCAGTCTTCCTCCGATCCGCATGGCAAAAAAGAAAAACACGTAGCTTCCCGCAAGCACGCTGCCGATCCAAGCGGCGCTCATGCCGTAGATCTCGGTCAGATATAGGGGTACGAGGAGACTGAAACTTCCCAGTAAGACCATGCGAATCGCCGAACAGAGGGACGCAGGCAAAAAGTCGCCAAAACGCAGCAGATCAAATGGAATGATCGGATGGGAGCTTCGTCGTTCCCAGAGTATCAGCAACAACAGCGACACCGCTGCCCCGAGACCGAGCCTCCAATCGGCGAAGGGATCGATTCCTGTAATCGGTCGGCTGGAGATGTAAAACACAATGAGCAATAGAAACAACCCAAAGAGCAGAAAGCCGATCCAGTCGAAATCAAGCGGCGGCGCGGCTTTTTTTTCCTGTCCCTCAGCAGAAGGTTTCTCTGATGGGACGAATTTCCACACAAAAAAGAGAGAAGCCACACCGAGGAGAACAACTGGCCCATAGATCGCCCGCCAGCCGAAGTGATCGATGACAAAACCAGCAAGAAAGGGACCAACCATCGCCGTTATCGTACCAAAGGAGTTCCACTGCCCCAGGGCGGTTCCCCGTTCCTCCTTTGGGAACCGGCTCGAGATCACGGCGATACAGAGAGGGGAGATCCCGGAAACACCAGCTCCCTGAATGATACGACCCAGGACAAGAAGCGCCAGCGATGAAGAGAGTTGGATTAAGAATGTTCCACCGAAAAAGATCGCGATTCCCGCAAAAAAAAGGCTTCGTTTGGTTAACCGATCACCCAAGAGTCCGTAAAGGGGCATGAACACCATGTAGGACAGGCTGTAGGCGGTTGCCAGCCAGGCAGTCGAATCAGCCGGAATACCGAACAGCATACGGATTTTCGGAATGGCCAGGCGAAACATGGACAGGTTCATCACGGACATCATGAAGGGTGCGATCAAACCAAGTAGCAGAAGTCTCTTTTGAGCTGTTGTCATCCCATCGCTGCCTGTGGTGTTCCCCAGTAGGTCTTCATGAAGCTATTTATACAGAAACTCTTTGAAAAAGTCATCGGTGTTTTGGCAGCCGCCCTATAATTGCTTGAGCCAATGCCAACGATATGTTACATACCTTTAGGAGGATCGAGCTGAACAAGATAGAATTGATAGTAGACTCACATCTGGATCTGGCAGCTAACGCTCTGCAGTTACGCAGGAATCTGGTACTGCCCGTCGATGAGGTACGTAAGAGCGATTCCGATAAGGTGCGGCGAGAATTTGGCACCTGCACCGTTACCTTCCCGGAGCTTCGGAAGGGTCGTATCGGGATCCTGTTTGCCACCGTCATGTCCCGGCTCGATGCCGATAGTAGCTTTGCAGGCACCGGTATGCGAACGCAGGAGCAGTGTTACGGCATCGGCAAGGGACACCTCGCATACTACCTGGGATTGGAACGACTGGGCATTGTGCGAATCATTAAAAGCAAGAGAGATCTCCAGGAGGTATGCACCCTCTGGGAAGACCCGACAGAGCAAACGCCCATTGGACTTGTAGTGAGCATGGAGAGTTGCGATCCCATAATGGATCCCGATCAAGTCCCGGAGTGGTACCAGGCGGGGTTGCGAATAGCCAGTCTTTCCCATTTCGGGAAGGGCGCCTACTCCCATGGAACGGGAACCCAGGGCGGGCTTCTTGCGAGGGGCAAGGAACTTCTGAAGTCCTTGAAAGAATCCGGGATCATCGTAGACCTGACTCATCTGACCGACGAGGCATTCTGGCAGGTTCTCGAGGTCTACGACGGCCCTGTGGCCGCCTCTCATCACAACTGCCGGGCTCTGACACCGGGTCAGCGCCAGCTCAGCGATGAGATGATCAAAGCTATTGTCCAGCGCGGTGGGGTGATAGGTGTTGCCCTCGATCTTTGGATGCTGGACTCTAAGTGGGATCGCAGCAAGGCGGCGGCGGATCAGAAGAGCGACGTTACCCTGGATACTGTGGTGGCTCACATCGACCACATCGCCCAGGTGGCCGGGGGCTCTCGAAACATCGGGATCGGCAGCGATCTGGACGGCGGTTACGGTGTCGAACAGTCTCCGACTGATTTGAACACCATAGCAGATCTCCGGAAGCTACGGCCTCTTCTGGAAGAACGAGGCTTCGCGGAGGAAGATATCCGGAACGTCTTTTCAGGGAACTGGCTTCGCCATCTCAGGGAAAATCTGAAATAAAGAAATAGGGGAGGAAGTTTGCATGCAGTACAGACGGTTAGGAAGCACCGGCATGAAGGTGAGCAGTGTGTCCCTTGGGGGGTGGATTACCTTTGGGGGGAGCATTCAGGATCAGAAGCTGGCTCAGAGAATCATTGCCAAAGCCTATGAGATCGGTATCAACTTCTTTGATATCGCCGACGCATACGCCACGGGCATGTCCGAAACTATGATGGGAAAGGAACTGAGCAATTTTCCCAGGCATACCCTCGTTATATCGAGCAAGCTCTTCTGGCCCATGAGTGACGACGTCAACGATCGCGGCCTCTCGCGGAAGCACATTATGGAATCCATCGAGAAGTCCCTGAAGAGAATCGGAACCGATTACCTGGACATCTACTTCTGTCACCGATACGACTCCGCTACTCCTCTCGAGGAGGTGGTCAGGGCTATGGATGACCTGGTTCACCAGGGCAAGATCCTCTACTGGGGTACCAGCGAGTGGACGGGCGCCCAGATAGTCGATGCCGTTGGTCTCACCCGCAGCTGCAACTGTTACGCTCCCGTAGTGGAACAGCCGGGTTACAACCTGCTCAAGAGGGAAAGCGTGGAGGGTGAGATCCTCCCAGCGGTCAGATCATACGGGATAGGTCTAACGGTGTTCAGCCCTCTCCAAAATGGAATTCTTACAGGCAAGTACGACGATGGAATTCCTCAGGACAGCCGTGCGACGACCAACGAGACCACCAAAGGCCGTGTGACGGATGATGCAGTACGGAAGGTGAAAGAGCTTAGATCCCTGGCCGATGAGATAGGGGTGAGCAGGGCGCAGCTCGCTCTTGCCTGGTTACTGAGTCATCCCGAGGTGAGCTCCGTGATTACAGGGGCTACTAAAGCCGAGCATGTTGAGAGCAACGCCAAGGCCGCTGATGTAAACCTGAGCGATGATATGAAGCAAAGGGTGGAATCGATCTTTTCACTCGAATAGCATTAGAGCAGGGAGCTCACATCTGCGTTCTTATCCACAATGACCTGGGCCGCGGATTGGATCTCTGCGGTCTCCACATCGATTACCCTGCCAAATATGATGACCGACCCAGACATCTCGATGATGGTTCCCGTAAGGATAAGACCGGCGGACAGAAATTTCCCGACCGTTATCGCCTTCGATGTATCCATGAGATCAGAAAGCGCCAGCTCCTGTTCTCTGAGCACGTCCAGGAGTTTCTCGCGTTCGACCAGCTTGAGTGTATCGATCTTGGCCAGCTCCACCAACGCCATCTCGTTGAGAAGGCTGATCAGCTGAGACGTCTCCGTTTTTTTGCTCGTGAATCCAGAGATGGCCAGAACTCTCTCCCCTTCGATCTGAAGGTTGAGCGTGATTTCTCTGAATAGATTGCCCAGGTGATCCGGAAGCGATCGTTCCTTAACCGGGGGTGCGATCTCCCTGTCCTCTACGATCCGGGTGGTCTCAGACTGCTCCAGCTTCAGCTCCTTTCCCAGGATACGGATATAGCTGTTCAAAATGTCGATCTCATCGTCGAATCCCTCGTTGTCCAGTCTGAGCCGGGCGTTTATCAGCTCCTTCTTCGTGGCATTTGTGATGGACATCGCCTCTTTCATGCTCGATGTCACCCGCTTCTCCAACTCCTGTATCTCGGGATTGGCCGGTACCTCTGAGCGAAGCTCAGCAGCTGAGCTGTGTACGGCGAGGCTGTTGATCTTCTTGATATCTTCCTGCGATGAATAGTAGAGCTCGCCTATCTTCAGCAGGGACTGAGCAAAGTGCAGCATTGTCCCCGATCTGAGGATTTTCCCGTTGGAGAATCCTGTGACGGGATGATTCGAAGCAACCATCCGGGCTTTCAATATAAAGGGTCCTGCCTGGTCGGGCTTCCCATCTGCATTAGTGAAGGTGAGGGAGAAGCGAGCTAGTTCCCTCTCCTCAGCGATCTGCTGGGGCGGTATCCGTATCCTTTGGGGCGGTATCCGTATCCTGACGAGAATCGTTTCGTAGTCCCGATGATGCAGTGTGGCAAGGGTGTAGCGCACGGTGTTTCCCTCGATTTGGTTCTGATAGCCCCATGTTTGCAGAATCTCGATGTCAGGGGGAACATTCAGCTTCATATCGAGGTTCCTGGCAACGGGCACCAACATTCGGTCGAGCTCTGTTCCAAAAGTCTTTTCCATCTCATTGCGGTCCGAGATGAATCGAGAGCTGCCCCCGCCTGTTCGAGCCAGGTCGACCATCAGGTTAGTATCGAAATCCTTTCCCACTCCTACCGTGGAGACGTTGATCTCCATCTGCTTGTAGGTTTCGGCCATCTCCAATATTCCCTCTGATTCACCCACACCGTCGGTCAGAAAGAGGACGCGATTGGTGTATTCGCTCCGATAGTTGGAAAGCACCTGCTGGTAGCCCAGTTTGAGACCGGCAACGAGGTTTGTGCCTCCACCGGGCTCGATTTTTTCCACCGCCTCTCTGAAGGCTGTCCTTTTTTGCTGAGAGCTTATCTGGGTAGAGGGAAAGAGAACCCGGGAATCGCTGTCAAAGACCACGAGGGCCACATAATCCTTGTCACGAACCCTTTCTATGAAAACGTAAAAGGCCTCTCTGACCCATCCCATCTTGTCCTGTGCTGCCATGGAACCGCTCTTGTCGATTACGAAGCAGAGGTTCATGGGCGGAAGATCTGCGAAATCGAGCCGTCTGCCCTGGATTCCTATTTGAATGATCTCTTCCTGCCCTGCAGTGGAGAGTTGGCGGTGCCCCGAGTAAAGGTTGATTCCCAGATCCGTCTCAGGGTCGGGATAGGTGTAATCGATCTGCGAGATGTAGGACTCCACATGAATATCTGAGGGAGGAATAATGACGCCCCGACCGGCCAGATATCTTCCGCGGGTTTGGGAAGCGCCTCCTTCAGATGCCCCGCCGGCCCAAATGAGCACAGGCATAATGAGAAACAGAAAAGCAAAAATACCTTTTTTCATGGTGTTACCTCCTGAAATATATGTCAGTCCCTGTGCAATCACAATCCGTAAAAGGTTTGTGAATAATCACGCAGGAAGAGAGCCTCTCGTTTGCGTTAAGCGGTCCTATGGCATCTCGGGACTCATCCAGTAATACTCGAAATTCCCTAAGTCCACGAAATGTTGATGGCTGTCTATGATTCTTTCGCTTCTCTTCGGTTTGATGGATTAGCTCCCTTTTTGCTCTGAGCACCGCCCCTTTGATTATCCCACGGTATGAGAGCCGGATCAACGTCTAAACGGTCCGCCGCCTCTGCTATGTTCATCAATGTGACGGCGTTGAGAGGGAGCCCCTCGTTCCTGTATCGGTTTTCGGTGAGCGCCTCCATCTCTCCCGGGTAGTAGAGCCGATGGTGATTCGGCGCCAGTGCCGAGGCGTGAATCTCTCTGAGGATTCCTTCTACCCGCTCCTTGAACCGCTGCGGCTCGACGAATGCCGATATATCGGGGGCGACAAAGAAGTGGCCATCATGCTCCCATGAGATTGACTCTGCCTGTTGTTTTTGGCAAACTAGCAAAGGAGGCAACAGCTTAGCAACCATGACAGAAAAAGAGAAAATTCGGAGTGAATCACGGGCTCAGATCCTGAAGGCCATGGCCCACGCGAGCAGGCTTTTCATAATAGAAAAGCTCTCAAAGAAACCCCACTGTGTCTGTGAGTTGACCGAGATGATCGGGGCAGATACATCAACGGTCTCCAAGCACCTCTCAGTCCTGAAAAACGCCGGCATCATATCGGATCGAAAAGAGGGGACCATGGTCTACTATGTGCTGGATAGCAGGACATCGCTGACACTATTTGCTAGAAATAACTAGCAGGGCATCATTGACTTACCGCCCCCATGGGGGCGCAAAACTAGCAGGACATCGCTGACACATTCAGTTTACGCC
>SDBV01010925.1_pt1 | contig 11846 bp, 13 predicted proteins | sample 2277081 | NCBI WGS metagenome assembly SDBV01 (sample SAMN10402039, study PRJNA504765) | marine sediment metagenome | isolation source: marine sediment core GS10_PC15, 223 cmbsf | place: Arctic Ocean: Southern Knipovich Ridge | collected 2010
GTATACAGTACCCTCTGGGTTTGAAACAGCTTGACGTCGAGCAGGTTCTCCAACAATTTTCTGTCCAGATTCATCAAAAGCGACATATGATGGGAAAGCTTTTCCGCTGAGAGTAGTTCCTTCGGCAGCAGGAATAATCTCTGGCTTACCAGTACCAGATAAAACGGCACAAGCAGAGTTAGAAGTACCGAGGTCAATTCCGATTATTTTTTCTTTTTTCTTAGGTTTTTCTTGTGAATTTTTCTTTTCTTGATCTTCAGCCATTTAAAAGTTCACCATTTAATAAGTATAATTTAATAATTTAATAACTGTGAATTTGATATATTTGATATATTAATCAAGGGTTAAAAATTTTTTCTATATAAAGATGCATAAATCATAATTTATATAAGATTCAGAATTGCTGGTTATTTTTGATATTTTGTATTGAGAGTAATTCATCTTAAGACAAATGATGAAGAATTCGACATTCAAACAAGTAACTGTTAAAGTCGTCTTGTTGTTGAATCTAAAATATGGTATAAAGTCGGGGATATATCAAACTAGGAGTTCATCTTCATTATTTTAAAATTAAAAAAAAGTTAAAAGAAAAATAACAGCTCCACATACATGATAGACTATATTATATCTAAAAGTTTAAATCGATAAATGATATATAATTTAAATAAAATAAATTGTTAATTTTTAAAATGAATAAAATACGGGTTATTTGTCCTTCGTGTAGAAATGATGGGAATCTTGAAATTTTAGAAAAGGATGTCATGAAATCGGATAGAGGGATTATAACTATTAATGTCCCTAAGAACAAAATTTGTTCTCACTCTTTTATTGTGTATGTAGATAAAAATCTTGATGTTAGAGATTATTTTATAGCTGATTTTACAATTGAACTCCCAAAGATAACTACGCTCAAAAAATTTGAAGACAAAAAAGTCCCGACTAAGGAAGAAATTAATATTAGTTTGATCAAGCAAAATTTACCAGCTATGTTGATTGCGTATGTCATTAAATCAATTTTTTCCAAAAAGGATTTTTTGTTATTATTAGAAGAAAAATTCTTATACGAGCATATTCAGAACTTTTTGAAATATATTACTCAAGATACCTTTGAAATAAATATTTCTTTAGCAAACAGGGTGAATTTTAAGAGAGAAAAGTAAAAATATAAAAACTTCATAATTTGCGAGGGAAATAATATTGTTAAAGATAAAAGAAATATACTATCTCACGCTAAAACTAAAATTGAAAAAAGAATAGTTCAGAAGTTTTTCGTTGAAAGCGAAGATAGTTCTAGTTTAATTATCCTAAAAAATGAAATTCAGAAAATTTATGATATTTCTAATACAACCGCAGAATTTATTAAAAACAATGAAGAGGGAAAATTACAATCAAAACACGTTATAAGTTTTTTAAATGAAGCTTATAACATAAAAATACCTCATCACTATTTAAATTACTTACTTGGAATAGTTAAGAATTATTTTGGAGTTCCAGTTCCTAAGCGATTAATGTTAACTTTTTTTTAATTCATTATTTTAAAAGAAAAATTTTAAATAATTACACAGATTAATACTTAAATAACAAAAATTATAGAAACTCAAATTAAAATGAGCGATAACTCTTTATTTATGATATTGGAGCCAATTGTTAATTATTTAGCAGTCATTAATATAACAATTATCTCAATAATTTTAAGCAGAAAAATAATAAACGAAAAAAGAGATACTGATGAGATTAATATTCTTCGTTGCTTAATATTAGGCGTTTTTTTGTCGCTTTTATTTACAGCCTTTTGTGAAATGTTTTATGAAAATACTCCATTTGGAGCTGCTCTTTCAGAAGAACTATTTACTGCTACTAATACATTATCACTTTATACTCTTGGCTTAAGTTTGATGGTAACTTTTGCCTTAGTCGTAGTAGTATATGTTAATCAATGGAAAATGCTATTCTATTTACCTTTTATCGCGTTTTTAGTGATAATTATTTTCTATTTCATAACTAGTTTAGGGATGATTTTTTTCTATTATGTACTTGTAGCCGCCTTAGTAGGTCTAATTTTCTTATACATTACTGGGCTTAAATTGCGTGATAATGACGCATTGGGATTAGCTGTTTTTTTCACATTAGGATTAGTCGCTTTAATTTTTGCAAACAATCTTATAGGTTTGTTTTTTAACTTAATTTATCCATTATTCGGAATATACTTTGCGCTAGGATATTTTAAACTGTTTAAAATGAAATAACTTTTATTAAGAATCATTTTTGTACTTTAGTATATTGATCTTTAAAGAATTTAAATTGGTCAAATCTTAATTACTTTATAAACAGTCTTTTTAAATCAAAAAAATTAAAATTTTATGAAATCTTCTATATATTATTATTTATTAAAGTTTTATTGCTAAATGATAGTAACTTTTTCATGGATACCCGTGTTGAATAAGTTTAGTTTATAGATATTATTCTTATAATAATAATTAAGGTCTCGATTATGCCAAAGAAAAAAGATAAAGAAAGAGCTAAACTTAAAGAAAAAGAAGATGCTTCAATTGAAGAGAAAGATAATGAAATTTCTATTAAAAGTCAAGGAAAAGCGCAGGTGGATATAATGGAAGACACTGAACGAGATATTATTAGAGAAAAAATGGACGCTGAACCAGAACTTCTTGAAGAAAAGGGAGGAGCAGAACCAAAGCTTCTAGAATTTTATTCAAAAGATGAATTAATCAAGCAATTGAAAGAATTTGAAAAAGATGTAAAAGATAAAGATGACAAAATAATTGAATTAAATGGTTGGAAAAATAAATATGTTCATCTACAAGCTGAATTTGAGAATGCTAATAAACGATGGGATAAAAATCGTCAGAACCTTAGAACTCAATATACAGCATCGGTTATAAAAAATTTTCTTCCTTTGTATGATTCTTTTAAAAAAGCAATCGACAGTAATTCTAAAGACAGCGAAACTCTTAGTCAATTTTTTAACCAATTTTTAAGTATCCTAAAATTCCAGGGAGCTGAGCCAATAGAAGTAAAAAAAAATGATCAATTTGATTACAATAAACATGAAGCTTTAACTACTATAGAAAATGATGATATACCTGAGAATAGTATTATAGATATAATTCAAGAAGGCTGGAAAATAGGTAAAGATATTCTTCGGTACGCTAAAGTTGTTATATCTAAAAAACCAAAACCTCCTGAGCCCGAGCCTGAACCAGCACCTGAAACCGAAACTGAATCCGAGGAAATTAAAATATCTGACGAAAATGAAGAAAAAGAGAAAGATTCTGATGCTCAGACTAAAAATGATAATTCTGATTCAAAAAAAAATGAATATATCTCTTAAAAAATAAATTTTTTAAAATTGTGATTTTGTTTCTATTTAATTTTTATTTGATAGTTTTTAAAATAAACCTAAAAAATTATTAGTTTGAATTTACTTATTAAAATAAAAAAACTAATATAAGATCGTAATAATTAAAGTTCAGGTAAACTAATTATGAGCCCAATTTCCCAAGACGAACCACAATTTCCCCCTATCCCAGCAATCGGGGACATAATTGATAGAAAGGATAAGTTTGTTGAGAAAAAACACACAGTTATAAAGTGTGAGAGCTGTCAAGCTAAATATTCTCGTACTTTTAAACCAGGCGATTTTACATTCAAGAAGATATCTGATGAAGAATGTGATAAATGTCATAAGAGAAAAGCGTTGAATATTGTAGAAATCTATTCTGAGTGGATCGATTCAAAGAAGAAGAAGAAGAAGAAAAAAAAATGAATAACCTTTTTTTTACAAAAGATTTGGAAAATTTAATTGATAATGCTGTTTCTAGAGATTTCATAATCTACGAGATTAATGATGAAGATAAATTAAATGATTCATATAAAGCATTAGAATTCACTCTATCCTTTAATAATATTAATATTGAATATGTTAAGAAAGTTGAAAGTCAAAAATTTCCTGTTATCCCAAAATTCCAATATCTTTTTGGATTCTTTCCAAAAGAAGGACTATGTATATATGTAAATAAAAAAGAGCATAAAATTGCATTATGTGATGGACCGCTTGAAGAAATTAATAAATCTTGCTCACTAATCCACTCCCTTATGTATTTACTAGTTCCGTGCGAAAAGTTCGAAATTTATTCTTATTTACCAGCATGTTGCGAAATAAATTGTGTTAATAGCCCAAAACAACACGAATTGCGGTTAAATTTATATATAAAGTAAAACGGGGATTTAAAGTAAGAGATAATATTGAAAATTGAAAAATTCTTAGTTTTTTTGCATTAATTATCAAAAAAAAATATTTAAAAACTTTTTGAAAAATAAATATTGATAAATGAATAAGAAATTAGAATTATAATAAAATTGAATTTTAAAATTTAGTTAACTCATATTGATAAATTAACTCATATTGAATAATTTTGGGAGTGGAGTTCAATTTCTTATTTTGATAGGGAAAAGCTTCAAGCACTTTTTAAGTGGTACATGCAAGAAATAGGAGAATCATTAATTTCCGTTCTTGTAGTTGGTAAAGATGGTTTGGTAATAGAAATTTTAACGAGGGACTCTGATACATCTGAAGAAAAAAAGTTTATTGGTGCTTTCAGCTCATTAGTCGAAGTGGTCTTAAAGAAAATTACAAAAGATTTTGATTTGGGTACCTTTGGTGCGGGAACTTTCGATACAGATAGATATAGATTTATTTTTTGTGAATCTGGGTTAGATTATGTTTTAGTGACTATTCTAAAACCCGAAACCAGCGTTGACTCTATTTTTCCTTATACATATTTAGCAGCTGATAAGGTAGCTCGTATCTTTGCAGGTCTACCCGTTAGTCCTGTAATACCTACAATAAAGAGCGGTTCGGATGTTCAAGTGCTTACACAAAAAATTGCGGCGCTTCAAAAAAGAAAATTTTATCCCTCTAATTATGTATATAAATTGAGTTTAATTGGAGATGGCGGTGTAGGAAAAACAAGTATAGTACAACGTTATGTTAATGGAATATTCTTCGAAGATTATAAAGCTACTATAGGTACGTTTATAAGTAAGAAAGAAGTTAATTTCGAAGATATAAATACTTTTGTTAGATTTATGATATGGGATTTAGCGGGGCAATCGCAATTTAAGCGTATATGGCCAGATTATTTAACTGACTCTAATGCTGGAATAATTGTTTTTGATATAACTAGCCGGAACTCATTTGAGAATGTTGGACATTGGTATGAATTAATTACTAAAGTTGCATCTCCCCATCTCATTTTACTTCTTGTAGGTAATAAGATAGATTTAGTAGAATCAAGAAAAGTGTCTAAAGAGGAAGCTAAGGAGTTAGCAGTTAAATTAAATATCTACTATTTAGAAACTTCTGCAAAAACTAATGTCAACTTGGAGGAGGTCTTTAAGCGAATTGCTCTTCAATTAATGGGTGGTATTGTTGAAGAAGATTTCATTCAAGAATATATAGATATGGAAAAGATAAAAGCAGACAAAAAATATTTGATCAATAATTCTCAATTAAATTACCTAATCCAATTTTTTGTAAAACAATTAGACTATGCCATAGAGAAAAAAGAAGCAGAAGAATTTATTAAATGTTTAGATTTATTAAAAGAAATAGAGAGAGAAGAGTTAAAACATCCGCTTAGTGAAAAATCCGCTTAGTTGTATTATTTATTATTATTATTATTATTATTACTTTTCAGCCCTTGCTAACTCAGCTTTCTTATCCATAATAGCTCGATACGTAGCCACCGTGTTTAGTGGTGGTACAATCTCTTTCTCCTTTTTTTCAAGCGTTATGGCCTCATTGACGCACGTTGGGACACAAACACCACAGCCTATGCATCGATCTAAGTCAACCGTGGATATATCATCAACGAGCAATATCGCATCCATATTACAACGGCTTTCACACACACCGCACCCGGTACATAAAACTGGATCAACCTCAGCATAAAAATTAGTAGCAAAGAATTGAGCAGGCTGATCTTGCTTTTTTTGATTAGTTAAAACTTCACAACAGCATCCACAACACAGGCAAATACAAAAAGGGCGTTGAGAATTACCCGGTTGAATGACAAAACCCGCATCCTCTGACTTTCCAAGGATATCATAAGCCTCTTCTTTATTTATCAATCTGGCAAAGCCTCTCTCATGGTAAGCATCAGCCGCGCCACGAAAAGAAAAACATACCTCACGCAAATCCGATTTTCTACACGGTTCTCCAAGTATATCCTTACCTTGCCGGCATACACACTCAGCGATGCCAATTGATCCTCCACAATTTTCAATTATACTTCTTAAATTGTCATATGTGCCTATATTTTGCTCTACAGACAAACTATGCTCTACAGGTATGGTTCGGAGTTGAGGAATTCTTGGCTTGTTGAATTCTTCCATGAATGCTTCATCAAAGTATTTGTTCATATCAATCATAAAATCTTTTGTTAATCGATTTAATTGATACTCAAACATACCTATAACCAAAGGCGCATTGCTGTAATACTTAACCTCGCCATTATCTTCGAATCTTTTAAAAAAATTGATAAGACCTATATTGTACATCTCATCCAATTTTAGTTCGAGTTCTTCTATTGTTAATCCTTCTTTTTTGAATTTTCTATAGATTTTCTTTAATGGCTCAGGAATTAGACCTAATTTTGTTGCGATCCTTGCTTGTTCTGGAGAGAAAAGATGTTTCAACACACGTAATTCTATACCCGATTCTGTAGCAGGAAATCCAACAGGTAATTTATCGAGATGAGTAGCTAATTCCCGAAAAGCTTCTAAATTTTCTTCAGACATTTTTTATTTACCCAAATAATAAATTTTTTTAATAGAAAAAAATTCTTAATTTTATATAAATTATTTGCATTTACTATAGTTTCTATAGTAATATATTAAATATAGTAAAGAAATAAAATTGGTGTTAATTATGGAGATGGATAAGTTTAACAATTATTTCTTAAAAGTTGAAAAGTCCTTTGAAACTTTAAATTCTAAAATTGAAAACTTACAGGACTTAGTTTTATTCATGAAATCCAGATTAGATTATGTAGTTAGAAATAAAGTTGATGAATACTCGTTGTCTAAGTTAACAATAATTGCAGATGATAATTTGGAAGAGTTTTTAGATGTGAGACCTCCGACCTGCCAAGTGCTAGATGAATGTACTACGTTAGTTGAAAGGAAGACTTTTAAGGTTTTAAGATTATTTATGGAAAAAGGAGCTAAATCTGCTGTTAATTTGATTAATTCTTACATTGAATTTTCAAAAACAGCTCCTATAGTAAATAAATGTCCTGATGATAAATGTTTAGAAAAGGCATTAAAAATTTTCAAAACTCTAGAAGAATTAATAATTACTTCAGAAGAAATTTCTGTAAAAGAATTATTTTCTCTAAGGGATGAAATGATTATTGAAGACGGTTGTGAAGAAGAAATGTGCGAACTGTTATCTCCCTTATCAAATGTAATTAGACTAAAAATTCTGAAAAATCTTTTTAAAGGACCAAAGTATTATTCTCAATTAGAAAATCAAATTGGAGTAAAAGGAGGCCACCTGTTACATCATATAAAAAATCTAAAAAACGCCCATTATATAACCAAGAAAGAGCAAAAAGGATCTTATTCCAAATACTCAATTACAGATAGAGGAATCAAAGCTTTAAAATTTTTAAATGAGTTAAAAGATGTTTTTGTGTTGGCTTCATAGTTTATTTATGAAACTAGAAAGTTTTAAGCTTCAAGACCAGTATCACATGAATAATAATCAATATTTTTAATAATAGAAAAAGAAATATTGGATTAAGTAATACAATGAAGATAGTTTAACTTTGAAACATCTCTTAATATCTTAGTTTCAGATTGAAACTGCTCCTATTTACTCATCAATATCAACCCCTTAAACTCTTAGTTTCAGATTTAAACTTTTAAAATAATTTACCTTTCAAAAGGAAGATTTAAAAAGCTAGTTATGTATTATTAGTAGTGACAGAACATTGGTGAAGGCATGAAATGGAAAATATAATTCATCAGAAACAGAAAAAAATAAATAACATTAGCAAAGATCTTTTTAGCAATGAAGAAATAATTTTTAGGTGTGAGCTCTGCGGGCGAAAAACTGATGAGTATCACGTTAAATATCTTGGAAGATGTGATACATGTAACGCATATAGCCTATTTTAAAATTTCAAATCTAGTGAATTTTAAATCTTTGTTTCAGTTAGAATGCTCAATTAGATCATCCTTTAGTTTATCATCTTTCTTTTCAAACTTATTTCTTTTACTACTTATTTATTACTAAATACTTAAAATCAAATATACGAATATTAATACAAATTCTAAAATTCTAAAATCCAATCTTAAATAAAAATTAAAAATATATGGATAGTGAAATTTTATGGGTGGTAGTGGACTTGGTATTGCTTCGATGATAATAGGAATTGTTGCTAGTATTCTTTATTGGATATTACCTAATTATTTTAACTTTCTCGCATATGTCTTGGCGTTCGTTGGGATAATTCTTGGTATTATAGGCGTAGCGACTGATGAGAAAAAAGTATTTTCAATATTAGGATTAATCCTCTGTGCTATAATATTATTTTTCTTTTTCAGATTTATTATATCTATAATAGATTTTGAATATTTACGTGAACAATCTTCGGGTTAAATATAAGGTAATAAATCAACAATTAAACCTCAATTTTTTTTTTTTCTTTCTTTTTTTCAAACTTATCTTTATCTTTAATTTTCATTTCTATTAGGATTTTTGTGAATATTACCTTTAAAGATGGCGTTTAGAAAAGGATTTTACACCTTCTAATATAAACTCTCTTTCTTATGGCTTTTTAAAATGATTTTATATATTATTACCTTAGCTTAATAAATCGATTATCTCTAAATACCATTTTCGAATTATCAAATGCCTCCTGAATGGTTTTAAATTTTATAAGCCGGCGAAGTGTAGAATATTGAGGGAAAATGATTTGGATTTGCTTTTTTTTATATAATTTTAATAGACTCTTTGGAGAAGCCCACAATCCTTCTGTCAATTCATCACTAAATAAATTAATTATCTGCTTATGAGGTAATTCACATAGAAAGAATTGTGTATCAAACCTAATGGGGGATAAAGCAGGAGTGACCAATCTTCCGAAGTATTTTAAGTTATTCGCCGCATAATAAAGGTTTTCTTTTATTAAAATATCCGTCATAGTTTTCCGTTTTTTTTGAAGATCTTCTTGATATTGTTGAAATTTTCTCATATTTTCGTCATTTATTCCGATTAAGACTCCGGGTTCTTTAGATGCGATTAAAATTCCCGTTTCTTCAAATAACTCCCTGATTGATATTATCCAAATGACGGATGGATATTCAAATACCTCTTTTAAATTATTCCCGAAATTTTTTTCAAGCCCAATTAATCTTTCTCTTGATTTTTTAGTAATATCTTGTTCGTCGATACTTCCACCGGGAAATACATGAAAATCCCCTAAGAATCTGCTGTTTTCGTGTCTTTTAGCCATGAAAACTTCAAATTCACAATTATCGCTGGATTCTAAGTCTGGGACTCGCTTACGTAATAAGATTACAGTAGCAGCTAATTTAGGTTCGACAGGCATTAAAAATCAATCCGTGGTTATAAACTATATATTAACTCATCATCAGATTTATTAGGATGTGTTAAAGGGGTATCAATAGCGTTCTTTTTTATTCGTTCAATTATGTCTTTTGTAAGTACTTGATGTTCAAGTTCTTCATTTATAAATTTATCCAGCCGTTTATAAGCAAAATCAATGCTTCTATCTATGATTTCTTGCTGTGAAACTTTTTTGCCTAATTTTAAGACAATTTTTGCTTGCAATTTTTCCAGAAGACTTTTTTTATTCATTTTTACATTTGCCATATTAATTAATAGAGAATTTTATTAATTATACTTTTCATTTCCATTTTCTTTTCCTAACATTTTAATGATTAGATTAGCCATGGAATAAGGATCGAGCTCCTTCTCCATTACTTGCTCAATATAATTTTCAATATCTTCTTTATTCGAATTTAGTAATTCTTCGACTTTTTTGGTTAATTTATGCTTCAAGATTTGAAGAGTCTCGGTTTTAATTCTAGTTTTCATATAATTTGATTTTACTCCTGAATTTTCTAAAAATTTCTTGTGTTTATCTATAATTTTGAGTAAGTTATCAAAATTTTCCCCAGAAATAGAATTGATCTTAATTATTTCAGGGGTCCATTGCGTTGTTTTAGCAAAATCTTCGTTAATCTCTTGAGATTCATACTTGAAATTAATATTCAATTCTAACATTTGTATAATTTCATTAACCTTTCTATCTGCGCCTTCTAAGTCCATTTTATTTACTGCGAAAATATCAGTAATTTCCATAATACCCGCCTTTATGGCTTGAATATCATCACCTGACCCGGGAACTAATAGGACTACTACTGTATGAGCAGATTTGAATATATCTACCTCTGATTGTCCTACTCCCACGGTTTCAACAATTATTACATTACACCCGTAGGCATCTAAAATTTTAATTGTATCCTCTGTGGCTCTTGCTAGACCTCCAAGTTGACCTCTATTTGCCATACTTCGAATAAAAACATTATTAAGAGAGAAGTGTTCCTTCATTCTAATTCTATCTCCTAATAAAGCACCACCGGTAAGGGGAGAGGTTGGATCAACGCATATAATCCCAATTTTTTTTCCATCTTTCACGAAAATTTTAGTAAGAGTTGAGATAAAAGTGCTCTTTCCACTACCAGGTGTTCCAGTTATGCCTAATATATAGGCGTTTCCTGTCTTATTATAAATAGCGTTTATTATCTTTTCAGCAGCTTCTATATTATTTTCAACAATAGAAATTAAACGTGCTGCCGCCCGAGTATCGTTTTCTAATAATTTTTTAATTAAATTAGAGTGGTCCATTATTGGTATCTTTTAATTATTGTTTAGATAAGTAATTTATGAAATTTTTAGGTTTTAAAGATACCAAGAGAAAAAGTGTTATACTCCTTTCTTTAATTGTATTTTACTTAATTTTACTCAAACCTAAATCTTGCCTTTTGCTTCATGTTTTTTAAAAATTCTTTATCATTTTTGTTCAAATCTGCTCTTTTATCAAGGATTTCCATACTTTTAATAAACATTGGCTTGTTCCTAGCTTCAAATGTATATAGAATAGAATTTTTAAGATGATCTTTAGCTTTAGGAGAAAATTTTTGATCAAGTAAGATTGAAATTTGGTGTTCTATAGTAGTTGCCCTTTCGTAAAATTTCGTCATTTTTAGGTAATCAAGTTCACTATATTTTCTTGCCATTGAAACAAATAATCTACTTCTTATAGTTAGATTCTTTATTTTGTCGTCCAACCAGCGTGACCTGCATTGCTGGCACTCATATCGCTTAGTCCCGCCTTTTTCAGTTAGTTTTATATCTATACTTAGACAAGCAGGACAAATTTTCTTAAAACGCAGATAATCATCTAGATTTTTTATATTAAGTTTATCAGGATTATTTGGATTAAAAAATGGAGATTTTTTTATATCAAACAAATCAGTTGATAGCGGATGAAAAAATGGGATTACAACATATTGGCCAATTTCTCGATATTCTTCTTTATTTAATTTTATAATCTTTTTTTGAAACCTTACCTCATTTTCAATCGATTTTACAAAATCTCTAAATGATAGAATTGAAAATTGATTCATAAGAGCTCCAATTTCAACAATAGCTCTTTGAATCTTTTTCCACTTTAATAAATGTCTAAAATAAAAACTAAGATCATATATTAAGAAAGAATTTGCTTTTCTGA
>SDBV01010926.1_pt1 | contig 11846 bp, 11 predicted proteins | sample 2277081 | NCBI WGS metagenome assembly SDBV01 (sample SAMN10402039, study PRJNA504765) | marine sediment metagenome | isolation source: marine sediment core GS10_PC15, 223 cmbsf | place: Arctic Ocean: Southern Knipovich Ridge | collected 2010
CAGCTTGCTGTGGGGTACTTTACTCAGCGCTCTTTTAGTCTTACGTTGAGTCTACAGCAGCCACTTCACTCAATTCTGCCATAGCTGGAGCTATTATACCTTAATTACCAGTATAGCCATAAAGATAAACTAGCTCCCGTAAGTGACGAGGAATAACTTTTGTTTGTTGCCATAAGCCTGAATCTGCTAAACTATCTGTGAGTATTATGAGAAAATTTGCCAGGACTATATCCGGGGTTACCCCGGTAGCGGTTATGACCCAGCCGATGAAATGCCCGGGGAAGTGCGTATATTGTCCCACTTACCCGGCGACACCGCAGAGCTATACCACTGAATCGCCAGCGGTGCTGCGGGCTAAAAAATGTCACTATGACGCCAGGGAGCAGGTTAAGCTAAGACTAAAAATTCTATCGGAAATGGGGCATCCCACCGATAAGGTTGAGTTAATAGTTATGGGAGGCACTTTCCTGGCTTGCCCCAAGGACTACCAATACCAGTTTATCAAGGACTGCTTTGATGCCCTAAATGACAAGGAATCTACTACCCTGGAAGAGGCAAAACGGCTTAACCAAACGACTCATCACCGCTGCACCGGACTATGTATAGAAACCAGACCTGATTGGTGTGGGCAAGAGGAGATAGACCGGATGCTCGAGTTTGGCACCACCAGGGTAGAGCTCGGAGTTCAGACTCTGGATGATGAAATCTACCGACTGGTAAGAAGAGGACATCGGGTGGCGGATGTAGTTAGAGCCACTACCTTGCTCAAGGAGCATGGCTTTAAGGTGCATTACCACTGGATGCCAGGGCTCCCCGGCTCAACCCCGAAAGAGGATTTAGAGCTATCCTACCGATTGTTTAGCGACGAGGGCTTTAGGCCAGATGGCTTGAAGCTGTACCCCACTATGGTAGTAGCGGGCACTGAACTGGAGGAATGGTATAAGAACAACCGCTACCAACCTTATGATGATGACACTATGATTAAACTCATTGTTGACATTAAGTCTATTGTGCCCAGGTACGTGAGAATCTCCAGGGTACTGCGTGATATCCCGGCCAAGTTTATTGTGGGTGGTTTGAAGGATTCGTTACGAGATGTAGTTAAACAGCAGATGAAGGAGGCAGGCATTGAATGTAAGTGCATCCGGTGTCGGGAGTATGGTCATCGGGCACGGGATGGCTGGGCAATAGGCGAACCCCGGATGGTGAGAATGGACTACGAGGCTTCAGGGGGCAAGGAAATCCTCCTCTCCTTCGAGGATGAAAATGAGACGCTATTTGGTCTGCTGCGACTGAGAATTCAGTCTAAACCCATAACGGCACTGGGGCAGGAGATTAAGGGGAGTCTGGCTTTAATAAGGGAGCTACATATATACGGCCCTGAGGTTCCGTTAACAGAACATAAGGAGAAAGCCGTCCAGCATAAGGGTTTAGGTAAAGCATTGCTAAGGGAAGCTGAGCGAATTGCTCACCTTGAGTTCCAGGCACAACAAATGATAATTTTAAGTGGAGTTGGTGCTAGGGAATACTACCGCTCTGAGTTTGGCTACAGCTCACAGGGAGACTATATGGTTAAGAATCTGTAGGCACATACCCGTCTTCCTTGGAATGACCCGCTTCAGGCGCCGCCATTGGCGACAGGAAAAGATGAGGGGACCCGATTTAATCGGGTCCCCTTTGTTTCACGTATAATCTAAAGCTATCCTGTCACGTTCTTTTCAGGTCCAACCTTACTTCAATACCGTAATACTGGTGCCGTTGCTGTCGCCATCGGGGTCATGGTTGGCCGTGGCATCGTAGGTCAGGGTGCCGTGACTCACGCCGGTCACAGTAAATGTAGCCTTTCCTTGTTTGCCAGGAAGTTGACCCGAGTCTATAGAGCACGTCCCCGTGCCGTCGGTGGTGCACGTAAATGAACCTACAAACGTCCCGTTCTGGTTAAAGTCACCGCTCACCGTGGCATTGGCCACAGGGTTGTGGCTGCCGTCGTGTATGGTTATGGTAACTATAGCCTTCCATTTACCCTTCTGCAGTTTTACTCCATGGCTGTCCAGGTCGCCCACATGGATATCTGTAGATGGCGCCGCAGTGCTAAAGGTACTGCTGAATTGGGAGGCCAAGGCATTGCCAGTTGCATCCTCCACCCCAGTAGTAACGGTAACCGTATATGCGGTACTGTTGGCCAAATCAGCCGTCGGGTCAAGAGTGGCGACGGTGTTGCCAGAAGACAAGGTAATGGTCGCCAAAACGTTACCACCACCATTACTCAGGAAAAAGGTGGAGCTGCTGACGGTAGATGGATTCATTGCCTCGGAGAACGTAACCACCACGTTGGTATTCACCACTACATCCGTGGCCGCATCAGTTGGAGAAACGCTGCTTAGTGTTGGGGGAGTTGTGTCTGCTGCTGCGGCGAAGGGTTCCGCATTCACCAGCGGCTCGGGGTAGATATCAGGATCACCAGTGAATCCTCCCACCTCACCATTAGAAATGAGAACCGCTGCTACATCGTCGGGGGTAGCAGTTGGGTTAGAAGCAATGTACAGCGCCGCCGTCCCTACCACGTGAGGCGAGGCCATGCTGGTGCCGCTGGTGGTGGCATACAAACCACCTTTATAGGTAGACAAGATATCCACCCCTGGAGCGGCAATATCCACCTTAGTGCCGAAGTTGCTGAAGCTGGCAAAGGAGTCATCGGCTCCATAACTTGTTGTTGGTCCATTTCCGCCCGACTGGCCATCGGAGTCGGCGATGGCGGAAACTACGATAATCTTATTCTCTGCGCCTGCCGTCCCCAATGTTCCTCCCCCTCCCAATCGCTGTGGCAGTTTATTCACGTCGTCCACATCCTTCCCGTCGTTCCCCGCCGAGGTCACCAGTGTGACCCCTGCATCCCAGGCGTTTATAAGAGCTTGAGCCAGCAATCCACCGCTATCGGGGGGGACGCCCCAGCTCATGTTGGCCACGTCCAGATGATCCGATGTATCCTGGTCGCCGTTGGGGTCGGCAACATATTCCAGGCCGCTGATGAGCCAGCTATAGCGGGTGCCGCCGCTGTTATCCAGAACCTTGACGGCAACAAGGCCAGCTCCCGGGGCCACCCCCACAACTCCTGTACCTTGGTTCAGGGCAGCTGCCGTGCCTGCTACGTGGGAGCCGTGACCGTTCTTATCGTCGGCGTTCCTGCCGTTGGCGAAATTAACGCTGCCTACCACGTTCAGGTCGGGATGGTCCAGGTCGATGCCCGTATCGAGAATGGCTATGGAGACACCGGCGCCCGTGTTGATGGTATTAGCTGTAGGTTCGGCATCTATTCGATCGACGCCCGTCGGAACGGTCTCAGGCTCCAGGATATTGGGGGTAAAGGTGTCCTCCACCACAACCCTAACCCGGGGGTCGCTTTCCATAGCCCTCACCCTATCTAGAGGCACGGTGGCGGAAAAGCCATTGAGCACGGTATTGAACACCAGCTCTACGCTCAGGCCGTGAGCCCTGGCCAAGTCTCGGGCGGTGGACTCGGCCTCTATTCCCTCGTTCAAGGCCACGATGAAATGACCTCGCGTTCCACTGGGCGCCGCTGCGGCTACCCCGCTCAAACTAAGTATCAAAGCAAAAATAACAGCACCCACAACAAGTAACCTCATTTTTCTTCTAATCATCCCTTTCACTTCCTTACTGTGTTACTATGTAATCATAGTAACACCCTGGTCAAGACAAAGTCAAGGGCTTGCCAGCCAATCGGCTATATTGGATATGAGCTGGTTATTATCAAGAATACCATTATAGGGTGCAGTGATGAAGGTAAGGTCATAAATTGCCAGGACTTTAGATTCCTGAGCCAGTGTTATAGGTGACAACCCCTTCCTGGCCTCAATCAGTGAGGAGAAGGTATTTTCATCGATAAAGGCGATGCCTGAGTCGGTAGAGGTGATAGAGCCAGCAGTATAAAGGGCTATCTTTTCTATGTCCTTGGTTATCTCATTTTCCTTGAATTCGGTAACGAATATGTTTCTGTAGTTGGCATCATTTTCCTTTTGATTGTATAGATAATCGGGTTCAAATATTAGACCAAATCTGATGGATATGCTATTAATCTGGCTAGACCGGGTCGGGTCAGCAATTAGCAGTAGCTTGCCGCCATTTTTTACAAACTCGTCTAAAGTCGCTCTTTCCTCCTTGGAGAATTCGGCTAGGGGACAAACTATAATATAGGCATCTGCCACCGGAAGTTCCTCTTCCAGGTCAGCCTCTTTCTCACTCTCATCCTCCTCTGCCTCCTTACCTAAAAGCTCCTTTTTCAGGTCATCCCCTGGACTGAAGAACTCAATGGTTAAGCCTCGGGAAACAAGCCGCCATGTCAGAACATTAAGCTCCTCTATATCAAAGTCATTATCATGGGACAAATCGATTAGGATAATACCCTCCCCTTCTACATATACATCAGAAAACTCAGTTGAAGCTGCCGGCGGAATAGCAATATGTTCATAACTGGGTATCTCACTGGGAGGAGGGCTATAAAACCCGCTGTAGTAGAAAAATCCTCGTCCCAGCACTACCACAATTATCCCGACCAGGATTATAGCTATCCTTTTCTTCACCGATTCACTCCGACTCAAAATATAGGTGGTAATAAATGGGCATCAAGCCAGTTTGTGATTTCAGCACTTTCAAATCTGAAGGTCCAAAAAATTCCAAAGATGACTCGCTTATAATAGGGAGTTCCACTACTTCATAATTCCTGATGCCAGCCAGGCTAGCCGCTTTCTCTATAGCAGTGGTCCTTGTTCCTATATCATCAATAAGACCGTGTCTAAGGCTGTCGACACCGGTAAAGATTTCAGCTCGGGAGAGTTCCTCCTCAGATAGTTGCAGTCGGTCGCCTCTTTGCGACATGACGGCCTCAACAAATTCTTGTCTTATTATTTCTAGCTCAACTAGGGCTTTTCGCCTTGAGCCCCCGGTAGCTTTAAATGGCCCGGTAGCTCCAATATCCTCGTCTAGTTCCTCGGGATGGGGTAGGTTAACCCAAGCGCCAATGCTGCCAATCTGCGAGGTTGGCTGGGCGTAGATAAAGTTTGATGCCACGGCAGTGTAATAGCCGCCGCTGGCGGCTATTGTCCCGATAGAAGCCACCACCGGCTTCTGCTGCCTCAGCCGAAGCACATCCAGATATATCTGCTCGGTGGCACTGGCTCCGCCCCCAGGGCTATCTATCTGTAAAACAACTGCCTTTATGCTGGCACTACTCCTAGCATGCTGCAATATATCCAGAATATCATCAACATAGGCCTGGTTGAGGATGGGACCTGAGATAGTTATGATGGCCACACTTGGCTTATGTATTAGCGAGATTGCAATGAGTCCCCCTATAATCAAGCCAAGCAAAACAAAAAAGGGAATTGAGCTAAACCAGCGGCATAGCAACCTCGTGACCGATTCCAGTCTGGGCATAATTATCCTTCCCCAGCTAATGTAATAAAAGTTATTTTACCATAACAGGAAGCATCATGCATTCTTTCCCCTGAATCTACCGTTAGTAAGCGACCTCTAACCATAATCACGGTTAATCTTTATCCCGTTCAATCTGCTCCAGCCTGGCATCACCAATGCCAAAGTGATGGGCTATTTCATGCTGTAATACTCGCTGTATCTCAGCAGTAATTTTGGCATCATATTTACATCTAGCTGCAATTGGTTTTTGGAATATGGTTATTTTATCCGGTGGTACCAGCCCGTAGTGTGCGCCGCGCTTAGTCAAGGGCACACCCTCGTAAAGACCGAGCAGGGTCTGGCCACGTCTCAGACCCACGCTGGCCAGTTGTCTTTGGGTTGGATAGTCCTCTACCACCACATCAATATTCTCAAGCCGGGTGATAAATTCCTCAGGTAGACTCTCTACCGCCCGTGCCACTGCCCACTCAAACCGTTCTCTATTCATAGCCTAATCCTTAGTCCAACTGTGATAGGTCAAACCTCATACCATCCCGTGCGGCAATTACTCTGATCCCGGTCTCCTGAGATAGCCTTTGGGCTATCTCCCACGGCTTTGCCTGCCACATCGTCATACCAAAGTGGGTCAAAATAGCTACTTTGGGCTTTACCTCGGCAACAATATGCCTGGCATCAGATACTGTTAGGTGGTCAGCCGGAGGACTGTCTCTCAGGAAAACTACATTCATTATGAGGAGTTCGCTGGCGTAGCTACGACACAAGCCGTTAAAATAGCGACTATCAGTAATATAGGAAAAGGTATGCTCGCCAGTCCTAAAGAGCATGCCGTAAGTTTCCACCGGGTGTATGTGGCGAATGGGGGTGGTAAAGGAGACATTACCTATAGAGTAGGACTTACCCTCCTTGAGAATCTCAATACCTTCAAGATAGTCTTTAAGGTAGGAGAAGATAACTGGCTCAGTCTCTAGGGCATCAGCCGGAGTAAAAAGCCAACCGTGGGGATTAAATCCACCCTGAGTCATGGCCTCAATCATTACATTGACATCACCTGAGTGGTCAAGGTGGCGGTGTGATAGAATAATCGCGCTGAGCTTGTTACCTCTGAGCTTTCTTTTAGTCGACTGAACTATGCAACCGGGGCCGGGGTCAAGGAGTATTTCGGTGCCACCTAGGTTCAGCCATAAGCCACCAGAAGCCAGAATTTGGCTGGAAACCATTATCCTGGCGCCGCCGGTTCCGAGGAAGGTTATGGTATCGCCTGGGGGACTTTTGTCTTTCATAGCTGATATTAACTATAGACGATAGCTACGTTTTTAACAATCAGGCTTTTAAGGGGCATCGTCCCTTAAAAAATCTCCTTGATAGAACGGCTTCGGCTTAAGCCCTTTGACGCTTGAGGGGTAGTCGGCTAAAATAGCACCAAGCAACATATAAGGAGGGTGACCCGTGAAGCAGATTTGGGCACCGTGGCGGATTGAATATATCCAGATGGAAAAACCCGGAGAGTGCATTTTATGCGATAAGCCTGAACAGAGGGACGATACCGCTAATTATATCCTATATCGAGGAGATAAAAACTTCGTTATCATGAATACTTATCCTTATAACTCTGGTCACCTGATGATAGCCCCTTACCGCCATGTAGCTAGTCTGGAGGAACTAACCGATGAAGAGCTTGGTGAACATTTTGGAATTGTCAGCCGGAGTGTCAGGATTTTAAAGCAAGTGTTTAAACCTGATGGCTTTAATATCGGCATAAATATGGGAAAGGTAGCCGGCGCTGGTATAGACGACCATATCCATACCCATCTTGTGCCCCGGTGGCAAGGAGATACCAACTTTATGCCGATATTAGCTGATACCAAGGTAATTAACGAGGCACTGTCTGAAACCTATAAAAAGCTACAGGGAAGATTTTGAGTTGGAGCAAAGGCTAAAGAGAGTTGACCAAAGTGCTAAAACAGGATTAGGCGTATGTACAGGAGGCGCAACTTTAAAGCGGGAGGTTTATCATGAAAATATTGGCGTTAATTGGTAGTCCCAGAAAAGGGAGTAATACAGACATATTGGTCGGCCAATTTCTGAAAGGTAGTGGAACTAAGGGGCATACCAGCGAAAAACTTTACCTTTACGAGTATGAAATATCTGCCTGCATTGACTGCCGTAACTGTAAAAAGGGTGATTACGTTTGTACTGTAAATGATGGAATGCAGGAGATTTATCCCAAAATGCAGGAGGCTGACCTGATTATTTTTGGCACACCGTTATATTGGTATGGCCCTACTGGAAAAATGAAGCTCCTTATCGATAGAATACGGCCATTCGTTACAAACAAAAAGCTAGTCGGCAAGAAAGGCGTTATTGTAACGCCGGCACAAGAGGGAGCCAAGGTTTGTGGGCCTCTAATTGAAATGTTTCGCCTGTCATTTGGTCATTTAGGAATGGAATTTGCCGGCCAGGTTTTGGCTCAAGCATACGAAAAAGGAGAAATTAGACAGAATCAAGAAGCATTGCAAAAAGCCTATGAATTTGGGGCTTTCCTATAGTCTTCGCGTTGAAGAACACCTCAACCTTTCAACTGGAGGTAGACGCTACAAAAAGGTGGAGTAAGGGATATTTGGTGCCCCCAAGCGAATTCGAATCGCTGTTACCGGCTTGAAAGGCCAGTGTCCTAGGCCTCTAGACGATGGGGGCACATCATCAAAGTATAGCAGAGGTTCAGCTCGGAGACAACTATATGTACTTACCTAACAGCCATTCCTGAATAGCTTCTAAGTAAATAATCTAAGAGCATTAAAGATTCTATCCAGCCTAATGTTGTTCTGTTGGCTCCGCCTCTGTTATGCTTTACTATAGTAGCATGGATGAAGTAGCAAACAATACTGGCATGGAGGCTAAGGTTAAACGGTTTGGCTCGGTTGACTATATAAAGATTACCATCTTTGGCTTTGCCTTATCGGCTCTTTGGAGTAGTCTGCATAGCATTGTTTTACCGTTGCGGCTGCTGGACTTCGTTGCCGAGTCAGAAAAGAATACTTTCCTTGGGCTGCTTACCTTTGCCGGCTTAATCCTGGCGGTAGTCGTTCAGCCAATAGCTGGGGCGATAAGTGACCGTTCCGGCTTTAGTTGGGGGCGGCGGCGTCCCTACATCCTGCTGGGTACTATACTGGTTATTCTGTTCCTGCCCGGGATAGGTCTCGCTGGTAGCTATATTGCTCTTTTCGCCATTTATTGCCTGTTGCAGGTTAGCTCCAATGTGGCGCAGGGTCCGTATCAGGCGTTCATTCCTGATCTTGTCACCGGGAGGAGACGAGGGTTAGCCTCGGGGGTGAAGAGCCTACTCGAGATATTGGGCGGGATTGCACTATTATACCCGATAGCCTTCCTTATGGATCGGTACGCCAGCGGTGAAGTCGTCTTCTGGTTATGGCTGGCTTTGGGGGCACTGGCTATTGTCTTGCTCGGGGCTATGCTGGCCACTGTCCTGACGGTTAAAGAGCGACCGGCAACTGGTGTCCCCGGGTTACCCTTACTACCTACTCTGTATAAAAGTTTCAGGATTAACATCAGAACAAACCGTGATTTTATCTGGTTTCTGGTATCCCGCCTCTTTATCTTTATGGCATTCACTACCCTGCAGACATTCGCGTTGTATTTTCTCAGGGATGTGGTTGGTGTCGCCAGTCCAGCCACGGCAACAGCACAGTTTTCAATAGTAGCTGTGGCTGGCATGCTGGCTGTGGTCTATCCCGCCGGGCGTCTGTCGGATAGAATAGGACGCCGACCGATTGCGGTCACTTCAGGATTTCTTGGTGCTCTGGGGATTGCGTTGATATTCCTCTTTCAGCACAGCTACACGCTGATAATGTTCGGCGGCGGTCTGGTGGGAGTCTCATTTGGCGCTTTTGTAAGCACTAACTGGGCTCTGGCCACAGATTTAGTAGCTAAGGGTGAAGAGGCACGCTACCTTGGTCTGACCAATCTGGCTACGGCTGGGGGCGCCGCTCTGGCACGCCTCATCGGACCGGCGATTGATTTCTTTAATAATATTAGCCCTGGATTGGGCTACCAGGTGATGCTTGGGGCTTGCTTTATCTATTTTGTTGTCGGCTCCGGGCTGCTAATGAAAATCAGGCGACGTTAACTTAGGTTAGGTAAGAAAAGATTATACCCCCAGGCACCAGCTAAGGCGATGCCTATATATAATATGGTTCTACCCAACCAGCATACCAACAAGAATTTCCAGAAGGGAAAGCGGAGGGCACCAGCGGCTATCCCAGCCAGGTCAAAGAAGAATGGCACCAGGGAGAAAATAAAGATAGTCATAATTCCCCACTTTCTCACCCACTTCACCAATCTAAGATACAACCGACTCTTTTCTAAGACACCACGACCACTGTAGCCAGCCATATAACCGGTTGTCTCCCCGATGGCGGCCCCTATTCCACCCGCCAGTCCGACCAGAGTAGCTGAGGGCAAAAGAGCCCCCAGAGTAGAAATTATGAAGAAGTTGCCCACCGGCAAAACGACCGTGGCATTTATGACCAGGCTGATAAGAAAAGCCCCCAGATAACCGTAACCTTCTAGCTCAGGCAGCTTATCTCTAAACAAGAAAAGACCGACTGTAATGGCGATGACAAGTGTAATGGTTAATATGGGAATTAACCTTTTCTTTAACCACCCCTCCCGTCTTGGTCCACCTTCCTTAACTCGGTCAGTTGCCTGGTTCATTTGGGGTATTGTAGCACATTTCGGAGAGAGGAGTGATACACAATTTCCATGAATATTAGGGAGGGGATAGATTGAAGGGATTTTGTCTCCTTCATATAAGTCCCTCTTCCTTGAATAGGAGGGGATAAAGGGGTGGGTTACTAAACAAATATCTAAGGGGCTGAGGTTAATGAACAACCTTGACTTCTATATAGTGAGCTAGTCTGGATTGATTTGCTTCCCAGTATTGGATATACTGTGGTATCGACAATAGATAAAACTTTAACCTAGAAGGAGGTCATCCCTTGGGAGAAAGCCGATCCCCTCATATTGTAGATTGGACGATAACGGAGGAGGAAAATGAGAATCTTAGGCATTGACCCCGGGACTGTCTCCTTTGACCTTTGTCTTCTTGAGGACAGGGAGATTAGTTTCGAAGAGAGTATACCGTCAACTGTGGTAGCCGAGAGACCCGAAGACATGGCAGAGAAGTGCATCAGCCTGGCGCCTGATGTCATAATAGCCCCCTCGGGTTACGGACTGCCCAACCGGAGGTTAAGCGAAATCAGCGAGAGGGAAATGTTCGAACTCACACTGGTGCGGGAAGGGGAGAGTGTACCGGTTCTTGACGGGATGAAGAAATTCTTTGGCATAGTCAGGGAAGCCGGTTTGGAGCTTCTTTTCCTACCGGGAGTGATTCAACTTCCCACCGTTCCCCGATGGCGGAAATTCAATAAGATAGATATGGGCACGGCAGATAAGATGTGCATTGGGGCTCTCTCTATAGCATTGGTTTCCCAGAAGAAGGGGGCAGCCTATTCCGAGATTAATCATATTGTGGTTGAACTTGGCGGTGGATATAACTGCGTCATTACTATAGAGAAAGGCAGGATAATTAACGGTATCGGCGGCACTCTCTTCCCTGGCCCCGGCTTTATGAACGCCGGAGCTATGGACGGCGAGATTGCTTACCTCCTGAGGGACTTTGAGAAGAGCCTGCTCTTTCAAGGTGGTGCCGGCAATCTAACTGGCTCAGATAGCCTGCCTATGGAAGAATTCACCAGAGAATCGTATCCCGAGGCATTTAACGCCTTCGTTGAAGGCATCCTGTTTGCCGTATGTAGCCAACGGGCTCTATTAAAGAGCCGCGAAATCTATCTCTCAGGACGATTGACCGGGTATGAGAAGATATACAATCCGGTAAAAATCTCCTTAGAGGAGCTAGGATATGCTGTAAGTCAATTGCCTACACTCTCGGACAAGAGTAAGGCTGCGGCCCAAGGTCATGCTATAGTGGGCAATGGCTTATACGGGGGGTATTATGCGTCACTGGTGAAGCATATGATGATAGACAAGGCTGAAGGGTCTGTTACCGATTATGTTTATTGGAAGGAGAGAATATGACTGGCCCGATATATGTGGACTGGGCGATTACCAGTGCGTGCAATTTGAACTGTCGGCATTGTGTTGGGATGGAGGAAGGTGAGATAAGCCATGGTGAAGCAATCAAGATAGCCCGGGATATTATTGGACTGTCGCCAAGATGGGTAATACTCGAGGGCGGCGAACCTTTGCTGCGTGATGACCTGCACCACATTGGTGGAATGTTCCGTAAAGCAGGGATTGATGTGTTTGTGATAACCAACGGCAATGCCTTTGGCCAGGATAGGTTGCAGGCATTGGCC
>SDBV01010927.1_pt1 | contig 11845 bp, 14 predicted proteins | sample 2277081 | NCBI WGS metagenome assembly SDBV01 (sample SAMN10402039, study PRJNA504765) | marine sediment metagenome | isolation source: marine sediment core GS10_PC15, 223 cmbsf | place: Arctic Ocean: Southern Knipovich Ridge | collected 2010
TTCTGTTATTTTCTTGTAATAAGGACCCGACAGTTCAGCTTGCAAGAGCTTTGTTGATTAGCACCATTCAAGCAGGGTCTTGGAATATCGAAACAGACGAGGATGTCCCTGACGATGTAAGAGAATTTATCGAGCACATCCTTCCATTGCGTGAGGAGCTTATTTATAATGCAGTGGCGTATGGTAAGGTAGATTTTGGATGGTGCGGCTTTGAGAAAATATTTAGTACCGATGGTAATCGTATTATGATCGAAGCCTTGAAACCGTTGTTGCATGATATGACTCGTGTATTGCTTACACCGCACGGACGGTTTAACGGGTACAGGCAGAACTCTATGGGTTGGGGAACTTTGAATCCACAAGCCGGAACAGTCGGGCCAGTAACTCCATTGGATATTCCTGTTGAGAAAAGTCTGCATATTGCGTTCGATGTTGAGGCTGGTTACTTATATGGTATACCGCTGCTTGAAAATATTCGTGCCTCGATGGATATGTGGGATGAGTGTAATGATGGAGCGAGACGATACGATAAGAAGTTAGCAGGCACTCACTGGATTGTTAAGTATCCTCCAGGCTCCGGTACTGTTGATGGAGTCTCTACTCCTAATGGAGAAATTGCCGCAGCGTTACTAACTGCGTTGGAGAGCAGTGGTAGTATTGCCATTCCTACTACAACCGCTCAGGTATTGCAGGAATTGATTAACGCAGAGGTTGCCAATCTCTATGCCTGGCAAGTTGAGCTACTGGATGATAAGGGAAAGAAACAAGCATCGTTTGGTGATCGGCTCAAGTACCTGGACTCTCAGAAGGTACGAGGACTGGGATTTCCTGAGCGGGCAATCCTCGAAGGTAATTTTGGTACTAAGGCAGAAGCTGGAGTTCACGGTGACTTAGCGTTGCAGAATATCGAGGCGATTGATAGAGATATTGTCCGTGCTCTAAATAATCAACTCGTCAATCAACTGGCTATGCTCAACTACGGTGAGGCTATGGTCGGAAGGGTACGTCTTGTGGCTGCACCGCTTGTCGATAAACAGATTGCCTTTTTCAGAACTATCTATACTGAGCTTAGTAAGTCTGATGCAGATATTGATATGCAATCCCTACGCGACAAACTTGATATTGCTACAGCGGAAGGTGGCTCCGAGGCTGCAACTGTTCCTAATGAGGAGGAAAACGAAGATGATTAAAGAAAATTTGATTCTACAATTAGCTACGTTTCCTGCTACTGCCATAGGTCTTAATAAGTTTCGCAAAGAACTAATCAAGGTTGGTAATTATAATCACCCATCTACCAATCAAAAATTTTCAATCACATCTAAGACTCTCACACACTGGGTCAACGAATTTAATAGATGGGTGGCAAATGGCAATAAAGTTCCGGTTCCCCCCGGACATGACAACGCAAATGATCCAGAGAAGAACCAGGGGTGGGTAACAAGTATGTTTGTTGAGGAGGATAGTCTTTATGGTATTTTAGAATTGTTGAATCCAGACCTTGCTTTAACAACTGATGTGAGTATTTCTGTACCTGCGGAGTTCACTGATAGTAAAGGTATAAAATATATTTTACCTATAACGCATGTTGCCTTAACAACATTTCCAGTAGTTACCGGGCTAAAAGATTTTGTTAGATTATCATTAAGTAAAGGAGGCAAAAATATGGATTTTTTGAAGAAACTTGCAGAGTCATTAGGACTCAAGGATAAGGATGTTACAGAGGATGCTGTGATTCTTGCCCTTGAGAACGTAAAGAAAGTAAAACCCAAGGATGATTCAACTGGTACTATCGATCCAGTAGTCAAACTGGTTGGTGAGAATCGTGACTTGAAGCTGAGTAATCTGGTTAAAGCAGGTCTTATTACTCCAGCTATCAAAGATACAATCTCTGCTAAGTATGTCGATACTAAAGTTCTGGCTTTGTCGATGGCGACGAAACAGGATGATGGTTTTGATTTGTTGTATGAAGTTCTCAAAGAGAATCGTGTCGTGGCTCTGGAGGAGCGTAGTGGCGTACAATCTCTTGAATTAGCCAATCAATCTACCGAGCAGCCCAATGCAATGGCTAAGGAAATTTCTAAACGTCGAGAAGCTGCTGGGATGAAGAAATAAAAATACCTCCACAGAGTGTGGGGACCAATTAAAAAATAAAATTTATTTAGGAGTAACCGAATGAGTACACAAAACAAAGAGATGGTAATCGGTGATGTAGTTAAGTGGGAAATGCCACATGAATTGGCAAGGGCTAAAGTGCATATCACCAATATTCCCGGTGCAACTGTTGGACTGATTGTAGGTGAGATTCTGGAGCCGGGCGGGGCAGTAGCTCAGATTCATACCACTGCCAATGTAGCTGCTGCTCCAACAGCGGATGGCGGAACATATAAATTAGGTTATAACGGGCAATGGACTACGGCTCTGGCTTGGAACGCTACTCTTGCAACTGCAAAGACAGCTTTTGAACTGTTGAGTACCGTCACGGACACAGTGACGTTTAGTGCTGCTCCTGCTGTTACAGGCACGACTTGCACATGGGCAACTGCCGGTAAGAAAGCCAAGATTGATGTGGATTCGAGATTGCTGCTTGATGGTGCAGTTGTTATGACCATGACCGCCCCGGTTACGACTGGTGGTTCGACGGCTGCTGCGAGTGCGAAGATTATTGCTACCGGGGCCAATGCTGATTATATCCTGTTGGAGAAAGTTACGCTTGCTGATTTGCAGACAGAGCTTAATATTGAGCGTGCCGTGATTACTGGGGGAGAGTGTATTGTCGATGGCGATAACCTGTTCGCTCTTGCGGCTCAACTGGCTGGTGCAAAGACGGCACTGATTGCCAGAGGTATTACAATCCGCACTGAGCCGACTTTGTATCAGAGTGGACCTCCAACTGCATAACAGGATTTTGAAACTAAAAATTTAATTAACTTTTAGGAGAAATAAGATGGGCGTACTGGACATATTCAAGGGCAATGCCTTCAATGTAACTTCGTTGACGGATGCCATAAATAACATTCCTCACAAACCGGGGCGACTTGGTGAATTGGGATTGTTCTCAAATAAAGGTGTTACAAGTCGATCTATCATTATAGAGGAGAGAGATGGCGTGTTGCAGCTACTCGTTTCTAAGCCCTATGGTGCTCCTGCTGATGTCAGCAAGAAACAGGATCGTAGAGCCAGAAATTTTGTTGTCCCGCATTTCCCGCTGGATGATACCGTATTGGCCGAGGAAGTTCAAGGCATTAGAGCTTTCGGTAGTCAATCTGAAACCGAGGGTGTAGCACAAGTGGTCTCTGAGAAAATTGCGAGTATGAGACAATCACATGAGCTTACTCTGGAATGGCTTCGTATGGGGGCTGTTAAGGGTATAGTATTTGATGGTGACACCACGACTGTACTTCACAACTTCTATACTGAGTTTGGTGTGAGCAAACAGGCCGATCAGGACTGGGATATGCACACGGCAGCTACAGAACAGGCTCCGAAGTGTACCGCAGCGATTCGTCTGATTGAGGAAGCACTTGGCGGAACTCCCTATGACCACATCCATTGTCTGATGGGTGATGATGTATGGGATAAGTTTGTTGTCAATACCTCTGTCAAGGCGGCTTACGCACGTTGGTCTGGTGGACAAGACGGGCAACCTGGTGGTTTCCTTCGCAGTGATATGCGTAGGGGATTTCCCTTTGCCGGAATTTTCTTCGAGAATTATCGTGGTAAGATTGCTTCTACCAGCTTTGTTGCTGCTACAGAAGGCCGAATATTCCCGGTTGGTGCACCTCAGTTGTTTCAGACGATCAATGCACCTGCTGACTATATGGAAACCGTAAACACAGTGGGTCTGCCTTTTTACGCGAAACAGGAACGGATGGCTTTCGATAGAGGTATCAGTATCAATACTCAGTCAAATCCGCTCAATATTTGCACGAGACCCAGAACATTGATTAGGATATATGGATCGGTTTAATTGATATGAGTTTTGTATTAAAATCTGGCGACACGAACATAGATGTAACTGCGGTAGTAAATGACGTAGCAGTCTACAATATCACAGTGGATGTGATTAGACTAACCAAAGTTGGCGGGTCGCGGGGTACAACGGAGACCCCCGTGACATTGGTAGGCTCTATGCTATGCTATATAAAATGGATGAGTGGTAAAGAGAAAATACTTTTCAATAAAGAAACGCATTTGCTCGATGCTGTTCTCCATTGTCGTAAACCGGCAGGTGTCACCATCTTAGTGACGGACCTTATCGAATATGGCGGTAAGCAGTATGAAATTGTGGATGTCGCTGATTTTAGAAACTTGGGTACTCTGTTGGTAATTGGATTAAAGAAAGTCAAATAATGATAATTGACAATACAGACAATATACTTCGAGAAGTTGCAAGGAAAACCTCCGCAGCATTGGGAGAGATTGCCCCCGTTATTGTAAAAACGGCTCAGAGGATTGTAGTTAAGAAATCTGGCGATCTCGGCAACAGCATCATTGCGGAGGTAAGCGATAGTAAGATTGTTGTTGGTTCGCCGTTAGATTATGCGGCGAAGATTGAAGCAAATAAACCATACTTACGCCCAGCATTGGAAGCTACTAAGAGGCAAATTAGGAGAATATTTAGTAGATGAATGTTTTATTCGATGCAATTTACGCGAGATGGACGGCTGAGATGGGGGGGAGAATCCTTCACAATACAGAGGCTCCTGGGGAAGCTGAATTTCCTTATGGAGTGATGGCCATCGTTAGTGATGTCGCTGATTGGACGTTCGGGGAAACTTCCGAAGATGTCCTCGTCCAGTTTAATCTTTTCAGCGAGGAGTCAATGTGTACTGAAATCGGGGAAACTTTTGAAGCCCTCAAAAGTGCTTTCGATTTCCACGATTTGGATGTCACTGGGTATGATACTGTGAGTATGGTACGTGAACCTGCCAACCTTCTTAAAATAGAGGGTGTGTGGCAGTATAATATTAGTTACAGAATTGTGATTGAAAATAATTGAAAGGATAACTTATGGCAAAGCAATACCCTAAAGCCGGTTACAAAGGTGATATATATATTGGAGCGGTAAGAGTAGCCGGTGGAGCGACTTGGTCTTATGGAGGTAGTGTCCGAACAATGCTTCCGACAGATGAATTTGGTGATGAGATTGTGACAGATATTCCCGGTCAGATAACGGGAGGTGATGTAACAATTACTGGTAGTTATTTACTGGATACAGATGCTGGTCAGCAATTGCTCAAGACTTTATTCGATTCGGGCGATCAGATTACTGATCTCAAGTTGTATATCAGTCAGGCAGATGCCATTTATCATACGCCGGATAATACGACAACGCCGCCAAGTTACGCCACTGTCACCAACTATGATAATATTTCTCACGACAAATCTGGTATCGGTACATTTACTTGTACGATAAAAGTAAGTGGGAAGATGCTACCTGTAAGTCCGTAGTCTATCTGGTAAATAAATGAAAAACTAAAATTATTTTAGGAGATTTTAATTATGTCCAATGCGACAGCCTTATCAGGAAGTTCCAAAGTTCAGGTAAACATCGAGCATAAGAAACTCGATCCTGCAAAACTAAATGAAATTTTGGATAAGTTCAGTATCAATGTCGGACCGGAATGGTCTTTCGGGACAGGTGTAAATAAAGCGAATATGCTTTATCATGCCACGTTGACTGCAACTAATGTTCAGGCAGCAGTTGATATTTCCGGTACTGCCATCCAGGATGCTTTCGGTGATAATTGTGATTTCTCCCTGCTGAAACTTCTGTATATTAAGAATACAGACGCAACAGAGGACTTGCTATTAGGTGGAGATGCGGCTCATATTGATATTTTCGACACCATATTGACTGATATTCTGCATGTAAAACCCGTTAGTGGGATTCTTTTATGGGTTGATCCGACCGGAATCGACGTTACGACTAACAAGAATCTAAAGATTCAGGCCGAGTCTGCCAGTATCACTTATGACATCGTTATGATGGGTGAGAAAACATAAACTTCCGTAGAATTAGAGTAATTTAAGGACATTAGATATGCCTAATTTTAACTCAGAAAATCCTGGGACATGGTTCTATTTTGATCCCGATGATGAATCTCAAGGTGGCATTTGTCTCCGAGAGCTTTCGACCTGCGAACACGATAGAATTGAAAGATTGACGGTTCGGAAAAAGAAGAAATTCAAACGCGGTGTACCTTATGACGATGTTCAAACTGATGAAAAGCTGGCCTCAAAACTGCGATGGGATTTTTGTATTGTGGACTGGAAGGGTGTAAACCTTGATGGTCGAGAGCTTGAGTGCAACAGTGAGAACAAAGTCAAGATGGTGGAAGTCACTGATTTTGTAAAATTCATTATTGATCCTCTGATTGAGTTGTCTGATTCAAATGCAAGTTTGAGGGAAGCCCAACTAAAAAACTCCGAGAGTTCTGCCGATGGCAATTTGAAGGAGTAAACTGTGACGAGTGTGTGACTCTTTATACAAGGGAGAATAAGGAGCCGCCTTGTGATGCTTGTTGGGTGGAACTCGATGCTGAGAATCAAACAGTATGGAAACTATTTAGTCTTTGTTCTGGCCAGGTGCTCAGGGCTGGAATGGACGGTATAGAAGTTGGATTGGATTATAAAACCGTGATCTCGATAATAGATTTTTATACCTCTGCGGAGGAAGATAAGAAGCAGATATTTGAGGATATAAGATTTTGTTATTCGATTAAACAGGAGTTTGCAACATGAACTTTTTGAAAGCCGATGTAGCAGTAGTTGTTGATGCAAGTAAACTCCCCGCTCAGCTTGCCAAGATTAAAGCCTCCGTTACTCGAACAATAGGCAAAATACAAAAATCTTTTAAGAAAATGGGAGTCTCTTTTAAGAAGGTCTTTGATAAGATGGTACGGGTTGCAAAATATGCCGCTGTTGGAATAGTGGCAGCTTTAACGGTTGTGGCCCGTGCTGCTATGAAACAGGAAGATGCTATATTTTTGTTAAATGCCGCTCTGAAAATTAGCGGAGAATTTACAGAGGAGCTATCCCAGCAGTTCATAGACTTCGCTGCTGAAATACAACAGACTACTATCTACGGTGATGAATTTGTTTTAAGCCTGATGCAACAGCAAAAGAGTCTTGGTGTTTTAGCTGATAGCCTTGAAAATGCCGCTAAGATGGCCATAGGGTTAGCAACTGCAACCGGCAGGGGAATTGAATCAATGTCGATGTATGTCGCTCTTGCTATGCAGGGCGAATTTACAATGTTACAAAGATATATTCCTGCTCTGCGGACAGCCAAATCCGAGACTGAAAAATTGGCTATTGTAACCAAATTTGCTGCTGATGGATTCAAACTTGCTCAGGAAAGAGCACTTACGACCTCCGGTAAATTGAGACAGTTGTGGAATACCCTCGGAGATGTCGCAGAAGTGATAGGCGGACCTATGTTGGACAGTCTCGCAGAGTTGAGCGATAAACTAATGGATAATAGAGAGTTGTTCTTGGAGTGGGGGAGAGAGCTTGGGAGCACCATCAAAACTATAATCGAGTGGTTCGTTAAATGGAGAAAAGAAATTTCCATTACCCTTGCGGCTCTTGCTGGTATGGTCGTTATCGCGAAAATTATGGATACATTTAAGAAATTCGGATTCGTTGTGGTGTGGGCAACAGCGGCATTTACAGCCCTTATAGCCGTTTTTGTCAAATGGAAAACTATTCTTTTGTTGTTCTACGATGTCTCACTAAGTTGGGCGGTGAGCATAAAAGTTTTGCTCTATGCAATGGCAATCTCGTTAAAGTCTATCGCTATCTTGTTTGCTAAGATAGTTATCCCTGCATTTACAGTTATTCAGCTAACAAGGGTTGTATTAAAACTTCGAGAATGGAAAAAGGCACTCGGAGAGGTAATTAAAACCGAGGAGAAGTTGGTAAGGGTTTTAGAAAGGGCTGCGAAAAATAGATTTGAATCTCGGATGAAAGAATTAGATCGTAAGTGGCCGGAAGTAAAACCTTGGCCAGAAGATTTGAGAGACCCATTCAAAGCTGTTGTGCCGGAAGATCAAAAAAGATTTGAGCAAATGAAAGCGGCCCTTCAATTTGAATTTGATATGCTCGGTAAAATAGATGATGAACGTGAACGTGCAATTGAGCTTTCTAAAGTTCAAGTAGAATTAGACGGTATGGCAAACCTCACTGCGGATGGAAGAAATCAAAAGCTGGCGGAGTACATGGATTTATTGGATAGAGTGCAGGAAAAACAAAAGAGTTTTTCTCATACCATCCAATTATGGATAAATGATTCTATTGAATGGGGTAAAAATTTAGGGGAGATAATGACCGGGGCTTTCGATAAAGCCTCAGATGCTCTGGCGGATTTTGTTTTGACTGGTAAAGCAGATTTTGCTTCCTTAGCCAACTCAATTGTGTCGGATATGACCCGCATGATAATCAAAGCAGAAATGGCCCAGGCTCTTGGTATTTTTATGCCAGGACTGTCTGGAGGTGGAGGTGCTTTCGGTGGGCGAGGCTTAATCGGAGAATTATTTGGTGTGGGCGGGAAAGCTACTCCTGAATTACAAAGTGGAGGCACAGTTGAGAGAACAGGATTGGCCAAGGTACATAAAGGGGAAACATTTTCAGGGGTGGGAAGAGAAAGTGGGGGAAAAAATACAATCACTATTAACGTAAATGCGATTGATGCTGCTGGCACTTATCAATTTCTGAATGAAAATAAAAGAACTATTGCGACTATGTTACAAGGAACAATAGCCTCGAATCATTCGATACGAAGGAGCAACGGATGGAAGTCCTAAATGATTTTGTCACCAAGTTATTTGGTTACAATTTGCAATATAGAGAAGAATGGTTCAATGATTTAGTTGCCTATGATACAGGTAAAGAGCAACGAAATCAAATCTGGGAACGTCCCAAACGTCATTGGACACTTCCTTATAATACGATATTGCGAACACACAGAGATAAATTGATTGAGCTATTTGGCCGGGCAAAAGGGATTCTTAATGTTTTCTTATTTGAAAACCCCTACGATTATGAATGTTCCTTATCAGAATGTAGCATTACAGCAATAGCGGCCCAAACTGATTTCCAACTTATCAAAACTTATTACCCTGCGGAAGTTGAGAAATGGGATGAATCTAAAACAAGAATACAACCATCCACAGTGTTTTTGCCGATTGTTAAAGTTGATGGCGTAACGAAGGTGGAAGATACTGATTATACTCTCGATGATGATACAGGGATAGTAGATTTTACATTGATGGGTGCTCCAGGAGCCGGGGCGGTGATTACAGCCCAGTATCAATTTTATTATCCTGTTAGATTTGACGGAGATTCCTACAGCGAGACCACTGTTTTTGCCGGTATTTTTAATATGAAGAATATTCCAATAATTGAGGTTATCGAATGAGAAGTGTATCAGCGGCATTTCAAACGGCCATAGCAGCCGGAGTAGTCAGGATAGCTGAGTTGTATATCTTGGAAATAGCTGGCGGTACAGTGTATAGATACACAACACACGGAACACCAATAATCTGGGATACAGGTAGTAATACTTATAGCCCAATACCGATGGAACGTAAGAAAGCAACTTTTACCACCAATTTTGAAGTCGGCGAAGTTGGTGTTGTTTTAGAAAATATTGGTCTCACGATTAGTCCTGATATTGATAAAGGGATACTTGAAAGAGCCACACTAACTATAAAGAGAATCCGATGGGATGCTACCTACGCCGCTGATGAGGAGTTTGTCGTTTTCAAGGGTTTTATTGATATTGATTTCAATAGAAAGATTTTGAACCTGTCGGTAAAATCAAAATTTGCCAACTTGGCCGTTCAGATTCCAAGATTTGTTTATAGTGAAAACTGTAATTACAATCTATTCGATAATCTGTGTGGATTGACCCGTGCGACTTATGCCTATGCTGGGACAGCAACAGCCGGGACACGGATAACAATGACAGATGCCATTCGGGACGTTGTTTATAAAGTAGCTTTCGATGTCGGTGATACCGCCAATCCAATAGAGATCGGAGATACGCTGGACAATGGGGCTGTAACTGCTCAATGCCTTGCTATTACCTATCTCACAGCAACTACCGGCTGGGTATGGTATCAAGAATTGTCGGGGGCTAATTATGTTGATGACGCTGTACTGGATAATGGCGGGAGCGATACAATAACCGTAAATGGAACACCCTCCGCAGATGCGACATTTTATGAGATGGGTGAAATCGAAATGACTTCTGGTGACAATAGCGGGCATCAGCGTCCAATATCCCTGGATTCTGCGGGGCAGATTACGGTTTTGTGGCCTTTTATCAGTGTAGTAGGTGTAGGAGATACTTATAACCTGTACCCCGGTTGTGATTTGCGGGGGATAACTTGTGAGCAGAAATTTCATAACGAAGATATTTTCAGAGGATTTTTATATGTCCCAAGAATTGAGGACACACTTTTGTAATATCGTAAAATCATGGGTAAGCCTCAAAGTGAAATATGAACACAGAGGAACTACTCGTAGAGGTTGCGATTGCACTGGTTTGATTATCGGATCGCTCAAAGAATTGGGGTATCTAAAAGATTATGTGCTCCGTAATTACTCACTGGATTGGAATCTCCACAGTGGAGCAGACGATTACATTTCTGTGGAGGTTAATAGATTTGCAGATAAAATCACAGTCCCTGATATTGGTGATTTGGTATTATTTCATATCGGGAGATGTGTCGCTCACGTTGGAGTGGTTATAGAAGATGATCTATTTATTCATTGTTACCGAACAAGCAAAAGATGTATAGTGAGTCGCTTGAAACATTCACAGTGGGGCAAGCGGATTTCTGGTTTTTATAGATTAAACGAGGACAAATTAAATGGCTAAGGCATGGGGTAGATTAGGTGTGGCTGTTGCCGGAGGTATTCTGCTCGGACCGATGGGTTTTATGGCTGGAGCCTGGCTGGGTGGTGTATTGTTCCCGGAGAATTATGAGGGGGGTAAAATGCCCCCTGTGGATGATTATCTTATTCAAAGTAGTGCCATTGGTGCTTCTATACCGATTGTTTTGGGGACTGTTAGAATTGCTGGAAATATAATTTGGACTGGGGATTTACAATCATATCAAGTCAAACATTCATCTGGTGGAGGTAAGGGCGGCGGTGACGAACAGGTAAGTTATGAAACAAAATATAGACGGAGTTTTTTAATTTCAATTTGTGAAGGCCCGGCTTATATAAGAAGAACTTGGAAAGGAAAAACAGAAATAAATGTTACGGACTTCACTACCTTTGCGGGTGATGGTAATAGCGGCATAAGTACCTTAATCGGGGAAGTTTATGCGGAGTATAGTAATCTTTGCCTTGCATACTTTGAAGATTATGAACTGGGTAATTCACAAGCTATACCAAATTTTCTTTTCGAGATCGTCTCCGCAGATACTTCTGAAACACCAGGCAAAATCCATATCTATTCTTTAGATCAGTTACAGGCGATGGAAGATGATCTAACTGCTGATTATGAATTGATGAATAATATCGATGCTGCTGCGACTTCTGGTTGGAATGGTGGATTGGGTTGGAATCCTGTGGGGGGTAGTTCTGTTAATGCTTTCAAAGGTTCTTTTGATGGTCGTGGTTTTACAATCAGCAATCTTTACATAAATAGGCCAGCTACTACTCACTGCGGACTTTTTGGATTTGCCAGAAATCCTATCAATGATACAACCCTTGAAAATGTTCGTCTTACAAATATTAGTTATAATGTTGGTGGTTTTTCTGGAGCTTTAGTTGGAACACCTACCGGAGGCGGGGGTGGAGCACTTTTTACCAACATAACTAATTG